>Ga0335081_10020270_pt1 | contig 10755 bp, 11 predicted proteins | sample Lox_Sample_35_FD_206713 | JGI IMG/M metagenome (GOLD analysis project Ga0335081, IMG submission 206713) | Soil microbial communities from Loxahatchee National Wildlife Refuge, Florida, United States - Lox_Sample_3.5 | ecosystem: Environmental > Terrestrial > Soil > Wetlands | place: USA... | reverse complement strand
TGTCGGGGCCAGCTCACGGCCGGATAACAGTGACTTAGTATCTGCCGATAAATAACTTTGACTTATCGCATATGGCGGGTCATGATGTGGTATGGCCATTGCCGTGGAGGTCGAGGAGGCGCTGGCGGCGAAGTTCCCGGTGCTGCTGCCGCACCTGGATGAGCGGCAGCGCAGGCTCTACCTCGGGTCGGAGGCCCGCTCGCTGGGGCACGGCGGGATCGAGGCGGTCGCGCGGGCGGCCGGGGTGAGCCGGCAGACGGTGGCGGCCGGGGCGGCGGAGCTGGAGGGCGACGGGGAGCCGCTGGCCCGCGCGCGGCGGCCGGGCGGCGGCCGCAAGAAGCTGGCCGGCACCGACCCGGGGCTGCGCCCGGCGCTGCTGGCGCTGGTGGACCCCGGCTCGCGGGGGGACCCGGAGTCGCCGCTGCGGTGGACGACGAAGTCGACCCGGAACCTGGCGGCGGAGCTGACCAGGCAGGGCCACCGGGCCGGGCCCGACACGGTGGCCAGGCTGCTGAAGGAGGAGCATTTCTCGTTGCAGGGCAACGCCAAGACCGCCGAGGGCGCCCGGCACCCGGACCGGGACGCCCAGTTCCGGTACATCAACGCGCAGGCCAGGGACCACCTGGACGCTGGCCGGCCGGTGATCAGCGTGGACGCCAAGAAGAAACAGAACGTCGGCAGCTTCAAGAACGGCGGCCGGGAATGGCGGCCGGAGGGCAGCCCCGAGCCGGTGAACGTCTACGACTTCATCGACAAGGAGAAGGGCAAGGTCACCCCCTACGGGGTGTACGACGTGGGCGCGAACACGGGGTGGGTCAGCGTCGGCACCGACCACGACACCGCCGCGTTCGCGGTGCAGACGATCCGCACCTGGTGGCAGAAGGCCGGCCAGGGTGCCTACCCGGCCGCCACGAAGCTGCTGATCTGCGCCGACGGCGGCGGCTCCAACGGGTACCGCACCCGGCTGTGGAAGACCGAGCTGGCCGCCCTCGCCACCGAGACCGGCCTGCAGATCACCGTCTGCCACTTCCCGCCCGGCACCTCCAAGTGGAACAAAATCGAGCACCGCCTCTTCAGCCAGATCTCGATGAACTGGCGCGGCAGGCCCCTGACCAGCCACGAGGTCATCGTGCAGACCATAGCAGCCACCACCACCCGCACCGGGCTGACTGTCGCCGCCGAACTCGACCCAGGCCACTACCCCAAGGGCATCAAGATCCCCGACCGCCAGATGAAAGACCTGGAACAGCAAGCGCTCAGGCGCCACCAGTTCCACGGCGAGTGGAACTACGACCTGATCCCCGCTCACGGCCCATAACCCGGCGTGTTATTCATCGGCAGGCACTAACGTCGCTCCTGGCACCCCGGAAGGGCCGCCCGCCCGACGCCCGGGTCAGCTCGCAGAGGCGACCTGGCGTACCTAGCCAGCCAAGCCAAGGTCGGGAGACAAGCACTGCATCGTTGGATGTTCTGCTTAGGCAACTTGATGGGCTGACGGGGCTGGCTCCGGTGAAGGCGGAGGTGCGCCAGCTCAGCGACATGGTCCGGGTGGAGCAGATGCGCCGGGCAGCGGGGCTCCCGGTGAGCCAGGTCAGCCGGCACCTGGTGTTCACGGGCAACCCGGGCACGGGCAAAACGACGGTCGCCCGCCTGCTGGGACGGGTATATTCCGCGATCGGGGTTCTGGGGACCGGCCAGCTCGTCGAGGTCACCAGGACCGACCTGGTGGCGGGCTACGTGGGCCAGACCGCGATCAAGACCACCGAAGCGGTCAAGCGGGCGCTGGGCGGGATCTTGTTCATCGACGAGGCCTTCACGCTCACCAGGCCGGCCAGGTCGGGGCAGGACTTCGGCCAGGAGGCGGTCGACACCCTCGTCAAGCTGATGGAAGATCACCGCGATCAACTCGTGGTGATCGTTGCGGGCTATAGCGAGGAGATGGCCCAGTTCATCAGCTCCAACCCGGGCTTGCCGTCTCGCTTCCCGCGGACGATCCGCTTCCCCGACTACAGCACCGACGAACTGCTTTCGATCTTCATAGGCATGTGCACGCGCGACAGATACGAAACCTCTGCCGATGCGCTCGACGGCCTGCGCCGGTACCTGGCCAGCCTCCCGCGCACCCGGGAGTTCGGTAACGGCCGGCTCGTACGCAACTTCTTCGAGGCCGCCCTGGCCCGCCAGGCCTCCCGGATCGTCGCCAGCGGCGGCTCCGACCTGACCACCCTCACCCCCCAAGACCTCGGCCTACCGGACCTTCCTGACCAGGTGGTCGTCGAGTAGGGCGGTCACTGCCTTGTAGCGAGCACCTCGATGTCGAACGCGCCCCGCCCAGCCAGGTGGAAAGCCGCTCCCGGAGCTGGGCTGGGCACGACCGCGCGTTCGGGCAGCGCCAGTCGACGCCGCCTCCCTCTCGGGTCAGCCGGGGTCCCGAACTCCAGGCAGCGTGAGGGAGCTCGAACTCCCGCTCGCCGCCCAGATGATCCCGAACGGCCGTGACAGCGGGCGGCGACCTAGTGCCCTGTACCGGTGCCCGGCCACCGGGGCCGGTGGCGCTCGCCACCGGGCTGCTCGCGCGTACGCGCGCGGAGAGCTGCCGCCAGGCCGGGGGCGACGAGCCAGGTTACTTCGCTCCGGATAGTGTCGAACACTGTCGACGGGTAGAAAGACGTCTGCGGGGACCAGGGCGGGTCGTTGGTAAACAGGAACTATCATTGGTATGGCCCCGCTGAACTGGGAAAACGATTCATTCAAAAGATCCCAGTGTCTGGAATGACTTGGTTTAAGAGCCAGCAGCACCGGGTATTGAAGGTACGTACAACCAAGACGTGCCTTGGGCATCGCCCGTGACATGACAAGGCCTCCTGCCGGCTTTGCTTACCAGGCGCGCTGTGGCAGGAGGCCTTGCATCCGGATCAGCGTCCGCCGCGCAGGGCAAGGATCACCTTGACCGCCTCATTGACGATCATGCAGATGATCCTTACGGTCTCCTCGGCATCAGCTCGGTTCGGTTTCCGGCAAGGTTTGTTCATCGACACCTCCGCCGCGTTCCTCGAGGGATGGCGTCCTTCGAGACCCGGGTCGGCGATCCGGGCCGGTCACGGATGGCCGCCCGGCGGGGGAGTCTTAGAATTTCCCTTGCAATCCCGATATGTGCCCTCCTGCGATAAGGCTTGTGCGCGAATCCCCATGTGATCTGCGTCACATTCAGCTTTGATGTTCTAGACGTGCGGCCCGGCCGCCGAGGTGATGACACCCGCGGTGGTCGCCGCGATCATCGGCCAGTGCTCGACGAAGGCGGCCACGGGCATCCGGAACCGCGCGCTGCTCACCCTGCTGTACCGCAGCGGCCTGCGGGTCTCCGAGGCGCTGGCACTCAAGCCATCCGGCATCAACGTGGACGCCCGCACGATCCGGGTGCTTAACGGCAAGGGCGGCAAAACAACCACCCGCAGCTTCCACCCCACCGCAGCAGACGCGCTCGCCCGCTGGCTGGACACCCGCAAGCAGCTCGGCCTGCGCAACGGCCCGCTGTTCTTAATCACTCCAGCATCACCGCACCGGCGGCAGGGAACCAGCCGCTTAACCTCAACCGTGTTATATGCACTCATCGTTATATGCACTCATCAGTAGCCTTCCGCCGGGTAATTCGCCCTCGAGGAACAACGGAACGGTGAGTGGCGCTATCTGGAGTTCCTGCAGGTCACAAGTTTAGGCGCTTGGATCTCTCCGATCGACAAAATGTTGTCGATGTGGGTGCGGAGGACGTCAGCGCGATGCAGAGTGGTAGAAGCGCTGGGTAACGGGCGCAGAGCCTGGTCCGCCGTGGACCGAGCTGGCCGCGGCCAGCCTGGCCGCCGAGCACCGGCCGAGCCGGTACGTGCTGCACGACCTGGTCCGCGGGTACGCCGCCGGGCGTGCCCAGCAGCCCCTGGGCGAGGCCGGGATCCGCGCGGCGATCGAGCGCAGCCTGGACCACTACCTGCACACCAGGCGTATCTCATACGCCAACCGCCCGGCGCCGTTGACGCTCGCGCCGCCCGCACCGGGCGTGCTGCCCGAGCTACTGGCCGATGAGGCCGAGATAGCAGCCTGGACTCAGGCCGAGCACCGGGTGATGCTCCAGGCCATCGCCCAAACCCAGCGGCCCTCCACCCGCTATCGCCACTGGCCGTTCCATTGTTGCTCAAGCCCCGTGTCGCGGGTATTGGCCGGGTGGTTCATGGCGCTGGTGGAGCGGACGGCCTACCCGCGCTTCCGGCGGTTCATGTCCGTCCGTGAGTGCACGTGTTCTACCCCCGACCTCCTTATGCTGCAGCGTACCGGTGAACCGGGGCGTGCACTTCGGGCCACCTTCGGGAGTCCTGGGTCAGGCGTCGCTGGGGCGGTGCTTATCGGGGGCGGCCGGGGGCGGGGTGCCGAGGACGGCTCCGGGGTGCGCCCGGGCGGCGGGGTCGCGCCGGGATTTGATCAGGCTGGCCACGGTGGTGGCGGTCAGTACCACGGCGATGACAGCCAGCGACACGGCGGTGGTGATCTCGGGCACCCGGGGATCGAGCCCGTGACCCCAGTGCAGGATCAGCTTCACGCCGATGAACGCCAGGATCAGCGCCAGCCCGCCCGACAGGTACACCAGCCGGTCGAGCAGGCCGGTCACCAGGAAGAACAGCGCCCGCAGGCCCAGCAGGGCGAACGCGTTGGCCGCGAAGACGATGTAGGGCTGATCAGTGACACCGAACACGGCCGGGATCGAGTCCAGCGCGAACAGGATGTCGGTGCCGCCGATGGTGATGAACACGATGAACAGCGGCGTGACCACCCGTCGCCCGTCGGCGCGGGAGATCAGCCGGCCACCGTCATAGGTGTCGGTAACCGGCAGGATCCGGCGTGACACACGGACCAGCGCATTGTTTTCGACGTCGGGGTCCTCGCCACGGTGACGGTAGAGCTGCACGGCGGTCCACAGCAGCAGCAGCCCGAAGATCAGGAACATGAAGGACAGCAGCGACAGCAGGGCCGCCCCCAGGGCGATGAAGACCGCTCGCAGGGCCAGGGAGGCGATGATGCCGAAGATGAGCACCCGCTGCTGGTGCTCGCGGGGCACCGCGAACGTCGCCATGATGATCACGAAGACGAACAGGTTGTCGGCGGACAGGCTTTTCTCCACGATGTAGCCGGCGAAGTACTGAGCGCCGTATCCCCACCCCACCTGGCTGGCCAGGACCAGGCCGAAGACCACCGCCACCGTGATGTAGAACACCGACCAGGCGGTGGCCTCCCGGTAACCGACCGCGTGCGGACGTACCGTGGCCACGAGCAGGTCCAGGGCGAGCAGCGCCACGATCACCCCGACCGTCAGGGCCCAGCCGGCCGCGGTCACCCCCACTCCTGACCTCCCGATCGCGCTGGTCTTCGCCACTCATGTGCCGTTGCCCGCGTCCCGGGCCAGGCCCACCACGGCACCATCATCGCGGGCTGATCCCCGCCGCGGCAGGCCGCGGCCGGTCAGGGGGAGGTGGTCTCATGCCGGCCTGGTTCGTGTGCCTGCGGCGCGGAGCGTCCGGGACAATGACGGCCCCGGCCGCACTGCCCGTGCGCGGCTCCACCGGAGCCGGCCGGGTCTGAGGAAGACAGCGGAGCCCGTTCCGGCTGGCGCCGGGCCGGGCGTGAGCGGAGCAGGCGGATGCAGATGGCCAGCACCGCGGCGCCGAAGATGATCCACGGTGCTTCCACGATCAGGTCACTGCCGCTCATCCGGGCCGCCCTAGTTGCCGATGCTGTCAGCACCAGTGCATACGGCGGTGATGTCCGTCTGGTGGAGGTGTCATGGTGACGGTGTGAAGACGCGCGACTGGAAGCCGATGGTGAGCGGCCTGGTGAAGGCGTCCAGGACGGCGCCTTGATGTGGCTCGGCCCCGGCGTGCCGAACGACTGCGCCGTCTTGCGGCGGCCAGCGATGTGGCTAACCGCGCGCGGATCGGCCTTCCTTATCGTGCCGTTCGTTCCGTTGTGGCAGTCGCGCGGCCGGCGGCCGGTGCCACGGAGGCACCGGGGGTGCCGGGCGCGGTTTGGGCCGGCGGCCGGGCCGGGAGCAGCGCTGCGGCGGCGATGCCGCCGGCCAGGGCCACGGCGGCCGCGACCACGCAGCCGATCCGAAGTCCGTGCAGGAAGGCGTTCGTGGTCGTCACGCTCACGAGCTGCCCGAGCGCGGGGTGGCCGCCGGCGGTGAGGTGCTGCGCCACGGCCAGGCCGGCGCCGACGGACTGCCGGCTGGTTTGCACGAGCGGGGCCGGGACGCCGGCTCCCAGCAGCCCGCCGATGCGGTGCTGGTAGAGCGAGGCGTAGATGCTGCCGATGACCGCGACGCCCAGGGTCCCGCCAACGAGCCGCGTCGTGTCGTTGACCGCCGATCCGACCCCCGCCGTGCGCGCGGCGATCGCGCCCATGATCGATTCTGTCGCCGGGGCGGAGGTGAAGCCCATCCCGAGCCCGTAGACCACCATCTGCATCGAGATGATCCCGTAGCTCAGCGTCGTGCTGGTGGTGGCCGCCACCCAGATGTAGAAGACCGCGATCAGCAGCAGGCCGCCCGCCACGATCACCTTCGTGCCGGCCCGGACGGCCGCCTGGGTCCCGGCCACCGAGCCGATCGCCACCGCCGTCGCCACCGGCAGCAGGTGCACGCCGGTGGACAGCGGGCTGTAGCCGCGAAGGAATTGGAAATACTGCGTCATCAGGAAGATGAAGCCGAATAGCGTGAAGAAGGCGACGGTCACCGCCCCGCTGGCCGCGCTGAAGCGCCGGTTCCGGAAGATCCGCACGTCGATCATGGGGGATGCGGACCGGCGCTCCCGGAGCACGAACACCAGCAGCAGCACCGCGGCGGCCGCGAAGCCGCCGAGGGAGCGGGCCGAAGCCCACCCGTAGGCCGGCGCCTCGATGATGGTGAAGACCAGCACGCCGATGGCGGCCGCCGAGGAGACGAGGCCGCCGACGTCGAGCCGGCCCGCGCCGTCGCCCCGGGAACCGGGCACGAACAGCACGGCCAGCAGGACCGCCGCGAAGGCCACCGGGCCCATCGCCACGAAGATGCTCGACCAGGAGAACCGGTCGAGCAGCCAGCCGCCCGCGATCGGTCCGAGCGCGATGGCCACCCCAGCGATCGCGCCCCACAGGCCGATCGCCCGCGCCCGCTCGCGCCGCTCTGTGAACGTGTTGGTGATCAGCGACAGGGTGGAGGGGAACGTCAGGGCCGCGCCGAGGCCCATCACGGCCCGGGCCGCGATCAGCTCGCCGGTCACGGTCGCGAACGAGCCCGCGATACTGGCCACCCCGAAAACGAGCAGGCCGGCGATGAGCAGGCGCTTGCGCCCGAGGCGGTCGCTGAGGTTGCCGGCGCTCAGCAGCAGCGCGGCAAAAACGAGGTTGTAGGCGTCCACGATCCATTGCAGCTGGGTGGTGGTCGCGCCCAGCTGGCGCTCCAGCGCGGGCAGGGCGACGTTGACCATGGTCGTGTCGAGGTTGATCACGAACGCGGCGAGCAGCAGGCAAACCAGGATGAGTGTCTTACGAGGCATGCTCTAATTTTTAAGGCGAGTGGTTGAAAAAATCAAGCTGCTAGTTAACGAAAAGAACCCGTCGAACTAGAATCAAAGAGTGAAGTCGTATGGCCAGTACTGCGCGGTCGCCAGGGCCCTCGATGTCGTCGGTGATCGCTGGACCCTGCTGATCGTGCGCGAGCTGCTCACCCAGGGTTCGTGCCGCTACACCGACCTGCGCGCCGGGCTGCCCGGCATCGCGTCGAACCTCCTGTCCACCAGGCTCAAGGAGCTGGAAGCCGCCGGGCTGATCACCCGCGTCGCCGCCCCGCCGCCCATCGCGACCACCCTCTTCGAGCTGACCGACCGTGGCCGGCAGCTGAAGGACGTGCTCTACTCCCTCGGGCGCTGGGGTCTTGACCTCATGGTCACCGCGGACGGCTCGGACGCGTTCCGCTCCAACTGGTTCACCTTCGCCACCGAGCACTTCCTCAGTGACACCGACCCCGGCGCCCCCGAGGTGACCATCGGCCTCGACGCAGGCGACGCCCCCGTGCACATCGTCGTCGGCCACGGCCGGGTGGAGTTGCGGAGGGGCGCCGCCCCCGCGCCGGACCTCACGCTGGCCGGCGAGCCCCGCCTCATCATGGGCGTGCTGGCCGGCAAGCTGACCCTGGAGAAGGCCCGCGCCGCAGGCCTGTCCGCCACCGGCGACCCCTCGGTCCTGGCCCGCGCCGTCGCCTCCGAACCGGCCTGACCTGTCCGGCAGTGGCGCGGTGCGGGCTGGTCTCAGGAGCCGGACCGGTGGCTGACCGCGGCGTCGCTGGCGCGGAAGATGATCGCGGCGGCGATCTCGGCGGGCTGGGCGACGTAGCCGGACGGCGACTTGATTTGCGACATTCAGCGGTGCTGGCCGTCTGGCGGTCTGAGACGATGCTGATGTGAGCGACGGTCCGGGCGCTGGGCCAAGCGTCGTGCAGAGTCAGGTCGGGGCTGGGTTCCAGGCCATGGCGGTGGGGGACTGGTGCGGCGCGCGCGATGCTTTTGCCGCTGTCCTCGCGGTGGCCGACGTGCCCGAGGCGCTGTTCGGCCTGGCGAACGCGCTGTTCTGGCTGGGTGATATCGCGGGCACGATCACCAGTTGCGAGAAGGCATATGCCGGCTTCCGCCGCCGCGGCGACCCGATGTCCGCCGCGGGTGCCGCTCTGTCGCTGGTGGGCTACAACAAGGGGTACCTGGGCAACACGGCCGCGGCCCGCGGATGGCTGTCACGTGCTGCACGGATCGTCGAGAACGAGGTTCCGGAGCTGCGCGGGGAACTCCTCGGAGCTACCGCCTATGTCACCGATGACCCGGTGGAGAGCGAGGCGCTGGCGCGCCAGGCGGCCGAGATCGGACGCGCGACCGGCAACTCCGGCCTCGAGCTGATGGCGATGCACGCCGTCGGGCAGGCCCTGGTACAGCAGGGCCGGACCGGGGAAGGCATGTCGCTGCTGGATGAGGCGATGGCCGGCGTGATCGGTGGTGAAGGCGGCGATCCGCTGATGGTCGCCCAGATGAGCTGCATGACGATGGTGGTGTGCGGCAGCTGTTTCGATGTTGAGCGCGCGACGCAGTGGGTGCAGTCGCTTGAGCGTTTCATCGACCGGTACGGGTGCCCGTTCTTGTATGCGGAGTGCCGCACCTACTACGGCCGGGTCCTGTTCGAGAACGGTGACTGGAGCGCCGCCGAGGCACTGCTCACCGATGCGATCTCGATGTCGAGGGGCGTCTTCCCCGCGCCGCACGCGTTCGCGTGCGGGACGCTCGCCGAGCTCAGGGTCGCGCAGGGACGCCTCGAGGACGCGGTCAGGGTGCTGTGCGGCGTTGAGGGGCGCGAGGAAGCCGCCGCGGCGGTCGCCTCGGTGCACCTGCACCAGGGTGAGCCATCGGTGGCGGCGGCTGTGCTGCGCCGGCGGCTCGCCGCGACGAGCCCCGACCGGCTCGATATCGCGGTAGTGATCGAGTTGCTCGGAGAGGCAGAGATCGCGCTGCTCGACAGCGCCGCGGCCATCGAGCGGGGACACGCGCTCGTCGCGCTTGGCGCCGCCAGCGACTGTCACCTCATCGTCGCGCACGGCGAGCGCCTCCTCGGACACGCGCTCGCGTCGACGGACGTTTCCGCCGCCTGCGCGCACCTGGAAACGGCGCTCGCGGCGTTCATCCAGGCCGGGATTCCCTACCGCACCGCGCAGACGCGGCTGCTGCTCGCCCAGGCGCTCCGGCCCGGCAACCCGGAGGTGGCCGGGGCCGAGGCACGGGCGGCGTTGTCCGTCTTCGAGGACCTGGGGGCGGGCCGCGACGCGGACGCCGCTGCCGCGCTCATGCGGGACCTCGGCATGAAGGCGGCGCGGACCGGCCCGAAGAACATCGGACGACTCACCAAGCGTGAGCAGGAAGTGCTCGCCCTCCTCGGCGAGGGCCTCTCCAACCCCGAGATCGCCGGGCGCCTGTTCCTCTCCCGCAAGACGGTCGAGCATCACGTAGCGCGCATCTTGTCCAAGCTCGGCCTGCGCGGACGCGCCGAGGCCGCCGCGCTCGTGGCGCGGAGCGGGCGCTGAGAATCAGCTGCAGATAGGTGAACTCGCCGATGCTCCGGCGCCGGCCGGACTGCCACCGTGACCCCCATGACCACAGCGCGGAAGCGGCCCCACGGGATGAAGATGATCGACGTGCGAGCGTTCGCGCAGGAAGCACATCCTGGAGGGACAGGCCAATGCACGCAGTCATCGGACGGGTCAAGATCAAGCCGGACCGGGCGGACGAGGCGCTTGCGATGATCGGAGACAGGGGTGTCGCGATGCTGCAGGCCATGGCCGGCTCGGCGAGCGGCTACTGGGCTCGGAGCCTCGAGGGCGACATCATCCAGCATTCCTTCTGGGTCTTCGATACGGAGGAAAACGCCCGGGCAGCGGAAGCGACCTTCCACCAGCTCCGCGACATGCCCGACGCGCCAGCGACGTTCGTCAGTGTCGACGTTTGTGAGATTGTCGGGCACGCTTCGCCTTAGAACCTGTTCCCTGGATCATGGGACGGGGTCGCGTAGCCCGACGCGGATCGAGGCGACGGCCGCGCGCAGGAGATCCGCTGCTTTGAGCCGTAGGCGACGGCCGTCCGACATCGCTCGGGACAGCAGGCTTCCCCGCCTGCCAGGAGATGCTGCACGGCAACCAGAGAG
>Ga0335081_10020269_pt1 | contig 10756 bp, 10 predicted proteins | sample Lox_Sample_35_FD_206713 | JGI IMG/M metagenome (GOLD analysis project Ga0335081, IMG submission 206713) | Soil microbial communities from Loxahatchee National Wildlife Refuge, Florida, United States - Lox_Sample_3.5 | ecosystem: Environmental > Terrestrial > Soil > Wetlands | place: USA... | reverse complement strand
GGCTGGGATAGAGAATGTCCCACTGCGCTCAGAAGCTCACCGTGGGTGGGCAGACAGAGGCTCCAGTGCGCGCGCAACAATCGTGGGAAGGCACGACGCCTGGACGCGGACGTTGGCCGGTTCGGCGACTCGCTTGTTCGCGCAGTCGGGCCGACACCTCGCCAGGAGATCTAGCGGAGACGGACTCGCTGCCACGGAAGGCGCATCCTATTCACGAAGAGGGTTAGCGGGAGTCGGCCGGCGGATGGGTGTGCAGAGGCCGGTCTAGACTTTCCCCTGGAGGCACGGGAGAAGCAAAGACCCGGGAGCACGGGTCGTTCTCATGTCAAGGTGCCAACAGCTTGATCTCGACCCGGCGTCGCTCCTAGTGCGGGAGATCCTCCACACTCGAACGGGAGGGGCTGATGCGGAAATCCAAGGTCGTCGCGGTGGCAATCGCGCTCGGAGTCTTGTGCGCGAACCGCGCAGGCGCCGAGAAGCACGTCGGCCCAGGCGTGACCGACACCGAGATCAAGATCGGGCAGACCATGCCCTACAGCGGAGCGTTATCCGCGTATGGTGCCGTCGGCCGAGCGCAGCTGGCCTACTTCGCCAAAGTCAACGCAGAAGGCGGTATCAACGGACGCAGGATCACGCTCATCAGCCTCGATGACGGATACAACCCTGCGAAGACCGTCGAGCACGTGCGCAGGTTGGTAGAGCAGGATCAAGTTCTGCTGTTGTTCAGCTCCGTCGGTACCGTCCCCATCATGGCGGTGCGCAAGTACGCAAACACGCGCGGGGTGCCGCAGTTGTTTGTCGGTGGCGGCGACAGCGCCTGGGCCGACTATAGCCGCTACCCTTGGACAATCGGCTGGATGCCTTCCTACCAGTTAGAGGCCGGGCTCTATGCCAAGGATATTCTCAAGGTGCGGCCCGCCGCGCGCATTGGCCTGCTGTACGCGAATGACGATTACGGCCGCGACTACGTCAAGGGGTTCAAAGAGGCCCTCGGCGACAAGGCAGCGGCGATGATCGTGAGCGAACAAACCTACGAAGTCACCGATCCCACGGTCGACACGCAAATCTTCGCCCTCAAGGCTTCCGGCGCCGATACTCTCTTCAGTGCCATGGCGGGCAAGCATGCCTCGCAGGCCATCTGCAAGATGGCCGATATCGGGTGGCGGCCGCTGCACTATACGGGTGTGCCGAGCACCTCGATCAAGGGGATCCTGGAACCCGCCGGGCTCGACAATGCCATCGGGCTGAGATCGGCCTGGTACGCGAAGTACATCGACTTCAACAAGTTCCAGGACGACCCCGCTGTGAAGGCGTACTTTGCATGGGCCAAGAAATACTACGATGGCAATCCGGAGGATGGCATCGCCATCTTTGGCTATGAGGTGGCTCAGGCGCTCGAGTACGTGCTCAGGCGTTGCGGTGACGACTTGACGAGAGAAAACGTGATGCGCGTTGCCACGAGCATGAAGGACGTGGAGTTTCCGCTGCTGCTCCCCGGTGTGCGTGTCAACACCAGCCCCACCGACTATCATCCCATCAAGCAGTTTCAGATGATGCAGTTCAACGGCAAGAACTGGGAGTTCGTCGGCGGCATAGTTGGCTATTGAGCCCGATAGCGGTGGGATGGCCGGTGAGTGCGGATTCGCGCAAGAGCATGCTACGTCGCCAGCCGCAGTTGGCAAAGCTTACGCAGCCGCGCCTATATGGCGCCGTTGCGCGCGAACGGCTCTTCGAGCTGCTGGACGAGGCGCGCGAACGTGCGGTGATCTGGGTGTGCGGTCCGCCTGGGGCAGGCAAGACCACGCTGGTCGCAAGCTACCTCGAGCACACGGCGTCGCCTGCGGTGTGGTATCAGATCGACGCAGCCGATGGCGATCCTGCTACGTTGTTCTACTACCTCGCGCGCGCGGTCACCACGCTGGCCTTTTCCCGGGCAAAGCCGCTGCCCTTGTTTACCCCGGAGTACCTGGCCGACCTTGAAGGGTTTAGTCGCCGATTCTTTCGCGGCGCCTTTGCCGGCTTGCCTCCGGGCAGCCTCCTCGTATTCGACAATTATCACGAGGTTGCCGAGGAATCTTCGCTGCACCGCGGGCTGAATGCGGGGTTCGCCGAGGTGCCGCAATCTGCCAATGTAATGGTTATCTCCCGCACTCCGCCGCCGGCCGTGTTCGCACGCTTGCAAGTCGCAGACATGCTTGCGATGGTGGCTGGGAAGCGCTGCGCTTGTCCCCGGAAGAAACTGCCGCGATAGTGTCGCGCCGGCAGACTATGGACGCCGGGACGGTAGCTTCTATCCATGCGCAGGCAGGTGGGTGGGTGGCGGGCGTGCGCTTATTAGTTGAGCGCGCCGAGGCGACCGGCCTCGTCGCGACTCTCGACCGGCCGGAAGCGCTCGAACCTGCCTTCGACTATTTCGCCGCCGAAATCTTCGACCGTGCCTCCGAGTCGCTTCGCCGAGTGTTGCTCACGACCGCATTTCTTCCGCGGTTCACCGCTGCGCTCGCCGCCGCGGTGTCGGGCGACGCTCGAGCAGGTCAGCAGATTGAAGATCTGTACCGGCGGCGGCTATTCATCGATCGGCGGATAGGCAAGGAAGTGACCTATCAGTATCACGATCTGTTCCGCGCATTTCTGCGCACGCGGGCGGAACAGACCCTGGGGCCCGAAGCGGTTGCCACCTTGTCTGGGAATGCGGGGCAGTTGGTGCTTGCCGCCGGCCTCTTCGAGGATGCCTACGGCCTGTTCACGCGCGCCAAAGATTGGGCACGCGCGGAGCAGATTTTCCTCGACAACGCGCGGGGGCTGATCGCTCAAGGCCGCTGGAAAACGCTCAACGACTGGAGCGCGGCACTTCCACCGGAACGGGTCGCTGCCAACCCCTGGGTGCGATACTGGCTCGGAAGGTCGAAGGTCTTTATCGATGCCGGGGACGCACGTGCACTCCTGGAAGGGGCTTACCAGTCGTTTCTGATCTCGGGCGACGCGATCGGCCAGCTTCTCGCCAGCGCAGCGGTGGTCGACGCTCTGCATTTCGAGATTCAAAACTACAACGCCTATGAGAGTTGGCTCGAGCGGTTGACGGGATCGCTGGAGCTGCAAATGTCCGGACTCTGCCTCGACGACGAGCTTTGGGTACATGCCACGCTCATGCTCGCGTTGACGTTATCCTGTCCCGACAATCGCATCCTGCCGGCGTCGGTCGCGAAAGTCGAAGAGCTTCTGCCGCGCTGTGCCGATGTAAATCTGCGGATCGTCGCTGCCAACATGCTGCAGTACTGCGGTGCGATACTGCTTGCCCCGGACGCCATTGGCATTGCGACTTGCGCAGCGCGAGCGGTACTGGACTCGCACGATTTGTCCGCGGATCGCCTGGCGCTCTATTACTTCGGCGAAGGCTACGCTCACTTCATATACGGTAGATATGAGGACGCTCTAGCCTGCTTCGACCGCGCCGATGCGACGATAGAGCAAAACGGCCTCGCCGGCAGAACGCTGTTCGCGGGGCTGTGGAGAGGTCTCTGCGAGCGGGCCGCTGGCCACCTCGAGGCAGCGGAAGCCGCGATCGCGCGCTCCGAGAAGGCGCGCGGCGGGGACCGGGGATTTGCGTCCTTCATCCTGGACCACGTGAGTGCGCTGGCCGCGTTTGATCGCGGCGAGCGGGACGGCGCTATCGCCCGAGGCCTTGCAGCGCTGAAGCGTTGCGATGAAATCGGAAATACTGCAACTTGTACCTTCCACCGTCTGGATATCGCCTGGATGTTGATCGAGGGCGGCCGTCCCGAACAAGCGCGCAAGTTGCTCGCATCAGTCGAGTCCCAACCCGGACTCATCGGCGCTCTACACTTCGGGGCACGAGTAGCGCTCCTCCAGGCCTGGGCGGCGCAGAGGATGCAAGATCCGCTGCAGCGCGATACGTACTTGGGTCGAGCAATGGCACTAGCCCGCAGCGAACGCGGCAAGGTGCCGGCACGCCTGTATCGGTGGTTCCGCCAAGCCCTCGAGGACTTACTTCCGCTTGCTTTGCAGCGCGGGATCGAGCCCGAGGTTGCCCGTGCGCTAATTCGAGAGTGCGCACTCGATCCCCCCGCTTCTCTGCCGGAATCCTGGCCGTGGCCCGTGCGCATCTACACGCTTGGCCGGTTCGAGGTGCAGGTAAACGACAAGCCGCTCGAGTTCGGCCGCAAGGCGCCCAAGCGCACGATCGCACTGCTCAAAGCCCTGATCGCTATGGGGGGACGAGATGTTGCGACGCAGGCGCTCTGTGACGCGCTGTGGCCGGACCTCGAAGGTGACGCCGCGAACGAAGCGCTCACCTCGGCGCTGCATCGCCTGCGCGGGCTGTTGGGTGGCAAGGAAGTCATCCGCCAGTTGGAGGGCGCACTTTCGTTGAACGGGCAACGCTGCTTCGTCGACGCTTGGACATTCGAAAGCGGGGTGGAACGCCCAGGAGGAGAAACGGACGCGCTGCGGTTGTACCGTGGCGGTTTTCTGCAAAGCGACACCGAAGCGCCCTGGAGTGCATCGATGCGGGAGCGGCTGCGTGGCAAATTCGTTCGACTAGTGCAGTCCGTTGCACGCGACCTGGAGGCCGGCGCACGCTATGACGACGCGATCGAGCTGTACTCGCGAGGCATCGAAGCGGACCAGCTGGTCGAGCCCTTCTACCAGGGCTTGATGCGCAGTTATCAGCAGCTCGGTCGGCGCAGCGAAGCTGCAAGCGCGTATCGGCGCCTGCGCCAAACGCTATCGATCACCCTGGGCGTTGAGCCGGGAGTGGAAAGCCAGCAGCTGTTCTCGGCATTGCGTCTGCAATGATGCGCGATGCGTTCCTCGCTCGGGCCGACGCCGCTCCAATTCGTGGATCCTGCGACCCGCGGGGATTTTTTCAACCTGTACCCAATCCGTAAGCTCGCATAGCCCACACTACCGCCCAGGTGAACGGGAGATCGGGACATGCGAGAGCCGCGCAGCTACGTCGTGCGTATCTATCGCCAGGGATACCGGAGCCTGTCCGGTACCGTGGAAGACACACGAACCACCGCAACACGGCCATTCCGCAACACTCAGCAGTTGGCTGCCTTGCTCCGCGCCCCGATCTCGAACGCCCCGCTCGCCGAGCGCGAAGGGAAATGTCGTACATCGACGTAGGTCGCGGAGGTCGCAATGAAACTTCGGGGAACATCGATCCGGACGCTGCAGTGCGCCGCGGCGCTTTCGCTGGGATTGGCGTGCTCTCAGGTGTCGCGAGCGGACAATTGCTCCGGCTACATCGCGGAAGTGAACCGGTCGTACGAACAAAGCCTCGAGCTGAACAAGACAAACAGGATGAGCTCATTCACCAGCTACGACATCATCACAAGTGGCGATAATCCAAACTTCGACGGAAGGATGGGTGAATGCCACGGCACCTGGCTGGTTATGTCCAATGGAGACCCTAAGGGAGGTGCCTATTGCGCCTTCACGGACAAGGATGGCGACACGGCGTATGTACAGTGGGAGGTTACCGCCCAGGGTGGAACGTGGAAGGGCGTGGGCGGAACGGGCAAGTGGGCTGACAACGTCAGCGCGGGCTGGACAAAACTGGTCGCCAGGGACGACAAGAGGACGTTGCTGCAATGGGGTGGGATCTGCCAACAGTGACTCGCTACGGAGGATCCGGCGGTCGCTCGGCACGGACTTTCATGCGACGTCCGCCACATAGCGACTGTGCCGTGCGTTTCGCCGCGCCTCTCCGCGACGCGACGGGCTCGCCGGTTAGCGAGCATGGGTCGGCGGTTGACAGGAGATGCGTGATGCATTAGCATTTGATGTATGCGAACCACGCTAGACATCGCCGACGATGTGCTGCAGGCAGCCAAAGAGCGTGCTCGCCGGGAGAAGAAGACCATCGGCGAGGTAATCTCGGAGCTCGCCCGCAGCGCGTTGACCGCGCCACCGCAGATGCCGACTGCGAGGGAACCTAAGGCCGTATATGGCTTTCGCCCCTTCCCGAAGCGCGGTGGAATCGTGACCAACGAGCTGATCGATAAGTTGCGGGAAGACGACGCGTACTGATGCGCGCGCTGTTGGATGTCAACGTTCTGATCGCCTTGCTGGACGCTGATCACACGCTGCACGCTCGCGCAACCGCTTGGTTCGGCAGTCACGCCCACTCCGGATGGGCGTCCTGCCCGATTACACAGAATGGCTGCATCCGCATCATGTCGCATCCCGGTTATCCGAATGCGCTACCGGTGCGGGTGGTCATGGAGCGCTTGATCGAGGCGGGCTCGAGCTCACTGCATGAGTTCTGGCCCGACGACATCAGCCTGCTCGATGCCGATATCGTCGACCCTGCACGAATTCATGGACCGCGGCAGCTCAGCGACGTCTACCTGCTCGCGCTCGCCGTTCGACGTAAGGGACACTTCGTCACGTTCGATACCTCGGTCCCACTCGACGCCGTCAAGGGCGCCCGCAAGAGCCACATAGCGATCCTGTGACGGCAGGCGGCACAGGGTCCAGGACCGCGTCGGCGAGGGCGGGGAGCCGTCGCTCGTCGCGGCCTCTGACGGCGTTCTCGGCCTTACTCCCGCTCCGCAGTGCGGTGGGTGGTATTAGTACGCCGTGCGGTCGATGTTGTGCCGCTTCACCAGCCGGCCCAGGGCGCGCCGGTCCTTTCCGGCATAGCGGGCCGCCTGCGTGATGTTGCCTTTGTACTGGCGCAGGAGCTGGATCAGGTACTGCCGCTCGAACGCTTGGATCGCTCTGGCGCGCGCCTCACGGAAGCTCTCGTGTTCGGCGGCGGCAGCCTGGTCTGCCTCCGGGCCTTGCAAGTGGCAGGGGAGGACCTGCGCGCCTTCAGCGTAGACAAAAGCGCGCTGCATCATGTTGGAGAGCTCGCGCACGTTTCCGGCCCAGTCGAGGGAGCTCAAGCGGGCGAGCGCGGCCGGCGCTAGGATCTTGCGCGGCGTGCCGTGCTGCGCGCAGAGCGTGTCGAGGAAGTGCTGCGCCAGGATCGGGATGTCGTCGCGGCGCTCGCGCAGCGGCAGCATATGCACCCGCAGCACGTTGAGCCGGAAGAACAGGTCGTTGCGGAAGTGCTGCTCGTGCATCAACCGCTCGAGATCGCGGTTGGTCGCCGCGAGCACGTTCACGTCCGCCTGCACGAAGCGGTCGCCGCCCAGCGGGCGATAGGTCTGACCCTGGAGGAACCGCAGCAGCTTCGCCTGCGCAGGCGAGGAGAGCGAGTCGATCTCGTCCAGGAACAGGGTGCCCCCCTCGGCCAGCGCGATCAGGCCCTTCTGGTCCCGGTGCGCGTCGGTGAACGCGCCGCGGGCGTGCCCGAACATCTCGTTCTCGAACAGGTGATCGGGGAACGCCGCGCAGTCCACCGGAATGAAGGGGCGGTCGCGGCGCCGGCTCAGTTGATGGATCGCGCGCGCGCACATCTCCTTGCCCGTCCCCGTCTCGCCGGTGATCAACACCGTGCTGTCGCTGCGCGCGATGCGCGGGATCTGGGCGATGACCTTGAGGAAGCTCGGATCGTCGCCGACCAATGCCGCCAGGCCCATCTCGTCGATCAGCCGATCGCGGACCGACGCGCGCTCCCGGCTCCGGGCGCCGAGGATGCGCGCCACGCGCTGTGTCACTTCCTCCGGCTGCGCCGGCCACGTCATGAAGTCGGCGGACACCTTCGCGGCGATGCGAAGCAACTCCTCTTCGGCGATCGCGGGGAGGATCGCGAGGATCGGGGTCTCCAAGGGATGCTCCTGGACCCATCGGAACAGCCGGATGGCATGGTCGCGCTCGCGCAGCACCACTGGCAAGATCAGATCGGCCGGGTGTTCCGGCAGCGCTCGAGGCAGGAGCGAGCTCCACTCGACGCGGTCGCAGCGGAAGTCCGTGCCGAGGCTGCGGACCAGCGCCGCCTCCAGCGACTCGCCGTCATCCTCGATCAGCAGCAGGCGCCTCGTCATGAGTTGCCTTCGTTCCCCAGACCTGGGAATCCGCCCCCTCTCGTCGACCGACTGGGTCGGCGCTTCTGCACCCTGCCGCCCGCACGGGCGATGCCGACTGCGAGCTTGCCGTTCTGGGCGCTCGTGCCGGAACGTCGCGGTCGGACGACATCCGTCCGAGCCGGGTAGCCGACTCAGGACACGACCTGTATCCGCTGATGCAACCCCGTGCCGGCGTGGCCGGCCGATGTCGGCAGACGGTCATAGAGATACGCCGGCATGCCCGCTCTCACCATCTAACTTTCGTTAGACGCCGATCCACCAGGCCACCTCGCTCGGCAGCTGCCTGCCACTCGTGCACGCGGGCGCAGCGCGCCGCGCGCCATCGGGTCACGCCAATTCAGGCCCGGCTCATCGCCGCAGCGATACAGGGACGGCGAGAAAGGCCGCGCCGCTCGTTCCGCCGACTCTAGATTGAAGACAGGGCTTGCACGACCGAAGTTCGGCGCTCCGCGCTCGGACCGCGAGTGTCCGGTCGTTGCCACCATCCAGCGATAGCGGAACCGCTTCGTCGGTGTTGTTGCATCTGCGCGACAGCCGGCGATCCGGCCCCGCGGAGGTCCCGTCAATATTGTTATATACGATGCAAGTGAAAGATACAAATCCCACATGCACCGATGAGGATCGCCGGCACCACCGTACGGCGACATTCTGGCAGCCGCGGACTCTGGTCGGACCGGACCGTCTACACTATATATAAAGCATATTCTGCGGCGCCTAGCCGGATCCCGATGGCGCGCGAGATACTCCGCAGGACCAGGAGGGAGCGCATACCATGCCTACTGCCGTCGAGCACGTGATCATCATCGTCAAGGAGAACCACTGCTTCGACAACTACTTCGGGACCTTTCACGGCGCGCTGGGGATGGCGATGCCGCACTCGCCCAACCCGCCGCCGCAGGACCCGGACCACCGGCACAAGGCGTGGCTCACCCGCGCGACCACCGCGGTGCGCCAGCAGTTCATGGAGGCCGATATCCCGGCGTACTTTTCCTATGCGCGCCAGTTCACGCTGTGCGACCACTACTTTACGGACGTGGCCGGCCCCTCGACGCCCAACCACCTGATGCTGATCGCGGCCGACTCGCCCATCATCGACAACCCGCCGCGCTACCGGCTTCCGGCCAATCAGCCGCTCTTCGACCTGCCGTCGCTGCCGGCTACGCTGGAAGCCGCCGGGCACAGCTGGGGCAACTACGGTGGCTACGCGTTCGATTTTCTCAAAGCGCTGCATGGCCGCAACAAGTTTTCGTCCGAGCAGTTCATGCAGGACGCACGGAGCGGCAAGCTGCCGGCCGTGTCCTGGCTATATGCACCGCATGACGCCAGTGAGCATCCCGCCGATCCCAGCGACCCGAAGGGGTCGCCGGTCGGGAACGTCACCCATGGCATGCAGTGGACGGTGCAGCAGGTCCAAGCGATCGTCGCTGGCGGACTGTGGGCAAAGAGCGCGATCTTCATCACGTGGGACGACTGGGGCGGCTGGTTCGATCACGTGACCCCGAAAGAGGTGGAGAAGTGGAAGGACGGCACGCAGTTTCGCTACGGCTCACGCGTGCCTTGTCTCGTCCTCAGCCCGTTTGCCAAGCGCGGCCACGTCTCCAAGGTCACCCATTCTCACGTGAGCCTGCTCAAGTTCTGCACCGTGAAGTTCGGCCTTCAACCGTTCCACCAGCGCGTCGCTGCCGCCACCGACATGAGCGACTGCTTCGATTTCGCGCAGAGCCCGGGCCCGCCGCCCCAGTGACTCCTGCCGCCGTTTGCAACGGCTCGTAACAGACTCAACATGGCGTTACCAAACGCCAGCTCCGTGCAATCTCGTACTTACACGCTGCTGCTGTAATTGCCGCTACGGGACGGCGGTGCATTCCGCGCCGCTGGGTCCCGGGCACGCGTAGAGGAGACTGCAATGAACCGAAGAAGCACGCTCGTCTGGATCGGAGTTCCCCTGCTGCTGAGTGCATTTGCGGCTGCGGCACCAGCCCTTGCTCAGGCCACGGCGGACGACGCCAACGACCCTCCACCCCCAAGCGCGAAGTGCCACGACGCGGAACAAGCGCGCGCCCACCGCTTCGATCCAGTCGCGTTCGCGCAACACCGTCTGGACAAGCTCAAGTTGGACCTGGGCATCACCGACGATCAAGAGGCGCAATGGGCGGCGTTTTCCAATACCGTGCTCGCGCAGATGGGACAAGTGGCGGCAGCACATCATGAGATGCAAAACCCGCCGGTGACGGCGCCCGAGCGCATCGACCGGCAGGTGACGGCGATGAAGCAGCGCACGGCCGCGTTCGAGACCATCGCGCAAGCCGCCAAAGATCTTTACGCCAACCTGACACCGCAGCAGCGCAAGATCGCGGATCGGAAGTTGCTCAAGTTCCACCGCGAGCACCGGGCATGAACGGTCCCGCGGACACCGTAGCCTGACGCATCGGTTCCGCCGCAACGCGCGGCATGCGTTTTCGGGCTGCCGCGCGTTAATCGCACGTGTCGTGGAAGGCGGCCTCGGCGGGCGATGAGCCTGTGCGAGCGGCATGCAACGAACGAACAACGCGGGCTCCTGTCTCAACCTGCGACAGGGCGCGGGGCGTTCGGGATCCCAAACAGGTTCAGGACAGTGGACGAATTCTGAAGGAGGTTGCGGTGATGCATGGTGTTAGTCAGTTCGCTCGAAGGGTCGCGCTCGGGCTCTTGGCCACGATGGTCGCGGGGGCAGCTTGGGTCGCCCATGCCGACGAGCATATGTACCGGGAGCATGA
>Ga0335081_10020268_pt1 | contig 10756 bp, 10 predicted proteins | sample Lox_Sample_35_FD_206713 | JGI IMG/M metagenome (GOLD analysis project Ga0335081, IMG submission 206713) | Soil microbial communities from Loxahatchee National Wildlife Refuge, Florida, United States - Lox_Sample_3.5 | ecosystem: Environmental > Terrestrial > Soil > Wetlands | place: USA... | reverse complement strand
GCGCGCGATGATCGCGCAAGTGAAGGACGGCACGATGTCCCGCCGCGCCTTCACGCGGCAAATGATGGCCTTGGGGCTGACCGCACCCATGGCATGGCTGATGCTGCACCATGCCGGCGTCGCCGCGGCCGAGGCCAAATTCGAGTACAAGCCCACCAAGGCCGGCGGCGGCGGCCCGCTCAAGATGCTGTTCTGGCAGGCGCCGACCTTGCTCAACCCGCACTTCGCGGTCGGCACCAAGGATCAGGAGGCCTCGCGCATCTTCTATGAGCCGCTGGCCGGCTGGGACGCCGAGGGCAATCTCACTCCGTTCCTCGCGGCCGAGCTGCCCAGCATCGAAAACGGCGGTCTCGCCAAGGACGGCATGTCCGTCACCTGGAAATTGAAGCAAGGCGTCAAATGGCACGACGGCCAGCCTTTCACCGCCGACGACGTGGTCTTCAATTGGGCATATGCCGGGGATCCCGCGACCGCGTGCGTCACCGTGGCGACGTACAAGGACGTCAAAGTCGAGAAGCTCGACGACCACACGGTGAAGGTGATCTTCCCGAAGCCGACGCCGTTCTGGCCCGACCCCTTCGTGGGCGTGCGCGGCATGGTGATCCCGAAACATCTCTTCGCGGATTACAGCGGGGCCAAATCCCGCGACGCACCGGCCAATTTGAAGCCCGTCGGCACCGGTCCCTTCAAATTCGTCGGCTTCAAGCCGGGCGACCTGGTCACCGGCGAGCGCAACCCCGACTATCACGTGAAGAACCGGCCCTATTTCGACACCATCGAGATGAAGGGCGGGGGCGACGCCGTCTCGGCGGCGCGCGCGGTGCTCCAGAGCGGGGAATACGACTACGCCTGGAACCTCCAGGTCGAGGACGAAATCCTCAAGAAGCTCGAGGAGAGCGGCAAGGGCAAGGTCGTGATCGTGGACGGCGGCAGCATCGAGCATATCCAGCTCAATTCCACCGATCCCTGGACGGAGGTCGACGGCGAAAGGTCGAGCATCAAGACCAAGCACCCGACGCTCAGCGACAAGGCGGTGCGCGACGCGCTCAATCTCCTGGTCGATCGCGGCGCGGTGCAAAAATACATCTACGGCCGCACCGGGATCGCGACCGCCAATTTCCTCAACAATCCCCCGCGCTTCTGCTCGAAAGCGACGAGATGGGAGTTCAATGTCGACAAGGCCAACCAGATTCTCGACGCCGCCGGCTGGAAGCGCGGCGCCGACGGCGTGCGCGAAAAGGACGGCAAGAAGCTGAAATACGTCTATCAGACCTCGATCAACGAGCCGCGCCAGAAGAACCAGGCGATCGTCAAGCAGGCCTGCCAGAAGGCCGGCATCGAGGTCGAGCTCAAGTCGATAACGGCGTCGGTGTTCTTCTCCTCCGACGTCGGCAATCCCGACACCTATCCGCACTTCTACTGCGATCTCCAGATGTACACCACGACCATGACCGAGCCCGACCCGGCTCTGTTCATGAACCAGTTCTTGTCGTCGGAGGTCGCGACCAAGGCCAACAAGTGGCAGGGGCGCAACATCACGCGCTGGCGCAACGCGGACTACGACAAGGCCTATAGCGACGCCGAGGGCGAGCTCGATCCGGTCAAGCGGGCGGCCCTCTTCATCAAGATGAACGAGCTCGTCATCGGCGACGTGGCGGTCATTCCCGTGGTCTATCGGCCGAACGTCAGGGGTGTCGAGAGCAAGCTGAAATTGACGCTCAGCGGCTGGGACAACGACATGTACATGGTATCGGACTGGTATCGCGAGACATGACGTCCCCGCCCGCGCCATCGGGATCCGCGGCACAGACGCGCTGATGGGACGCTATCTGCTGCGGCGCTTGCTGATCGCGGTGCCGAGCCTGCTCGGCATCAGCATCGTGCTGTTCACGGTCTTGGCACTGGCACCCGGCGATCCCTTCGGCGAACTCGCGAGCAATCCCGCGGTACCGCCCGAGGTGCGCGCGGCCTTGCGCGCCCAGTTCGGCATGGACGATCCGGTGCTTGAGCGCTACTTCCACTGGCTGGCGGCGATGCTGCACGGCGATTGGGGCTTTTCCTTCGTCAGCCGCGTCGACGTCGACAGCCTCATCTGGCAGCGCCTGCCGGCCACGCTTTTCGTGATCGGCTCGTCGCAGATATTGGCGCTGCTGATCGCCTTGCCGGTCGGGGTCTACGCCGCGACGCGGCCCTATTCGCTCTTCGACCAGATCGCCAACACCCTGGCGTTCATCGGCTTTTCCCTGCCGACCTTTTTCACCGGGCTGCTCTTCATCCTGCTGTTCAGCATCCATCTCGACTGGCTGCCCTTCGTCTATCGCTCGGACCTCAGCGCCACCGGCTTCAGCTGGTGGTGGGAGGAATTCCGCCAGGCGATCATGCCGGTCGCCGTACTCGGCATGTTCCAGGGCGCCTCCTGGACGCGCTACGTGCGCTCGGCCGTGCTCGACGTCATCCGCCTCGACTATGTCGCAACTGCGCGCGCCAAGGGCCTGCGCGAGGGCAAGGTGGTGCTCAAGCACGTCGTGCGCAATGCGCTGATCCCGGTCGTGACCTTGGTGGCGCTGCAAATGCCGACGATTTTCGGGGGTGCGATCATCACCGAGCAGATCTTCCGGGTGCCGGGCATCGGCTCGCTGCTCATCAGCTCGATCCTGGCCAACGACACCCCCGTCATCATGGCCGTGACCTTCGTCTTCGCCTGCCTGGTCATCCTGTTCAACCTTTTCGCGGACCTGCTCTATGGCTGGCTCGACCCCCGCATCGCTTACCGCTGACGCCGGCACGGCGCGGGAGGGCCTTGCCCCGCAGATCTCGCCCGCACTCGACGCCTGGCGACGATTCCGGCGCCATCGTCTGGCCGTCGCAAGCGCGGTCATCCTCATCGGGATGACGCTGGCGGTGGCCTTCGGCCCGGCACTCTGGCCGGTGTCGATCAACGACATCGACTTCACCGCCCGACTGCAGCCGCCGGGCCCGGCGCATCCACTCGGCACCGACGATCTCGGGCAGGATCTCCTGGCGCGCATGCTTTACGGCGGCCGCATCTCGCTCGCGGTCGGTTTCGCCGCGATGGTGGTGTCGCTGATCGCGGGTACCCTGGTCGGCGCCGTCGCCGGCATTTCGCGCGGCAGCATCGACGCGGCCCTGATGTGGCTGACCGACCTCTTCCTGTCGCTGCCGCAACTGCCGCTGCTGCTCGTCATCATCTATCTCTTTCGCGACTCGCTCAAGGCGGTGGTCGGGCCGGAAGGCGGGGTCTTCATCCTCGTCGTCGCCGTCATCGGGGGCTTTCGCTGGATGCCGGTCGCGCGCCTGGTGCGCGCACAGTTCCTGTCGCTGCGGGAAAAGGAGTTCGTCGAGGCGGCACGCGCGCTCGGCGCCTCGACGACGCGGCAGGTCATGCGCCACATCCTGCCGAACGCGCTGGGCCCGGTGATCGTGGCGGGCACGATCAACGTCGCCGACGCCATCATCGCGGAATCGACCCTCTCCTTCCTCGGCCTCGGCTTCCCGCCGGACATCCCGACGTGGGGGCGGCTCCTGTTCGACGCCAAGGACTATCTCGACATAGCCCCCCACTGGGCGCTGTTCGCGGGGGCTGCGATCTTCCTCGCCGTGCTCACCATCAACTTCGTCGGCGACGGCCTGCGCGACGTGCTCGACCCGCGCAGGGTCATGTGAGCGCCATGGCCGCGCCGTCCGCTCAAGGCGAGGCACTGCTCGACATCCGCGGCCTGAAGACGCATTTCGCCACCGATGACGGGGTGGTGCAGGCGGTCGACGGAGTCGACATCAGCATCGGGCGCGGCGAGACCGTGGGCGTCGTCGGCGAGTCCGGCTGCGGCAAGACCGTCACCGCGCTGTCCGTGCTGAAGCTGATCAGCACCCCGCCCGGCCGGATCGTCGCCGGGCAGATTCTGTGGCAGGGCCGCGACCTCGTACCGCTGGGTGCTGCCGCGATGAGCGATATCCGCAGCAAGGAGATCGGCATCGTCTTCCAGGAGCCGATGACCTCGCTCAACCCGGTCTACACGGTGGGCGAGCAGATCGCGGAGGCGGTCCGCCGGCACGAAGGGCTGCGTCGGCGCGCGGCGATGGACAGGGCCGTCGAGATGCTCGAGCTCGTCCGCATCCCCAACGCCGCAAAACGGGTGTACGACTATCCCCACCACTTCTCGGGCGGCATGCGCCAGCGCGTGATGATCGCCATCGCCCTCTCCTGCAACCCGAAGCTCCTCATCGCCGACGAGCCGACGACGGCACTCGACGTCACCATCCAGGCGCAGATCCTCGACCTGATCCAGGAGATGAAGTTGCGCCTCGGCATGGCGGTGATGCTGATCACCCACGCCATGGGGGTCGTGGCCGAGACGGCTGAGCGCGTGGTCGTCATGTATGCCGGCAAGTCGGTGGAGGAAGCCGGCGTCGATCAGCTTTTCGCGGCACCCCGCCACCCCTACACCCAGGGCCTGATCCGCTCGATTCCGCGCATCGACCGGGCGGCCAAGCGCAAGGTCAGGCTCGACGCCATCGCCGGAACGGTGCCGAGCCTGCTCAAGCCCGCACCCGGCTGCCGCTTCGCCCCGCGCTGCGGCTTCGCGAGCGCCGGGTGCCGCGAGCAGGCGCCGCCGCTGCGCGAGGTCGCACCCGGCCACAAGGTGGCCTGCGTGCTCTATTGACGGCATGAAAACGGACCCGCCGTGAGCGAACCCCTCCTCCGCGTCAACGACCTCGTGAAGAACTTTCCGTTGAAAGGCGGATGGCTCAGGCGTTCGGCCGAGTGGGTGCACGCGGTCGATGGCGTGAGCTTCGAGGTCGCCGCCGGCGAGACCCTCGGCGTGGTCGGCGAATCCGGCTGCGGCAAATCGACCACCGGGCGCTGCGTGTTGCGGCTGCTCGAGCCCACCTCGGGCGAAATCTGGTTCGCGGGCACGGACGTGACGGCCCTCGACCACCGCGCACTGCGCGCGCTCCGCCGCGACATGCAGATCATCTTCCAGGACCCCTATGCCTCGCTCGACCCGCGCATGACCGTGGGTGCCATCATCGGCGAGGCGCTCGCCATCCACCGCCTCGCCAAGTCCGCGCGCGAGCATCACGACAGGGTCGCCGAGCTCCTCGAAATCGTCGGCCTGCGGCCCGACGCCATGCGCCGCTATCCGCACGAATTCTCGGGCGGCCAGCGCCAGCGCATCGGCATCGCCCGGGCGCTCGCGGTCGAGCCCAAGCTGATCGTCTGCGACGAGCCCGTCTCGGCCCTCGACGTGTCGGTCCAGGCGCAGGTGATCAATCTCCTGGAGGACCTGCAGGAACGCTTCGGCCTGACCTATATTTTCATCGCGCACGATCTCTCGGTCGTCGAGCACATCAGCGACCGCGTTGCGGTGATGTATCTCGGCCGTATCGTCGAGATCGCCTCGGTCGAGGCTCTCTACGCCAATCCGCTCCATCCCTATACCGAAGCGCTGCTCGCCGCGGTGCCGATCCCCGATCCCAAGGTGGCGCGCCGCCGCATCAGGCTGGAAGGCGAGGTGCCGAACCCGATCCAGCCCCCCGCCGGCTGCCATTTCCACCCGCGCTGCCCCATCCGGGAGCTGCCGCTCTGCGCGACGGAGCGGCCGGAGCTGAAACTGGGTGCCGGGGGCAATTGGGTCGCCTGTCATCTCCGCGGCTGAGGCGCGCAGCATAGTGCCCGTTGGCGGCGTGGCGCGCTTTCGACGAGCTCGACGGCGTCGGTCGATACGAGGCTCAGCCCGGGATCGGCAGGTAGACGCGGCGGCGCTTGCGCTCGGCGTGGGCGAGCGCCCCGCCATAGATCTGCTTCGAGGCCTCGATCATGACCACGCCCGCGAAGCTCTCGAGCCAGCGTGCCCCCGCCCCCTCCCAGGCCGGCGCCCAGGTAAGCAGGAAACGCCGGCGCGAGGGCGGCATGAAAAGCGCACTCGCCGATTGGATCGGCGTGAACATGTTGTCGCGCAGCAGGTGCGAGAGCTGGTCGAGCGTGTAGGGGAGCCCGTGGCCGAAGGGCGTGCGCTCGAGCCGCGCCCAGATGCCGCGCCGGTTGGGTACCACGGCGACGAGGCGCCCGCCGTCGCGCATGACGCGCCAGATCTCGCGCAGCATGCCGCGCACCTGCTCGCTGTGCTCGAGTGAATGCACGAGGAGCACCCGATCGAGCGAAAGATCGGGGAGCGGCAGCTCGGCCTCGTCCGCGAGGGCCACGAGGCTCGGCTCGCCCGGCGGCCAGCGCATCACGCCCTGTGCTGCCGGCATGATGGCGAGCACCCGCTCGGCCTCCTCCATGAAGGGGCGCAGGTAGGGCACGGCATAGCCGAAGCCGAGCAGGCGCTCGCCCTCGAGCGTGGGCCAGATGCGGCGCAGGCGCCGGCGAATGAGGCGCGTCGCCATCTGGCCCAGGCTGGTGCCGTAGAACTCATGCAGGTCGACGACATCGCACGCCATGGCCGGCGAAGGATAGCATAGCGTCGCACCCGGTGCGCGCGGGCCGCGCAGCGCCGGCGAAGCGCGCGGCGCCGGCGGGGCGCGCGGCGCCGGCGGGGCTGGCAGACCGGCGTTGTTGTGCTAACGTCGCGTCCGGGTAAGCCCTCCCCGCGCCCGAACTCAAGCCCCGAGACCGAACCATGTCGATCCTGGAAATCGCCCTCGTCCCGTGCCTCAAGGACAATTATGCCTATCTCCTGCGCGATCCCGCGACAGGGGCCGTGGGCGTCGTCGATCCCTCCGAGGCGGCCCCCGTCGAGGCGGCTCTCAGCGCCCGCGGCTGGACGCTCACTCACATCCTCAACACCCATCACCATTGGGACCACACCGGCGGCAATCCGGCCCTCAAGGCGGCGACGGGTGCCGTCGTGGTCGGACCCAAGGCGGACCGGGAGCGCATTCCCGTAATCGACGTCGCCGTGGACGAGGGCGAGACCTTCATGCTCGGCCAGGCCGAGGCGCGGATCCTCTTCATCCCCGGCCACACGCGCGGGCACATCGCCTTCTGGTTCCCGGAATCGAAGGCGGTCTTCTGCGGCGATACGCTCTTCGCCATCGGCTGCGGCCGCACCTTCGAGGGCACGGCAGCGCAAATGTGGCACTCGCTCGGCAAGCTCAAGGCGCTGCCCGCGGACACGCGCGTCTATTGCGGGCACGAGTACACCCAGGCGAACGCGCGCTTCGCCCTCACGGTCGAGCCGCAGAATGCCGCGCTCAAGAGCCGTGCCCGCGCCGTCGATGCCGCGCGCGCCAAGGGCCAGCCGACGATCCCCTCGACCATCGGCGAGGAGCGCGCGACCAACCCCTTCTTCCGCGCCGACGAGCGCAGCATCGCCGAGACGATCGGGCTCGCCGGGGCGGACGCGGTCGCCGTCTTCGCCGAGGTGCGCCTGCGCAAGGACAAGTTCTGAAATACCGGGGAATGCCCATGAAGCTCCGCCATGGAACGACCTCGCCCTTCGTGCGCAAGGTGATGGTGGTCGCCCACGAGACCGGGCTCGCCGGGCGCATCGAGCGCATTGCGACGAAGGTATGGGCGCCCGACACCGACATCGCCCGGGACAACCCGCTCGGCAAGATCCCCGCCCTCATCCTCGACGACGGCACCGTGCTCTACGATTCGCCGGTCATCTGCGAGTATCTCGACAGCCTGAGCGGCGGCATCAAGCTCTTCCCGGTGGGGGCTGCGCGCTGGCCCGCGCTCAAGCTGCAGGCCTTGGCCGACGGCGTGCTCGATGCCGCGATCGCCCGGCGACACGAGGGCCAGCGCCCGGGCGAGCGGCAGGAGAAGTCCCTGATCGCGCGCCACGCCGAGGTAATGAAGCGCGCCATGTCGGCCCTCGAGGGAGAGGCAGGAGCTTGGGGCGATGCGCTCACCATCGGCCAGATCGCGACCGGGGTCGCCTGCGGCTATCTCGACTTCCGCTTCGGCCATGAGGACTGGCGCCCCGGCCGGCCGCAGCTCGCCGCCTGGTACGAGCGCTTCGCCAAGCGCCCCTCGATGCAGGCGACCGTGCCCAAGGAGTAGCGGCGCTCAGCACTCCCTCTCCCGCAAGCGGGCGAGGGAGTTCTTCGCGATCTGTTTCGCGCGGGAATAAATCGTCGCCGGGCGCGGTCTGGAGGAGAGGGCAGGAGAGGCATGCCAGGCGACAGCAAGCAGGCTCGCTTCGAGCGCGAGGTGCTCCCCCATTTGGACGCTGCGTACAATCTGGCGCGCTGGTTCATGCGCGGAAGCGGGGATGCCGAGGATGCCGTACAGGAGGCCTGCCTCAGGGCTTTTCAGTATTTCGACGGCTTCCACGGCGGAAACGCGAAGGCGTGGCTGCTCAAGATCGTGCGCAACTGCTGCCTCACGGCACTGCGGGGCCGGCCGCACATGGAATCGATGAGTGCGGACGAGGAGGGCCGCTTCGACCCCGCGCACGAGCTCGCGCTCGCAGAGGCGGGCCACGGCACCCCCTCGGCCGAGGCCCTCCTCATCGAGAAGGCGGAGGCGGCACTCCTGGAGGAGAGCCTCGCCGGGCTCCCTGCCGACTACCGCGAGGTGCTGGTGCTGCGCGAGGTCGAGGAGCTGAGCTACCGGGAGATCAGCCGGATCGCCGACATCCCGCTCGGCACCGTGATGTCGCGCCTGGCGCGCGGGCGGACGCTTTTGCACAAGCGACTCGCCGAACGGCTCGCCAAGGAGGGTTGAGATGGAGTGCGGCGAAGCACGGGCACTGATCGATCCCTATCTCGACGGCGAATTCGCCCTCGAGCGCACGCTCGAGCTCGAGCGCCATCTCGAGGGCTGCGCCGATTGCGCCGCGTTGCTCGCGAGCCGTCGGGCCCTGAGCACCGCCTTGCGCGGCAAGCTCGCCTATCATGCCGCCCCCCTGTCGCTGCACGGGCGCGTGCGCGCCGCGATCGCGGCAGCGGAGCCGAGCCGGCGCGCGCGCGCCCTGCCGGCACCCTGGCTGCGCATGGCGGCTTCCTTTTTCCTGGTCGCCGGCCTGAGTGCAGCCCTCACCTACTCGCTCGTCCCGCGCGAGACCGACCTCGTGCCCGATGAGGTCTTCGCCAGCCACGTGCGCGGCATGCTCTCAGGCACCAGCGGCATCGACGTCGTCTCCTCCGACGAGCACACGGTCAAGCCCTGGTTCGCCGGCAAGCTCGATTTCTCCCCGCCGGTCGTCGACCTCGCGAGCGACGGCTTCCCGCTTGCAGGCGGCCGGGTCGATTACCTCGCCGGCCGCACGGTGGCGGCCCTCGTCTACCGCCACAAGAAGCACGTCATCACGCTTTTTGTCTGGCCCCAGGCCGGTCCTGCGCGCGCGATCGCGGCGAGTGCGCGCCGCGGGGACAATCTCGACCATTGGTCGGACGGCCGCATGGCCTATTGGGCGATCTCCGATCTCAACGCCGAGGAGCTCGCGGATTTCGCTCGGCACTATGCCGCGGCCGCGGCGGCCGGAGAGACGGAGAGCAAGCGGCCGTGAGCGCCTCTGCCGGCCTCACGCCATATATTGCCCGCCGTTGAGCGAGAGCGTCGAGCCGGTGATGAAGCCGGCCTGATCGGAGGCGAGGAAGACGACGGCGCGGGCGACCTCCTCGGGCTCGCCGAGCCGCCCCACCGGGATCTGCGGCAGGATCTTGCTCTTGAGCACGTCCTCCGGCACCGCACGCACCATCTCGGTACCGATATAGCCGGGGGCGACCGCGTTGACCGTGATGCCCTTGTTGGCGTTCTCCTGCGCCACCGCCTTGGTGAAGCCGACGATGCCCGCCTTCGCGGCCGAATAATTGGACTGGCCGAATTGGCCCTTCTGGCCGTTGATCGAGCTGATGTTGACGATGCGGCCGAAGTTGCGCGCGCGCATGCCCTCGATCACGTTGCGGGTCATGTTGAAGAGCGAGGTGAGGTTGGTCTCGATCACCTGATGCCATTGCTCGGGCGTCATGCGATGGAGCGTAGCATCGCGGGTGATCCCGGCATTGTTGACCAGGATGTCGATCGGGCCCGCCTCGGCCTCGACCTTGGCGATGCCCGCCTTGCACGCCGCAAAATCGGCCGCGTCCCACTTGAAGACATGGATGCCTGTCTCGGCGTTGAAGGCCTTGGCGGCCTCGTCGTTGCCGGCATAAGTCGCCGCCACCGTGCACCCGGCGGCCTTGAGCCCGCGGCTTATGGCAGCCCCGATCCCGCGCGTGCCTCCGGTAACGAGTGCCACCCGTGCCATCTTGCGTCCCTCCCGAATGCGGTTCTTCTTGGGGGTTCATCAAACCACAAAACGGCAATGGGGAACAGCAGCGCACGGCGGCCCGCCAGGCCGCCGCCTGAAGGCCAGGTGCCGCTCCCACCCTCTCCGCTCAAGCGGCTGAGAGGGTGGGGAAGCATTCCCCGCTACTCGACGACCACGCTACCCTGCATACGGGGATGGATGGTGCAGAAGTACTTGAACGTGCCCGCCTCGTTGAAGGTGAAGGAGAAGCTGTCGTCGGTGTCGAGCGCCGGCGATTTCAGGAGCTTCGCCTCGCCGTCGCTCGTCACCGTGTGCGGTTCGTCGTCCTTGTTGGTCCAGGTCACGGTGGTGCCGCGCGGCACCGTGAGCGCCCCGGGAGCGAAGGCGAAATTGTCGATCACCACCGCGCCCGGCGCCGCGGCGAAGGCGTGCCAGCCGAGCCACGAGCCTGCCAGCAGCACGAGCGCCCCCGCGGCGATAAGCTGCAAAAGGCGGCGCCAACCGAGCCAGAGCATCAACACGACATCACC
>Ga0335081_10020267_pt1 | contig 10756 bp, 10 predicted proteins | sample Lox_Sample_35_FD_206713 | JGI IMG/M metagenome (GOLD analysis project Ga0335081, IMG submission 206713) | Soil microbial communities from Loxahatchee National Wildlife Refuge, Florida, United States - Lox_Sample_3.5 | ecosystem: Environmental > Terrestrial > Soil > Wetlands | place: USA... | reverse complement strand
GCCCCGCTGGAGCGTGCCCGACGACCGAGGCCAGGGCGCGTCCCGACCGGTGTCGAGCGGGCCGGCCCCGGGCGTCTCCGGCCGGCGGCGCGCGCCCCCGGCCGCCTGCGCCGCCCAGGCGGGGCGGCGGGCGGGGCCGCGGACCCTGAGGGCGGCCAGCATGCGCCAGGCCGCCACCACCATCACCCCGGAGAACGCCGCCAGCAGCGCGGTGGGGTCGACGGCGGCGTTGAGGCGCGACCCGGCGAGCGACCCGGCGATGCCCGCCACGCCGAACCACATCCCCTGCGCCACGCGCACCCGCCCGGCGCGCCAGTGCAGCCAGGCACCCCCGGCCGCCGTGGCGGCCACCACGACCAGCGAGCCGGTCACCGCCGGCTTGGGCGCCAGGCCCACCACGTAGACCAGGGCGGGCACCGCCAGGATCGAGCCCCCGCCGCCGACGGCGCCCAGGGCGAGCCCGATGAGCAGGCCGAGGGGCAGGGACAGCAGCAGCCTCACGGCGCGCCCCCCGCCGCGCCCACGCCCTCCTGGTGGATACCCATAGGGGTATCGTACCAATACCCTCCGGGGTATGATGGCGGTGTGGGGCCCGACCCGCCCGGAGGAGGAGCCGTGTACCGAGACCTGGCAGCAGCCGAGCTGGCCGCCCGGCTGGGCACCGACCGCGCACCGTTCGTGGTGGACGTGCGTGAGCCGGCCGAGTTCTCCGCCTGGGCGATCCCCGGCGCCGTCAACATCCCGCTGGGTGCGCTGGCGTCCCGCCTGGAGGAGGTGCCCAGCGACCGCGACGTGGTGAGCGTGTGCGCCACGGGAAACCGCTCCGCGCTGGCGGCCGAGCGGCTCAGCCACGCGGGGCGCACGGTCGCCAACCTGGCCGGGGGCATGGCCGCCTGGGCCCAGGTCTACGACTCGGTGACACTCGAGCTCGACGACCTGCGGGTCGTGCAGGTCCGCCGGCGGGCCAAGGGCTGCCTGTCGTACCTGGTCGGCGCGGGCGACGAGGCGTTCGTCGTGGACCCCTCGACCGACATCCCCGTCTACACCCAGCTGGCGGACGAGCACGGCTGGAGGATCACGCGGGTGTTCGACACCCACCTGCACGCCGACCACGTGAGCGGCGCACGCGCCCTGGCGGAGCAGACGGGCGCGCGGCTCCATCTGAACGACGCCGACGCCTTCGCGTTCGACCACGCGCCCCTGCGCGACGGCGAGCAGTTCGAGCTTCCCGGGGGCACCAGCCTCCGCACCCTGGCCATGAACACCCCGGGGCACACCCGGGGATCGACCGCCTACCTCGTGGCCGGCCGCGTGCTGCTTTCGGGGGACACCTTGTTCGTGGAGAGCGTCGGCCGGCCCGATCTGGCGGATCAGGCCGAGGCCTTCGCCGTCCAGCTGTTCCACTCGCTCCACGACAAGGTCCTCGTCCTCCCCGCGGACGTCTCCGTCCTGCCCGCGCACTACGGGGACGCCGTCGTCGTCCGCCCTGACGCCCCGGTGGGCGCCTCCCTGGGCGAGCTCGTGGCCACGCTCGAGCCCTTGTCCTACGACATGGACCAATTCGTCTCCTGGGCGAAGACCCACGTGGCGGCACGTCCCCCCAACTACGTGCGGATCGTGCACATCAACATGGAGGGCGCCCGCCCGCAGCTCGACGAGATCCGCCTGCTCGAGACCGGCCCGAACCGCTGCGCGGTCTCGGCCTGAGGAGGAGACGTGCAATTCCCCGACGAGGTCATCGACGACGTCCGCAAGCGCCTTCGACGCGTGGCCGGACAGGTCCAGGGGGTGGAGCGGATGCTCGACGAGGGCCGGGAGTGCCGGGACGTCGTGACCCAGATCTCCGCCGCCGGCAAGGCCCTCGAGCAGGCCGGGTTCCAGCTGGTCGCCGCCGGCCTCACCTACTGCATCGAACATCCCGAGGACGCCGAGGCGAGCGGCTACCCCATCGACGAGGTCCAGAAGATGTTCATGCGGCTGGCGTAGCCGCGCCGCAGGCGGGCCTCACGTGAAGATGATCTGGCCCCCGGCCGCCAGGCCGTAGAACTCGCCGACCGTGATGACGTCCTTGACCTGGGGGATGAAGTCGTCCCTGTCCAGACCGAAGAGGTCGACCGAGGCCTTGCAGGCGTAGAGCCCGGCGCCCGAGTCGGCGATCATCTCGATGAACTCCGGGATGGGCGGGATGTCGAGTTGCGCCATCTTGCGGTCCATGAAGTGGGTCATGACGGCCGACATCCCGGGCAGGCCGCCGAGCATCGTGGCGAAGTGCAGCCCCGGATTGCCCACCGTGGCGACCTTGATGTGCTCGTGGCGGCCCCGGTGGATGGCGTCGAGCCCGAAGAAGGTGAAGAACAGATTGGCCTCCATCCCCTCGGCGCGGGCCCCGTTGGCCATGATCAGCCCGGGGTAGACGCCCTCGAGCGAGCCCTTCGAGACGATGATGGAGACCTTCTCGATGGCGTCGGACATGGTGCGCTCCTTCGACTGGCCGCTCAGATGCACCCGTGGGGCTTGGGCACGCCGGCGATCTTGGCCGCCAGCTTGGCCGGGCCCTTGGGGAACAGCTGGTAGAGCTCCTTGATGGGGACACCCGAGGCCTTCGACAGCGCCCGGACGTTGGGGGCGGCGCCCTTCTCCTCGTACTCGTGGCGCATGAACGTGATCACCTGCCAGTGCCGTTCCGTCAGGGAGGTGATGCCCTCCCCGGCGGCGATCTCGGCGGCCATGGCCTCGCTCCACTGATGCGGGTCGCAGAAGAAGCCCTCGTCGTCGAGGGCCACCTCGGCACCTGCCAGCGTCGTCGTCGTCATCGTGGGCCTCCCACCAGTTCCGGCGTCCGTTCGGTCGTGTCGCACCGCTTGCCCGCCGCCGGCATGGCGCTCTCGATGAAGGGGATGTCGCGTCCGGGGAGGATGGCGTGCCAGTAGAGCTGCTCGAAGGCGAGCTTCCCCAGGTGGTTCAGGCGGGACTCCTTGAGCAGCGGCAGCCCGACCGGTCCCGGGAACCTGCCGGGGACGGGGTCGAGGGCGTCGTTGAAGTCGATGAGCAGCGCCCGCCCGAAGCCGGTCTCGATGAAGCAGTTGGTGTGGCCGTCGAACCGGGCGTCGGGCTCCTGTCCCGCCAGGAGGCGTCGCACGTTGTGCACGAGGACCTCGCCCTCGAAGTGGGCCACCGATCCTGCCTTCGACGCGCGCAGGTCCGTGGCGTCCCCGATGACGAAGACGTTGGGCTTGGCCTTCGCCTGCAGGGTGCCGGGATCGGTGGGGACGAACCCCATGGGGTCGCCGAGGCCCGGCGAGCGCCCGACGTAGGCGGCACCCCCGTGGACGGGGACCATGACCGCCGTGTCGAAGGGGACGGTCCGTTCGTCGTAGGAGACGAGGCGGCCCTGCTCGCCGTCCACGGCCGCGGTGGCGAACTCGGTGACGACCTCCACGCCCTTGTCCCCGAGGAGCCCCGACAGCATGCGGTTGCAGCCGGGCTTGGTGAACGCCCCGTCGAGGGGGGTGACCAGGGTGAGCTGGGTCCGCGCCCGGATGCCGCGCCGGCGCAGGTACCAGTCGGCCAGGAAGCAGAACTCCAGCGGGGCGACCGGGCACTTGACGGGCAGGTCGACGAGGTTGACGACGATCCGCCCCCCCTCGAAGGTGGCCAACGCGCCGCCCAGCACGGCCGCACCGCCGAGCGTATAGAACGTGTGCACCCGCCGGCCCCAGCCCGCGCCGGTCAGCCCCTCGGTCTCGTCGGGGAGCAGGCGGGAGCCGCTCGCCACCACCAGGACGTCGTAGGACATCGTCGTCCCGTCGGCCAGCACCACGGTGTCGGCGTCGAGGTCGACCCGGTCGACGGCGGACTCGACGAACGTCACCCCCGGGCGCAGTTGCGCGGCGCGCGAGCGCACCAGCCGCGACGGCGACGCCAGGCCGAAGGGGACGAAGAGCAGCCCCGGCTGGTACAGGTGCCGGTCGTCGGCGTCGACGACGGTGATCTCGTCGCGCGGCCCGAGAACCCGGCGGAGCCGGTTGGCGGCGAGCGTCCCCCCGGTGCCTCCACCGAGGACGAGCACCCGTCGCGCCATGGTCCCAGCATGGCCGGGAGGCCCGCGGCGGCAGTAGGGCCGAACGTCACACGACGGCGGCCGCCGGGGCCGCGGTCACGCCGGGCGCCGGGCCCCGTGCCCTGCCCCGGCGCGGACGGCTCGTACCAGCAGGTCGATGGCCTCCACGGGACCGTCGGGTGCCTCCACGGGACGGCGGACCGTCTCTGCCCGCGCCACGCGCAGGAGGTCCCCCACGTCGGAGGCCACGTCGCCGGGGCCGTAGAGGAGCGCGGGGTCCTGGGGTCCTCCGTGGCCCTCGGTCAGGTTCGAGCGGTCGTGGGCGACCACGAGCAGGGTCCCCCCGGGCGCCACGCCCCTCGCCATGCGGCGCAGGACGCGGCGGCGCAGGGGCGCCGGCAGGTGGAGGTAGAGCACGACGACCAGGTCGAAGGGGCGCGGGGGCTCCCACTCGAGGAGGTCGGCCTCCACCCAGTCGACGGACACGCCCCGGTGCGCCGCCATGCGTCGGGCCTTGGCCAAGGCCACCGGCGAGAAGTCGACCCCCGTGACGCGCCACCCCCGCTCGGCGAGCCACACGGCGTTGCGCCCCTCGCCGCAGGCGACGTCGAGCGCCTCGCCTGCGGCCAGGGCGCCCACCTCCTCGACCAGGAAGCGGTTGGGCTCGGCGCTCCACAGCAGGTCGTGGCCCGCGTAGCGCGCGTCCCAGCCGGCGGCGTCCAGGGGCCCGGACGCCGGGGCTATACCCCCGGTGCGGTCGGGCCCGGTGGGCCCCGGGGGCGAGCCGGGCGCGCCGGTCATGGCGCGGAGCTCGGGGCGGCGCGGCCGTGGTCGGCTCGGCCGGCGGGCGCGGGAGGGCGCAGCCAGCGCAGCGACTCCGTGGCACCCTGCAGCTCGAGGCGTCGCCACAGCACCGGGTTGTCCGTCGCCTGGCTGACGTGGCAGGCGATCGCCCGACGCTGCGCGACGCGGTCCACCGTCATCACCAGGTCGAACTCGTCGTCGTCACGACCGGCGAACGAGGCGCCGAACTCGGCGTTGAGCACCTCGGCGACGCGCCGGGGCACGTTCCAGGCGAGCACGGGGAGGCCGGAGGGAGCCGCCAGCGCGGCCTCGGTGGCCCGACGGTGGTCGGCGTGGCCCGTCACGCCGCTGTCGTCGAAGACGAGGAGCAGGTCCGCGCCGACGCTCCGGGCGGCCTCCTCCACCGTACGGGAGAGCTCGTGCAGGGGGACGGACTCCAGGGCTCCGTCGGGGTGGTCGCCGAGGTCGACCCGCTCCACCCCGAGCTCGCCCGCGGCGGCCCGCAGCTCGCCTCGGCGGTCCTCACGGAGCGAGGCGCTCGAGGAGCCCAGGCTCGAGGCCTCACCATGGGTGAAGCACAGCACCGACGTCCGCGCCCCGCGTGCGACCAGGTCGCCGATCACGGCCCCGAGACCGAAGCTCTCGTCGTCGGGATGGGCGCACACCGCCAGGACCGAGCGGAAGGGCAGCGTCTCGGGTCTCTGCGCGCCCCGCATCGGTCGGTGCAACGGATCCGGCGGAGGCGCTATTCCCGCACGGCTACGGACGAACCTCGTAGTAGAGGTTGGCGGGGTCGTCGAAGTCGTGCACGGTGAACGAGGTGAACCCCGCGTCTTCGGCCATCTGCGCCGCCAGCTCGGGGTGCAGCCCGAGGGTGCCCAACCCGGCCCCACCCGGCTCGGAGAGGGCGGAGGACATGCACGTGGTGACCGAGGTGCCGTACATCATGGCCAGCATGGGGTTGCGCAGGTTGTCCTCCCACGAGGACGCGGCCCGGATGTCCTTGATGAGCCAGGTGCCGTCGGGCCTGATGCTCCGGCGGATGGCGGCCATGGCCTGTGCGGGGAACGCCATGTCGTGGAGGCAGTCGAGGGTGAGGACCAGGTCGTAGGTCGGCTCGGCGGGCAGCTCGGCAGCCCCCGCCCGGTGCAGCGTCACGTTGTCGAGGGCGGCCGCCTCGATCTTCTCCCTCGCTCTGTCCAGGGCGTGGGAGGAGGGGTCGTACCCGTGGAACTGCGACGCCGGGTAGGCGCCCGCCATCGCCTCCAGGGCGACCCCGGCGCCGCAACCGACGTCGGCCACCTGGGCACCGCCCTCGAGCCGCTCCACCACGCCGGGCAGCGCGGGGAGCACCCGGGGGACGAGGACGAGCTTCGTCCAGGGCGCGGTGAACCGCTCGACGCTGTGGGCGCCGCTCGGGCCGAGGTCGTCGTAGGACAGACCCCGACCTGTCCGGAACGCCTCGGCCAGCAGGGGGAGGGACTCGGGTGTCGCCACGTACCCGTGGAAGGCGCCGGCTGCGAACCACGTGCTGTCGGTGTCGTTCGCCAGCACCTCGGCACCCTCCGGCGCCAGCTCGAAGTGCACGCCGTCGGTGGTCTCGAGCAGGCCGCCCGCCCCCTGGGCGCGCAGCCACTCGAGGAGCCAGCGTGCGTCCAGCCCGGTGCGGTCGGCCAGCTCCCCGGCCGTGACGGGGCCCGACCCGGCCATCGCCTTGTACAGGCCGAGCCGGTCCCCCAGGTGGACCATGAGCGCCACGACCTCTCCCTGCTTGTACCCCCACACGCGCAGGGCGAGGGCCGCCAGTTTCTCGGTGTCCACCGGACCGGAGTCTTCTCGGGGGGAAGGCGGTCCCGCAACCGGCGCGGTGGCCTCCGCCTCGACGCCCGTCAACGGTGGCTCGGCCCCGACCTGGCGCGCAGGGCGCTCCCCATGGCGGCCACGATCCGCTCGAGCATCCGCCGGGAGGTACCGAAGTTGAGCCGGACGTGCCGGCCCCACCCCTGCCCGAACGACGGGCCGTCGTTCAGGGCGACCCTGGCCTCGCGCAGGAAGAACCCCGCCGGGTCGGCCACGTCGAGGCGGGCGCAGTCGAGCCACGCCAGGTACGTCCCCTCGGGCCGCCGGTACCCGATGGCGGGGGCCTCCTCGGCGAGGAGCTCGCCCAGCAGGTGCCGGTTGCCGTCGAGGTACTCGACCAGCGCACCCAACCACGGGCGGCCGTGGAGGTAGGCGGCCGTCGACGCCACGATGCCGAGCGCGGTGGCGTCGGGGACCCGGTGGAGCGGCAGCGCCCGCCACGCGGCCGCGTCGGCGTGGTTGCTGGCGATGACCTGCGCGCACTTCAAGGCCGGGATGTTCCAGGCCTTGGAGGCCGACGTCACCGTCACGGTGTGGGTGGCGGCGGCCTCGGACACCGTCGCGTAGGGCACGAACCGGGCACCGGGGTACACGAGCGGGGCGTGCACCTCGTCGGCGACGACCCGGGCGCCGTGGCGCTCGACGACCTGCGCCAGCTCCCGCAGCTCGGCGAGGGTGAACACCCGCCCGGTCGGGTTCTGGGGGTTGCACAGCAGGACCGCCCGTGCGCCCCCGGACAGGGCGGTGCCGATCGCCTCGAGGTCGAGGGCGGGCCGCCCGGCGTCGTCCACGAGCGGCACCTCGACGACGGGACGGCCGGTGAGCTCGACGATGTCGAAGAACGGAGGGTAGGCGGGCGTGGGGAGGACCACCCCGGCCCCCGCCGGCACGAACGCCTCGAGCGCGCCGGTGATGCCCGACAGCACGTCGGCCACGAGGAAGATGCGCGCCGGCGGGACGCTCCAGCCGTAGGACTCGACCAGGAAGTCCGCGCACGCGGAGGTGAGCTCGGTCGTGTCCGCCGGCGCGTACCCCAGCTCGCTGCGCTCGACCGCCTCCAGCAACGCGGCCCGTACCGGGGGTGCCAGGGAGAAGTCGGTCTCCGCCACCCAGGCGGCCAGCACCGCCGGGCCGTGCAGCGTCCACTTGACGGTGCGCCGGCGGCGGAGCTCCTCCTCGCGCACGTCGTCGAAGGGGCTAGCCACCTCGGTTCCCGGCGGTGGTGACCGGCGGGGGCCTCACCCCCGGGGCGTCGTCGTCGACAGCGTGTGCCGGGCGGGGGCGACGGCGACCGGGGCGACGGGCGCCCGGCCCGACCGCTGGATGACCGCCACGTCCTCGCCGAGGTACGAAGCCACGACGCGGGGGTCGGACATCACGGCGGACGCCGGTCCCCGGGCCACCACCCGGCCGAGGTCCAGCGCGACGATCTCGTCGGACACGGTGCTGATGAGCGGCATGTCGTGCTCGATGATCACGATCGAGCACTGTGTGGCACGTTGCATGTCCTTGAGCAGGGGGCCCAGTGCCTCGGTCTCGCGCTGGGCGACGCCTGAGGAGGGCTCGTCCAGGAGCAGCACCGTGGGGTCGTGGGCGATGGCCATCGTCAGGTCGACGATCCGGCGCACGCCGGTGGACAGCTCGGACACGAACTTGTCCCGGTAGGACTGGAGCCGCATGAGCTCGATGAGCTCCTCCACCCGCTGCGCCACCTGCCGCTCGGACTGCTGGATGGCCGGCAGGTCGAGGAAGGCGGCCAGGTGGTCCCGGGTGGTGATGTGGCGCTCCAGCCCCATGGCGATGTTCTCGCGGACCGTGAGGGACGGGAAGATGCGGGCGTCCTGGAACGACCGCCCCAGGCCGGACCGCGCCCGGCGGCTGGCCGACCAGGTGCCGACGTCGACCCCGTCCAGCTCGATGCGCCCACCGTCGGCCGGGAGCACCCCGGAGATCAGGTCCAAGACGGTGGTCTTCCCTGCCCCGTTGGGCCCGATGAGCCCGAGCGTCTCGCCCCGCCGGAGCTCCAGCGTGACGTCGTCCACGGCCACGATCCCCCCGAAGCGCTTGGTGAGCCCGTGGGTGGAGAGCACCACGGGCTGCGACGCCAGCCGATCCGCGCCGCCGCTCGACGCCGGGGCCTGGCCGTTTGCCCGCAGCGCGGGGGTGCCCGACCCGTTGGCGGCGGCCCCTTCGAGGAACACCGACCGCAGGAGGTCGCCCCGGGACAACAGGTCGGCGGCGGCCCCCTCGAAGCGGACCTCGCCCTTCTCCATGAAGTAGGCGCGGTGCGCGACCGTGAGGGCCACGTTGACCGACTGCTCCACGAGGATGACCGGACAGCCCTCGGCGTGGATGGCCCGGACGATCCCGAGGAGCTGCTCGACGACGGCGGGGGCCAGGCCGAGGGAGAGCTCGTCGATGATGAGCAGGCGCGGCTTGGCCACGAAGGCCATGCCCAGGCCGAGCTGCTGCTGCTCGCCGCCCGAGAGGTTCCCCGCCATCTGGTGCCAGCGGTCCCCGAGGCGCGGGAACAGCTCGAGGACCTTCGCCGTGCGGGCCTGGACCTCGGCGGCGCCCTCCTTGGCGAACAGCCACGCGGCCGCTTTGAAGTGCTCGGCCACCGTCAGCGTGGGGAACACGGCCCGGCCCCCCGGGACCTGCACGATCCCCAGGCCCGCCCGCTCCACCGGGTCGGCGTGGGTGATGTCCTTCCCGCCGAAGACGATGGCGCCCTCGACGGGGTCGACCAGTCCCGAGATCGCCTTCAACAAGGTGGACTTCCCGGCCCCGTTGGTCCCCAGGAGGGCCACGATCTCGCCCGGCCGGACCTCCATGTCCACGCCGAAGAGCACCCGCACCTTGTCGTAGGCGACGTGCACACCGCGGCACACGAGCAGCGGTTCGTCATCGGGCGCGGGCGCGGCCGGTGACCGGGGCGCCGCCCCCGTCACCGGAGCGACGGGACCGGTCGTCACGAACAGCGCGTCCCGGGCGCCGGCGGCTCCCGAAGCGGGGGGTGGGGCCGGCGGCCGGGCCACGAACGGGGACGGGGGCACGGGAGCGGGCCGAGGCGGAGACGGGCTGAGGGGGGCGGCGGTCGCCACGGCGGCCGGCGCCGGGGCGCCGTCGCCGTGGGTGGGCACCACCGGCGTGGGCGCAGAGCGTGCCGTGTCCGTGGGCGCTGCGGGGCGCGCCGTGTCCGTGGGCGCTGCGGGGCGCGCCGTGTCCGTGGGCGCTGCCGGGCGCGCCGGTTCCGTGGGCGCCACGGGGCGGGCCGTGTCGTCGTCCTTCGCGGCGAGCCAGTTGCGGATGTCGAAGGCCAGCCCGAACGCCGCCACCACCACGCCCAGGACCACGAAGGTGATCACGGCGTGACCGGACCGTGGAAGGGAGCGGCACGCGCCACCGGGCCCGTTCCGGTGGACGGCGACACCCCGGCGAAGGCGACGGCGGGCGCCGGGGCCGGGGCGCGGCCGGCGGGCACGGGGACGGGATCGGCGCCGGACGCCGGATCCGCGGCCAGGGCGGGGACGACGATCCCGCGGCGCCTGGCCACCCGGCGCAGCCAGTTGTCGCGTCGCTGCATGCCCATCTCGGCCGACCCACCCGGGTTGAAGTAGGCGTTGATGAGCAGGATCGGGCCCGTGAGCAGAAGCGGCAGTGTCGTCTCGATGGTGGTCGAGTGGAACAGGTCGTAGACGCGTGGGCCGAAGACCACCGCCACCTCGATGCCCATGGCGCCCACGACCGCCCACGGCACCGAGCTCACGCCGGCGATCGCCACGGCCAGGAAGAGGGTGAGGCTGGCCTCGGGCTCGTAGGTCCCGGGAACCACGTTCTGCTGGGCGTAGGCGAAGAGCACCCCGGCCAGGCCGGCGATCCCGCCCGAGATGGCGAACGCCGCCAGCCGTGTGCGCGCCGGGTTGACGGCGAAGGCCGCGGCGGCGCGCTCGTTGTCGCGCAGGGCGATGAGCACCCGGCCCGACCGGTTGCGGCGGAAGGCGAGGGCCGCCACCATCGCCAGGGCCAGGA
>Ga0335081_10020266_pt1 | contig 10756 bp, 9 predicted proteins | sample Lox_Sample_35_FD_206713 | JGI IMG/M metagenome (GOLD analysis project Ga0335081, IMG submission 206713) | Soil microbial communities from Loxahatchee National Wildlife Refuge, Florida, United States - Lox_Sample_3.5 | ecosystem: Environmental > Terrestrial > Soil > Wetlands | place: USA: Florida... | reverse complement strand
CCATAGCCCGGACAGCGGCATGACCATGATCCTCTCTTCCTTGCGGTAGGCGAGTTCCCCGAGGTTGAGCAGGAAGCCCGCGATGAACCGCTCACCTAGCCTGTCGCGGAGTAGCCGGAGGCCGCTCAGGTCAGTGTCCTGGACGCGGGATCCGGCCTTCACCTCGAACCCGGCGACGCGGCCGTCCCAGGTCTCCAGGACAAGATCAACCTCGTCCCCGTCCTGCGTCCGGAAGTACGCGGCCGTGACTGCCTCTTCGGACCAGCTCACCTGCTTGAGGATCTCCCCGGCGGCGAACGTCTCGACGAGATGCCCGAACTCGGTCAGCACAGCGGGGTCGCGGCTGCTGATCTTCGCAGCGCTGAGCCCGAGCAGCCAGCCGGCCAGCCCCGAGTCGATGACGTGCACTTTGGGATACGCGGTGATCCGCTTGCCAAGGGTCGTGCCCCACACCGGCAGCCGCTGGATCATGAAGGCCGCCTCCAGCAGGGTCGCGTAGCGGTTCGCGGTGCTGCTCTCCAGCCCGACGGCCTGCCCGGCCTTGGAGATGTTGAGCATCTGGCCGGTCTGCGCCGCGAGCTGGCGGAGCAGCCGGGGAAGCGCTTCTCGTTGCCGTACTTTGGCGATGTCGAGCACGTCGCGCATCACGACGAGGTTCACGTAGTCGGCGAACCACGACGTGCGGGCCCTCGCCGTCAGGCGCTGCAAGATCATGGGGAAGCCGCCCGCCAGGATGCGATCGACGTACTCATCCCTGGCCACCGGGCGCGACGGGATCTCCGGCAGCCTGGCCGGGTCCGCCCAGAGCCGGTCGATGAAGTTCTCCCGGCGCCCGTGAAGTTCCCCCTGGGACAACGGCAGGACGTTGATGATGTGGGCCCGCCCGGTCAGCGACTGGGCCGCCTGCGGCAGTACCGAGTACCTGGTGGAGCCGGTGAGCACGTAGCGTCCTGGCTTGGTGCCCTTGTTGAGCTCAGCCTTGATCGCGTCCAGGATCTCCGGGACGTGCTGGAACTCGTCGATGAGAACCGGCCCGGGACCGGAGACGATGAAGCTGGGGTCGCTGGCCGCTGCCGCTCTCGCGTCCGGGCGGTCAAGGTCGAGGACGGGCCGGTCGAACTCGTCCGCGAGAGCAGCGAGCAGGGTGCTCTTGCCCACCGTGCGCGGCCCGGTGAGGATCACGACGGGCTCTTCGCGCATGCGCTGAGGGACGACTTCGAGGAGCCGGCGAGGACGAAGCCCGCTAGTAGCCTTCATGCACTTCAGGATGCCACGCACGGCAGCCTGTGAACGAGTTTCTGGGCAAATTTACAGCTCTATACTGGGAAACATTACAGTCCCGATCTGGGCAACCTGACGTTCATCAGTCGGGAAATCCAGACAGGCAAATCCGCAGCGGAGACCGTGCCGCCCCGAATGTGCGTGTGAAGACAGCCGACCATGCCAACGATAATGACACAGGTCGTCCCCGACTGCGTGTCAGTTCTGAGGGGCCCCGTTCAGCCGTCCTTACCGGAGAAGATGTCCGTCAGGAGGAGCCTGAGGCGTGCTGGCGGTTCCTCGTCGGGGAAAGTCTCATGCACCGAGGCGAGGACGTCGTCAACAGTATGCAGACCAGTATCTGCACGAGTTGCCGGATGTCTTCCGCATCGCGCGGCCGGGCTGCGAGCGCCTTCATAGCCAGCAGATGCTCGGGCGAGGCTGCGAAGACGCGAAGGCCCGGATGGTCAAACACCCGGGAAGCCGTGGAGTCGCCGCCAGGCGCGGCATAGGAGCTGGCCTGCTCGTTCAGCCACCAGCGGGGCAGGCCGAGTTCGGCGGCCACCGCTAGCGCTTCTTCAAGGACGATGCCGTGCGGCTGAAGAGGGCATCGACGTCACGGGTCGCCCTGCGCGAGTCGTATGCGAGAGCCATTGCAGCGCCGCCGAACACGTATAGGTCAGCCACTACACCGCGGCTGGCAAGCCGGTCACCGAGCCGGCGGAACGCCTCCTCGATTCCCGCGCGGTCAAGCAGTGGCGAGGAATCGCTCACGCGGCGTCGATCTCGTAGTCAGCAACAAACACGCCACGTCTGCGGAGCGCGGCCGGGGCATGCACGAGCGCCTGCGCGCGCGCCCGGCGTGTCGAACGGAAACCAGAAACGCCGCAGCCCGGGAGATGCCGACCACTGAGGCCCGTCCTTGCCGTCTCGCATGGCAAGGTGCTCGGCAAGTCCCGCGAACAGCACATCCCAGCGCTCATCGCCGGTCGGTCCCGGCGCATCCGCGAGCAGCCGCTGACGAGTCTCCGGCGGCTCCCAGTGGTACTCCTTCAGGAACTCGACGACCAGCCGCCATCGCGTGTCGAAATCCGGCTCGGCCGCGATGAAGCGAGCAAGCTCAGCGAGGCTCATTGGCTGGTAACTCACAAGCACAGAGTAGTGAACGCAGCCGATCCCGCACTGCGTCCAGGACCTGCGGGCGGGCGCCCGCATCCTCGACCCTGATGGGGACTCGCGTGTGGTCGACAGTAGCCGCGCCCGTTACCCGGCTTCCCAGACCACCCCGGAATTGCTTCCACTCATAGCGACCCTATGACGTTTACCCAGTTCAAAGCTGTATTTGTGAATGCAGCCGCGACCCGCCTTGTCGCCACCACCATCAGGTGAGGGTGCGCCGTGAGGCGCTTGCTGTCCGGACGGGGTGCAGGACCTTCGTCGCCGTCCTGGCGCGGCAGGGGGATGAAGCTGAGGGCAGCCGGGTCTGCGTGGGAGTGTGCGGGCCAGGCGCGAGCAGCCCTGACAAAGCCGGGACGGTCTTGGTACCGCCAGACGGGTACGGAGGGGCGGGCCGGGAAACGGACCAGGAGAAATTCCGGAACCCCGTCCCCCGCCCGACCCCCTATCAGGGCGGGGAATGGCTGCTCACCCAGGGCCGGCCCGGATACCACACCTAATGGGCCACACCGCCCGGGCGCACCTACGTCACCGGGCCCACCATCTACCCCATCTGAACGCCGTAATCCCGGGCTAACATCAGTCAGCTGGCGGTGTGACGGGCTCGTTCCCGGCCATGGGGCCAGGATTTGCCGGGTCACGAGAACGCTCACCGTCCTGGCGGGGCGTCCCAGGGCCAGCACGCCCCGCAGACACCGCCGAGCTCTCGGCCGTCCCGTTCCGTGCTTCTGACAGCACGTCATCAGGTCCTGCCGCGGACGGTGACGGCGCAGAAGCATCGTGTATTTTGGAAGCTGCGGGTATCTCAGAAGCCCCGGGTATCTCGGCTGCCTGGCCAGTTCCGGCCGCGGCCTGTGCCGCGCGCTTGCGGCGCCGCCTCTGCCGCCGCCACAGCCGCCACACAATGAACCCGGCGACCAGCACGATCAGCGCGATCAGCACGTACAGCGAGTACCGGGTGATCTGCGTGTAGATGGCCGTGATGTTGTTGCCGGCCAGGTAGCCGAGGCTGACCCAGACGCCGGCCCAGAGCGCGGCGCCGAGCGCGTTGAACACCACGAAGCGCTTCCAGTGCATGCCACTGGTGCCAGCCACGATGCCGTTGGCCTGGCGGAGCCCCTCGATGAACCGCGCGACCACGATGATCTTGCCGCCATGGCGCTCAAAGAAGGACTCCGCCTTGTCCAGCCGCTCCTCGGTCAGGAACACGTACTTGCCGAACCGCAGGGCCAGCGTCCGCCCGCCGAAGTGCCCGATCGCGAAGCCGATGTTATCGCCGATGATCGCCGCGACGGTGCCGATGACGCCGACCAGGACGACGTTCAGCCGGCCCGCGCCCGCAAACAGCGAGGCCGCGATGAGCACGGTCTCGCCCGGCACCGGGATGCCGAAATCCTCGATCATGACCAGGGCGGCGACGGCCAGGTACCCGTAGTTGATGAGGATCGGCTCCACCGTGCCGAAGATCCCCGGCAGCGCGGGCGCGCTCATGCCGTGTCTCCCGCTCGCTCCGGGGGCGCCCGCAGGTGCCCCGCCCGCTCGCTCATGCCTCGGTCTCTGGCTCGGTATCCGCCTGCTGGACCACGGCCGGACTGCGCGGCCCCGGGCCGTTCGCGCTGGGGGTGTGCGCGGCCGGGTCCTCGATCGCCGCCGAGATGGCGCCGGCGGCCAGTTCACGCTGCCACGAGCGGGCGCCGTAGCGCGCCAGCGCCGCCTCGACCGCGAGCGGATCCGGCGGATCGGGCGGCTCCCAGCTGATCCGGCGCACCGCGTCCGGCGGCAGCAGGTTCTCCGAGGGCATGGTGTGCTCCGCGGCCAGGCCGGCCACGGCCGCGCGGACCGCGACCAGGCGGGCTGCGGCAGCGGGATCCCGTTCGGCCCAGCGGTGGGTCGGCGGCGGCCCGCTGGCTACCGCGGGCCCGCCGGTATCCGGCAGCGCGCTCTCCGGCAGGCCCCGGGCGCGCCGCACCGCGCTCAGCCATTCCGCCAGATGCCGGCGCGCGACCCGGCCGGTGAACCCGGGGATCCGGGTCAGCGTGCCGTTGCTGGTCGGCAGCGCCCGGGCCGCCTCGACGATCGCCGCGTCCGGCAGCACCCGGCCCGGTGACAGGTTCATCTCCTGCGCGATCTTGTCGCGCTGCTCCCACAGCTCGCGGACAACCGACAGGCTGCGGCGGCTGCGGACCCGGTGGATGCCGGACGTGCGGCGCCATGGGTCGGGACGCGGCGCGGGCGGCGCCGCCGCCAGCACGGCCGCGAACTCCTGCCGCGCCCAGTCCAGCTTGCCCTGCGTGACCAGCATCTCGGCGAGCGCGTCCCGCAGCTCGATGAGCACCTCGACGTCCAGGGCGGCATACCGCAGCCATTCCATCGGCAGCGGGCGGATCGACCAGTCGGCCGCCGAGTGCCCCTTCTCCAGGTGCAGGCCGAGCACCGTCTCCACCAGCGTGCCCAGCGCCACCCGCGGGAAGCCGAGCAGCCGCCCGGCCAGCTCGGTGTCAAACAGCAGACGCGGGCGGTAGCTGAGTTCCGCGAGGCAGGGCAGGTCCTGTGACGCCGCGTGCAGCACCGCCTCGGTCCCGGCCAGCGCGGCGTCGATGCCGGACAGGTCCGGGCAGGTGACCGGGTCGATGAGCGCTGTGCCGACGCCCGCGCGGCGCAACTGAACCAGGTAGGCGCGGTGCCCGTAGCGGTAGCCGGACGCGCGCTCGGCGTCGACCGCGACCGGGCCGGTGCCGCCGGCCATCGCGCGGGTCACCCGGTCCAGATCCTCGGCGGTTTCCACGACGGGCGGCAGGCCGTCACGCGGTTCGAGCAGCGGGACAACCCGGCCGGCGTCCCCGGCCGGATGGCTCTCCGCGGTCACCGGCGCCGCCGCTGGCGTTGCTTCGCCGTCCGGCCCGGCAGCGGCAGCGCGTGCGCCCCGAGCGCCAGCGGTGGCAGCCCAGCCGCCGCGGCCAGCGAGTCACACCACGCGGTCACGTGCGCCGCCAGGTCCAGGCCGGCCGGATCGCCGACGGTGCCACAGCCGGGCAGGACCGGCTCGCTGACCATGGGCGACCACGAAGCGCGCTGCTCGTAGCCGTGAACGGCCGCCTCGTCCTGCTTGCCGCCGAACCCCTCGGTCGTTACCCGGGTCACCGTCCCGCTGGGCGCGGCATATCCCGGCGTGCGCGCATCCAGCGCCTCGATCAGCCAGCTCCAGCCGACCTCGCCGAGCATGGAGTCGGCGGCGATCTCCGGGTCGATCTCCGCCCGCAGATAGCTGATCAGCCGGTAACAGCCGTGCCAGCTGTCCGGCGCGACGGGATCGAACAGCAGAACCAGCCGGCCCCAGGCAATGTCGGCCTGATCGCGCCGTACCGTGGCCGCGACCGCGCGCGCGAAGGGTGCCAGCCGCTTGGGTGAGGGAACATCCTCAAACGAGAATTCGGCCCGCAGGCTGGCCTGATTATCCAGCCCCGCCCGGAAGCTGGCCACCGCGGCACCGAACGCCGCGGCCGCTTGGTCGTCAGCCGACGACGTTTCACTCGGTGCCGGGCGCCTCCGCACCGGCCGGTCGGCCGATCTCATAGACAGAGCGTATGCCGGACCTGCGTCTTCCTCACGCACGTTACGGCGCGAATGAGGCCGCAAGAGGGCATTTGCGCGTGTTGCAGGCTCCTCATGCCGCGCGGCCGGGACGGCGTGGCGCGCTGCCGCGGAACGGCTCCTCCTGCGGGTAGAAGCCCACGATGAGGGCCGTGCCGCACGCGCAGCAGGCCCACTCCGGGCAGTGCCCGTCCGGTGAATCCGGGCAGCGGCCGGGCTCGTCATGGAATTGCTCGAACAGCTGTTCCCCAGCGCATCCGGGACAGTACCAAGGCATCTGGCTCATCGCCGGTGACCTCCTTCTGCGGCACTTCCACGGGGGCTGAGGACGATATTGGCACGCATGTACGACAATCCGGGGGAGGCTAGGCGGCGTGTCAGTTATCTGGGCTATGAGACGATCCTTGCCGTGACGTCGCTTGCCAAGGATTCACCGTTCCTGCGGGCCTGCCGCCGGGAGCCGGTGCCCTACACTCCGGTCTGGTTCATGCGGCAGGCCGGCCGGTCCCTGCCGGAGTACCACGAGGCGCGCGCGGGCCTTCCCATGCTCGAGTCGTGCATGCGGGCCGACCTGATCACCGAGATCACCTTGCAGCCGATGCGGCGCTACGACGTGGACGCGGCCATCTTGTTCAGTGACATCGTGGTGCCGCTGAAGGCGGTCGGCCTCGGCATCGACATCAAGCCCGGCGTCGGCCCCGTCATCGACGAGCCCATCCGGGGGAAGAGCGACCTTGACCGGCTGCGCCCGCTGGAGCCCGGCGACGTGCCGTACGTCACCGCGGCCGTGCGCGCGCTGACCCGCGAGCTCGGGTCGCGGCCGCTGATCGGCTTCGCGGGCGCGCCGTTCACGCTCGCCTCCTACCTCATCGAGGGCGGGCCGTCCCGGCATCACGACCGGACCCGGGCGCTCATGTACGCCGAGCCGGCGCTGTGGCACGCGCTGATGGCGCGGCTGACGACGATCACCACGTCGTTCCTGGAGATCCAGGTCACCGCGGGGGCGGCCGCGGTGCAGCTGTTCGATTCCTGGGTCGGCGCGCTCAGCCCGGCGGACTACCGCGCCTTCGTGCTCCCGTACGCCAGCCAGATCTTCGCCGCGCTGGCGGCACACGGCGTGCCGCGCATCCACTTCGGCGTGGGGACGGGGGAACTGCTGGGCCTGATGCGGCGCGCCGGCGCGGACGTGGTCGGCGTGGACTGGCGGGTCCCGCTGGATGAGGCGGCGAGCCGGGTCGAGGCCGAGACCGCGGTGCAGGGCAACCTGGACCCGGCGGTCCTGCTCGCGCCGTGGGATGTGGTGGCGGAACGGGCCCGGGCGGTGCTCACCGGCGGCCGGGTCACGGAAAGCCACATCTTCAACCTCGGGCACGGCGTGCTGCCCGAGACCGACCCGGACACGCTGGCGCGTCTGACCGACCTGGTCCATCAGGAATCTGCCCGCTGACCCGGCCGGGGCGCGGTCAGGACGGGGAGGCGGCGGCCTCGCGCAGGGCCCCGGCGAACGTGGCCACCGGCTGCGCGCCCGAGACGCCGGGGCGCCCGTCGAACACGAAGCACGGGACGCCGCTGATCCCCAGCTCACCGGCCCGCCGTTCGTCGGCGCGGACCGCGTCCGCGAAGTCGTCGCTGTCCAGCGTCTGCCGGACGTCGCCCGGATCGAGCCCGGCGTCCGCGGCCACGGCGGCCAGCGTGTCCGGTTCGAATATGGGCCGCGCCTCGGCGAAGTAGGCGTGGTAGATCGCACCCAGCACGCGATGCTGGAAACCCTGCGCGCGCCCGAGCTGCAGCACGCGGTGGATGTCGAAGGTGTTGCCGATCTCCCGGTCGGTCCGGAAACCGAGGCCCTCGTCCCGGGCCAGCGCGGCCACCTGGCCCTCGGCGGCGGCGGCGGCCGGCAGCCGGTACTTGGCCGCAAGCAGTTCGAGGACCGGCATCGTCTGGCCGGCCGGCCAGCCCGGGTCGAGCTCGAAGGACCGATAGACGACCTCGATCCGGCCGCCCGGGCCGTCCGGCGCAAACTCGGCCAGCGCCTTTTCGAACCTCGCCTTGCCCACATAGCACCAGGGGCAGACAACATCGCTCCAGATGTCGACGCGCATGAGCCCAGAATTATCATGGGCCGCGGCACGGCCCCGGCACGGACCCGGGCACAAGGCCTGATCACCGGGCAGCCGGGTCGTGCCCGGCGCGGCTGATCTGCGAGGCTGGGCGGGTGCAGACTTCCGGGCAGACGGACCAGGCGGGCGTGCCCGCGGACGGCGCCGCCGGCGGTCCCGGTGACCGGCCGCACGTCGTCATCGTCGGCGGCGGCATCGCCGGTCTCGCGGCGGCGTTCTTCCTCCGCGGCGCCCCGGCCCGGGTCACGGTGCTGGAGGGTGGACCACGGCTGGGCGGGAAGCTCGCGGTATCGGACGTGGCCGGGGTGGCCCTGGACGAGGGCGCCGAGGCGCTGCTGGTGCGCCGCCCGGAAGGCGCCGGGCTGATCAGGGACGTCGGGCTCGGCGGCGAGCTGGTCACGCCCGGCACGACCGCCTCGGCCATCTGGACCCGGGGGGCGCTGCGCCCGCTGCCGCAGCGCCAGTTCATGGGCGTGCCTGCGGACCTGGCCGACCTGGCCCGGTCCCGGGTGCTGTCCGAGGCGGGGCTCGCCCGCGCCCGCCAGGACGCGGGCCTCCCGGCCACCGTGCGCGACGGCGACACCGCCGTCGCCGCCTACGTTGGCGCCCGGTTCGGTGCCGAACTGGTCGAACGGCTGGTCGATCCGCTGCTCGGCGGGGTGTACGCGGGCCGGTCGGAGGACCTGTCGTTCGAGGCGACGCTCGGGCCGCTGGCCGCCGCGGCGCGGCGGCACCGCTCCCTGACCGCGGCCGCCGCGACCCTGCTGCCCGCCCCGCCGGAACCGGGCCGGGCCGGGCCAGGCCGGCCGCCGGTGTTCAGCACGCTGGCCGGCGGGCTGGGCGCGCTGCCCGCGGCCGTGGCGGCGGCCTCCGGGGCGCACATCCGGACCCGCGCGACGGTCCGCGACCTGGCCCGCACCCCCGCGGGCTGGCGCCTCACGGTCGGCTCCGCGGCGGCGCCAGAGCACATCCTCGCCGACGCGGTGCTGCTGGCGCTGCCCGCCCGGCCGGCGTCCCGGCTGCTGAGCGGGGTGCCGGGCGCGGCTGCGGCCGCCGCGGCGCTCGGCCGCATCGAGTACGCGAGCATGGCGATCGTGACGCTCGCCTACCCGCGCTCCCGCGTCCCGGCCATCCGGGATGCCGCGGCCGCCGGAACCGTGCGGAGCGGCTATCTCGTGCCGGCCGTGGAGGGGCGGCCGGTCAAGGCCGTCACCTTCTCCACCGTGAAGTGGCCGCACCTGGCGGGCGGCGCCGAGCCGGTCGACCTGATCCGCTGCTCCATCGGCCGGATCGGGGAGGAGGGCGTGCTACAGCGCGAAGACCGGGAACTTGCCGCGCTCGCGGCCGCCGACCTGGCGGACGCGGCCGGCGCCGAGGGCGCCCCGCTGGCGGCGCGGGTGACCCGGTGGGGCGGTGCGCTGCCGCAGTACACCGTCGGGCACCTGGACCGGGTCGCGGCGATCCGGTCCGCGGTCGCGGCCCAGCCCGGGCTGGCCGTCTGCGGCGCCGCCTACGACGGCATCGGCATCCCGGCCTGCATCGCCACCGCGCGCGCCGCGGCCGACGCCACGGCCGGCTTCCTGCAGGCCCGGCCGCGGCGCGAGTGAGGACGGCCGGCCCGGTGCGGGTGACGCCGGGGCGGGTGACGCCGGGGCGGGTGACGGCCCGGTCATGGCGGACAATGGGAGCATGGCAGCGAATGACGAAGCGGGCACGGCGGCCCGGCTGAAGGCACGGGACCTGAACGAGCTGATCCGGTACACGATGTGGTCGGTCTTCCGGGTCAGTGACCGCGCGGCGCTCGACGGCGCCGAGGGCCGTGCCGTCGCGCCCGATCCCGCGCACCGCACGGTGGTCGCCGACGAGATCACCGGGCTGGCCGACGAGGCGGCGGGCAAGGGCACCCTGACCCGGGGCTGTTATGACGTGCAGGGCCTGCGCGCCGACGCCGACTACATGTTCTGGTGGATCGCCCCCACCTCCGAGGACCTGCAGGAGATGTACGCCCGCTTCCGCCGGACCCGGCTCGGCCGGGCCAGCGAGCCCGTCTGGTCGGTGATGGCGCTGCACCGTCCCGCCGAGTTCAACAAGGGGCACATCCCCGCGTTCCTGGCGGCCGGGGAACCACGGGCGCACCTGTGCGTCTACCCGTTCGTCCGGTCCTACGAGTGGTACCTGCTGGACCCGGCCGAGCGCCGCACGCTGCTGGCCGAGCATGGCATGATGGCCCGTGAATACCCGGACGTCCGGGCGAACACGGTATCCAGCTTCGCGCTGAACGACTACGAGTGGATTCTCGCCTTCGAAGCCGACGAGCTGTCCCGGATCGTGGACCTGATGCGGCACCTGCGCGGCGCGGCGGCCCGGCGGCACACCCGGGTGGAGATCCCGTTCTACACCGGCCGCCGCAAGCCGGTCCGCGAGCTGATCGCGGCCCTGCCCTAGGGCGAGCCCCCACGTGGCCGCGGGTGCTCAGGTGCCGCTGGTGATGGCTCTGGATGACCGGCGCGCCGTGCCCGGGGTGGCCGGAGGCAAGGGCCCGCCTCGCACGCGCCGGGTTCGGTGTCCCGCCGGGGTTCTGCGTGACGACCAGCGCGTACCTCGATTTC
>Ga0335081_10020265_pt1 | contig 10756 bp, 7 predicted proteins | sample Lox_Sample_35_FD_206713 | JGI IMG/M metagenome (GOLD analysis project Ga0335081, IMG submission 206713) | Soil microbial communities from Loxahatchee National Wildlife Refuge, Florida, United States - Lox_Sample_3.5 | ecosystem: Environmental > Terrestrial > Soil > Wetlands | place: USA: Florida... | reverse complement strand
GCAACTCGGCCTGCGCAAGATCATCGAAGACACCTTCAAGACGGTGTGGTGGGTGCCGGCGAATTCGCCGCCAACGGTCGTGCACGGCTACATGCGCGCACTCAATCGCGCCGAACAGGCGCTGGAGGCAAACCTCGCCAAGTACCTGCCGTTATGGAAACTCGCCGTGCCGGCGGAATTCGAGAATTTCCACCATTGGGATTTCAGCAAGTTCGGCCGCGGCGAGCGCTTCGTCAACAAGCCGCTGCCGGACCAGGAGTTCGATGCAGTGTTCTCGCAAGTCGAACGCTGGGGTCTCGACCAGTACCTCAAGGACCGCGATCCGCAGACGCTGAGCTATTCGGCGTAGCGCGGTCCGCCGCCGCTCATGGGGCGGGAAGCAGATCGCGGGCGCCAGCCACGGCTGCCTGCGGCAGCTGATAGATGCCGCGCACGATACCGGCGAGTTCGTCGGCGTCGATCGGATCGATGTCGAGGCCCTCGCGCGTGATGGTGGCCGCGAACGCCGGATCTTTGAGGCTTTGCTCATAGGCGCGGCGCACCGCGTCGATGCGATCCTTCGGCACGCCAGGACCCATGAAGGATGGGTAGCCGGTCGCACTCGGCGCGCACAGCACTTCCAGGACTTTGCGATCGGCGGGCGATTTCGCGAGATCAAGGCCGAGTGGAATGTCGGCGGGAATATCCGGCGCTTTCTTCACGCCAAGCTGCACCAGCACGGTGACCTTGCGGTCGCGCACCCAGTTCGCGGTCGGCCCGCTGTTGAGCGATTTCCAGGTCGAGCCGACTTTGCCCTGCACTTCGCCGCGCTCGATGGCGAGATCGACCGCGCCGAGCCCCGCATAGCCCGGCACGATCTTGAACTTGGTACCGGCGATGCGGTTGAGCGCCCGCGGAAACACGCCGGTGTCCTGGGCGATGCTGGTCGCGCCGATCACGACCTGTTTTTTCATCGCGTCGTAGATGGTGCGCACGTCGGTCGATGCATTCCACACCATGCCGATGGAGACCGTGCGGCTCGGGCTGCCGATCCAATTGAATTTGGTGGGATCGAATTGCGCCTGCGGAACCTTGAGCAACGGCGCGAGCAGAAAGCCGCGGGTGATGAAACCCCAGACGGTGCCGTCCTGCGGGGCGATGCCGTAAATATAGTTCGCCGCCTTGATGCCGCCGCCGCCCGGCATATAGGAAACGATCAAGTCGGGATGGCCGGGAAGGTATTTCTTCATCAGTGGCGCCAGCGCCGTCGGATAGGCGCTGACGGCGCCCGCACCGACGCCCGTCCCCACATACATCGTGATGGTCTTGCCGCGATAAAACTGCTCGACCGTCTCGGCGCGCGCTGAAATCGACGCAGAGAGGAAGGCGGTCGCGGCGAGAATAATTCCGCTCATTCCCGCGCGAGCGGGAATCCAGCCGGGTCCCCGCTTCCGCGGGGACGCGCGGTGATTTGTTCTACGCGGGCTCATCGAATTTTGCCGTCTGATCCGACGCTCACACCGTAGTCGCGCTCGGCGCCCGCGGCCGATACGTAGCCGGCATCGAGATCGTGCTGGATCGCCGCAAGCGCGCGCGCCTCGGGCGGACCGTAACCGCCGCCGCCGCCGGTTTCGATGCAGACGAGATCGCCGGCCTTCAAGGCAAGGCCATTTTCCTTGTCGATGGATCGCCGTTCGCCCGTCGTTCCGTCGATCAGTGTGAAGCGGCCCGGCTCGGCTGGGCCACCGCCCTGCACGCCAAGCGGCGGAAACTTGGTACGGTCGAGGTTGGTCTGCAGCAAGCAGGGCGCCAGGATGCGGTAGACCTTGCGATAGCCCAGTCCGCCGCGAAATGTTCCGGGTCCGGCGGAGTCCGCGCGCAGCGCAAACTCCTCGATGCGGATCGGCAGGAGCGCTTCCTGCAATTCGAGCGGAATGATCCGCGTATCGCCATGCGCCATGGTGCGATACGGACCGGAGCCGTCGTGAGTGGGGCTCGCGCCCCAACCGCCGTGCCCGCTATCGTGCGTGCCGAAAAACGAGCCGTCCGGCCGTGTGCCGTAGAAGCGGACGCCGGAATGCGTGCCGAAATGGCTGCCGGGCACGCGCTCCGGCAGCGCCTGCGCCAGTGCCCGGATCACCGTATCGATCACGGTCGGAAACGGCGTCGAATAATTGCCCATCGGGGCGGTCGGCTCGGCGCTGAGAAGCTTGCCGGCGGGCAGAATAAGCTTGAGCGGCCGAAACGTGCCCTCGTTGGCCATTTCGTCGGCGCCCATCAGATATTTCAAGGCGACGCGCGCCGTGGTGAGGCCGCCGCCGAAATATCCGGAATTGATCGGCCCCGGAACCTGACCGGCGATGTCCGAATAATCGACCGTCAATTCGTCACCCGCCACGACTACCTTGACTCTGATCGGCAGCGGCTCGTCGCCCGAGCGGTCGTTGTCGAGAAAGCTTTCTGCGGTGTAGATGCCGTCTGGCATCGATCGGATGAACGCCCGGGCGGCCGCTTCCGACCGATCCAAAATGGCGGCGACAGCGCGCAAGAAACTCGCAACACCGTACTTGCGCGCGAGGTCGATCGTCAGCTCGCGGCCGAGCAGACAACCGGCGAGCTGCGCCGCGATGTCGCCCATCAGTTCGGCGGGCTGGCGCGAATTGTTTTCGATGATGCGGTAGACTTCCTCGATCGGCTCGCCCTTCGACAAAAGCTTGATCGAGCGCAGCTGCAATCCTTCCATGAAGATGTCGCTCGATACCGGCACCGAGCCGCCGATCTCGATCCAATGCACGTTGATGGCAAAGAAGCCGATCAGCCGCCCGTCATCGTGGCTCGCGGGAGCGACGCGGATCGGCGTGTACATCACGGTGTTGTTGAGGTGCTGTCCTTGGACGGCAGCGTGATTGCAGACGACGACGTCGCCATGGTGCAGGCGCTCGCGGCCGTAGACCTTCAGACCGTCCCGCACCGCCGTGCCGACCGAGTCTGCGACAAACGGCGGCATGCCGCCCGTGCACTGCGCCACCAGTTGCCCGTCGGCATCGGTCAGACCGACGGCAAAATCGTTGTATTCGTAGATGTAGGGGCTGAACGCCGTGCGCTTGATATTGGCGTCGATCTGATTGGTGATCGAGACGAGCCCACGGTGAATGATTTCAAGCGTGATCGGATCGATCGCCGCAACGGCAGGCTGTTCGCTGGCAAGCTGCATCAAGACGCTCCGGCCGTTCTTCGACAATCAACGACAATCTCGTGCAGGTCGCCGATCGTGAACCGGTCGCCCGGCCATACCAGCGTTGTCGATCCGTATTCCTCGATGATAGCGGGACCGTCCGCCGCGAAGCCGGCCGGCAAGCTGGCGCGATCGTAGGCCTTGGCCTCAACGATACCATGGCCGCCAAAGTAGACCTCACGCACAGCGGCCGGGCGTTGCGGCGCTTCCGGACGCGGCAGGCGGTGCAGATCGGGACGGCGCAGGCGGGTGAAGGCCGACAGATGCAGCGCTTGAAGCTCGGCCTTGGCGCGCGCGTCGGCGTGGCCATAACGGCGCTGGTATTCACGGTCGAAGTCGCTGCGGATATCGGCGAGCGTTTCGGTCTTGCCGATCGGGACCTTGATATTGTGGCGCTGACCCACGTAGCGCATTTCGGCATGCCGTTCGAACAGCACGTCACCCGCGCCGAATTCGCGGGTGAGCGAGGCCCGCGCTTCCGTCTCCATCTCGGCGAAGGCCTCGTTGAGCGTCGCAACCGTCTTATCGTTGAGCGCGCCGACAAATGTCTTCGACACATCGAGCCGCGCATCGGCGAGCAGCATGCCGATCGCGGAAAAATTGCCCGGCTCGGGTGGAATAAGAACGCGGGGGATTGAAAGCTCGCGCGCCAGCGCGCTCGCGTGAAGCGGCCCGCCCCCGCCATAGCAGAACAAGGTGAACTCGCGCGGGTCGAGTCCATGCTCGACCGAAACCTGTTTGATGGCGCCCGCCATGATCACTGTCGCGATCGACAGAATGCCCTCGGCGACCTCGATGAGACCGTTCCGTCCCGTGTAACCCAGCGGCTCGGCGATCTGTTTGATCGCCGCGCGCGCCGCCGCGGCATCGAGCGCAAACTCGCCGCCGAGGAAGCGCGCGGCATTGAGACGGCCAAGCACGAGGTTGGCGTCGGTCACGGTCGGCTCACGACCGCCGCGCCCATAGCAGGCAGGTCCCGGCGCGGAGCCGGCGCTGTGCGGGCCGACGTGAAGCCGGTTTTGCGGATCGAGCCAGGCGATCGAGCCGCCGCCCGAGCCGACCTCGACGATGTTGATGACCGATGACTTGATCGGAAAGCCTTTGACGTAGCCGCCCGCGTAGTAGATCGAGTCGACCGAGAATCGGCCGTTCTCGACCAGCGCGCATTTCGCGGTCGTACCGCCCATGTCGAAGGCGATCACGTTCCTGCAGCCCAGCGCATCTGCATACGCCGCGGCGCCGATGCAGCCGCCGATCGGCCCGGATTCGACAAGCCCCACCGGCTGCCGGCAGGTCCGCTCGACCGACAACAGCCCGCCGTTGGAGCCCATCATGAACAGCGAGCCGCGAAACCCCTCGGCGCCGAGATCGTTCTCGAGCCGCTGCACATAGGTGCTGACCTGCGGCCCCACATAGGCGTTCGCCGCGACCGTCGAGGTGCGTTCGTACTCGTACCACTCGCGCGTCAGTTCGGTGGAGCACGTGACGTAAACGTCCGGCAACAGACGCCGCAGCGTCTGCGCCGCCTGCTCTTCGTGCTGCGGGTTGGCGTAGGAATTCATGAAGAAGACGGCGACCGCTTCGACGCCGCGCGACTTGAGCGTGTCCGCAAGCCGCGGCAGAGCGCTGGTATCGAGAGGCACGACAATCTCGCCCTTGCTGCCAACACGCTCCGCCACCTCGAACCGGAGCACCCGAGGGATCAGCGGCTCATCGCGCCGATAATGCAGATCGAACGGGTCCGGCCGGTTGCCGCGCGCGATCTCCAGCACGTCGCGAAAGCCGCGCGTCGTGACCAGCGCCGCCTTGGCGCCCTTGCGCTGAATCAGCGCGTTGATGACCAGCGTGGTGCCGTGGTTGACAAAGGACGCCGCGCCTGGATCAAGCTTCGCCTTGGCGAAGCAATCGAGCACGCCGGCGACAAAATTATCGTAGGTGGTCGGAGATTTGGTAAAGACGACCGAACGGTTCTCGTCATCGTAGGCCACCAGGTCCGTGAATGTTCCCCCGATGTCGACGGCGACGGAGTAAGCCATTACGTCAATCCACCACTGCCACTAGACCGCGCTTGCCGCGCTGTGAGAGTATTCTTACCCGCCATTCGAGTAGTCTTGAACCCCATAGCGATCATGTCAGCAGGTATCGGAGCCACGGTTCGCCGCAAAGAGGATTTGCGGCTCGTCACTGGACGCGGCACTTACAGCGACGATTACAATTTTCCAGGCCAAGCCTACGCGGCGATGGTGCGCTCGCCGCATGCGCACGCGCGCATCCGCTCGATTGATACCGCGGAGGCACGCGCCATGCCGGGCGTGCTCGCGGTACTGACCGGGCAGGACGCGCTGGCCGACGGGCTCAAGCGCATTCCGCATCTCGCCGCGCCCGGCACGCCGCCCGATATCGTCCTGAAAAACCGCGACGGCTCGCCGGTACCGGCGGCGCCGCACCACGTCCTGCCCGCCGATCGGGTTCGCCATGTCGGCGCCGCGGTCGCCTTCGTCATCGCCGAGACGATCGCGCAGGCCAAGGACGCGGCCGAGAAGGTCGTGGTCGACTACGAGCCGCTGCCGGCCGTGACGCAAGGCTTGGCAAGCCTCGCCCAGGACGCGCCGCGGCTCTACGACGACCTGCCGAATGTCATGATCGACGCCGAGGTCGGCGATGCCGCGGCGACCGACGCGGCGTTCGCCGCCGCCGCGCATGTCACGAAGCTCGACACCTGGGTCAATCGCGTCACCGGCGTGCCGATGGAGCCGCGCAGCGCGGTCGGCCTCTACGACAAGGACAGCGACCGCTACACGCTCTACGCCGGCTCCGGCGGCATCGTGCGGCAGAAGCGCGAGCTGTCGCAGATTTTCGGCGTGCCGTTCGATTCCGTGCGCGTGGTGACGAAGGAGATCGGCGGCAATTTCGGCACGCGTAACAGCTTCTTTCCAGAATTCGCCATGGTGGTCTGGGGCTCAAAGCGCGTCGGCCGGCCGGTGAAATGGACCGCCGAGCGCCACGAGGCTTTCGTCACGGACTATATGGGCCGCGATCTCACGGTTTCAGCCGAACTTGCGCTCGATGCCGAGGGCCGTTTCCTCGCGCTGCGCAGTTCGAACGTCAGCAACGTCGGCGCACACTCGGGGTCGTATGTGCCGCTGGTCAAGGGTGTCGGGCTGGCGACCTCCGGCTACCGGATTCCGGTCTCGCACATCAAGGCGCGCGCCGTGCTCTCGACCACGATGTGCACCACGCCCTACCGCAGCGCCGGACGGCCCGAAGTCATCTATGTGATGGAGCGACTGATCGACAAGGCCGCGCAGGAACACGGCTTCGATCGCGTCGCTTTGCGCAAGCGCAATCTCATTCCGCCGTCGGCGTTCCCGTATCAGAATCCGCAGGGCATCACCTACGACAATGGCACCTATCGGGTGGTGATGGACCGCGCCATGGAACTCGGCGATTGGAAGGGGTTCAAGAAGCGCCGCGCCGAAGCGCGCAAGCGCAAGAAACTGCGCGGCATCGGGCTTTGCTCCTATCTGGAAACCACCGGCGGCTATCCGCGCGAGCGGGCCGACATTACTGTGCAGCCGAAGGGCAAGGTCGATGTCGTGGTCGGCACGCTGTCGAGCGGGCAGAGTCACGAGACAACGTTTGCGCAATGCGTCGCCGAGTGGCTCGGCGTGCCGTTCGACGACGTCAACATTTTCGAATTCGATACCGACATCGTGAAAGAGGGCGGCGGCTCGCATTCGGCACGCTCGATGCGGCTCGCCGGCATCGTCATGGGCAATGCCTCCGATGCCATCGTCGAAAAGGGCAAGAAGATCGCCGCCCACATGCTGGAAACCGCCGAGGACGATATCGGATTCGCGAACGGACGCTTCACCGTGAAAGGCACCGACCGCTCGGTCGGCATTTTCGACGCCGCCAAGGCGGCGGCAGAGAATCACAAGGCGTTGCCGGAGGATTTGCGCGGGCCGCTCGCCGCCACCTCGGATGAAACCATCCGGCAGCTCGGCTTTCCGTACGGCGCGCATGTCTGCGAGGTCGAGATCGATCCGCAGACCGGCGCGCTCGATCTGGTGCGCTACACCGCCGTCGACGACGTCGGCCGCGCGATCAATCCGATGGTGGTGGACGGGCAGACGCATGGCGGCGCCGCGCAGGGCATCGGCCAAGCGCTGTGGGAGCTGTGCGCCTACGACGCGGACGGGCAATTGCTCACCGCATCCTTCATGGACTACGCCATACCGCGCGCCGATCTGCTGCCGTCATTCACCACCGACATCAGCGAAGTGCTCACCCCGACCAACAAACTCGGCGTGCGCGGCGCCGGCGAAGGCGGCACCACCGGCGCGCTCGGCGCCGTCGTCAATGCCGTGGTCGACGCGCTCGCCGAGTTCGGCGTCAGCCATATCGAGATGCCGGTGACGCCGGAGAAGATCTGGCGGGCGATTCATTCCTCCGTTCCGTCACCCTGAGGTGCGAGCGAAGCGAGCCTCGAAGGGCGACGGCCGAGGCGTCTCGGCCGCATCCTTCGAGGGCCGCTTCGCGGCCACCTCAGGATGACGGTCATTACTCAATAGGAGCAACCATGCCTGACATTCTCACCAAACAAGACGGACAAATCCTGCGCATTACCTTGAACCAGCCGGACCGCGGCAACGCCGTGTCCGACCAGATGGTGGCGGAACTGACCGGCATCATCGAAGGCGCGGAGAAGGCATCGAGTGTCGTGGTGCTGCGCGGCGCCGGCAGCGACTTTTGCGTTGGCCGGGCCACGATGGGGCAGCGGCCGGCGACGGAGCCGGACGCGTTCGAGCGGCGCACCTTCAGCGATGTGGTGTTCAACTGCTACGGCGCGATGCGCAACGCGAGAATTCCGATCATCGCCGTCGTGCAAGGCCGCGCGCTCGGCTTCGGCTGCGCCATTGCGGCGGCCTGCGATATCACGCTCGCCAGCGACAAGGCGATGTTTCAGGTGCCGGAGATGGCGCACAACATCCTGCCCACCATGGTAATGTCCTCGTTCGTCGATCGCGTGCCGCGCAAGGCGATGAGCTACCTGGTTTATTCGCAAGCCGAGATCGGCCCGGAGCGGGCGCTCTCCTTCGGCATCGTCAGCGATGTGATTCCGGCGGCCAAACTTGACGAGGCGGTGGAGACTCTGTGCGCCGCCATTCTCAAGGCGCCCCGGCCCGCCATCTACGGCGTCAAGGAGTATGTCAAAACCGCCCCCGACATGGCGGTGTTCGGCGCCGTCGAATTTGCCCGCAATCTGCACGCCACCGTCAACTCTTCGGCTGAGATGCGGCGCAAGCACTGACCGCGGTCGTCGCGTGATTCGTCGAATGGCCGAACCCGAACGAGTTCCATCGCGGCGTCCGTGACACATTTGCGACGCACAGGCGCCACGATCGCGCGTGTGAAAGCCTCGCTTCACTGAAAAAGCACTCGCCGCAAGCTCGTTCGCGGGGCAGGCGCGATCCCGCTGTTGGCATTCACCCGGGAACATTTTGCAAGCCGCGAAGTGGTCACATTTTCATGCGGCCATGGGGGTGCTGTGGGCCGCCGGGGGGCGGCGCAAAGCGGGGTATTTCAAAAGCGGGGTATGTCATGAACTTTGCAAAACAACGCGGGACTGGCGACGGCGACAAGCCGACCGAAGTGGAGATTGAAGGCAATATTCGCGAGCTGGTGCGGCGCGACACGACAGCGTTGCGGCAGACCGGCGGCGAAAACGAAGTTGCAGCCAACAGCCTGAGCTCGTTGCTGCGCCGTGTTTCCGGCAATTCGGCGCGTGAAATCGATAATCTGATCAATGAACTGAAGACGCTGCGCGACAAGCTGCAGTCCGACGGCACGCGCGTCGAGCGTGACATCATCGAATACGCGGCGCTGAGCCAATCGGTGAGTCAGCTGACCAAAATCATTTCCGACGGCGTGACGCAGGTGAAGAAAGTGCCGGACGCGCCCGGCATCAGCGAGTAGCCTGACGCCGGCAAGCAGGCGTACCGCGTATCAATAGTATCCCGCAGTGGCGCCGCCATCGACGGCGATGGCGGTACCCTGGATGTGCCGGCCCTTCTCGGAGCAGAGAAACAGGGTCAGCGCCGCGACGTCGGCGGGTTTGCCGAGGCGGCGCACACCGTCGCGCGCCGTAGCTTCCTGTTTGAGCTGTTCCACCGATTTGCCGGATGCCTTCGAGCGCTGCTCAACGAGCTGGAAGAACCGCTCCGTCTCGGTCGCGCCGGGATGAATCACGTTGACATTGACGCCATCGCGTTTGCCGAGCTGCGACAGCGCCTTGGAGAAATTGCCCATCGCGGCATTGACCGAGGCGCCGATCGAAAAATCCGCGCCCGGCGAGCGCGCGGCGCCGCCGCCGATATTGACGACGAAACCCTGCGCGGCCTTGAGCATCGGCCAGAACAAACGGCACATGCGGACGCAGCCGAACAGCTTGAGCGCATAGCCGTCCATCCAAGCCTCGTCCGGCAGGTCGACGAAATTGCCGGCACGGGTCGCGCCCGCCGAGCAGACCAGGATGTCGCAACGATCGAACTGCGCTTTGACGCGGTCGAACACCTGCCGGCAGCCGTCGAGGCTCCGCAGATCGGCCGCGATCGCGACCGGCGCCGGTCCGCCGCCGGCGGCGATCGTCTTGCTCGCCGATGCAAGGTTCTCCGCTGAGGACGATACAATGACGGTCTGCGCGCCTTCGCGGGCGAACTCAACCGCAATTTCGCGGCCGATGCCGCGGCTGCCGCCGGTGATGACCGCGACTTTCCCGGCAAACTCTCCTGGCATTTCCGATCCTTTCCCTTGTCGCGAATTGGCAGCTGGTTGTAGCGAGCGAAATCCGCCGCGACAGTTGCCGGGCTTCATGGCCGACGGCCCACCCTAGCGGACATTGTAATCCGTGGGAAAACTTATAGATTGCCGCGCCGTGTCGGCGTACCACCCCTCCCCCATTCCCCTTATCCCTCGGCGTCGCCTGGAGGCGCGGCAATGATCGTCGTCGCCATCGACATCGGCGGAACATTCACGGACCTCGTCGGCTTCGACGAGAAGGCCGGCCGTTTCGTCGAGGCCAAGAGCCTCACCACGCCGCGTGAGCTGACCCAGGGCATCCTCGACTGCATCCGCAAGAGCGGGCTCGACGCCGCCGCCATCGACGAGCTGATCCACGGCTCCACCACCGCGATCAATACCTTGATCGAGCGTACCGGCGCCAAGACCGGCCTCATCGTCACCAGCGGCACCCGCGACGTTTATATCGTCGGCCGCGGCAATCGGCCCGAGGCCTACAATCTATTCTTCCACCGCCACAAGCCGCTGGTGCCGCGCCACCTGACGCGCGAAATCGAGGAGCGGCTGACGAGTTCGGGCGAGGTTTTCCGGCCGCTCAACAAAGCGAGCGTCACCGAGGCCTGCCGCGTGCTCGCCGCCGAAGGCGTCGAGGCGGTCGCGGTGTGTCTGCTGCATTCCTACGTCGATCCGGCGCACGAGCGGATCGTCGGCGACATGGTGAGCGAGGCGCTGCCGAACGCG
>Ga0335081_10020264_pt1 | contig 10756 bp, 11 predicted proteins | sample Lox_Sample_35_FD_206713 | JGI IMG/M metagenome (GOLD analysis project Ga0335081, IMG submission 206713) | Soil microbial communities from Loxahatchee National Wildlife Refuge, Florida, United States - Lox_Sample_3.5 | ecosystem: Environmental > Terrestrial > Soil > Wetlands | place: USA... | reverse complement strand
AGCGGTGTCGACCGTTCTTGTCAGCCAATCAGAGAATTGACGATTGCCGACCGGGTGAAGGATGAATGGTGAATGGTGAAAGGTAAAAGGGGAAAGGGCGAGAGAAGCCCCGAAGGGGCGCAATCGCTCAGCTAGGGCGTCAGCCCTGGGGGGGACCGCTGTACACGGCGATCCAAGGAGGGCGGCCACCACGGAGCGGCCCGAAATGCCCCGAGGGGGGGAAGCGGGCGGATTGAACCTGCCTTCTCGACTTTTGGCGGTCAGGCTTTAACCTTTTACTGCTAAAGTAACCCTGAACCTGCAAATTTCATCTTATTCTTGGGGGGCATCTCCATTCTCACTCAGGGGCATCTATATGGACGTTAGTAATCAAGCGGGCAGCGATCCTAGGGTCCTACGTTTAGTCAGGCCGTCGGTGGTAGTGCTGTGCGGACCGGCCGGCTGTGGTAAGTCCACGTTCGCGGCCAAGCATTTCCGGCCAACACAGGTGATCTCCTCGGACCGGTGCCGGGCTCTGGTGTGTGACGACGAACGCGATCAGCGGTTTCAGGATCAGGCCTTCGCCCTGCTGGATTTCATCCTCGACTTGAGGCTTGACCTGAACCGGCTTTGCGTGGTGGATTCGACGGCCATCACGCAAGCGGCCCGCCGCAGCCTGCTGGAGCGCGCCCGGCGACACGGCGTTCCTTGCGTGGCCATGGTATTCGATGTGTCGCTGGAGTCCTGTCTGGCTCACGATCGAGAGCGGACCCGGACCGTCGGGTCGGCGGTCGTAGAGCGTCAATACCAGGTTTTCCAGCAGGTCAAGACGGGAATCGGCCAAGAGGGGTTCGAGCAGGTGGTCGTTTTGCGCGAGGAGGATATTGAGAAGGCGCAGGTGGAGGTGGCCTTCCGGCCGGTGATGGATCGCACGGGAGCTTTTGCCGCGACGCGGCATGCCCGTCCGTTTGAGCGACGAGCACCGCGACACGCTCCACGCCCCTCCGAGTCCGGTCCGGGGCCCGCGGGAAAAGAGGGTTCTCCGCCGCCAGCGACCGGAGCCACTGGGGACCCTGGCTCGCCTGTAGTAGCAACCCACGACCCCGCGGGTGGGCCAGCTACGCCCGATCGGGATAAGGCACCGGGAAAAGTGATGGCATCTGCTCAACGGTCCGGGGGCAACGGGTCCCGCTGAAGTACGTCGGCCCGCGCCTGGCGTAGTCCTCCCGCGAAGCGTCTGTGTCCGGGTCAGGGATGCGGGATTTGGGAGGACGTGGGGCAGACGTGGGGCGGGCGGGTTGACTTCTAGCCTTACCTTTGATAGCAGCGATGCTGATCGAGTGGAGGGATGGTCGCCATGAACTGGACCCAGCTCCTGAAGAAGGAGGCTGCGACCGCTTACGCAACTACCGCAAGACTCTTAGAGAGAGTCGACCCGGGCAGCCTTGGTTGGAAACCTGAGCGGGGCGACAACTGGATGACCGTGGGCCAGCTCCTTCAGCATATCACCAGTGCCTGTGGCGTCGGCTGCAAAGGATTGGTTACCGGCGACTGGGGCCTGCCGCCAGGCAAAAGGCTGGAGGACCTTTCGCCGGAGGAAATGCTGCCACCCGCGGAAAAAATGCCGTCGATTGAGAGTGTCGAAAGAGCCAAGGAACTGCTGGCAGAGGATGAGATCGTCGCTTTCCAGATCATCGACCAGGCGGGCGAGAATGATCTGGCTAGCCGAGAGATGACCGCTCCCTGGGCTCCTGGCGCGAGCCACGTGCTCGGCTGGCATCTCCTTCAGATGATTCAGCATCTCGACCAACACAAGGGCCAGTTGTTCTACTATTTGAAGCTTCAAGGGAAGGCCGTCAACACCGTGGACCTGTGGGGTCAGGCGTGACGGGGTTGAGCTAAGCTAGCGTGCTGTCACGCCTAATTCTTGGCAGTGATTCAGCGGCAGAGCCGTTGGCCGTTTCAAATCTCAGGTGTGACAGGACTGAAAAAGCCGCTTGGAGCGATGTAGCGGCGGGTTTAACCCGCCATATCTCTATTGTTTTCAACGTCCGATGGCGGCATAAAGCCGCCGCTACGCCCTTCTTCAGCATCCTGCTGGACGAGAGGCTAGCTTTCTGGCCTTCCCGCGAGGCGATCGTAGACGGTACGGGCGTTGGTGGTGCCGAGGGACTCGTGGTAAAGGGACTTCAATCCGAGAATGTAGCGGACCTCCTGGTCGAAGTGATGAAGGGTTCGGAAGTCGTCGGGGCGGACCGGCCGGCGACGTCCTTCGTTGTACCAGAACTTCTGGTACCCCCGGTCTTCGAGCTCGAAATAAATCCCGCCGATGCCGAACCGCGGCGGGCCGGCCGGCAGCCAGACGCCGTCGGCTTGGCGCTCGATGTTCCGGGTGCAGTGGTTTTTCCTCACCTCGATACGATTGCTGCCGGCTTCGATCACCTCAAAGCTGGCATTGCTGAACTCTTTACGGATTTCTGTGGCTTCCATCGCTGTTGACACCACCTCGCCAGACTTTTTTGCGACGCAACCCCCAAAACAGAGTCTAATCGAGCTATGGCACACGAAGCAAGGGCGATACTCGCCGCGGAATCCGTCGCTTTCGACGGACCGCAGGACGTCCTCGAACTCATCGGCAACACGCCGCTGGTCAGGATCAAGCGGCTGGGAGCCGCCTTTCCACGTGTGGAGTTTTATGCGAAAGCCGAGTGGGACAACCCGGGCGGCTCGGTGAAGGATCGCCCGGCGATGAATATCGTGCTCGAAGGCGAGCGCGCCGGTCTGCTGACCAAGGATAAGATCCTCATCGACTCCACTTCGGGCAACACCGGCATCGCCTATGCCATGATCGGCGCCGCGCGCGGCTTCCGCGTGCAGCTTTGCGTGCCGTCGAATGTGAGCGAGGAGCGGAAGCGCATTCTCCACGCTTACGGGGCCGAGATCATTTACACGGACCCCATGGAGGGCTCGGACGGCGCCATTCGCAAAGTGCGCGAAATGGCCGCCGCGCACCCGGAGCTCTACTTCTACGCCAACCAGTACGACAATCCCGCCAACTGGCGCGCCCACTACCAGACCACGGCGCCGGAAATCTTCGAGCAGACGGAAGGGCGCATCACCCACTTCGTAGCGGGCCTCGGCACAAGCGGCACCTTTGTGGGCACCGCCCGCCGGTTGAAGGAACTCAATCCCCGGATTCGCTGCATTTCGTTCCAGCCCGACTCGGCGTTCCACGGCATCGAAGGGATGAAGCATATGGAGACCGCCATCCAGCCGGGCATTTACGATCCGACGGTGGCGGACGAGGACCTGGAGATTTCAACCGAGGACGCGTATCGGATGACGGTCCGGCTGGCGCGCGAAGAAGGACTGCTGGTGGGCATTTCCGCCGGTGCGGCGATGGTGGCGTCGCTCAAGGTGGCGGAGAAGGTGGAGCGGGCGATAATTGTCACCATCTTCTGCGATAGCGGCGACAAGTACCTGAGCGAGCGGTTTTGGGATGAGCATTGAGGGCGGTGAAAGGATTTACGTCCCAAGCCGCAAGGTGTTCTGGAATCAGTCAATTCGACGGCTCGCGGGTTTCTATATTGCCGAATTCGTGGTGGGGACTTGGACGAAGGCCGCCGGGGCTTGAAAGCGGGGCGGGGAGTGTGGATGCAGATGATAATCGCAACTTCAGGTCGCCTCACGCTAACCCAACAACACGCCGACGCCATCCGCCGGCACGGCGCCCGCGACTACCCGAGCGAGTGCTGCGGGATCCTCCTAGGCCAGGCCGACGGTGACCAGAAAGAAGTAGCGGAAGTTGTGCCGCTGGCGAACTTGAGGCACGATCCAGAGCGTGCCCAGGAGTTGCTGCCCCTTGATGAGCCGGGAAGGGAATCGGAGCAAAACCGGTTTCTGATCGATCCGCGCGAGCAGATTCGCGTGGAAAAGGAAGCTCGCGCCAAGGGCCTGGACGTGGTCGGCTACTATCATTCGCACCCCGACCATCCGGCGCGCCCCTCGAATTATGATCGTGATCATGCGTGGCCGTGGTACTCTTATGTTATACTGACCGTTCGGGAGGCAGAACCCGGGGAGATGACTTCGTGGGTTTTGTCGGAAGATCGTTCCCGGTTTGATGCCGAGGCGATGGAGATTCTGAGTTGAAACGTCCGTTGTCAGTGGTCGCCGTCCGTTGGCAACAAGCAGTGGTGAGACCTTTGATCTTGGCAGGGACGCGGATAAGGGCCAGTCGCCCATGTACCGGGCGCTGACTGTGGACAAGAAACAAAGCCTAAAGGCCTTTTCTCTTGTGAATCTTCAAGCGCGGCCAGGCATCGAAAAAAGTAGGGCTGCTTGTTGTAATGGATTAACGGCAAGCGACAATTGACCAAAGACCGAGGAGTAAGATGGCGGTTAAAGTAATGATTCCCACCCCGCTTCGACAGTACACGGGGAAGAAGGATTCGGTGGAACTGGAAGCCGGAAGCGTGAGCGAGGCGTTGGCCCGTTTGACCTCGCAGTTTGCCGAACTGCGCAAGCACCTGTTTACCGAAGATGGCAAGATTCGTAGCTTCGTCAACGTCTATCTCAATGACGAGGACATTCGTTTTCTGCAAAAGGAACAGACTCCTCTCCACGATAACGATGTCTTGAGCATCGTTCCCTCAATTGCGGGCGGTACCCGGCTCCGATGTATCTGTAGCTAGCCTGGGTCCCGCTGCGGCGGAATCCCGGGCGCAACCCACCCGAAAAAGTCGAACGTCGAGAGTTTAAGGTCGAGACTGAAGACGTCCTTGAGACTTTGCCGTCAGGCGGCATCAAGCCGTCTTCTCGGCTGGGACTTTCAACTTTCGACCTGAACTTTGATTTTGATCAAATCTAAAAAGGAAAGGTGCAAAACATGGCTACAGCGGTTGCGACACCCAGCGCGCATCCAACACCCGGCGCGCAATTGAGTAAGGACGAAGTCCTGCGATACAGCCGGCACTTGATCATGCCCGAGGTGGGCATGGAAGGCCAGCTCAAGCTGAAGCAGGCCAAGGTGCTGACCATCGGCGCCGGTGGGCTCGGCTCGCCGCTGGCGCTGTATCTCGCCGCGGCGGGAGTAGGCAAGCTCGGCATCGTCGATTTCGACGTCGTGGACTTCACGAACCTGCAGCGGCAGGTGATCCATGATACTGACGATGTGGGTCGGCTCAAGCTGCACTCGGCAGCTGACACGATTGCCGACATCAATCCTAACGTCCAGGTGGAGAGCTTCCATACGCGCCTCACCTCGGAAAACGCCCTCGAAATCTTCAAGGACTACGACGTGGTGGCCGACGGCACAGATAATTTCCCCACCCGTTACCTGGTGAACGATGCCTGCGTCCTGCTGGGAAAGCCCAACGTCTACGGCAGCATCTTCCGCTTCGAGGGCCAGGTGAGCGTGTTTGACGCGAAGCACGGCCCCTGCTACCGATGCGTCTACCCCGAACCGCCCCCGCCCGGATTGGTCCCGAGCTGCGCCGAAGGCGGCGTACTAGGAGTGTTGCCGGGTATCGTCGGCTGCTTGCAGGCATTGGAGACTATCAAAACCGTGCTAGGCGTTGGCAAGCCGTTGATCGGCCGGCTGCTGCTGTTCGACGCGCTAGGCTTGAAGTTTCGCGAATTGAAGCTGCGCAAGAACCCGGAGTGCCCCATCTGCGGGCCTCACGCCACCATCACCAAGCTGATCGATTACGAGCAGTTCTGCGGCATCCGGGGCGAAGAACACGTGGCCCCCACGCGCGTCCCGGAGATCACGCCGCGCGAGCTAAAGGCCATGATGGACGACCACCACGGTCCCTTCGTGTTGATCGACGTCCGCGAGCCGCACGAGTACGACATCTGCCGCATTCCCGGGTCCAGGCTGATCCCCCTCGGCGACGTGCCGCGGCGTATGCACGAGCTGAACTCGGCAGACGAGATCGTGGTCCACTGCCGCTCGGGTGCGCGCAGCGCGCGTGCCGTCGAGTTGCTGATGAAATCGGGATTCCGCAAGATCCACAACCTGAAAGGTGGCATCCTGGCTTGGGCGGATGAAGTCGATCCGAGCATGCCGAAGTATTGAGTGATTGGGTGATCGAGTCATTGAAGGAATCGGGCCATTGAGCGATTTGAGCGATTCGGTCGCTCGGTCCATTGGCCCGCTTGATTTCGGGATAGGCGCAACTGCGACAAAGAGCGTGGGGTGGAAACTGAGAAACCCTGGAAGCGAAAGCACAGCTTGACTGGGGATCGGTGGAAGCCCTGGGCCTCGATGAAGCCACATTGCGCCCGAGAGAGTGTAAAGGACTCTCGAGGCCCAGGATCGCTCCTCAAAGTCCGCGGGGAGGGGGGGTCCGCGGAAGTTGTGTCTAAGTGAGTCACGGCTTTCACCGTCCCTCACATTAGATCGCACAACACGTCCTGGAACACAGCATCTGAGCAGCCAAAAGTGGTCGATGAAGGTCTTCCTTGAGAAGCAAGAAGTTAAGGCGAGCGGGCGACGCACGGGTGGGTAATCTTGAAGGGATTTTTTACATTTGCGTGTAATTTTTACCCGCGAGAATTATGGCTTAGGGCGCTCGACCGCCGGCCCTCTGCCTCAGGGCTCAATTGAAAACAAATGGCTTACTGCCGAGCGTCGCGCTCTTGGCTTTACGGAAGCGCCCGGAGCAGGGACCGTGAAGGGAAATTACGAACGGGAGCAAAGATGCGATTGGCCTTGATCTGCCAGCGGTCTTTTGCTAGGATGAATCTTGGGTCCAATATTGTCAAAGTTGGAGCCTTTGGAGGTGGTGGTTATGCCGGCTTCGGTTGAACTGACGCCCGTGGCGATCAGCAAAGTGAAGGAAATCCTGTTGCAGCAGGAACCCCAACCCAGGGGCCTGCGCTTAGCGGTCGTAGGCGGAGGTTGTTCGGGCTTTTCCTATCAAATGAACTTCGAAAATGAGACCAACGGGGTCGACAAGGTGTTCGACTTTGAAGGTCTCAAGGTTTTCGTCGACGCGGCGTCGTTGATGTACCTGAAGGGTACTAAAATCGATTTCGTAGAAACGCTGGAGGGCTCCGGATTCAAGTTCGAGAACCCCAACGTCAAGTCGACCTGCGGCTGCGGGAGTTCGTTCAGTGTCTAGCTGACCGAACTAGCTAACCCCCGCCATGGCCGCCACGCGCCGCGTTGAAGATCAGCTTGCCGCCCTGGAAAAACTGCGGGAGGGCTCGCCTGAGGATGCGCTCCCGCCTCTCCGCAAGTTGCTGGCGACCCGCAACAATTACGTCGTCTCCAAGGCCGCCGATCTGGTGGCCAAGTTCCGCCTGGCCGTGTTGATCCCCGAGTTGCTTGTTGCCTTCGACCGTTTCTTCAATGACCCACTCGAAACCGATCCGCAATGCTGGGCCAAGAATTCGCTGGCCCGAGCGCTGGCTGCGTTCGAGCACCAGGATGCGGCGGTCTTTCTCCGAGGCATGCGCCACCTTCAGTTGGAGCCGGTTTGGGGAGGGCGATCCGACACCGCCGGCCCGTTGCGGTCGACATGCGCCCTGGCTCTGGTGCAATGCCGGACCTTGCCGGACGCCGATCTGCTGGCCCACCTCATCGAGTTGCTGGCCGACAAAGAAAAGGCGGTTCGCACCGAGGCAGTCCGCGCCATCGAACAGGTGGGCTCGCCGGCCGCGGCGCTCCTGCTGCGACTTCGAGCAGTGCTGGGCGCCGACGAACCGGAGGTGATGGGGGCTTGCTACAGCGGCATTCTGGCGATCGAAGGCGTCAAGGCCATTTCCTGGATCGCGCGGTTTCTGGCCGCGGGTGACGATAGCGCGGCGGAAGCCGCCCTGGCCATCGCTTCGACGCGTTCTCCGGAGGCTTTCGAGGTTTTACGTGTCGCCTTCGACGGGCGTTCCATCGATAGATCCGATCCGTGGTTCCGATCCGTTGTGCTCTCCGCCATCGCCCTCACCCGGCAAGACGCAGCGCTCGAATTCCTGCTCGATCTGGTGCGAAAGCAATCGCCCGACGCCGAGGCCGCCGTCGAGTCCATCGTACGGTCCGCGCCCTCGCCTGAAGTACTGAAACAGCTTGAGGAACTGGCTTCGGACAATCCCAGGCTCACTCGCCTGCTTGAGAAGCAGCGGGCGAAGCACCCGTGAACGGACGGAGAGCCGGAATCCCGAACCTGCTACAATCAAGGGTTGAGGCTCGTTAAACTTAGTCTAACCGGCACAAGAGAGATGGAAACTCGATGATCGAGGTACCACGAGGGTTGCGATTCTTCGCTGCGCGCGAAGTGAACCTTCAACCCGGAAGCCCCGCGGCTTGCGCGAGACCGCAGCGGAACAAGGGTTGGTGTAGCCTCGACGGCGCCTGTTTTAGGGTCCTCCTTTGGTTGCGGTCACGAGTCTCGGCTGAAAGACCGATGGCCAGAGCCTGCGCCGTGCTCGCGCTGCTTCTGCTTTTCGTTATGGCGGGCGTTGCCGCTGGCATTCCCCCGCCCGTTACCCTGCCTCACACCGCCTTCAAGCAGATCGTGCTCGGCAACGGTCTCCAGGTTCTGCTAGTGGAAAACCATGATGCGCCGCTGGTGAACGTCCAAGTGTGGTATCACGTGGGATCGAAGGACGAGACGCCTGGCAGAACGGGCTTTGCCCACTTCTTCGAGCACCTGATGTTTCAGGGCACCAAGAACATACCGCCGGAAGATTTCTCCGATTACATCATCCGCTCCGGCGGCACGGACAACGCCTACACCACCGAGGACTATACGGTCTTCTGGGAAACAACGCCCAGTTCCTCCCTTCCGGTCTCGCTGTGGCTGGAGGCGGATCGCATGCGCGGCCTGGACATCACGGAGAAGTCTTTCAAGAACGAACGGGAAGTGGTGAAGGAGGAGCGGCGCGAGCGCTTTGACAACCAGCCCTACGGCACCGTGGTGGAGGTGCTTTATCAGAACGCCTACACGGTCCACCCGTATCGGCACATGACCATCGGCAGCATGGAGGATCTGGACCGCGCCAGCGTCGATGACGTCCGCTCGTTTTACAATACGTACTACGTTCCCAACAATGCGACTCTGATCATCACTGGCGACTTCGACGCCGGCGAGGCGGAGGGCGAAGTGCGCCAGTATTTCGGGCCCCTGGAAGCCGGCCGGCCCGTAGTCCGGAACATTCCCCCGGAGCCGCCGCAGACGCGCGAGCGAGTGGTGAAGATCACCCGCGACGTGGCGCTGCCCGCATTTGTGGAGGGTTACCACATGCCGGCCGACGGCCTTCCCGATGCTTACCCGTTGCGGCTGGCGGCCAAGATACTCTCCGAGGGCGAGAGTTCACGCATCTACCGCCACCTCGTTTATGAAAAGCAGAGTGCCCTCGAAGCTGACGCCACCGGCAACTTCACCGAGGATCCCAATCTGTTCTTCGTGTTCGCGGTGATGAACGACGGCCACACGTTGGCGGAGGGTGAGTCGGAGGTCGGCGAAGAGTTGCAACGGCTCAAGGCCGAGCTGGTTTCTCCCGCCGAGCTCGAGAAATCGAAGAACCAGATCCTGCGCGACTTCATCCTGAGCCGCCAGGGCGACCAGAACCGGGGAGAAGAACTAGGCTACGCGGCGGTGGTGCTGAAGGACCCCAACCTGCTCGATGCCGAGTTGAACCGGTTCATGGCCGTCACCGCGGAAGACATCCGGCGCGTGGCCAGGAAATATTTTGTGCCGGAGAACATGACCCTGGTAGAAGTGCTTCCCGAGAAATGACGGTTGGACAGGCGTCAGGCAGTGGTCAGTTGTCTGTAGTTGCGAGTTGCGACTCATCCGGACTTAACTAGGGCAACTGACGACTGACAACTCCTTGGAGGAAAGCCCAAAGGCGCTGGAAAATGCATTCTTGGATGAGCAAGCCCGGCGGGAAGGCATTTTCCAATCGCCAACCGTCAACCGTCGACCGGCAATCTCTTAATGGCCGCGGCTTCATTTTCCTTCTCGTCCTGCTGCTAGTCTCCAGCGCCCTGGGCCGCGATCGTCAATACCCTCCCACCGTTCCGCCGCCCAAGCCGGTCTTGCTGCCGGCGCCGGCGGAGCGTAGGCTCGCCAACGGCCTGCGGGTGGTGGTGATCGAGCGCCACTCTCTGCCCGTTATCACCTTGCGCTTCGTGGCGGAGGCAGGCGCGGAAGCCGACCCGCCTGGCCTCGCAGGGACGGCACAATTTGTCGCCGGCCTGCTCGACGAAGGAACCACGTCCAGGACTTCCCTCCAGATCGCGGAGGCAGTCGACGATGCGGGCGGGGTGATCGATACCGGGGCCGATTGGGATCAGTCTTACGTGGCGCTCAGCGTCCTGGCTGATCATGCGGGAATGGCGTTTGATCTTGTGGCCGACATGGCCATGCGCGCGGCGTTCGACGAGTCCGAAGTTGAGCGCGGGCGCAAACAGTTGCTCTCATCCCTCGAGATTCTGCACCAGGACCCGTCCTACCTTGCGGACGCCGTCTTCGATCGGGCGATTTTTGCGGGCACGCCCTACAGTCATCCGGCGGAGGGAACGCTGGACTCGGTGCCGCGGGTTACGCGCGACGATCTGCGCCGCTTTCACGAGCGCAATTATCGCCCCGGGAACTCCATCCTGGCGGTGGTGGGTGATATTGTTCCCGCCGACGCGTTCGCGCGTGCCGACGAGTCTTTCGGCTCATGGAAGGCTGAAACTGCAGCCGCCCCGCCAGCCGGAAATTTCGGGCGACCCCCTTCACTCGCCCGGCAGATCATCGTGATTGATAAGCCGGATGCGGTGCAGACA
>Ga0335081_10020263_pt1 | contig 10757 bp, 7 predicted proteins | sample Lox_Sample_35_FD_206713 | JGI IMG/M metagenome (GOLD analysis project Ga0335081, IMG submission 206713) | Soil microbial communities from Loxahatchee National Wildlife Refuge, Florida, United States - Lox_Sample_3.5 | ecosystem: Environmental > Terrestrial > Soil > Wetlands | place: USA: Florida... | reverse complement strand
TGTTCGAAGGACACTCCCTTGGAGCGGAAGGAGAGACTTCCGGAGAAATCGTGTTTAATACGAGTATGATCGGTTACGAGGAAATTCTGACCGATCCCTCGTATAAAGGTCAGATAGTGACAATGACCTACACCCAGATTGGCAATTACGGCATAAATGAGGAAGACATCGAATCCGTAAAACCCTATGTCGAAGGGTTTATCGTTAAAGAGAGTCTTGATATCCCGAGCAACTGGCGTTCAAAAAAGTCCCTCCAGCATTACCTGCAAGAGAACGGCATCGTGGGCATCCAGGGCATAGACACCCGGGCGTTAACGCGGCATCTCCGCGACTTTGGAGCGCAGCCAGGAGTAATTTCAACTAAAGACGGAAATTCGCAGAGCTTGGTTGCCAAGGCAAAAGCGCTTCCGAAGATGAGTGGCCTTGATCTTGCGAAGGATGTGACTTGCAAGGAGCCCTATAGCTGGGACCAGGGAGATTGGGACATTACCAAGGGGTACATGAAGAAAGCTGTATCGCGATACAAGGTTGTGGCTTATGATTATGGCATCAAACGGAATATCCTGCGGCTCTTGACCCAGGCAGGTTGCGAAGTGACCGTGGTGCCCGCTACCATGTCTTCGGAAAAAGTGCTCGCGATGAACCCCGATGGTATATTCCTGTCGAATGGGCCTGGCGACCCTGAACCCGTCACCTATGCAATCGAGAACATAAAAAATCTGATGGGCAAGAAACCCATCTTTGGAATCTGCCTGGGCCAGCAACTGTTAGGGCTTGCACTCGGTGGAAAGACCTACAAACTCAAGTTTGGGCATCACGGCGGTAACCAGCCGATCATGGACTTAATAACGCGGAAAGTCGAGATAGCAGCCGAAAATCACGGGTTTGCTGTTGATATGGAGACGATAAAAGACAAGGTCGTGATGACGCATATGAACCTGAATGACAAGACCTGTGAGGGGTTCCAACATAGGATCCTTCCGGCCTTCTCAGTCCAGTACCATCCCGAAGCGTCGCCGGGGCCGCATGATAGCAGGTATTTGTTTCAAAGATTTGTGGACATGATGGAGAAGGGGAAAAAGAAATAGTTTTTGTGCAGATTGACAGTGCCCAGCGAAAATCGTAACGTTTGTGGAATGCAGCTCCGAGAACTCTATGTTTTTTCGAGAGATGATGTCACTTTATGGTTTCAATGCTTTCAACAGCTGAATTGAACGGAAGGATTGAGGCAGCTTTTAAGTTGCTCGAAAGCTGCCGCATCTGCCCCCGCGAGTGCGGTGTAAACCGATTGAAGAACGATAAGATCGGTTTCTGCCGGTCCGGTCTGAACCCGGTGGTCTCGAGCGCGAGCGCGCATCATGGGGAAGAACCGCCGCTCTCGGGGACGAAGGGTTCCGGCACGATTTTTTTTACGAACTGCAATCTGAAGTGCGTGTACTGCCAGAACTACCCCATAAGCCAGATGGGCAATGGCACGGAGCGGACTCCGGCTGAACTCGCTTGTCAGATGCTATGGCTGCAAGAGCAGGAGTGCCATAATCTGAATCTTGTGACTCCCACGCATTTCATGCCTCAAATCCTCAAGGCACTCGAAATTGCCAAGGAACGCGGCTTTAATCTGCCCATCGTGTACAATACGAGTGGATACGAGACAGTGGAGGCGCTCAGACTTCTAGACGGCATTGTGGATATATACTTGCCGGACATGCGATACTCGGAAGATCGGCATGCTATGCGTTTTTCTGTCGCGCCCTACTACCGCGCCGTCAATCAGGCCGCAGTGAAAGAGATGTTTCGCCAGGTCGGCAACTTGGTAATTGATGAAAACGGAATTGCAAAACAAGGACTCATCGTGCGCCACCTTATCTTGCCGAATAACTTTTCGGGTACGCAAGGCGTCATGAAGTTTCTTGCCGAAGAAATTTCGAAAGATGTTTACATTAGCCTTATGTCCCAGTACTTCCCAGCATACAAAGCTCACGATATCGAAGGACTGTCGCGCAGGATCGCCGAAAAAGAGTATGACGATGCGTATCAGATCATGCAGGAGTACGGATTAGACAATGGTTGGGTGCAGGAGTTTGAATAGTATTTCCGAGTTTGGAGTGTAGGAAGGGATAAATGCCGAAACGTACAGATATCAATAAAATTATGATCATTGGTGCAGGGCCGATCGTGATCGGACAGGCCTGCGAATTCGATTACTCGGGCGTACAGGCCTGCAAAGCACTCAAAGAAGAAGACTACGAGATCGTGCTCGTCAACTCAAACCCTGCAACGATCATGACCGATCCCGAAATGGCCCATCGCACGTACATCGAACCGATCACAGCGGCAGTAGTCGCAAAGATCATCGAACGCGAGCGTCCTCATGCGTTGCTGCCGACCATGGGCGGTCAGACCGCTCTAAACACGGCGGTAGCTCTTGCTGAAACGGGAGTGCTTGAAAAGTATCAGGTAGAACTTATCGGTGCCAAACTCCAGGCAATAAAAAAAGCAGAGGACCGTGAGTTGTTCAAGAAAGCCATGGAGAACATCGGCCTTGACGTTCCAAAGAGCGGCTTCGCAACCAGCCTGGACCAGGCATACGATATCCTCGTACAGGTTGGATTCCCCGCAATCCTTCGCCCAGCGTTCACGCTTGGAGGAACAGGCGGTGGCATTGCTTATAATCGCGAGGAATTCACGGAGTTGATCACTCGCGGGCTAGAAGCGAGCCCGGTTCATCAGGTACTGGTTGAGGAGTCGGTGATGGGTTGGAAAGAGTTTGAACTTGAAGTAATGCGTGACACCAAGGACAATGTGGTAATCGTATGCTCCATAGAGAACTTCGACCCCATGGGCATCCATACCGGCGACAGTATCACGGTGGCTCCGGCGCAGACCTTGAGCGACAAAGAGTACCAACTCATGCGTGATGCCTCGCTTAAGATCATCCGTGAAATCGGCGTGGACACCGGCGGATCCAACATCCAGTTCGGCGTCAACCCGGACAACGGCAGGCTGGTTGTGATCGAGATGAACCCACGCGTATCTCGAAGCTCGGCGCTGGCGTCTAAGGCCACCGGTTTCGCGATAGCCAAAATTGCGGCCAAGTTGGCCGTTGGTTTCACGCTCGATGAGATTACTAATGATATCACTAAAGCCACACCAGCGTCTTTTGAACCGTCCATCGATTATGTGGTCACTAAATTCCCGCGCTTTGCTTTCGAGAAATTTCCGCAAGCCGATGCAACACTTACAACGCAGATGAAGTCAGTGGGCGAGGCTATGTCCATCGGCAGAACGTTCAAAGAATCTCTCCAGAAGGCGCTTCGTTCGCTTGAGATTGACCGCTATGGTCTTGAGTCTCGCCGCGACCGGGACGGTGACGTTGACCATGGTATAGACGAGATTCGCCAGAAGATCAGTGTCCCGAACTGGGAAAGGATTTGGTATATTGCTGATGGATTGCGTTTGGGCATGGGAGTAGATGAATTGTACAGCTTATCGAAGATCGATCCATGGTTCCTACACCAGCTTAAACAGATCACGGACCTTGAGAGACAACTGCGGGACCATGGGGCAAGCATCTTAAACGATACGTCTGTGTCGCTTGATCATCCGTTAAGACGAGCAAAAGAATACGGTTTTTCCGACCGAAGGCTAGCTAGATTGTTTACAACTACAGAAGATGCGGTACGTAAAACGCGCTATGCGCTTGGCATTCTGCCGGTATTCAAGACAGTGGATACCTGTGCAGCCGAGTTTGTGGCCCATACGCCGTACCTGTATTCGACCTTTGAAAAGCCGTTCCATAAAATTAACGACTCATGGACCGGGGACCAAGTACAAAGGAAAGCGGAGTGTGAGGCCAATCCATCGGATCGGAAGAAAATCGTCATCCTCGGCGGTGGACCGAACAGGATCGGACAAGGGATTGAGTTCGATTACTGCTGCGTACATGCGGCCTTTGCACTCAAAGAGGACGGTTATGAAACTATCATGGTGAACTGCAATCCTGAGACTGTAAGCACGGACTATGATACTTCGGATCGGCTGTACTTTGAACCCTTGACACTGGAAGATGTTTTACATATTATACACAAGGAAAAACCGGTGGGCGTCATCGTGCAGTTCGGCGGTCAGACACCGCTCAAGCTTGCAGTGCCGCTGGAGAAAGAAGGAGTGCAGATCCTCGGTACGACGCCGGACAGTATTGACCGGGCGGAAGACCGAAAGAGGTTTAAAGAGTTGCTCGATAAGCTGGGTCTTCTCCAGGCGGAAAGCGGCACGGCTATATCCTGTGAAGAGGCGGTGGAAGCCGCGAACCGAATCGGCTATCCCGTCATGGTCCGTCCTTCTTATGTGCTCGGCGGAAGGGCCATGGAGATCGTTTACGACGAAGACAGCGTTCGGAACTATATGACACGGGCGGTAAAGGCTTCGCCTGAACGGCCGGTGCTGGTCGATAAGTATCTTGAAGACGCCATCGAGATCGATGTTGACGCGATCTCTGATGGGAAGATGGTCGTCGTTGCCGGCATCATGGAACACATCGAAGAAGCCGGTGTTCATTCGGGCGACTCGGCATGTTCGCTCCCACCGTTTTCGCTTCCCAGGAACATCATCGAAGAAATCGACCATCAAGCCAAGACGCTTGCCCTTGAACTCGGAGTGGTCGGTCTTATGAACATCCAGTTCGCGGTAAAAGAAGGCAGAATCTTTGTGCTTGAGGTCAACCCCCGGGCATCGCGGACCGTACCTTTTGTGAGCAAAGCTATCGGTGTTCCAGTTGCCAAGTTAGCTGCCAGGGTCATGGCAGGAAAAACACTTGTAGAGTTGGGTTTCACCAAGTCAGTTACGATAAAGCATATTGCAGTCAAGGAAGCGGTTTTCCCCTTTGCCAAATTCCCGGGTGTTGACACGCTACTCGGACCTGAGATGAAGTCCACTGGTGAAGTTATGGGTATTGACATGGACTTCGGAATGTCCTTTGCGAAGTCCCAGATGGCTGCAGGCAATCCTATGCCCGTGTCGGGGCGAGTCTTCTTGAGCGTGAAAGATAAAGACAAAGCGGGCGTGCTGGAAGTAGCGCAAGGACTCGAGAAAGCAGGGTTCCAGATCGTGGCTACAAGGGGCACTGCCGATTATCTTAGAAAACGCGGCATCACGGTAGAGACCGTAAACAAAGTGACCGAGGGACGGCCACACATCGTGGACCAGATAACTGATATGAAGGTGGATTTAGTGATAAATACGGTTTATGGAGCTCAGTCACAGAAGGATTCCTACTCGATACGAAGAACTACTCTGGTAAAAGGCATCCCCTATTTTACAACGATTTCAGCTGCTAAGGCCGCAGTGCATGGTATTTCGGCAATAAAGGCAAATCCTTTACAAGTCAAGTCTATTCAGGAGTATCATAAATCATGACGCAGAAAATCCCCATGACCAAAGAGGGCTACGAGAAGCTCAAACAGGAGCTGGACCGTATCATGAAGGTCGAGCGGCCGAAAAACATCAGGGACATCGAAGAAGCTCGAGCTCACGGCGATCTTTCCGAAAATGCCGAGTACCACGCGGCCAAAGAGCGCCAGGGCCATCTGGATGCCAAAAAGCGCGAACTGGAGCATAAGCTTTCGCATGCCCAGATTATCGACGTTTCGAAGCTGTCGAATGAGAAGGTGGTCTTTGGCGCAACCGTGACGCTCGCGGACACCGACTCCGGCGATACGAAAAAGTATATGCTTGTTGGCCAGGAAGAGGCAGACTTCAAAAAGGGGAAGATATCGATTCAATCTCCCGTGGGCAAGGCGCTCATCGGTCACAAGGTTGGAGACGTGGTGACGATCAAGACTCCAGCAAAGATTGTAGAATATGAAATTCAGGAAATCGAGATTGCCCTTGGATAGGCTGCACAAGGCGACCGTACTTTCCCATAAGTCGGCAGGCAGGGGATACTACCGCATCGTTCTCAAGGCGCCGGCGATTGCCTCAGCAGCGCTTCCCGGCCAATTTGTGATGTTGAGGGTTTCGGAAAATCTAGATCCGCTCCTTGCCCGCCCGTTCGGCATCTCTTCCGTTCTTACAAAATCATCGATCGAGATCCTCTATCGCGTTGTAGGCAGAGGTACAACACTGCTAACTGGCAGAAAAGCTGGAGAGCAACTTAGTATACTCGGTCCACTCGGAAAAGGTTTTCCCATTCCGAACAAGAATACGACGCTTGTCATGGTTGCCGGAGGGAGTGGCTTTCCACCTATCCATTTTCTTTCGCAGCGTGTGTTCTGCAGTTCTCATCTGTTCCTCGGCTCCCGAAACAAAGAATGTCTGCCCCCTGCAGGTATCTTAAAGGATTTTCGGGCGACCTGCGCCAGGGTGCATATCGCGACCGAAGATGGCAGCATGGGAACCAAGGGGATGACCACTGATATCTTAAATGAGTTTGTGACAAATATGAAAAAGAAGGTTAATCTCGTTCTCTGCGCCTGTGGGCCTCACGCCATGCTTGCAGCGGTGAGCCGAATCGCGACTGAGCATGCAATCCCTTGTTACGTGTCGATGGAAGAGCGAATGGCCTGCGGACTTGGTGCCTGCATGGGCTGTTCAATCCCGATGAAGGCAAACGGATACAAGCGGGCGTGCAAGGAAGGACCGGTTTTCGACGCGCAGGAGATTGACTGGAGCGAAAGAATTATATTGCCTGCTCCGCATTTAAAAATAAAGCATATTAACACATAGGTACGCCGAACTGTCTGTGACAAAGCATGATCTATCCTGAGCTTTTTCCAGCGTAATTCTTGAGTACAATTTTATTCTTGAGCATTAATGAATTAATTTCATGAAAGAAATACCCATTCAATCAAAACCGGACCTCGGTATAGACTTTGCCGGGATAAAGCTTAAAAACCCAGTTCTCACGGCATCCGGGACCTTTGGATACGGTGAGGAGTTTGCTGAGTTCGTTGATTTGAACAAGCTCGGCGGCGTGATTGTGAAGGGCATCTCGTTGAAACCGATCAAGGGTAACCCGCCGCCGCGCATCTGGGAAACACCTTCAGGCATGTTGAACGCCATTGGGCTCGAAAATCCGGGCGTGGATGTATTCCTGGCTGAAAAACTTCCGTACTTACGAGAATTCAACACTGCAGTGATCGTAAACATGTTCGGCTACAGCCTGGATGAATACGTCAAAGTTGCCGAGCGCCTTGAAGGAGTGCAAGGGATATCCGGCATTGAAGTGAATATCTCGTGTCCGAATGTGAAGGCAGGAGGCATGGCTTTTGGCACGGACTTGAATGCTACCAACGAACTGCTCTCGGCAATCCGTAAAGCAACTAATTTGCCGATGATCGCTAAGCTCTCCCCAAACGTGACTGATGTGACGGAGTTCGCCAAGGTTGCCAGAGATGCCGGGTGCGATGGGTTGTCGCTCATCAATACATTGCTTGGTATGGCGATCGACGTCCGATGCAGAAGACCGCAACTCGCAAACTGTACCGGTGGACTGTCAGGTCCTGCAATCAGGCCTGTCGCGGTCCGAATGGTTTGGCAGGTGGCAAAGGCTGTGTCTCTCCCGATTATCGGCATGGGTGGGATCATGACGGGAGACGATGCTCTTGAATTCATCCTTGCTGGAGCTTCGGCCGTTGCAGTTGGTACAGCAAATTTTGCGAACCCTCGGGCAACACTCGACGTGCTCGAAGGAATGGAGAGATTTCTAATGGAACAAAGGATCGGCAATATACGGGATCTCATAGGGAAAGTGATTGTCAGGTGAGAATCGTCTCGAGCCTCAAGAGCAAGATCATTATCGCGGTTTCGGCCATTCTGGCGGTGACCATCGGTCTCGGCACGTGGATCAATATTGGATATCAGCGTGCGCAAATAGAACATTCGCTCGAAGATAACGCACTCATCATTGCAAACACGATTGAACGGGGCCTTGCCAACGCAATGATCTCCGGCAAGAGCAAGGAAGTGCAGAGTATTCTAGAAGCCGTAGGAGCTTATCACAACATTCAGGAAGTAAAGATTTTCAGCCCTAACGGGGTTGTTTTGAAATCGTCCCAGCGGTGGAAGATGGGGAAAAGAGTGGACCCCCTCGTTGAGAAATGGTTTCTCAGCGAAGAATTCAAGAAACCGATTAAACGCAAAAATGAAGGAATCTTCACTGTACTGTTCCCGATTGAGAATGAAGAACGCTGCTTTCGCTGTCACGGTACTAAAGTCAAACTTAACGGGGTTCTTGCTGTTGATGTGACTATGAGCCACGCTCAGAAAGAATTGGATGAGTACAGCAAGACTATGTTTTTCTGGGCCGTCGGAATCACCGCAATCTTGGCCGTGTCCCTCTCGCTCTTTCTGACCCGTTTTGTCTCCGACCCGATACAGGAATTGATCACCACCATGGAGCGTGCTGAACGCGGGCTTGAAGCACGGGTTGAAGTAAAGAGCTCGGACGATATCGGTAGACTCGGCGAGGCTTTCAATTCGCTCCTGACGAAACTGGAGCGGGCACGCAGGAGGGTGGAGCAGTATCACTATGAGCAGATGAAACGTGCCGATCGCCTCGCCTCCATCGGAGAGATGGCTGCCGGCATCGCTCATGAAATCAAGAACCCGTTGGCCGGTATCGCGGGCGTTATCCAGGTACTCAAAAAAGACCAAGCAGTTGGTGACCAGAAACGGGTAGTGCTGGATGAGGTGCTCTCTCAGGTTGAGCGCATGGACAAGGCTGTGCGGAATTTGCTGTCTTTTGCCAGGCCTCCGGAACCGAAGATGACACTAGTGGACATCAACGAGTTGATCAGCAAACTGCTCGATTTTCTTGCCCCTCAGTTTACCAAGAACTCCATTGCCGCTGAACGGAGACTGTCGCCGGGTTTGCCATTGTTGACGCTCGACCCCGACCTGATGCAGCAGGCGCTGATTAACATAGCATTGAATGCAATTCAGGCGATGCCGGAAGGCGGCAAGTTCACAGTTGAGACGATCGTGACTAAACCAGGAAGAGAAAATTCCGGATCTGTTGAAATTGTTTTTGTTGATACAGGAAAGGGTATCCCCTCGGAAAACTTGCGTAGGATATTCAATCCTTTTTTTACAACGCGGCAGCAGGGGACGGGTCTTGGCCTCTCGATCACTCAAAGGATTATAGAACAGCACGGTGGAGAAATAAACGTGATGAGTTCTTCCGGAAGGGGAGCGAGCTTTAGCATCATTTTCCCTTATCCGCAGAACGGCAAAGCTTAAGAGGAGTACCGTATCATGACGCAGAAGATTCTTGTAATTGATGATGAAAAATTGATCCGCTGGACTCTAGAACAGCATCTGGTAAAAGAAGGCTATGACGTCACAACCGCGGAATCCGCCGAAAAGGGATTGGAGCTTATCACGGAGGATGCACCTGACCTCATCCTGCTCGATAATCGTCTTCCGGAAATGTCCGGACTGGAGCTTCTCGAAAAACTCAATGTGCCCGAGCGTGGACTTATGGTTATAATGATCACTGCCTACGGGATGGTTGAGACTGCGGTAAAAGCTATGAAGCACGGCGCCTATGATTATATAAGCAAACCGTTTAATCTCGAAGAAATCACGTTTGTGATCAAAAAAGCTTTAGAAGCTGGTTCACTAAGGACACAAGTGAAACAACTCCGCCAGGAATTCAGCGGTAAGGTCGACACGATCATAGGCGAATGTGAGGAAATGGAGAAATTAAAGAACCTCATTCGAAAGATTGCCAAAAGCGATGCTACGACCGTCCTGATCCAGGGGGAGAGCGGTACAGGGAAGGAACTGGTAGCAAAAGCCCTGCACTATACCGGTGCAAGGGCAGACAAGCCATTCATGGCGATCAATTGCGCCGCGCTTCCCGTTACGCTGCTCGAAAGTGAACTAATGGGACATGAGAAAGGCTCATTTACCGATGCGAAAAGCACAAAAAAAGGTCTCTTCGAACTCGCCGACGGTGGCACCGTCTTTCTCGATGAAATAGGTGATATGAGCATGAGCATGCAGGCCAAACTGCTCCGCATGCTCGAGGAAAAGACCTTTAAGCGAGTAGGCGGCGTTAAAGACATCAAGGTTGATGTGCGTGTCGTCTCGGCAACGAACCAGGAGCTCGTTAAAGCCATGAATGAAGGACAGTTCCGGAAAGATCTGTATTACCGACTTCAGGTAGTTCCGATTTATATGCCTGCTCTCCGGGATCGGGGTCGGGATGTATTGCTGCTGACGAACCACTTTATCAAGTATTTCAATCAGGAGTGCCATAAAAACGTTCGCGGGATCTCAAAAGAGGTGGAGCAAATTCTCCTTACCCATTATTGGCCGGGAAATGTGAGAGAACTGAAGAATGTCGTTGAACGGGCGATGATCCTCGACATTGACAGCGAAATTCTTCCCGATCATTTGTCCCGAGATATTTTGGAAGGGAGGCCTTCCACGACGGTGCCATCAAATACTCCGGTTTCGCTTGAAGGTTTTGTTATCCCCGATACGGGATTGTCAATCGAAGATGTGGAAAATGCCCTCGTGCGTAAAGCACTCGATATGGCGGGCGGTAACCAGACCAAGGCTGCCCAGCTTTTAAGAATGCCGCGGGATGCGTTTAGACGGAGAATGAAGCGATTCGGCATCATATAATAGACATTTCAGCAATTTGCAAGATTTTTGGACATCAAGAGGGTGGCTGACGAACCTCAAGATTGCAACTGGACAAGTATATTGCATCGCGAGTTCAGTGGAAAAGAATTTCTTGACACTGAAAG
>Ga0335081_10020262_pt1 | contig 10757 bp, 6 predicted proteins | sample Lox_Sample_35_FD_206713 | JGI IMG/M metagenome (GOLD analysis project Ga0335081, IMG submission 206713) | Soil microbial communities from Loxahatchee National Wildlife Refuge, Florida, United States - Lox_Sample_3.5 | ecosystem: Environmental > Terrestrial > Soil > Wetlands | place: USA: Florida... | reverse complement strand
TCACCGTGTTCGCGTCGCTTTCCGACAAGATCGGGCGAAAGAAGATCATGATGGCGGGCTGCCTGCTCGCGGTGCTCTGCGACATCCCCATCTACCGGGCGATGGAGAAGGCCGCGGGTAACAACAACGTCAGCGGTACGTCGGCGAGAGACAAAGTAACGGGCGCGGTCAAGCTGACGCCTTTGACCGTGGCCCCCGATGGCAAACTGGTTGCTGCCAAGACCGCCACCAGTCCCAACCTTCCCATGCTGGTGGGCCTCATTTTCGTGCAGATGATCTTCGTCTGCATGGTGTACGGACCCATCGCGGCCTACCTGGTGGAGGCCTTCCCCGCCAAAATCCGTTATACGTCGCTGTCCTTGCCCTATCACATCGGTAACGGCGTATTCGGAGGGTTGGTGCCGCTGATAGGTTTGTCGGTCATCGCTTTTACCGGCAACATATACGCTGGGCTGTACTACCCCATGGGGGTCGCGGCCATGACCTTTATCGTGGGCAGCATCGCCCTGCGGGAGACCCACGGGACCCGCATCTGGGACGAGGTCGACAGCAAACCATTGGCGGTTCGGGCCTCCTGACGCGCGGTTTCCTGGTCGCGGACCGAATCCGGGGCCGGTGCAGCGCAAACTGCCCGGCCTTTTTTCTACCCTGGCGGGGCCGGTCGTTGTATGATTTCCCGGCCTTTTTAATTCGGGTCCGAGTCCCGCCGTCGTGCTGCCTTGCAGGTCTTCCGTCGTGCTCGCGGAAGAGCCGTAGGTTGAAGCCGGGCGATAAGCTTCAATCTTGATTAACCCCGTGGGGAAAACTATTCTTCCTGCCCGGTGGGCTCCGGCCCCTGGCGCCGGAATCTTTGCGGAGCACTTATGAGCAGCGTACCGAAGCCAACCCCTGCCGAAAATATTTCCAATCTCCTGAACGTCAGCGAGCAGTACGAGTCCCCGGCCATCGTTGCGGGCAGCGTGCAGTTGAAAGACTGGAAGGGCGAGATCAAGCGCGCCCGGGAAAACCCGGACAAATTCTGGGGCGACTTCGCCAAGACCTTCACCTGGTCGAAGCCCTGGACCAAGGTGTGCGAATTCGACGGCGTCAACCACAAATGGTTTGTGGGCGGACGCACCAACATCACCGTGAACGCCCTCGATCGCTGGGCCAACAATCCCGCCACGGCCAACCGCGTGGCCTACATCTGGCTGGGCGAGGATGGTAGCGAGCGGGTGGTGACCTACAGCCAGCTCTATCGCATGATGTGCCGCTTCGCGAACGGCTTGAAGTCGCTGGGCGTGAAGAAGGGCGATCGCGTCATTATTTATATGCCGCTGACGGTCGAGGGCGTGGTTTCGATGCTGGCTTGCGCGCGTATCGGCGCGATCCACTCCGTGGTGTATGCCGGCCTCGGTCACGGCGCGCTGCGGGAGCGCATCACCGATGCTTCCGCGCGCGTCATCATCCTGGGCGACATCGGCTTCCGTCGCGGCAAGAGCGTGCCGCTGAAGCCGATTGTGGACGAAGCCATCGACGGACTGGAGTCGGTCGAGCACGTGGTGGTCTACTCACGCGGCGGCGCCGAGTTGAGCGGACGGGAGAAGGACTTCAACGATCTTCTGAAGTTCCCGGCGGACTGTCCCGCCGAAGATATGGATTCTGAAGATCCGTTGTTCATGCTCTACACCTCGGGGAGCACCGGCAAGCCCAAGGGCGTAGTCCACGTGCACGGCGGATACATGGTGGGCATCACCTACCACCTGAAGAACTATTACGACGTGGGCGAGGGCGATGTTTTCTGGTGTACCTCGGACATCGGCTGGGTGGTGGGACATTCTTATATCGTCTACTCCAACCTGTGCGCGGGCGCCACCAGCCTGTTCCGCGAGGGCGCCATCGATTATCCCAATCCCGGCGTGGCCTGGGAGATTGTCGAGCGTTATCGCGTCAGCAAGATGTTTACGGCGCCGACCGCGATCCGCATGTTCATGCGCCATGGTGAGAAGTATCCGGCGGCGCGCGACATCTCGAGCCTGCGCGTGATCGCCTGCGCCGGCGAGCCGCTGAATCCGGAAGCCTGGCGCTGGGCCCAGACCCATCTTTCCGGCGATGGCAAGTGGGGATACACCGTCGACAACTGGTGGCAGACCGAGCTGGGCGGACCGGCGCTGGGCACGCTGCCGGCCATGGCCATGCGTCCGGGAAAGGCTGGTATCTCGCTTCCGGGCGCAGAGCTCGACGTAGTCGACGAGCAGGGAAAACCCACGCCTCCGGGCGCCGGCGGCTTGCTGATTATGCGCAGGCCGTTCCCCCACATGATGCGCACGGTGTGGGGCAATCCTGAACGCTACGAGCGCGACTGGAAGCGCATTCCCGGCTGCTACGTCACCGGCGATGTTGCCATCAAAGACAAAGATGGATACATCTGCGTGGTCGGCCGCGCCGACGACGTGCTGAACGTCGCCGGGCACCGCATCGGCACCGCGGAAGTGGAGAGCGCTCTAGTATCGCATCCCGCGGTGGCGGAGGCGGCGGCGATCGGCATTCCCGACGCCACCAAGGGCGAGGTCATCAAGGTGTTCGTGCAGACGCGCATGGGGCATCAGCCCTCGGACGCGCTGGCGGCCAGCCTGATCGAGCACGTCCGCCGCGAACTGGGGCCGATCGCTACGCCGGCGGCTCTCGAGTTCGTGGCCGGGCTGCCCAAAACGCGATCGGGCAAGATTCTCAGGCGTTATCTCAAGGCCAAGGAGACGGGCGCTGAGGTCGGCGACCTCTCCACGTTGGAGCAGTAGTCCCTGGGGCTCGTGAAACTAATACTTCTTATCCCTCGCGGAGGAGAGCGCAATGGCACATCAGGCAACAACACCAAACTTGGGCCAGAACATTGATTCGGTACTCCAGGAAACCCGCAGTTTCTCTCCGCCGGCGGAATTCAGCCAGCGGGCTCACATCAAGAGCCGTGAGGAGTATGACCGCATCCGCAAGCAGGCGGAAGCCGACCCGGAGGGCTTCTGGGCCGGCGTCGCCAAGGAGCTGCACTGGTTCAAGCCCTGGGACAAGGTGCTGGAGTGGAACGCGCCCTGGGCGAAGTGGTTCGTCGGCGGCCAGTTCAACCTTTCCTATAACTGCCTCGACCGCCATGTGCAGACCTGGCGCAAGAACAAAGCGGCCCTCATCTGGGAGGGCGAGCCCGGCGAAGTGCGCACCTACACCTATCAGCAGTTGCTGACCGAAGTGCAGAAGTTCGCCAACGTGCTGAAGGGTCTGGGAATCAAGACCGGCGACCGCGTCGCCATTTACATGGGCATGACGCCCGAACTGCCGATTGCCATGCTGGCCTGTGCGCGCATTGGCGCGACACACTCTGTCGTGTTCGGCGGCTTTTCGGCCAACGCGCTGGTCGATCGCATCACCGACCAGAAGGCGGTTGCGGTCATCACCCAGGATGGCTCCTGGCGGCGCGGCACAGAAGTGAAGCTGAAAGACGCGGTCGACGAAGCGCTGCCCAATTGCCCAACCGTGCAGCACGTCATCGTCTACAAGCGCACCGGGCGCGAGGTTCCCATGCAGCCGGGGCGCGACCACTGGTGGCACGAGCTGATGGCCAACGCCAAGGCCGATTGCCCGGCCGTGCCGCTCGATTCCGAGCATCCGCTTTACATCCTTTACACCTCGGGTACAACCGGCAAACCCAAGGGCATCGTGCACACCACCGCCGGCTATTCGGTGGGGACCTATCTGACCACCAAGTGGGTCTTCGACCTGCGCGACGATGATACCTACTGGTGCACCGCCGACATCGGCTGGGTGACGGGCCACAGCTACATCGTCTACGGGCCGCTGCAGAACGGCGCTACCAGCTTCATGTACGAGGGCGCGCCCAACCAGCCGCAGCTCGACCGCTTCTGGGACATCATCGAGCGGCACCGCATCAACATCATGTACACCGCGCCCACGGCGATCCGCACCTTCATCAAGTGGGGCGAGCAGTGGCCGAACAAGCACGACCTCAGCAGCCTGCGCCTGCTCGGCACCGTGGGCGAGCCCATCAATCCCGAAGCCTGGATGTGGTACCGCGAAGTGATCGGCAAGGAGCGCTGCCCGATCGTCGATACCTGGTGGCAGACCGAGACCGGCATGATCCTGATTACGCCGGTGCCGGGCGCTGTGGCCACCAAGCCAGGCTCCGCCACACTGCCGTTCCCCGGCATTATTGCCGACGTGGTCACCCGCGAAGGCAAGCCCGTGCCGGAAGGCTCGGGCGGCTACCTGGTGATCAAGAAACCCTGGCCGGCGATGCTGAGGACGATCTACGGTGATCCCGACCGTTACGTGCGGCAGTACTGGTCGGATATTCCCGGCGTTTACTTCACCTCCGACGGCGCCCGCAAAGATAAAGACGGCTACTTCTGGATCATGGGCCGCGTCGATGACGTGATCAACGTCGCCGGCCACCGCCTGAGCACCATGGAAGTGGAGTCGGCGCTGGTGGCGCACGACAAGGTGGCCGAAGCCGCCGTGGTCGGGCGTCCTGACCCGATGAAAGGCCAGGCGATCGCGGCGTTCGTCACCCTCGAGGCCGGCTACAAACCCGGCCCGGAGATGAAAGAAGAGCTGCGCGCCTGGGTGGCCAAGGAAATCGGCGCGCTCGCCAAACCGGACGATATCCGCTTCACCGACTCGCTTCCCAAGACGCGCAGCGGCAAGATCATGCGCCGTCTGTTGCGCGAGCTGGCCGGCGGCGGCGACGTGAAGGGCGACACCACTACGCTCGAAGATTTCAGCGTGCTGGCCAAGCTGAAGGAGAGCGACGAAGCGTAAGGGCAGACAGAATCACCAAGGGCCACACGGGTGCCCCACCCGAGCCGGTTTTGCTCGGGTGGGGTTTCGTACTTCTGTGTCAGGATTTTTCTATGGCCGAAAATGCCGAAGACGAAAAACGGCGGCTGCTCAAGCTCTACGACAAGCTGATCGACACCGAGCTGGAAGAAATTGCCCGGGAAGCGCCCGATCTGACGGAGACAGCCCGCCAAGCGCTCGCCGAGGTGATCGCCAGCAGGGGACTGAACATCCGTCTGGCCGAGTCCATCCCTTCGGACCAGGTCGAGTGGCAGGAAATGGTGACCATTCGGCGCTTCAGAGACCTTCCCGAGGCCCTACTGGCCAAAGGCACGCTCGAAGCTGCGGGCATCGAAGGCTTTCTCGCTGACGAGAATATCGTGCGCATGGACTGGTTTATCTCCGGCGGAATCGGCGGCATCAGGCTGCAGGTGAAAAAAGAAGATGCCGAAGAAGCGCTGTCAGTGCTGGACGAGCCGGCCCCGGAGAGGTTCGATGTGGAGGGAATCGGAAGCTTCGAGCAGCCCAAATGTCCTCGGTGCGGGTCGCTCGACATCGTCCATCAGGCTGGAGTAGACAAGCGTTTTGCGCTACCCGCGCTTGCCGTGGGCGGCATTCCTGTACCAGTCCCGCGAGATGACTGGAAGTGCAAGTCATGCGGAGCGGCGTGGCAGGAAATTCCCGACGAGCCAAAAGACGACTCGGGCTCGAGCGAGCATTAGCAGCAGGCGAAGCCTGAGCTAGGGAACAGCCGCATAAACAGCCGCGGATGAGGCCGCCTGCATGAGCGCCGGGGTGCGCATCAGCAGCGACTTGGCTGTGCTGGGCGGGATGTAGACGATGTCTTCGGGCTGAAGCTCCGGATCCGGTGCGCGGTTTTCGAGAATGTGTTTCAGGTCGAGCACCGTCTCCTGGACTCCCGAGGCCGTCTGGCGGATAAGCCTGGTTCGGCTTTGCGTGGCGGTGCGATTTATGCCCTGCGCCATGGCGACGGCCTGCAGCAGCGACATTCTGCCGTTATTCTGCATGACGTAACCACCGGGACGGCCCACATCGCCGAGCACATAGACGATCCCGGCTTTGGGAATAATCACCGTGTCCCCCGGATGCAGCTCAATATCATGCGCGAGCAATTGGGCGGGATCGTTGGAAAGGCTCGCAGTGAACTTTTCCGCGCTGCGCCTGCGCTTGACCGTGGCCTCGGGCGCGGCGAACGGAGTTGTGCCTCCCGCCTCGGAGATGATGTCCAGCAGATTGCGTGTGCCCAGCACCTGGTAGACGCCGGGCTTCCGCACCTCGCCCAGCACCGAGACGCCCTGGGTTCCGTACTCCCGGATGATGACTGAGACATGCGGATTGAGGATCAGGCTGCCCTTGCGCAGGCGGTCTTCGATCACGATCTGCGCCGCGGCGGCGCTCAGTCCGTCCAGGTGAAGCGAACCCAGCAGCAGGAGCGTGGCATCTCCCTGGTCGCTTACGCGGACAGTTTGCGTGAGCTCCGGCACATCGAAAACCGAAACCTGGAGTAGATCGCCCGGTCCGATGCGGACGCGCTCGCTCTCCACGACGCGTGTCGCCGGCCCGCCGAGGTCCTGGCCGGGCCCGTTGGCCTGCTGCGCGCCGCACCCGCAGGCAAGAACGAAGCTGAAGATCAACCACGCGGCCACCTGCCGCGTGCGGAAACAGGCCTGCTTAACTCTTGGCGCCATAGTAGCGTTCTCCAAATCGATCGCCGAGATAGCCGTACCAGTCGTAGTAGTCGGAAGAATGGAAGTTGGCGCGATTCACCAGCACTCCTGCAATACGCGCGTTTACCCGCAGCAGCAGATCGCGCGCGCGCAGCAGCGACTGCTCGCTGGTCTGGGCAGAACGCACCACCAGCAGCACCCCGTCCGCGTTTCTTGAGAGCACCACCGCGTCGGTGACCGCCAGCACCGGCGGCGTGTCGATGACCACAAAATCGAAGTTGCGGCGGCAATTGTTGAGCAGGTCGCGCATGCGCCTGGAGCCCACAACCTCCGCCGGCCGCAGGCGGCGCCGTCCGGCGGGCAGCACGAACAGGTTCTGTACCCTTGGACAGGCGAGCGCCTGCACCGGCAGCTCGGCTTCTCCGCTGAGCAGTTCGCCCAGCCCGGGTTCCGAAGCGACTCCCAGGCATGCGTGCACGCCGGGCCGCCGCAGGTCGGCATCGATCAGCAGCACCTTGGCGCCCTGGTACGCCAGCGCGATGGCCGAGTTCAGGCTGACGGTAGTCTTGCCTTCCTGGGGCAGCGCGCTGGTAACCAGGATCACCTTGGGAGGAATCTCGCCGTTTGAAAACAGCAGCGCGGTCCTCACCGCCCGGTAGGATTCCGCCATCTGCGAGTTGGGCGAGTCGAGAATGTTGCAATCGAATTTGGGCAGGATTGTGGACCGGCGCGCGCGGCTTGCGGTCAGCTCGGGAATGATTCCTACCGCCGGCAGGCCGGCGGCAGCCTCTACCTGCTGCGGAGTGCGAATCGTGCTGTCAAATCCCTCGCGCACAAATGCAAGGCCGATTCCGCCCAGCAGCCCGACTCCCAATCCCAGCCCGAGATTGATGGGATAACTGGGACGCACGGGCTTGGCGCTGCTGCGCGCGGGATCCACCACCACCAGGTTCGTGGAGCGCAATCCGGCGAGGACTCCCGCTTCTTTCAGCTTTTTCAGCAATCCGTCATAGAGCTCGCGGCTCGATTCCGCCTCGCGCTTCATGATGGTGTAACGGACAGCGCTGTCGTTCAGCTTATTGGCCTCTTCCTTCTGCCGCTCGAAGGAAGCGCGCAGCATGTCTTCGGCGTTCCGGGCGGCGATAAAATCGTTTTCGGCGCGCGCCGCTACTTTCTCAATCTCCGCCTGGATGGCGCTTTCCAGCTCCGACAACTGGTTTCGCATTTCGATCAGCCGGGGATAGGCGGGTCCGAACTTCGCCGCCGCCTGGGCGTACTGCACCTTCAGCTCGGCCTGCTGCGCCCGCAGGCTCTGAATGAGCGCCAGCGGATTGCTGTTGATTCCGGCCAGACTTCCCAGCAGATTGCTGCTGCCGACGGTCGAGATCAGCTCGGCGTTGCCCGTCCTGGCGATCTGATATCCGGTTTGCTTCAGCATGCGGTTGGCTTCAGCGGCGGTGAGCTGGCGGTTCAGCTCCTCCAGCTTGGCCATCACCAGCGTGTGCTTTTCATCGGTGCCGAGAATGCCCTTTTCTTTCTGGTATTGCACCACCCGCTCCTGGTCCTCCTCGACTTGCGCCTTCAGCTCCGCCAATTGTTTGGAAAGCCAGTCCGATGCCTGCGCGGTAGCGCTGTATCGGGTGCGGAAATGTTGCTCCAGGTAGTCGCCGACCAGGGCGTTGACCACGTCGGCGGCAAACTGAGGGTCGCGATGGCGAAAGTGCACTTCGATCATGCGTGTACCCGCCAGTGTTTTCACCTTCAGGGACTTTTCAAACGCTTTCGAGATCCGCCGCCGTCGCATGGGCGCTTTCTCCAGCGGCAGGCTGCGCTCGGCCTTAAGGCGGCCGTCGTCGAGCCAGTCGCCGAGCCAGGCGGTCACGAGCGAAGGCTCCATCCGCCTTTCCAGCCCGAGCTGTTCGGAAACCTGGAAGGCGAGCGAGTCGCTGCGCAGGACATTGGCCTGGGTCTCAAGAGTGATGGTGTAGTCCAGGCTGTCGCCCACGCCGGCTTGCAGCGCGTCCAGCCCCAGGATGTCTGAATTTTCCTTGTTGACCTCGACCACGGAAACGGATTCGTACTTTGGCGTCATGGCCAGAGAACCTACCAGGGCCAGAAGCAAACAGATCACGATCGAAAACACCACGGTGCGCCGGCGGCGCCTCAGGATGCGCCAGAAGTCGCGGAAAGAAAGATCGGGTTGTCCGCTACGGTTCAGCTCGCCTGCTGTCGCTGCGAGCGCGCCGCCTGGACCTGCTGGCGGCAGGAATCGCGCTTCCATGGATTCACTCCTTGGTTGCTTCCGTCACGCGCGCACCACCGTCGTAGGTTGGGCGCGCCGCCATCTTGATTCTTTCCGCGGCCTGCCGCAGCACAATGGCGAGGAACCGGCAATTTCCCACCAGGTATCGCTTCCACAGGCGGCCGGGTTCGAGCAGCAGACGGTAGAGCCACTCGCAGCCCAGCCGCTGCATCAGGCGCGGTGCGCGGCGGAGGACCCCGCCCAGCATTTCGAAGCTGCCTCCCACGCCCACCAGCACGGGAACGCCCAAAAGCCGGCCGTGATGGTGCATCCAGAGTTCCTGCTTGGGCGCGCCCAGGGCGACGAAGACGATATCGGGGCAGACGGCTCGGATGGCCTCCCGCACCTCCTGCAACTGCCGCTCGTCATGCTCGAAGCCTCGCGCCGGGCAGCAATCTCCGGCAACGACGAGACGCGGGAAGCGCGAGCGCAGCTTCCCGGCGGCCAGTTGCGCGGAACCCGGATGGCCTCCCAGCAGAAATACCCGCAGACCCAGTTCGGCGGCTTTGCCGCAGAGCTGCTCCACCAGATCAACTCCCGCCACCCGTCCGCGCAGTTGTTGTCCCAGCACAAAAGACGCCAGCAGGAGCGAGACTCCATCCGCCACCACGAGATCAGCGCACGCATATGCCTCGCGCAGCCCGGCGTCGGACTCCAGCAGCACAACGTGCTGGGCATTGGGCGTGACCACACACGCCGCCTGCCCGCCCCTCCAAGCGTGACGTGCAATGGCATCCACCGCCTCCGCTGCTGAACAGCAATCCACCAGCGCGCGTCCGATGCGGGCGCGCGACCGTCGTGTTCGCAGAGCGGTGTATTCAGCGGATGCGTTCAAGAATTACAGCGGGCAGCATGGTGGAATGCGCGCCATCGCCGGCCAGGCCGTCGCGCGCTGAATTTCCTGGCGCCTGCCGCGAGAGCACAAAGGAAATCACGCCGGTTCAAGAGCCGCTGCCGAGCACTTGACTTCCGTGGCTGGCCACAACTGGTGAAATATGCGGCGGAAGCGTTGCGGATCTTCTCCGCGACGAACCGGGGTGTTCCGGGCGAATGGAGACCTGACGCGCTCTACAAAGGCGGCAGGGGAGTGCCAGGCAGCCGCGAGCAGATGCGGCACCGCGCTTGAATATCGCTGCGCGCCCATTTCGGCCGCGGCCCGCCACATCCGTTCGCGGTAGGCGAGGCGCTTCACATCCACCATCGTGTTCAGCGCGCCGATTACGGACTGGTGATGCTGCGCTTTCAATCCCCACAGGTGTGACAGCAGGAGGTACTGCGCGAACAATGTGTTCGCCGAAAGCTCCCGAAGCTTCCCGATGCAGACGCTGCCATGATTCAGCCGATACCGCGTCGTTACCCACGGGATGAACACCAAGTCGTAACGCAATGCCATCCGCCACCACAGGTCCAGGTCTTCGATGTGCAGGTCGAAGCGATAGCCGCCGAGCGCCCGCGCTTTGGCAACGTTCAGCACTACGCTGGAGTGGACGATGGAAAGCAGATACCCGGCGCGTGTGATTTCACGCAGGGCGCAGGGAGAGCCTTCGGTCGAGCGGGCAGGCGCAATGGCTTGGGCGTGTCCGTAATGCACGGCGCGGGAGTAGAACATCCCGGCGCCGGAGTGGTGCTCGAGCGCCTCAGCCACTAGCGCCAGCCGTTCCGGACAAGCCACGTCATCGGCATCCAGCCGCGCCAGCCACGGCGCTCGCGCTTCTTCCAGCAGGCGGTTCAATGTGGCCGTGATCCCCCGGTTATCCTGGGAAATAACGCGGACTCGAGCATCCCGCAGACTGCCCAGGTACTGGCGCGATTCATCCTGCGAGCCATCGTTAATGATCAGCAGTTCGAAATGCGGATACGTCTGCCGCAGCGCGCTCTCTACCGCCTCCGGCAGGTAAGGCATGGCGTTGAAAACCGGCATCCCGATAGTGAACAGCGGCGGC
>Ga0335081_10020261_pt1 | contig 10757 bp, 7 predicted proteins | sample Lox_Sample_35_FD_206713 | JGI IMG/M metagenome (GOLD analysis project Ga0335081, IMG submission 206713) | Soil microbial communities from Loxahatchee National Wildlife Refuge, Florida, United States - Lox_Sample_3.5 | ecosystem: Environmental > Terrestrial > Soil > Wetlands | place: USA: Florida... | reverse complement strand
GGCGGAATCCTCGCTTCAAGCGACTGGATTTCCCGCTCTAACCTGGCGCAAGGACGCGAACCTGTGCTCATGCGGGATGTGCTCACCGCAATGATTAAGGCGCACGAAATACAAGGGGTGCTGGCTTCGGAAAACAGTTTCAATCGCGTAGGGCTGGATCATGTGGTGCTGGTCAAAGTAGCGTCCGCTGCGGTGGTCACCAAGATACTGGGCGGCACCCGTAGCGCCATCATCGACGCTGTATCGCAAGCCTGGGTCGACGGCCAGCCGCTGCGTACTTACCGACAAGCACCCAATACCGGGTCGCGCAAATCCTGGGCTGCAGGCGACGCCACCAGCCGGGCCGTGCGGCTCGCGCTCATGACTCTAGCGGGTGAAATGGGCTATCCGTCGGCGCTGACCGCTAAGAGATGGGGTTTCTACGACGTGCTGTTCAATGGCAAAAAATTCAAGATAAAACGCCCTTACCGCACGTACGTCATGGAAAATGTGCTGTTCAAGGTTTCCTTTCCCGCTGAATTTCACGCCCAGACCGCCGCCGAATGTGCATTGAAACTTCACCCCAGAATCAAGACCCGCCTCGACAAAGTCGAAAAAATTGTCATCACGACTCACGAGTCGGCAATGCGCATCATTGACAAGAAAGGCCCGTTGCACAACCCGGCAGACCGCGATCACTGCATCCAATACGTGACCGCCATAAGCTTAATATTTGGGACCTTAACCGCACAGCATTACGAAGACAATATCGCTAAAGACCCACGAATCGACCGGCTGCGCGAAAAGATGAAATGCGTGGAAAAGAAGCAGTACAGTAAAGATTATTTGAATCCCAAAAAACGCTCTATTGCCAACGGCGTGCGAGTTTACTTTAAGGACGGCAGCAAGCCTGAGAGCGAGTCGATAGAATACCCGATCGGGCACCGCGTCCGTCGCGCTGAAGCCATGCCACTGTTAATCGGCAAATTCAAAACCAATCTTGCGCGCCGCTTCCCGGTCAAACAGCAGATGGCAATTCTTGATCTATGTCTGGATCAGAAAAAGCTGGAAGCCACTCCAGCAAATGAATTTTTGGATTTATTCGTTACTTAGTGCTACGCATGCATAATCTGTTTGACACTCTTCAGCAATTTAAAATGGAGTCGGGTAAAGCAGGGAAATTCTATTCCCTGCCCGCCCTGCAAAAAATCTCTTTCGGCAAAATATCGCGCCTGCCGGTTTCGATCCGAATCGTGCTGGAATCGGTCCTGCGCAATTATGACGGCAAAAAAATCACCGAAGAGCATGTAAAGCAACTTGCCAGCTGGCAGCCCAATGCACCGCGAGTGGACGAAATACCGTTCATCGTTGCCCGCATCATATTGCAGGATTTTACGGGTGTGCCGCTACTCGCCGACCTGGCCGCAATGCGCAGCACAGCGAACAAATTGGGCAAGAATCCCAAAGTTATCGAGCCGCTGGTGCCTGTAGATCTGGTCGTGGATCACTCAGTGCAGGTTGACTATTACGGCACCCGGAATGCGCTGGACCTGAACATGAAACTCGAGTTCCGGCGCAATGCCGAGCGCTACACGTTTCTGAAGTGGGGCATGCAGGCATTTAACACGTTTAAAGTTATCCCGCCGGGAATCGGTATCGTGCACCAAGTCAATCTCGAGCATCTCGCGCATGGGGTACACCAGAAAAGCGATGTGCACTATCCGGATACATTAGTCGGCACCGATTCGCATACTACAATGATTAACGGTATTGGCGTGGTTGGCTGGGGTGTGGGTGGCATTGAAGCGGAAGCCGGGATGCTGGGGCAACCGGTCTATTTTCTCACTCCGGACGTGGTTGGCGTAAGCCTCACTAACAAGCTGCGAGAAGGGGTCACGGCAACAGATCTCGTCCTTACCATCACCGAAATGTTGCGCAAGGAGAAAGTAGTCGGAAAATTCGTCGAGTTCTTCGGTGATGGCGCAGCGTCGCTCACCGTGCCCGACCGCGCCACAATATCAAATATGGCGCCGGAATACGGCGCCACGATGGGTTTCTTCCCGGTGGACGACGCCACGATTGAATACTTCCGGAATTCCGGCCGTACTACGCAGGAAATAGATTCATTTCGATCCTATTTCAAGGCCCAAGGGCTGTTCGGAATTCCCCAAGCCGGCCAAATCGACTACAGCAAAGTTATCGAGCTTGACCTTGCTTCAATCAAGCCTTCTGTCGCGGGACCCAAGCGCCCGCAGGACCGCATCGAGCTCGGCAATCTCAAGAAGACGTTTACCGAACTCTTCTCCAAACCCATATCCGAGAATGGTTATGCTAAACCTGCGGAGGAATTGCAACAGCGTTTTGCGACGAACTTTGGCATGGCACGCGCCGAATCGCAAGGACTGTTAATGGGCGGCGGCAGCCAAAAAGGCGTGGCGCTTTCCGCCAGTGAAGTGGAAATGCAGGATGACCACCCAACTCCCGATGCGGTTTACTCCGTTGCCGCACCGGCGCCTGGTAATAAGGTCAATATAGGTAACGGTGATGTGCTGATTGCCGCGATTACTTCCTGCACCAACACTTCTAACCCGGGTGTCCTGCTTGCTGCCGGCTTGCTGGCAAGAAAGGCGGTAGAAAGAGGCCTTTCCGTTAAGAAACACGTCAAGACCTCGCTCGCGCCCGGTTCTCGAGTGGTGACCGATTATCTTCAAAAAGCGGGTTTGCTATCCTATCTGGAACAGCTCGGCTTTTCGCTTGCTGCCTACGGTTGCACCACTTGTATCGGTAACGCGGGACCTTTGGATCCGCGCCTGGAAGAGACCATAATTAAAGAGGACCTTATCTGCGCCGCCGTACTTTCCGGCAATCGCAATTTCGAGGCCCGGATCCACGCCAACATCAAGGCTAACTTTCTGATGAGCCCGCCTCTGGTGGTGGCTTTCGCCATTGCTGGCACGGTGCTGGTAAATCTGGAAAGCGAGCCGCTTGCAATCGGCAAGGACGGAAAACCCGTTTACCTTAGGGATATCTGGCCAAGCAGTAATGAGGTTCATGCGGCGATGAGATACGCGATCGACCCGGAAACTTTCCGACGTCTTTACAGCAACCTTTCCGCCGACCATGAACTTTGGAACAGCGTGCCTTCAGCCAGCGGACAAGTATACGATTGGCCAAAATCTACTTATATCGCTGAACCGCCGTTTTTTGCCGGGTTCGGCATGCGGCCTGGCTTAATCGGGAATATTATTGGCGCAAGAGCGCTCGGCATTTTTGGCGATTCCGTAACCACGGACCACATCAGCCCCGCCGGTTCGATAAAAGAAACGTCACCTGCCGGCAAGTATCTTATTGCAAACGGCGTCGTCAAGGCCGACTTTAACAGTTACGGCGCGCGCCGCGGCAATCACGAAGTCATGATGCGGGGCACTTTCGCCAACGTGCGCATTAAAAACCTGATAATTCCGCCAAACGCTGACGGCACTCGCATAGAAGGCGGCGTTACGTTACTGCAACCGTCGGGCGAACAGATGAGTATTTACGACGCCGCGATGAAATACATCGTACAGGGAACTCCAACCGTGGTATTCGGCGGCGAGGAATATGGCAGCGGGTCGTCGCGCGACTGGGCCGCCAAAGGCACTCAACTGCTCGGGGTCAAAGCAGTCATAACCCGGAGCTTCGAACGCATTCACCGCTCCAACTTGGTCGGTATGGGCGTGCTGCCCTGCCAGTTTAAAGACAATGACAGCGTGCAATCTCTGGGCATCAAAGGAGACGAAGAGTTCGATATCCTCGGGATTGAGACGGACATCCGGCCGCAGCAGGATGTGAGGCTGGTGATTAAGCGTAAGGACGGCAGCAAGCAGGAAATACAGTTGCTGCTACGCATTGACACGCCTGTCGAGGTCGACTATTACCGGCATGGCGGGATTCTGCCGTACGTGCTGCGCCAACTCGTCGCGGCACTATAATGCGATTGGTTTAAAGGGCGTTGCAAGGAATCGGCATTGGTTAGAAAAACTTTGCAGCGGGCCAGTCCAACCCGCATTATGATCGCCGCGCAGATATTATTCGCTTGAAGTAGTCCTCATGCTAAATTAACCGTGGGTGCGGCGTCGCCGCATCGCTTGGCACTCGAGAGGCAAGGAAATGAAAACGAAGGTAAACAAATCCGAACAGGAATGGAAACAGCAGCTCACTCCGGAACAATTCGAAATATGCCGTAAAAAAGGAACTGAGATGGCATTTACCGGGGAATATTGGAACTGCAAGGAAAACGGCGTGTACCGCTGCGCTTGTTGCGGCATGGAATTATTCAGCTCCAGCACCAAGTTCGACTCCGGTACCGGCTGGCCGAGCTTTTGGGCCCCGTTGCAATCCGAGAACATTAGAACCGAAAAAGACAACAGGCTTTTCATGCGCCGCACCGAAGTGCTGTGCGGCGCCTGCGACGCGCATCTTGGCCATGTGTTTCCCGATGGACCGCAGCCTACCGGGCAGCGTTACTGCATCAATTCTGCAGCTTTGAAGCTCGAGAAAAAATAAGCTTTCAGGGTAACAAGTTACTGCCATTCGCACATTGTGCGCTATTAGACAACGCCCGGTCGAAGCGTCATAATTGTGCCCCCACTCTGTGCTAAATGACCGGTGAAGTTACTTTTCGACCTTTTTCCAGTTCTTTTGTTTTTCGCTGCTTTCAAATTCCAGGGGATCTATGTCGCCACCGCGGTTGCGATTGCCGCGACTTTTGGCCAGGTTGGCTGGATGTGGACGAGACACGGAAAGGTGGATCCGATGTTGTGGGCATCGCTGGCGATAATCGTAGTATTCGGAGGTGCTACGCTGCTGTTGCACGATGAAACCTTCGTCAAGTGGAAGCCAACGGTTCTGTACTGGCTGTCTGGGCTGGTGCTGTTTTGCGCGGATGTTATCGTCGGTAGAAATTTAATGCGCGCTATGATGCAAACCCAGATTTCCTTACCGGACGCCGTGTGGCGCAAATTGAATTTAAGCTGGGTGTTTTTCCTGGCATTCATGGGCGGCGCCAATCTCTATGTTGCGTTCCACTTTTCCACTGAAAACTGGGTGAATTTCAAGCTTTTCGGGAGCGTCGGTTTGCTGCTGGTATTTGTACTGCTCCAGGGCTTAATGCTCGCGAAATATATGGAAGATAAGGAGCCCGAGTAATGTTATACGCCATTGTCGGTGAAGATTTACCCGGCAGTCTAGCAAGAAGACGGGCTGCTCGTCCCGCCCATGTCGGCAGGCTGACTGAACTGCAGCGGGCCGGCCGGCTTGTCCTCGCCGGGCCGCTCCCCGCGATCGACAGTCCTGACCCCGGACCCGCCGGTTTCAGCGGCAGTTTAATCGTCGCGGAATTTTCCTCATTGGAGTCTGCCCAGGCCTGGGTGGACATTGACCCCTATGTTACCGGCGGTGTTTACGCCAAAATTTCTGTCAAACCTTTTAAAAAAGTACTCCCGACATAGTGATTAGATGACTTTCCATATATACTGTGTCCCGGAAAAAAGCATGGGCACAACAGACAGGATAAGACAAGAGCTTGCCGCGCTCGGGGCCGAAAACCTGGAAATCGTGGATGAGAGCAGGGAACATATTGGGCACGAAGGTGCCAAAACGGGTGGACATTATCAAATCACCATCGTTTCCCAAAAATTTAAGGGGAAATCAAGCGTCGCGCGTCATCGCATGGTGTACGCCGCGTTATCCGGGATGATGCACAAGGAAATTCATGCGATTAGCATCAGGGCCTACACCCCGGAAGAATTTTAACCCGTCTTTTTATAAAGGATTTTGAAATGAGTTTCAGACCTTCAGGACTTTTGGTTTCGGCAGTTATTGGCTTGCTGACATATACGGCCTGCTACGCTCAGGAAACTTCCAAGGCTGCGCCTCAAAAACCGGGCGTTGTCGCTACGGTCAATGGCACACCAATTCCGCAATCCCAGCTCGATGTGCTGTTAAAGGAGAACATGGCACGGGGCGAAAAGGACACCCCTGAACTGCGGGAAAAACTGCGCGACGATTTAATTACGCGTGAAGTACTGTATCAGGAGATGGTCAAGGATGGTTTTAATAAAAATCCGGCCGTTGCCGCGCAAGCAGATTTCGTGCGGGAGAATTTCCTGTTGCAGGCGTACTTGCAGGATTATATAAGAACCCATCCGGTAAGCGATGCTGATCTGAGAACACAATACGATAAGATCAAAGCGGAGTTAGACAACAAACAGGAATACCACGCGCGCCACATACTGCTGGATAAGGAGTCGGACGCGAAAGCGGTCATTGCGCAACTAAAAAAAGGCTCAAAATTCGAGAAGCTCGCGGCGGAAAAATCCAAGGACCCGGGCAGCAGCAGTAAAGGCGGAGATTTAGGCTGGAACCTGCCTTCGAATTATGTAAAGCCTTTTGGTGATGCGCTGCTCGCGCTCAAGAAAGGCCAGTACACGCAAACGCCGGTGGAAACCCAGTTCGGCTGGCACGTGATAAAGCTCGAGGACACCCGCCCCGTCAAGGTGCCGCAGTATGAAGACGTGAAAGCTAAACTACAACAGCAGTATGAGCAGCAACAATTCAACAAGTTTTTAGCCGACCTGCGCGCTAAAGCCAAAATCGAATGATCTTGAAGCAACTTCCCTAACCCACCCATTTGCGCGCGTTTCTGAAGACACGCAGCCACGGCGCGTCTTCACCCCAATCCCGCGGATGCCACGAATACTGCGCGGCGCGAAATGCCCGTTCCGGGTGTGGCATAAGTATGGTAAATCGACCGTCATGAGTAGTGAGTCCTGTGATTCCGGCCGGCGAGCCATTGGCATTATAAGGGTAAATTTCCGTCGGATTCCCGCGATTGTCCACGAAGCGCAGGGCGACCAGAGGTAGCGCGGACTGCAATTGTCCCGTGTTTTCAAATTCAGCGTATCCCTCGCCGTGAGCCACTGCAATCGGCATGCGGCTTCCCTCCATCTCCGAGAAAAACAGCGATGGGCTGCTCTCGACCCGAACCATCACCAATCGTGCTTCAAACTGTTCCGAACGATTGCGCACAAAGCGCGGCCAATGTTGGGAACCGGGGATCAGTTCGCGCAAGTTGCTCATCATCTGGCAACCGTTGCACACTCCCAAGGCAAAACTATCAGCGCGCTGAAAAAATGCAGAGAACTCATCCCGGGCGCGGGAATTGAACAAGATGGACTTGGCCCATCCTTCTCCTGCGCCCAAAACGTCGCCGTAGGAAAATCCGCCGCACGCGGCGAATCCCTTGAAATCCGTGAGTGCGACGCGTCCTTCGATGATATCGCTCATGTGTACGTCGACCGCCAAAAACCCCGCACGGTCAAATGCGGCCGCCATTTCAACCTGACCGTTCACTCCTTGCTCACGCAAAATAGCGATGCGCGGCCGTTTGCCGGAGGCTATGTACGGTGCAGCGACATCATGTCGCAAATCGAAAGTAAGCACCGCATGCAGTCCAGGATCTGCGACGTCGAGTACGCGGTCATATTCTTGCTGCGCGGCTTCCGGATTATCGCGTATCCGCTGCAGGTGATAAGTGGTTTCAGACCACATGCGCTGTAGCCTGGTCCGGGTTTCGGAAAAAATCACTTTCGCGTCGCGCACCAGGCGCAGTTCATCACTATCGTTCAGGCCTCCGAGGAGGTGCGCAGATAGACCTGCTTGAGACAGGGCGCGTAAAACGGCGTTGCGATCTGCAGCCCGCACCTGTACTACCGCGCCCAGTTCCTCACTAAATAGCACCCGCAGGATGCTTTCCCGGTATCGGGCGGGAAATAACGCTTCGGGTCGCCGCTCCTGCCCTTCCACGTCGTTGCTAAGCCGGTCGTGACAAAGATCGTCGAGATTCAGTGTAATGCCAACATGCCCGGCAAAAGCCATTTCGCAAAGCGTAACAAACAGGCCGCCGTCAGATCTGTCGTGATAGGCAAGGAGCCTGCCTTCCCGGTTCAGCGTTTGCACGGCGCCGAAAAAAGCCTTGAGCGGCCATGGATCATCCGCGTTGGGTGCGTCATTTCCAAGCTGCTTGTAGACTTGGGCCAGCGCTGAGCCGCCCAATCGGTTCCTGCCATTTCCAAGATCTATTAGAATAAGTTCGGTTTTACCGCAATCGGTGCGCAATTGCGGGGTCAGCGTTTTGGTTGCGTCCGACACCGGAGCGAAAGCCGACACGATCAGAGACAGCGGGGCAACGACCTCTTTTTTTTCGCCGTTGTCCTCCCAGACAGTTTTCATTGACAGCGAATCCTTGCCCACCGGAATGCTTACTCCCAGTGGCGGACACAGCTCCATCGCTAGCGACTTGACCGCCTCAAACAATGCCGCGTCTTCTCCAGGATGTCCCGCCGCCGCCATCCAGTTGCACGACAGCTTCACATCGCCAAGGTCGGCAATCTGCGCCGCCGCGATATTAGTGAGCGACTCCCCCAAGGCCATGCGTGCTGACGCCTTGGGATCGATCAACGCCAGGGGTGTGCGTTCACCCATGGCAAAGGCCTCGCCACGCACTGTTTTGTAGCCCATTAAGGTCACTGCGACATCGGCCACTGGAATTTGCCACGGCCCGACCATCTGGTCGCGCGCGCTCAATCCGCCTACAGTGCGATCGCCGATACTGATCAAAAAGGTTTTGTCCGCCACCGCTGGCAAGCGCAGCACACGATTCACCGCTTCCCGTAAATCGATATCGTTCAGCGAGAGTAGCTGTAACGGATTAGCAACGCGCGAAGCGTGCCGAGTTATCTTTGGGGACCTGCCGAGCAATACGTCCAGCGTCAAATCCACAGGCAGATTATTGAACACGGCGTCTTCAATCCGCAGCCGAAGCTCGCGGGTCGCTTCACCGATCACCGCATACGGGCAACGCTCCCGTTCGCATATTTTTGCGAACATGGCAAACTTGTCGGTGTTGACCGCCAACACATAGCGCTCCTGCGCCTCGTTGCACCACAATTGCATAGGGGACATACCCGGCTCTTCGCTGGGGATTTCCCGCAATTTGATGCGGCCGCCACAGCTCGCGTTGTGCACGAGTTCCGGAAGCGCGTTGGACAGTCCGCCAGCACCCACGTCGTGTATTGAAATGATTGGATTGCTTTCACCCAACGCCCAGCATCGGTCTATCACTTCCTGCGCGCGACGCTGCATTTCCGCATTGCCGCGCTGCACAGACGCAAAATCCAGGCTCTCAACATTGGAACCCGAATCCATGCTGGAAGCAGCGCCACCTCCCAGACCGATTAGCATGCCCGGCCCGCCCAATTGAATCAGCGACGAGCTATTATCAGCTTTGCATTTCACTACTTGCTCGCTTGCGATATTGCCCACACCACCGGCGATCATTATAGGTTTGTGGTAGCCTCGCATCGCGTTTGCCACCAGTTCTTCGTAGGTACGGAAGTAACCGCATAGATTCGGTCGACCAAATTCATTATTAAACGAGGCCGCGCCTATCGGCGCATCCACCATAATTTGCAGTGCGGAAGCAATGCGTGGAGCCGAGCCGTACTGGCCATCCGTAGTGCCAGCAAGAATCTCCCAAGGTTGCCGAAAGCCAGGAATATTCAGGTTAGAAACCGAAAAACCGGTCAATCCGGCCTTAGGCTTTGCACCGCGGCCGGTCGCGCCCTCATCTCGGATTTCACCACCCGAGCCCGTGGCGGCGCCGGGAAAGGGCGCGATTGCAGTGGGGTGATTATGCGTTTCCACTTTCATCAGAATGTGTGCCAACTTTTCTGAATAAGCATATTCCGGCATGCTATGAGCGGGGAAAAAACGCTCGATGCGCGCGCCTTCTATCACTGCAGCGTTGTCGGCGTAGGCCACGAGCGTGCCCTGAGGATGCTGTTTATGCGTGTTTTTAATCATGGCGAAAAGCGAAAGCGGTTGTTTAACTCCGTCAATCACCCAATCAGCATTGAAAATCTTGTGTCGGCAGTGCTCGGAATTTACCTGAGCGAACATCATAAGTTCGACGTCGGTTGGGTTGCGCCCGAGGCGTCTAAAATTTTCGAGCAAATACGCTATTTCCTCCTCCGAAAGGGCAAGCCCCATTTCCTGATTGGCGCGTATAAGTGCAGCTGCGCCGCGATTTAGAATATCCACCGGCTGCATGGGTTCCGGTGCAAAATGCAGAAACAATTTATCCGCGTCATCGAGTGACGCCAGTACCGATTCAGTCATTCGGTCGTGGATCAGCGGCAGCAGCAAATTCCTCTCGCCGGCTGAGAGCTTCTCGCGTTTCTCGAAATAAAAAGCGATCCCGCGCTCGATTCGTTCCACGACTTCCAGTCCGCAATGTCTGGCTATGTCCGTGGCCTTGGATGACCAGGGGGAAACTGTGCCGATTCGCGGTACTACCAATAAAACTTCGCCCTGGGTCTTGTCTGCCTTGTTAGCCGGGCCGTACGTTAGAATCCTTTTCAAGATTGCAACTTCGCGATCCGCTAAATTTCTCGACGGTGCCACAAAATGCCAAAATTCCGCCTGCACTGCGGCAATAGAAGGTATGGATTTTTTCAGGGCCGAAAGCAGTTTATTGAGGCGGAAATCGGACAGGGCGTTGCGCCCGCGCAGCTTGAGGATTTGGGGCATCCGTTGCAGAGCGACTCCCAAAAGTTAAATTATACCCTAACCACGCAAGCGCTTTACGGCTAAACTATCGTCACTGTGATTGAGGACGCGACGACATCGAAGCCGATTTTCCTGACCCGTGAAATCAGGAAAATCGAAGCTAAGTTTTT
>Ga0335081_10020260_pt1 | contig 10757 bp, 9 predicted proteins | sample Lox_Sample_35_FD_206713 | JGI IMG/M metagenome (GOLD analysis project Ga0335081, IMG submission 206713) | Soil microbial communities from Loxahatchee National Wildlife Refuge, Florida, United States - Lox_Sample_3.5 | ecosystem: Environmental > Terrestrial > Soil > Wetlands | place: USA: Florida... | reverse complement strand
CTGTCAGCCAGGAACTTGCTGTCCGCGTAGCTGAAGTTCCCGGAGAACGAGAAACCCGCCGGCAGCTTGAGCCACGCTTCAACCTCCGATCCGATGATTGTGGCGTCCGCTCCGTTGACGGTGTACCCGAAGCCGCCGATGTTGGTGGCTAGCTGTGGGCTGGTCCAACGCTCGTAGTACGCATCCACGTTGAGCGTGAGCTGGCGATCGAAGAACTGCCCCTTCTCGCCTACCTCGTAGTTCCATACCGAATCGGAGTTGAACGCCGGCACCCCCTGCGCGTTGGCATTGGGGAACTGCACGTTGGGAGCGTAGTAACCCCCGGGGTTGGTGGCCGTCGCCGACAGCTTGGTCTGCAAGCCGCACTGCAGGAGGATTGCCAGAGTCGGGATCGTCAGACCCGCGCAGTTAGCCGGCGTCACGTTGGTCAGATAGCCCGTGAATGGCTGATCGGTGCCGCCCAGACGAAAGCCCTTGGCCGCCGTGGCATACAGGAGCAGATCCGGATCAACCTGCCACGACAGATCGAACTTCGGGTTGACGCCGTTCGCGCTGTCGGAGGCCGACGTGTTAAACGGAGCGGTGTTGCCCGCCAGTGTCGGAGGGCTCGCGAAAAGATTATCGAAGCCGAACGGCGTGAAATCACCGTATTCCGTGTTGGTCTGGTCGTATTTGTACCTGTAGCCGCGCAGTCCCAACGTCGCCTTCCAGCCTCCGGCGAACTCCATCGAGGCGTCGCCAAACAGGGCGTTCTGCGTGATGGTCTGGGGCATGTCGTCAACGTAGACGTTGCCGACGCCCGCCGACACAAGCTGCGGGTTGATGGACCACATTGACCACTCGGACTTGAGGCGCTGGTAGTAGTAGCCCACCAGCCACTGGAAGGGCCCCTTGTCGGTGGAGGTCAGGCGCAGCTCTTCACTCAGCTGTGAGGTGCCATCGCGCTCCTGGACCCCCGGTCCGGTGGGTCCGGGGCCGGTCGGGCCGTAGTCGGAGTAGGGATCGGCCCTGCCGAGGGACCCGAGCCCCGAGGGCCCGGCGTTTTCCTCGGTACCGTCCTGCGACACCACGGTGGTGCGGACCCAGTTCGCCGTGGCCGAAGTGACGAGGAAGTGCTCGGTCTGCCATTCGATCTTGAGGCTGCCCAGGGTGAACACGTCATCCTGCGGCTCGGGCGTGTCGTAGATCTCGAAGTGCCCGATTGCCGAAGGCAACGACGGGTGGCTGGGGGTGCCGTCGACGTCCACGGCACTCGGTCCAGCCTGGTGCGTATGCTGCCACATGAGCGCCGGGGTAATGGAAACTGAGTCAGCGGGACGCCAGAGGAGTGAGGCGCGGAACGAGTCGAGCGTCGAGGCATTGGCCTGGCTCACGGTCTCCGCCAGCGGAGCGGTGTAAAAATTGGCCGGCCGGGCGCCGGTCGCCCCGTCGGTCAGCACCGCACCATCGGCGAACACGTAGCGATTGAGCCAGCCGCTCTGCGAGTCCGCCGAGCCCACGAGGCGCAGCGCCACATCTGCTCCCAGCGGCAGGTTCAGCATGCCGTTCTGCGTGAAGTTGGTGCCGCCGCCCGAGTTGGTTTCGGACACTACGGTTTCGCCGCTCATGGCGAACTCACCCAGCTGCGGGGCATTCGGCACGATCTTCACCGTGCCCCCCATGGAGCTGGAGCCGTACAGCGTCCCCTGCGGGCCGCGCAGGATTTCCACGCGGTTCAGGTCGTAGAGGTTGGGATCGATGACGATCTTGCCCAGCTGGGCGGAGGCCGGCGACGACAGCGCAGTCTCGTCCAGGTAGAAACCCACCACGGAAGTGTTGCCACCCGCGGAGCTCAGGCCCCTCATCTCAAATTCCGTCTGGCCGGGACCGGCGGTGCGCATGGCGATGCCGGGCACGGTTTGCGAGAGACTGTTGAAATCGGTCAATCCCTTGTTGGCGATATCGCTCGCCGAGATCGCCGTGACGCTGATTGGGGTGCTCTGCACAGTCGACTCGCGCTTGGTGGCGGTGATCAGCACTTCCTGCAGCTGATCCCCGGGGGCGCCGCTCGCCTGGGCCTGCGCCTCGACCTGGGCGAATGCACTCGGTTCGAGTGCCAGTCCCAGTGCTACGGCGATCGCCGAGGCGACCGCGCTTCTTGCCGTGCTCGAAGTCATGATGCTGCTCCCCTTCCTGGGCAACTGTTGTTTGAATGCGTACGGTGCGAGGGTCACCGGCGCCATTGTCTTATTATACGATCAGATGCGGCGTGCAGAACCGCCGTCGCGAGCGTTGTACGTTCGCGACACGCTGCCCATCCGCGGAGTCGGAGCGACCATGAAACTGAAATCCCATTTGTCAGCGATTGTGATCGGCCTGTGGGGTGTGACGCTCTCTTGCGGCGCATCGGCGGCCGCGCCTGCACCCACTGCGGGCACCGCCATGGATCGCGACCTCATGGAGGTCACCATCCCGCAGCTGCACCGCTATTACGAACGACACAAGTACACCGTCGCGCAGGTGGTGGACTGGTACCTGGCGCGTATCGAGCGGTACAACGGCGTCTACCGGCCGCTCGAGCAGGTATTTGCCGCCGAAGCGCGCGCGGCCGCCGCCCGCGAGGACCACGAGAGCGGCGCGCCGCACGGGGCGCTCTGGGGCGTGCCCATCGTCATCAAGTCCAACACCAGCATCGCGGGGAAGGTGACCAGCAATGGCTGGGAGGGCTTCGTCGTGCCCGGCCATGAGCTCATCGCGCCGCGCGATGCCACGATCGTCGCGCGGCTGCGCGCCGCGGGCGCCATCATCCTCGGGCATACCAACATGCCGGACTTCGCGAACTCGGATACCACCCGCAGCAGCTCCTTCGGCCGCACCGGCAACGCCTACGACGTGCGCTTCTCGCCCGGTGGCTCCTCGGGAGGGACGGTGACCGCCGTGACCGGCAACATGGCCGTGCTCGGCAACGGCACCGACACCGGCAACTCGATCCGCATGCCGTCCGGGACCAGCGCTCTGATCGGCGTGTTCCCGACGCGCGGACTCGTGAGCATCGCCGGCATTGCGCCTCTCGACTGGCTGCTCGACAACACCGGCCCGATTGCCCGCAACGTCACCGACGCTGCGATCGCTCTCGAGGTGATGGCGGGCGAAGATCCGCTCGATCCCGCGACCGCAGGCTCCGCCGCCAAGGCGCAGCCCGGGCCATACACGCAATACCTCAAGGCCGACGCGCTCAAGGGCAGGCGCTTCGGCGTTCCGGCCTTCATCATGGCGGGTATCGGCATTCCATTCCGCGGCACACCCGCCGTCGTGCCGGACATGGCGGCGGAGAAGCACGCCGACGAGGAGGCCTGGGCGCTCGATCCGCGCACGCGCGCCGCCTTCCTGAAGGCGATCGGGGAGCTGCGTGCGCTCGGAGCCACCGTAGTGATGGATGACACGGTGCTCCCGGAGAGCTTCGCCCGCCGCGCGGGCCGCATCGCCACCTACCCCTATGGCCGCGAGGGCACGGACCTCTTCCTGAAGAGCTTCGGGCCGGCGGAGTACCACTCGGCCGCCGACTACCAGCGGGTCATGGGCGCGCCGCTCGGTGCACCCATGATCGGCACCGAGCCCTCCAAGGCGGAGTTCGAATTCGGGGACATCAAGATCAACCAGCGCCTGCTCGAGACGGATCCGGACGCGGAGCGCAACTACCACGGTCCGCGCCGGCAGGTGCTCAAGGAGTACCTCGACACGATGGAGCGGCTGCATCTCGACGGCTACGTCTATCCCTCCGCCCAGATGCCGCCGGTCGACGAGACGATGCCGCAGTACGGCCAGGTCACCGATGGACCGCATTCGGCGACCAGCTGGGTCAACATGCTGGGCGTTCCCGCCGTGGTCGTGGTCGGCGGCTTCTACGAGAGCGGGCTGCCGTTCGGCATGGAGTTCTCGGGGCGTCCCTTCCGCGACGGCGACCTGCTGGGCTTCGCCTATGCCTGGGAGCAGGCGACGCACCACCGTCATCCTCCGGTGCTCGTCGAGAAGGGGCTGCTGCCGATCGGACGGTGAGCGCTTATCCCGCCGAGCGAATCACCCGCGCTGCGCTGATGCTCGCGATACTCTGCGCCTTCAGATTCTGAACCGCTCTTTGAGCTCGCCCGCCATGCGGCGGCTCACCGCGAGCGGTGCCGCGCAGCCGCGCAGGCGCACGAAGTACTGTCCGTCGGCGCTGCGCTCGATGCGCTCGAGGTACTTGACCGCCACCAGCGCGTTGCGGTGGATGCGCACGAAGGCCGTGCCGAACTCGTCCTCGAGCAGCCGCAGCGAGTCCTCGATCAGATCCTCGCCCTTCGCGTGGGCCACGGTGGTGTATTTGCGGTCCGCGAGGAAGTACTGCACCTCCTCGATCGGGATGAGTTTCAGGCCCTCGCGCGAGCGCGCCGCGATGTGGCTGCGGCGTGCCTCGGCGCCCGCCGCCGCGAGCTTCTGCAGCTGTGCGCGCGTCAGGCGGCCGGCGCGGGTGAGTGCGGCCGCGAGCTGCTCCTTGCGCACCGGCTTGAGTAGATACCCGACCGCGTGCGCCTCGAAGGCCTCGACCGCGTACTCGTCGTAGGCGGTGGTGAAGATCACCGCCGGCGGCTCTTCCAGCAGGTTGAGATGGCGCGCTGCCTCGAGCCCGTCCATGCCCGGCATGCGCACGTCGAGCAGCACGATGTCGGGGGACAGGTCGTGCGTGAGCGCCAGCGCCTCGGCGCCGCTCAGCGCCTCACCCACCACCACCACCTCGGCGATCTCGCTGAGCAGGCTCCGCAGCCGCTCGCGCGCCGGCGGCTCGTCGTCGACGATCAGCACCTTGACGCGGACCGCGCTCACGTCAGGTGAGCCGCGGGCGGCGCGGACGTGGGTGCCGAGTCCCGCTCGATGAGCGGGAAGCGCAGCGTGACGATGTACTCGCCGTCGAAGACCCCCGATTTCATCAGTGCCCGCTCGCCGTACATGAGGGCGAGCCGCTCGCGGATGTTGGCGAGCGCCAGGCGATTGCCGTCGCGCTGCTGCGGGCCCGCGCCGAGCGGGTTGCGCACCACGATGGTGATCAGCCCGCCGCTCATCTCGCCGGTGATGGTGACGCGGCCGCCGTCGGGGCGCGGCTCGATGCCATGGTAGATGGCGTTCTCGAGCAGCGGCTGGATCATGAGACCGGGCACCAGCGCCTCGCCGGGGAGCGAGTCGGTCTTCCATTCGACTGCCAGCCGCTCGCCCAGGCGCAGCTGCTCCATGCGCTGGTAGGTGCGCGCCACCTCGAGCTCCTCGGCGAGCGTGATGGTGTTGTGCTTCTCGCTCAGAGTGGCGCGGAACAGGTCCGCCAGGTCCTGCACGGCGCTCTCGGCGCGCGGCGGGTCACTGCGGGTGAGCGCTGCGATCGTGTTCATGCTGTTGAAGAGGAAGTGCGGGCGTATGCGCGCCTGCAGCGCATGCACGCGGGCGGCGGCGCGCAGCTCGACGCTGCGGCGCCACTCGTACGCCACATAGAAGTAGCGCAGCGCCAGCCCGGTGACCAGCAGCCCGATCGATACGTTGCGCAGCACGAAGCCGACCGGGTCCCTGGGAAAGAGCGCAGCGCCGCCGGTATCGACCACCAGGTGGCTGCGACCGAGGAGGTAGGCGCACGCCGAGAGCAGCGCCACCAGCGCCGCGATCAGGCCGAGCACCGCCGCGGAGCTCGCCGCGACGCTCAAGTGCATGAGCGAGCGGCGCAGCACGCACAGCAGGCCCGCCCCGGCGAGCCCGATCCACAGCAGGAACAGCGAGGTACGCACCAGATCGGTCCAGAAATCGATCGCGATGCCCTGCCGCGCCAGCGTCAGCACGATCGTGGTGAGCTGCGCGATCAGCACGATGGCGAGCGTGATGCGCGAGGTGCAGAAGTCCGGGAGATAGAGCGAGCGCTGTTTGCCCGAAGTGGCGGTCATGCAGTGCGCGGCGGGGGGCGCGGGGGCGGAGCGCCCATGATGTTGGTGCGCTCGAACAGCTCCTGCTTGAGCCGGAACGCGGCGGAGATGTCCTCGTCGCCGTAGCCGCGCGCCACCAGCTCGGCGTACTCGGCCAGCATGCGCTCCACCACCCCGAGCTCGACGCCGAAGCGGGCCGCCATGTCGTGGCAGATGCGCAGGTCCTTCTGGTGCAGCCGCACGCGAAAGCCCGCCGGATAGGCGCCCTTCGCCATGTTGGGCGCGCGATGCACGAAGTACCAGGAGGAGCCCGCGCCCTTGGCGAGGGTATCGATCAGGATCGGCAGCGGCAGCCCCTGAGCACGGGCGAACGCCATCGCTTCGGCGACCGCCTCGATGATGCCGGCGCACATGATCTGGTTGGTGGCCTTGGCGGCCTCGCCGCTGCCGACCGGGCCGAAAAGGCTGATGGTTTTCCCGAGCGCCTCGAGCACCGGTCGGGCGCGCTCGAACGCGGCCGGCGAGCCGCCCACCATGATGGCGAGCGTGCCGTCGCGCGCGCCCTCGACGCCGCCCGACACCGGGCAGTCGAGAAACTCCACGCCCCTGGGCTCGAGGAGCTCGGCGGCCTGGCGCGCGGTCTCGGCGCTTACGGTGGAGCAGTCGAGCATCAGGCTCCCCGACTTGAATCCGGGCGCAAGGCCCTGCGCGACCTCGAGGACGTCCGCGTCCGCCGATACGCAGGAGACGACCACGTCGACCTGCCCGGCGAGCTCTGCGAGCGTCGCGGGAGCGGCCACACGCAGCTCCGAGGCGAGCGCGGCCGCCTTGGCAGAGGTGCGGTTCCAGACCGCGGTGAGCATGCCCTTCTTGTGAAGGTTGCGCGCCATGCCGATACCCATGGCGCCGAGTCCGACGAAGCCTGCGCGCATGCAATGCACCCCGTGCAGCCGGTCTGGCCGCGCACCGACACTATAGAGGGAAACCTACTCCGAGGTCGCCAGTGCGGGGTTGACCTTCGGCTCGGGGATCGGCTGCGGCTCGGGGATCGGCTGCGGCTCGGGGATCGCCTGGTCGGGGTTGAACTCCGGCACTTTGCCGCAGAACTCCATGACGTCCTTGCGGGCCTGCTCGCGGTAGGCATCGGCCTCGGCGTCCGAGATGTAAGTGCGCTCGCCGTCCTTGCCTTCCTTGTATACGCGGCGCGAGGTGATGGCCTTCATGTAACGGTCCTTCGCCCAGGTGCACTGCGCGTCACGCGCCTTGGCGACGTCCTGCTGCACGGCGCGGGAGTTCGCCTGGTCGTTGACCTCTGTCGGGCGGGCGGCGCTCGCCGCCGGCGGTGCCGTCGGCTCGCTGTGCGGCCGGACGGTGGTCCTGACGACCGTGGATCCCGGCATCCATTCGTCGCTGTAGTGGACGACCCCCTGCTGATCGACCCAGCGGAACACGTCGGCGCGGGCCAGGGTGCACGCTCCAGCAAGAACGAGGGCGATGATCGATGTCGGTCGCAACATAAGGGGCCTCCGCCGGGGCAGTATGGCGGCTCGCAGGCCCTGCGACCCTTGAACTCCGTCACACGGCCGCGGGGCTTAACGCCGTCTCCGGTCACACCATACAAAGACAGGGCCCGGGACACCAGCCTCGGGCCCTGCCAACGGCCCCGCTACAGGTCGTAAGCCCGCTCCCCGTGGGACGTGATGTCGAGCCCCTCGCGCTCCTCTTCCTCGGGGACCCGCAACCCCACCAGCTTCACGACGTAGAAGGCGGCGAAGGCCACGACCGCGGTCCACACCAGCACCAGGCACACCGCCTTCAGCTGGATGAAGAACTGCGCGCCAATCCCCGGGTAGCCGGTCGTGCCCTTGACCCAGTCGACGGTCGACCCGGGGCCGCCGAGCGCGGGCGCATTGAAGATACCGGTCATGAGCGCACCGAAGATTCCGCCCACCGCGTGCACGCCGAAGACATCGAGCGAGTCGTCCGCCTTGAGCAGCGCGGCCTTGGGTCGTTGCGGGGTTCGGGTCGCGTTCGCTCGAGTCGGCGGCATGGTCTCTCCAGGCATTTCCGGTGAATCGCGCCGCAAATACGTTCTGCACGGGCGCACGGGCGCGCGTAAGCTCTTGCCCTGACGCACGAAGTGCAGCTTCCGTGCCAATGAGCGATGGAGCGTGATTTCCGCGTGTTGCGCATCAGCGTGGCGCGCGCTGCTGCACTGTTTTGGGGCTTGAGTTGGCGCGTGCCTCAAAGCGGGCACATCGGCAACGGCGAGGAGCTGTCATGGAGTCACTGCGGATCGATGAGCTGGCGCGGCGTCTGCTCGAGCAGGTGCCGCCGGCGCTGCGCGCCATGCAGCAGGACCTCGAGACGAGCTTCCGCGCGGTTCTGCGCGAGCGCCTGAGTAAACTCGACCTCGTCACGCGCGACGAGTTCGACGCGCAGGCCCGGGTGCTCGAGCGCACGCGTGCGCGGCTCGAGGCGCTCGAGGCGAGGCTCGCCGCCATGGAAGGCGCGCCCGAGCCTTAGAGGAAGGTCATGGGCTTTGCGCGGGTCGCTTGCCGGGCGCAAGTCGGCCTCGGCGCGCCGCTGGTGCACGTCGAGGTGAGCCTCGCGAGCGGCTTGCCGACGTTCTCGATCGTGGGCCTGCCGGCCATGGTGGTGCGCGAAGCCAAGGAGCGGGTGCGCGCCGCGCTGCTCAACTCGCAGTTCGAATTCCCCGCCGGGCGCATCACCGTGAATCTGGCGCCGGCGGACCTGCCGAAGGAAGGCGGCCGCTTCGACCTGCCGATCGCCTTAGGGGTTCTGCTCGCCTCGCGGCAGGTGACGAGCGCTCCGCGCGGCGAGCACGCGCCGCCGCTGCGCGAGTTCTACGGGGAGCTCGGCCTCACCGGCGAGCTGAAAGCCGTGCGCGGCCTGCTGCCTGCGGCGGCACAGGCGCGGCGCGCCGGAAACGAGATCATCGTGCCGCGCGCCAATGCGGCCGAGGCCTGCGCCGGGGCCCCGGAGCTCGTGCGCGCGGCGGATCACCTGCTCGAAGTCTGCGCACACGTCGCCGGGATCAGGACGCTCGCCGCGGGCGGCGCGCCCCATGCCCCACACACCGTGCCGCCGGCTGCCACGGGCGCCCCGCTCGATCTCGCCGACGTGCGCGGACAGCTGCATGCCAAGCGCGCGCTCATCATCGCGGCTGCCGGAGGCCACAGTCTTCTCATGATCGGCCCTCCCGGATGCGGCAAGAGCATGCTGGCCCAGCGACTGCCGGGCCTGCTGCCGCCGCTCTCGGACGCCGAGGCACTCGAGGTGGCCGCGATCGCCTCGGTGAGCGCCGCAGGTTTTCGCCAGGAATCACTCACCGAGCGGCCGTTCCGCGCGCCGCACCACTCGAGCAGCGCGCCCGCGCTGGTCGGCGGGGGAGTGCGGGCGCGGCCGGGGGAGATCAGCCTGGCCCATCATGGCGTGCTGTTCCTCGATGAGCTGCCGGAGTTCGCGCGTCCGGTGCTCGAGGCTCTGCGCGAGCCGCTCGAGACCGGGGCGGTCTCGGTGGCGCGTGCCGCGCTCACGACCCAGTACCCCGCCGCGTTCCAGCTCGTCGCGGCGATGAACCCCTGTCCCTGCGGCGGCCTCGGTGACCCGCAAGGCAGGTGCCGCTGCACGCCCGCGACGGTGCTGCGCTACCGGGCGCGCGTGTCGGGCCCGCTTCTCGACCGGCTCGATCTGCAGATCGAGATGCCACGGGTCCAGGCGGACGAATTCGACACACCTGCGGGCGAGGAGACCGGCAGCGCGATGGCGGCGGCCGCGGTGGCACGCGCGCGTGAGCTGCAGCGCGCGCGCCAGGGTGTGTGCAACGCCCGACTCACGGATGCGGACGTGCATCGCTGGTGCGCGCCCGATGAGCCGGGGCGGCAGGTACTCGAGGTGGCGATGCGGCGGCTGCGGCTCTCAGGGCGCGCGCGCCAGCGTGTGCTCAAGGTCGCGCGCACGATCGCCGACCTCGGCGGCCGGCCCGCGATCGGAGCCAGAGAAGTGAGCGAGGCGGTGACGCTGCGCTGTCTGGATCGCACAGCGCCTTAGAGCCGGCTCCGGCTACTGAGCCATCTGCACCATGTGATCGACGGCCTGCCTGACGAGGTCGTCCGGCACATCCGTGCGTCCGCCCTTCGGCGGCATGACACCGGTCTTTCCCTGGAAGCCCTTGAGCGCGTGCTCGTAGAGCGTCGCCTTGCCTTCGGCGATGCGTGGCGCCCAGGCCGCCTTGTCCCCCGCCTTAGGTGCGCCCGCGATCCCCTGGCCGTGACAGACGCTGCAGGTCTGCTCGAAGAGCTCGGTGCCGTTCTTCGGCATGGCGGGAGCCGCGGAGCCCGCACCGGCCGGGGTCTCGGCCTTGATGGCGAGCGCGGAATTGTCGGCTCCCGCGACCGCTTCGCGCGAAGGCTCACCGATGCGGGCGGCCACGTTCTTGCTGTAGTCGGGCTCGGTGAGCACCTGCTTTTCCTGCGTATTGCTCGCGACGACACGCGCGAGGGCGAACAGCCCGATCGTGACGGCCACCAGCAGCCCGATCACCAGGCTGAAAACGTTGAAGAAATGGGTGTCCTGCTTGCTCACGTGTGTTTCCGTCGCGTACCGGGCCGATGCGGGCGCGCAGTATAGCCGCTCGGCTCCCCGCTCCGGAAATGCCGGTGCGGTGCGCAGATTAGACGGCCTTTCGGCCCCCGCGTATCATCGCCCGCCCCAACGCGCCCGTAGCTCAGTTGGATAGAGTGGCAGCCTCCGAAGCTGCAGGTCGCTGGTTCGAATCCAGTCGGGCGCGCCAACCCTTAGATTGTTACCCGATTTCCC
>Ga0335081_10020256_pt1 | contig 10759 bp, 6 predicted proteins | sample Lox_Sample_35_FD_206713 | JGI IMG/M metagenome (GOLD analysis project Ga0335081, IMG submission 206713) | Soil microbial communities from Loxahatchee National Wildlife Refuge, Florida, United States - Lox_Sample_3.5 | ecosystem: Environmental > Terrestrial > Soil > Wetlands | place: USA: Florida... | reverse complement strand
AGCCCAGGCCGTAGATGCAGCTCACCGAGGCGACGATGATGCAGTCGCGGCGCTCGAACAGCGACTTAGTGGCCGACAGGCGCAGCTTATCGAGTTCGTCATTGACCGTCGCCTCCTTCTCGATGTAAATGTCGCCCGCGGGGATATAGGCTTCCGGCTGGTAATAGTCGTAATAGGAGACGAAATACTCGACCGCATTGTGCGGGAAGAAGGCCTTGAATTCGTGATAGAGCTGTGCCGCCAGCGTTTTGTTGTGGGCGAGGATGAGCGCCGGGCGGTTCACCTGCTCGATGACTTTGGCCATGGAGAAAGTCTTGCCCGAGCCGGTGACGCCGAGCAGCACCTGGTGCTTGTCGCCGTCGAAGACACCGCGGGTGAGGTTCTGGATGGCGCTTCCCTGGTCCCCCTGCGGTTTGTACGGACATACAAGTCGGAATTCCATGGCAAGTTTGCTCCCCCCCGGCCGCGAGTTCATCCCGCGGCCTCACAGAACGCGTTTTCAGCGGCTGGGCATCTCTCGATTATACGATCCGGAGGAAGCCATCGGGCTCGCACAGCGACATGCGGTTCCGCCGAGCTTTCTCACATTGCTTTGCTGGTTTATCCTGTCCGCATTGGCCGCGAAGGGCTTGTCGAAGGCCTCGCTTTAAGAACTGCGCAAGGAGAACTCGTTGAACTTCTTGGACAGGCTGCAACCGCTGGCGTTGCTCATTTTGCGATTGGCGCTGGGCGCGATCATGATCGCGCATGGCTGGCAGAAGATCGCCGGCCACATGCATGGCACCATGGGATTCTTGTCGCACCTGGGAATCCCCCCTTGGATGGCCTACTTGGTGGTTGCGGCGGAATTTGGGGGCGGCATCCTCGTTGTTCTTGGGTTTCTGACGCGACTCGCGGCCTTCAGTATCTTGATTGATATGTTGGTGGCGATCTTCAAGGTGAACCTCAAGAACGGCCTGACCGGGCAAGGCGGCTTCGAGTTCCCATTGGCGTGTGCCGCAATCGCGTTTGCGTTAATCTTCTTCGGCGCGGGGCCGATCTCGTTGGACTGGCTGCGGGGGAGTAAGGGCGCGCGATAAAGCCGTGCCCGAACCCTTGCGGCTCACTCAGGATGACAGATCGTGTGCAGCGACGCCCACCTCCTAGTGCTTCGCCAACTGCACCATCGCCTGATACAAATCTTCCGCTTGCGGCAGGATCTCATCTTCCAGAATCGGCTGATAGGCGACAAACGTGTCCTTGGCCGCGACCCGCTTCACCGGCGCGTCCAGTTCGTCAAACAGCTCGTCGGCAATTCGTGCCGCGATCTCCGCGCCGTAGCCCCAGCTCAGCATGTCCTCGTGCGCGACGATGACGCGGTTGGTCTTCGCCACTGAGGTTGCAATCGCCTCCCAATCGTACGGGCTGAGCGTGCGCAGATCGATCAACTCTACGCTGACGCCGTTTTCGCGCTCGACGCGCTGCGCCGCTTGTAGCGCACGCGGCACCACCGCGCCGTAGGTGATGACCGTCAGGTCGTGGCCGGGACGCACGGTCCTTGCCTTGCCAAACGGAATCATGTAGTCCGGCCCGGGATAGGGGGCGCGGCCGAAGGTCTCGCGATACAGGCGCTTGTGCTCCAGGAACATTACCGGATCGTCGCAACGAATGGCGGTGCGCAGCAGGCCGTTGGCGTCCAGCGCATTCGATGGAAACACGACCCGCATACCCGGTGTGTGGGTGAAGATGCTCTCACCGCTCTGCGAGTGGTAAATCGAGCCGCCGGTGAGATAGCCGCCAATCGCAACCCGCACCACCGCTGGACACGAGAAGGCATTATTGGAGCGCCAGCGAATGAGCGGCAGTTCGTTGCGCAGCTGCTGCATGGCGGGCCAGATGTAATCGAAGAACTGAATTTCGACGACCGGCTTTAGCCCGCGGGTTGCCATGCCTACCGCGCGGCCGACGATGTTGGCCTCCGCCAGCGGCGAGTTGAAGACCCGTTCTGAGCCGTACTCACATTGCAATCCGGCGGTCAGCTTGAAGACGCCGCCTTTGCCCTTTACCTGCTTGGCTTTCAGGTACTCTTCGCGGCTGCAATCGGCAACATCCTCGCCGAACATAACGATGCGAGGGTCGCGCTTCATCTCGTCCTTCAAACAGGCATTGATCAGATCGGCCATCGTTCTATCAACGCCAGCTCCCTTATCTGACGGAGTGGGATGTACCGCTTCGGTCTGGAACTCTGACGCTGTGGGATCAAGGTCGGGCGAGTATACATACTTCTTGTAGGAGCCGGGCTCTGGCAAAGCGGCTGACACGGCGCGATCGCTGGCCTCCTGGATTTCGCTCTCCACCTCCTTCTCCAGGTCGTCTAAGGCTTTCTCATCAAGGATGCCTTCACGAACCAGAAACAACTGGAAGCGTGTAATCGGGTCGCGCTCCACTTCCTGGCGCCGCTCCGATTCCGGGCGATAGAGCTTCTCGTCATCCGACAGCGAATGGGAGTACGGGCGGATTACGTGTCCGTGAACAAAGGCGGGGCCGTTGCCCGCTCGAATGTAGTCGACGGCAGTCTTGCAAGCGGCATAACTGGCCAGTGGATCGGTGCCGTCGAATTCGGCGAAATGGAAATTCGGAAATCCTTTTACGAGCTTGCTGATATTGCCGCCGGCAGTGCCGACTTCGACTGGAACCGAGATGGCATACTCGTTGTCCTCGACCACAAACAGCACCGGCAGCTTCAAGTTGGAGGCGGAGTTCAGCGCCTCCCAGAACTCGCCTTCACTGGTGGCGCCGTCGCCGCAGGAGACGTAGACCACTTCGTCGCCGTGGAAGGTGACGTCTTTGAACTGGCGATAATCGCCAGTCGACTTCTCCGCCGCTTCGGGATGGCGGCTGAAGTAGCGCCCTGCCTCGGCGCAACCGACGGCCTGCAAAAACTGCGTTCCTGTCGGGGAAGACTGCGTGACGATGTTGAGCTTCTTGTGTCCCCAATGCGAGGGCATCTGCCGGCCGCCGGAGTTGGGATCGTCGGCTGCGCCGACCGCCTCCAGCAATTGCTCACAAGGCGTCATGCCCAACGTCAGGCAGAGCGCACGGTCGCGATAGTAGGGATAAAACCAGTCATAGCCCGGACGCAGCGCCAACCCGGCCGCCACCAATAGCGCTTCATGTCCGGCGCCCGAGATCTGGAAGAAGATCTTCTGTTGCCGTTTGAGCAGGATCTCACGGTCATCCAGCTTGCGCGACAGATACATCAGGCGATAGATGTCGCCCAACTGCTGCGGCGTGAGCCCTTCGTATTTGTCTGTCCGGTCCGCCTGTGCGACGGCAGCTTTGGGTGGTGCCTTCGTGGTTGCCATCCAATACCCTCAGATTGAGCCCGGGCCTGCGGCTCAGGAACGTCTTCCTATTGTAATGGCTCGGCAGAGTTCGTTCGGCCCGGGGGTGTGCGAGCTTGTGCGCATAAGCGACCCAGGCCCATTCTGCCGAAACAGGTGGCTATACTGGAAAGCGATGATACGGATTTCCCGCGCCATTCCGGCCGACAAAATCAGGCTCATCATCTTTGATTTGGACGGCACGCTGATCGATTCAGAGCGCGACCTGGCCGCCTCGGTCAACGCCATGCTGCTGCGCCACGGGCGCAAAGAATTGCCGCTGGAGGTGATTGGGACCTATATCGGCGACGGCGCGCCCATGCTCATTCGCCGCGCGCTGGGCGACCCCGCCGATCGCGAGTTTCTTCAAGAGGCGCTGAATTTTTTTCTGACCCACTATCGCGAGCACAAGCTGGACTCCACGCGCCCCTATGACGGCGTGCCGGAGATGCTGAAGCAGCTCACAAACGGAAGCGGCGCCGGCCGCAAGCTCGCGGTGCTCACCAACAAGCCGGTGCGGGTATCGCGCGATATTCTGTCGGGACTTGGCTTGGCAGACAGCTTCTTCCAGGTTTATGGCGGCAACAGCTTCGAAACCAAGAAGCCCGATGCGCTTGGCGCCAACACCCTGCTACAGGAGGCGGGGGCGTCACCGGACGAAGCGGTCATGGTAGGAGATTCGCAAGTCGACATTCTGACCGCGCGCAATGCGGGGCTCTGGAGCGTCGGAGTGACTTATGGCTTCGCGCCGCGCTCGCTGGAGGTGGTGGTGCCCGATGTGACGGTCGACAGCCCGGCGGAGCTGGCGAGTGCGCTTGCGGGAGACATGTGATCCATGGCGCAGCCCGGCAGCACGCCTTCCCCATTTCGCGATGGCTTTGCCGCGCTCGGGCACGAGCCCGCACTGCCGGCAGCGGAGCTGATGTGGCGCTGGTGCTTCGGCCTCTCTGCTCTCGCGCTCGCCGTTTTCTCAGTCGCGCTCTTCCTCGACACCCTCAAGGTCACTCCCGCTGACGAATTCCTCCTCCGAACATGGAACCCATCGCTATGGCTCATCGCGTTGCGGCACGTGTTTGCCGGCAGCCTGTCACGCTTCGCGCGCGAGCAAATTGTGCTGGTGTTTGCTTTGATACTGCTATGGTCGCTCGCCGCGACAATCGGAGGTGCTGCGGTCCTGTCGCGGCTGGTCGCAATGTTCAGGACAGAGGAGGAAGCAGTCTCGAGCGGTTGGCGTTTCGCTCCTCTGTTTCTGCTCAAACTCCTTCGAGGCATTTCGTCGCTGGTTGCGCTTGCGCTGGCCGCCGGTTTGTTCCTCTACGGCACAGCCATGGCCCACAACGAGCATGCGATACGAGCCACCCTGGCTCTGTCGTTCGGATTAGGACTCGTGTGCGCTATGGGCTTTGCGGTGAACTGGTACTTGTCCGTGGCGCCACTCTTCTGTATTCGCAATGCCGCGGGCGTGATCGAGGCACTGGATCAGGCGCTCGCCTTTTCCATCCGCCACAGCGGGCGCCTGTTCCTGCTGGGAGTTGGATTTTCCGGGCTCCGGCTGGTGTGGACGGGAACCATGTTCCTGGCATTCCTCTCGCCGTTGCGCCTCATCCACGAAGCCAATGGCCGATGGGCGGTCGCCTTAATGGCGCTAGCGCTGCTGGTGTATTTCGCCGGAGTCGATCTGCTTCGGCTGGCGCGAATGGGAGCCTATGTCTCGCTGGCGGAAGATGATCTCCATCCGGCGCCTGCTCCGGTGTTGCCTATGACGCCGGATTCGGGTCGAGGCTTCGATCTGGCGCCGAACGCCGGCCTGACGTAGAGGCTGCTCTACGCTTCCTACCCGAGATCCCCGCGCCGCCGAGCAGCAACACCACCGGATAGCACTCCAAGGTATAGCGCGGTTCGGGATTGGCGAGCGTGCCCAGAAAGGCCGAGCGAAGCAGCACGAAGAGCAGCATCATACGCAGGTATCGCGGACGGGGGCCGCGCACTATTGCCAGCACTGCGGCGACAAAGAAGAGCAGGTTCAGCACGCCCCACAGCGTCGCAATGATGGAGCTCTGCGTATCGTCAACGTATTCCCACCATCGCGAGTTGAGGGGCAGCATCTCCGTCCGGGGACGCAGCCACATGTCGGCGATGCGCAGCGCGGGCAGCCAAATGTAATAGCGGACGGGGTTGCGGCGAAGGCGATCGTTCGCCAATTGCATGAAGCGAGCGTTGAGCTCGGGATTCACCACCAGCGCCTGGTTGTAGTCGGCGATCAAAGCCTCCGTCTGCCGACGCTGCGCAGCATCGTCGAAAGCCCGGGACGGTAGTAGGGCGGTATCGATTTTGTCGCCCGGAACCTGCCAGTACACCTCTTCCGTCGAGACGTAGTCCGCCGACCAAGTCCGCACCCATCGATCGAAGCCGTCGGGAACGAACTCGTCGGGGTCACTGGCGGACTGCGGCACCAGCGGCTGGAAGCGGTGAAAGTCCTGCCAGTTGCGGAGGCTCCACGGTACTAGAGGCGCCAGCGAGATTGCCAGTACCAGCGCTCCCGCCCGCAACAGGTAAATTCTTTCCGCAGGCTTCCGCCACATCCTGCAAATCAGGTACAGGCCGAGGGCGATGAGCAAAATGCCACCGTCCGGGCGCAGCAAAATCCCGCACCCGACAGCCACGCCGCACCACGTCCAAGCTGGCCACGCGGTGCGTCCCTGCTCGGACGCAATCAATCCAGCCGCCGCAGTGTCCAGCGCTACGGCCACGAAGAAGATGCTCAGCGTCTCCGCCAGTGGTGCGGCCGTGTAGTTGGCGGTGAAGGGGCACAGCGCCGCCAGCAGAAACGCATACCGCGCCGCCCGGGCAGAGATGGTTCTCCGCGCCAGGTCGGCGATGAAGAAACAGGTGATTACGTCAATGACAATCTGGGCCAGCAGGACAGCGTTGTAGTGTTCCCGGCCAAACAGCACGAAGCAGGCGGCGAGAAAGGCAGGATATCCCGGCAGGCGAATCAAGGTGGGATGAACACCGTCGGAATGGGTGAGTCCGAAGATGCCTTGGTCCAGCCAGTTCTTGGCGATGTCGCCGTAAATGAGCGAATCGCCGGTGACGTGCGGAAAGCGCCAGTAGAAGACGAGCCGCAACGCGAAAGCTGCGATGGTGAGGAGCAGGAAGAAACGCCGAGAATCGCGAACCACACGCCAGAACGGCGGAGGACATGCGGGATGCGGCGAGTTGCCCTGTCGCCCACTCACGTGGCGAATATAGCAGTCGGAGGCCGGCAACTCTAAGCCGTCAGCCCAGTCTGTCAGCTATAAAGAGGCTTCCCGTGGGAACGCTTCGGATGAAGCGGAGAACATGATACAGTTCGGCGAAGCAATGCCCACCGCGTCAGTTCTCGAACCCTGATGAGCTCATCGGTCGCTGACTACACGAGCATTCGACCTGTACCCGAGCCAGCGGGCGCGCAGATACTGTGGCGATGGCTGGCCGTGGTGGTGGGTGCGCTCTTGACGCTCTGGCCGGCGCTCTACAATCGCTACCCGCTGCTCTACCCGGATTCCATGACCTACCTGGCCGATGGCACGCCGGTCGCGCGTGCCGTGTTCCTTCACCAGTTGTCCGATTATTACGGCATGAGGTCGTTCATCTATAGCCTGGGGATTTTGCCGTTTCACCGCAACCTCACGCCCTGGCCAGTGATCGCCTTGCAGGCTGTATTGACGGCGTTCGTGATCTGGCTGGTGGTGCGCTCGTTCCGGCCACGCAGGACGGTGCTGCCTTATCTCGCACTCATGGTTCTACTGAGCGCGCTGAGCAGCGTGAGCTGGTTCGTCAGCCTGGTTTTGCCCGACATTCTCGGCCCGCTTGTCTATCTCTGCATTTATCTGCTGGTGTACGCCCGCGATACCCTCTCACTTCCTGAGCGCCTTGCCGTGTCCCTGATAGCGTGGTGGGGAATCGCTTCGCATGCTACCCACCTGGTCGTGGCTGCTGGGTTGTGCGTCCTGCTTGGGGCATTGGCACTGGCTCAGCGCCGGCCCCATCGGCTGTGGCTGACGGTGCAGGCGGCGGCCTTGGTGCTGCTCGCTGCCATGGCGCAGTTGGCGCTGCACGCTTATCTTTACGGCGAAGCCTCGCTTAACGGCGAGCGCCCGCCGTTTCTCATGGCGCGGGTAATCGCCGACGGGCCGGGACGCTGGTACCTCGAACAGCATTGTGGCCGGACGAGGCTGGCCATCTGCCAGTACCTCGGCCGGTTGCCCGACAATGCCGACGATTTTCTGTGGAAACCGGACAGCGTTTGGCAAAGCGCCGACACCGAAACCGCCACGCGGTTGCGCGCCGAGGAAATGCCGTTTGTGCTGGCAACGCTGCGGGCCTATCCGCGCCAGCAGTTGACCCGCTCCGCGGAGAACTCCTGGGAACAGCTCCACACCATCGGCCTCTGGGACCTCGACGCCAGCGACTGGGTGTTGGAGGAGTTCGACAGCACTCTGCCCGGCGGCCGCTCCAGTTACCTGCGCGGCCGGCAAGCGCACAATGCTCTGCCCTTCGATCTCTTCAGCTCGATCCAGGCGTGGACCGTCGTCGCCTCCTTGGCCCTCATAGCAGCTTTTGTCCCCTGGTCGTGGCGACGTCGTCCCGCCCGCCCCATCGGACTCGCCGTCATTGTCGTTTCCACCGTTATCGGCAATGCGTTTGTCACCGGCGCCATGTCGATGGTGGAAGAACGCTTCGAGGCCCGCATCATCTGGCTCCTCCCTCTGCTTGCCGGAACGTTGCTTATCGCTTGGCAGGGTCGCAGCAGCACTGGGCGGTTAAGGATGGGCGCAACTACCATTCCCGGGGGCGAACGTCTGATCTGACCCGCCACAGCCGGGCCAGTTTGCTCTCCTTCCTGCCCGCAAGTACGATTAAGCTGATCCCGTAAAAATGCCGCAATCCAAACAAGTCTTCTTCGATCCCAACCGCAAGCGCTGGCGCCGGTTGCGGCTGATTCTGGATGCCAGCGTCATCCTCATCACCCTGCTGGTGGTGTTGTTCATTGTTTCGGTGCTGCGTGGATCGTCAGTGCCTGGGATGGCGCTGCCTGAAGTCAAGAAGCCTTACCACGCCCTGAAGCCAGACCAGAAGCGCAAGCCGCCACGGCGGGTCGACACCCACCGCAAAACGAAGAAGCCCGCCTCACAGGTGGTGCTGAACTCGGATGAAGGCATTCGTGGCGCCTTCTACGTGCAGTGGGACGCCGCCAGCTTCGCGTCACTCAAGGAATACTATCCGCAGATTGACTTGCTCTTTGCCGAGTGGATGCACGTCCTGACCGCCGACGGGCGGCTACAGGCCGTCACCGAGTTGAACACGCTTTATGACGTCATCGATAGCAACGGTAAACCACGGCCCGTTGACGACAAGGTCATGGCTTTCCTGAAGGGCGAGAAGGCGCAGACCGAAGTTTTGCCGCTGGTCAACAATTTCGATCCCATCACCAACCAGTGGAACCCGGATACGGGCAAGTTCCTGGCCGATGCCAACGCGCGCCAGCGCTTCCGTAGCGAGTTGCTGCGGTTTCTGACCACCGATCAATACAAGGGGATCACGCTGGACATCGAAGCTTTCCCGGACGAGTCGCGCGGCGACTTCCACACGCTCGTGCAGGAGCTTTACGGCGACTTGCACGCGAAGGGGCTGAAGCTGTACGTCGCGGTGGCAGTCAATGATAAGAGCGACTACGCCGCGCTGGCCGGCGTCTCGGACGGCTTGATCCTGATGAACTACGACCAGCACTACCCGGGAGGCGATCCCGGCCCGGTTGCCGGTCAGGACTGGTTCATCCAGAACCTCGAGGATGCGCTGAAGGTGATGCCCAAAGAGAAGATCATCTGCGCCGTCGCCAATTATGGTTACGACTGGGCAATGAAGAAGGGGCAGAAGAAAGCCACCCCGCCGGCCGCGGTGCATAACGTGTCCGCGCAAGACGCATGGCTCGAGGCGTCGGAATCCGAGACCGACGTTAACTTCGACGACGACGCGATGAACCCCCACTTCGCGTACCTGGACGAGAGCAACCTTCGGCATGATGTCTGGTTTCTGGATGGGGTAACCGCGCTGAACCAGATGCGGGGGGCGCATGCTCTGGGCATCGACACCTTTGCACTGTTCCGGCTGGGCGCAGAAGACCGGTCTCTGTGGGCGGTGTGGGACAAACCCTTTGAAGCCGCGGCGCCGCAGAAGCTCGATACCGTGCCTCCGGGCCAGGACGTCGACATCGAAGGCCAGGGCGAGATCTTGCACATTCAGTCGAAGCCGGCTGCGGGCGAGCGGCGCGTCACCGTCGATGCTGACACCAACCTCGTCAGCGATGAAGTCTTCCAGACGCTGCCGTCGCCCTACGTGGTCGACATGTACGGCGGCTCCAGCCAGAAGAGGGTGGCGATCACCTTTGACGACGGGCCCGATCCCGAGTGGACCCCGCAGGTACTCGATGTGCTTAAAGAGAAGGGCGTCAAGGCAACGTTCTTCCTCATCGGCGCCGAGGCGGAGAAGTATCCCGGCCTGATGAAGCGCCTTTACAACGAAGGTCACGAGATCGGCAATCACACCTGGACGCATCCCGACATCAGCAACATCAAGAAGAGCTATTTTGAGTTTGAGCTGAACATTACCGAGCGTTTCTTCGAGAGCAAGCTGGGTGTGAAGCCAGTGCTCTTCCGGCCGCCATATTCCATCGACCAGGAGCCGGATACTGCTGACCAGGTGCGCCCCCTGGAGTGGTCGCAGGACCTCGGCTACATCACGGTGGGGGACAAGGTCGATCCCAATGATTGGCGCGAAAATCCACGGCGTTCCGCGAAAGAAATCACGGATGACGTGATCGCCAACCTGCCGCCGTGCCAGCCGGGCAATCTGTCCTGCGGAAATGTCATCCTGCTGCACGATGGCGGCGGCAACCGTAGCCAGACGGTCATCGCACTCGGGGAGATGATCGACCAAATGAAGGCGCGCGAGTACCAGATTGTGCCGGTCTCCGAGCTGATGGGTAAGACGCGCGCCGACGTTATGCCACCGATCACCACCAACGAGCGCTGGGCGGCCTGGGTCGACAGCTTGAACTTTTCACTCTTTGGCTTGTTGCAGTCGTTCATCATCTTCGTCTTCTTTGTTGGCGACCTGCTGATGAGCGGCCGGCTGGTGATGGTGGGCGCGCTGGCCGTCTACGACCGCTTAAGGCGGCGCGACAGCAGCTTCGATCCGAATTACCATCCCGGCGTCGCGGTGCTCATACCGGCGTATAACGAAGAGAAGGTCATCGAGCGTACGGTGCGCTCGGTGCTGGATTCCGACTATCCGCGTCTACGGGTGATCGTGATCGACGACGGCTCCAAGGACGCGACGCTCGAGGTCACGCGCGC
>Ga0335081_10020255_pt1 | contig 10759 bp, 9 predicted proteins | sample Lox_Sample_35_FD_206713 | JGI IMG/M metagenome (GOLD analysis project Ga0335081, IMG submission 206713) | Soil microbial communities from Loxahatchee National Wildlife Refuge, Florida, United States - Lox_Sample_3.5 | ecosystem: Environmental > Terrestrial > Soil > Wetlands | place: USA: Florida... | reverse complement strand
TTGCGATTATCCGGATGCGCCCAGAGCGGGCGTAAGGCTTCGATCCGTTCCTATCCAATCTGGCCCGGACCTGCAACGGAGCGGCGGCACGATGCGCACAGGTGCGGATCCCTTTCTTCGCCTTTAGCGAAAGGATAATATGATCAAAGTACGCCGCAATGGGAATTACGCAAAGCCTGGCTTCGCAAATTACGAAGGGTGCATTGCACCATGCGATTCGACATCGTCGACCTCAGCTTGTTTCGCCACGTCGTCGAGGCGGGCAGCATCACCCACGGTGCGGAGCGGGCGCATCTTGCGCTCGCGGCGGCATCGACACGCATCCGCAACATGGAGGAGGCGCTTGGCGTGCCGCTGTTGACGCGCAGTCGCCAGGGCATCACGCCCACGCAAGCAGGACGGACGCTATTGCAGCACGCCCGCACGATTCTGCGGCAGGCCGAGCGGCTGCACGAGGAACTCGGCGCCTATGGCGGCGGCTTGGCCGGGCAGATCCGCGTCCTGTCCAATACCAATGCACTGACCGAATTCCTGCCGGAGGCGCTGAGCTCGTTCCTCGCCACGCATCCGAACGTCAGCGTCGATCTCGAGGAGCGCTTGAGCGATGAGATCGTCGGCCTGATCGCCGAAGGTGTCGCCGATCTCGGCATCGTCGCCGGGACTGTCGATGCCGGCGCGCTCGAGACCTATCCGTTCCGCCGCGATCGCTTCGTGCTGGTGGTGGCGCGCGATCATGACTTGGCCAAGCGCGGCAAGGTCGCATTCGACGAGGTGCTCGAATACGATTTCGTCGGGCTCGATCGCTCGAGCGCATTGCAGCGCTTCCTCGCCTCGAAGGCGGTGCGCATCGGACGGCCGTTGCGGTTGCGGGTGCAGTTGCGCAGCTTCGATGCGGTGTGTCGCCTTGTCGAATGCAAGGTCGGCATCGGCATCGTTCCGGAGACGACGGCGCGACGCGTGAAGCAGACCATGGCAATTGCCCTTGTACCGCTGACCGATCCTTGGGCGGTACGCGATCTGACGATCTGCGTTCGCAACATGAAAGAACTGCCGCTTTACGCTAGGCAACTCGTCGAGCATCTGCGCGTACAAGGTCAGAGCGACCGGCCACCGCAATAGCGCGACGCAAAGTCACGGTGCGTTGCATTTTGCGCACCGGCAATACTCAATACCGCCAAAAAAGGATCCGGAGACGTGCTGAACATCCCAGTGCTTACGGCGATCATCGCCGTATTGCTGGTCCTTATCAGCTTCGCCAAGCCGGCGGCGGAGCGTCTGCAATTGCCCTACACCGTCCTGCTCGCGGTGATCGGCGTTGCGGTGGCTGGCCTTGCCGCATTCCTGCTCTACACGCCCTTGACCGACGCCTTCGACGACATCGTTGCGCCGCTCGTCAAGCTGCCGATCAATGCGTCGGTCTTTCTGAATGTGTTCCTGCCGATTCTGCTGTTTCACGCCGCTCTGACGATCGACGTGCGCGAACTCGTGGAGGACACCGCGCCGATCCTGATGCTGGCGATTGTCGCAGTCTTCATCGCCGCAGCCGGCATTGGTTTTACGCTGTCGATCGCCGGTGGGGTTCCTCTGGTGGTGGCGCTGTTGCTCGGCTCGATCGTCGCCACGACCGACCCGGCAGCGGTGGTCGGCATCTTTCGCGATCTCGGCGTGCCGCTGCGGCTGGTACGCCTCGTCGAAGGCGAAAGCCTGCTCAACGACGCGGCGGCCATCGTGCTTTTCGGCGTGCTTCTCCAGATCATCGCCGACGGCGTGCAACCGAACATGGCGGAAAGCGCGTTGCGCGTCGTCGTGAGCTTCGGCGGCGGCATCATTCTGGGATTCGTGGGCGGCCGCGTGTTTGGTGCCGTCGTGCCCTATCTCGGTGACGCCAAGACCGCGGAAGTGACGCTGACGCTGGCGCTGCCGTACGTCGTGTATCTTTCCGGCGAGAACGTCTTGCATGTCTCGGGTGTTGTTGCCGTCGTCAGCGCCGGTTTGACCGCCGGCGCGTTTGGACGCTCCCGTTTGATCCCGGAAAACTGGCGCTATCTCGAAGAAGTCTGGGAACAAATCGGCTTCTGGGCGGGATCGCTCATCTTCATCCTTGCGTCGCTGCTGGTGCCGCGGTTGCTCTCGACCGTTCATTTCGAGGACCTCTGGCTGCTCGGTCTGGTGATCGCCGGCGCGATGGCGGCGCGAGCCGCCGTGCTGTTCGGGCTCCTGCCGGTCTTGAGCGCGCTGCGGCTGAGCCGCCATGTCGATGCGGCCTACAAGCTTGCGATCACCTGGGGCGGGTTGCGCGGCGCCGTGACGCTCGCGCTCGCGCTTGCGGTCACCGAAAATCCGTACATCGACCAGGCGACGCAGAGTCTCGTCGCCGTGCTCGCCACCGGCTTCGTGCTGTTCACCCTGCTGGTGAATGGGCTGACGCTGCGACCGGTGATGCGCTTTCTTGAACTGGATCGGCTATCGCCGCTCAATCGCGTGCTGCGTAGCAAGGTCGCTGCACTGGCGCTTGCCGAAGTGAGCGACGCCATCAAGGAAACCGCAAAGGAGTTCGCGCTGGCGCCGGCCGTGACCGAGACATTCGCAGCCGAACTCGATCAGCGCCGCAAGGCGGAAGGCTCCGAATTCGAGCACGAGATTTCTGATCACGATCGCACCGTTGTCGGCCTCGTCGCGCTCACCAATCGCGAACGCCGGATTGTTCTCGGCCACCACGCCCAGCACAGCGTCTCGACCGCGGCGATCGAGCGCTTGCTGCGCCACACCGATCACGTCCTCGACGCGACGAAGGCGGATGGCCTTGCCGGCTACAATCAGGGCGCGGCGCGGCTGCTCGCCTATTCGCCGACATTCCGCTTCGCGCATCTTCTGCACCGGCGCTTCGGTATCGAACGACTGCTGCAGCAGGAAATCTCCATGCGCTTTGAAACGCTGCTGGTCTGCGGCTTCGCCCTGAAAGGGCTGGTGCGGGTCAACGCGCGTCGCCTTCAACCGCTGTTGGGCGACAGGATCGCACAGCTTCTCGATGAGGTGCTCGCGGCGCGGATCGCCGCCACCATTCGTGCGCTCGATGCGCTGCGCCTGCAATATCCGGAACACGCCGCTGGGCTCGAGCGACATTTGCTGCGGCAGACCAGCCTCAACATCGAAGTGTCGCTGTTTCGTCAGCTGCGCGACGAAGGGCTGCTCGGCGGCGAGCTCTATGCCGCGCTGGAACGGGAGCATGCAGCGGAGCGCCGCCACGCCAGCGACCTTCGCCCGCTCGATCTTGGGCTGCGAACCGACGAGCTGATCGAGCGCTTTCCCATGTTTCGCGGTCTTGGCGATGCGGAAATTCTGGCGCTGACGCGACTATTTCGGCCGCGGCTCGCCTTGCCCGACGAGAAGATCATCGGCCGCGGCGACCGCGGCACGCAGGTCTTCTTCATCTCCTCGGGCGCTGTGGAAGTTATATTGTCGAACGAGAAAGTGCGGCTCGGCAGCGGTGATTTCTTCGGCGAATTGGCGCTGTTGAGTGGCCGGCCTCGAGCCGCCGACGTGATTGCGCTCTGCTATTGCCAGCTGCTCGTTCTTGGCGCCGCGGATTTTCGGCGTTTCCTCATCGCCTATCCGGCCGCGAAAGCCCATGTTGATCGCATCGCCGAGGAACGCACGCTGATGAACGAGAAGACCGGAGGCGATCATCCCGTTCCGGCGGTGTAAGTTCAGCGCGGCATCAGCACCCAGTAATCGAGGTCGAGCAACACGGCCGGATCGTAGTCGTCGCCGATCTTGAGCGGGAAATCGCTGCACGGTTTGTCGCTGGTCGCTACGGTGCGCAGCCTCAGCGCGCCGACATCGCTGCGATTCGGCAGATCGGCTTTGGCGAGTACCTCCGACCAGGCGAACACGGTGGCGCCGGCAAACAGTGGAGCGACGTGGCGGCCGCCATTGATCGCGGCGATGTGGAACGCATTGGCGAGACCGTTGAACGACAGCGCCCGAGCGAGCGAAATAACGTGTCCGCCATAGATCAGTCGGCGGCCGAAACGCCCCTGTTTGGCACCGAACAGATCAAAATGAATGCGCGCGGTATTCTGATAGAGCCGCGTCGCGGTTTGATGCTCGGCCTCCTCGACGGTGACGCCGTCGACGTGATCGATACGTTCGCCGACCTCATAGTCGCCGAAACGATAGGGGCTGCCGGACAGCGCGAAGTCGTAGTCGGCGATTTTCAATGCCGGGCATGCCTCGCCCAGCACCTTGGCATCGAGCACAGTCGGCAGTCGCGGCACGTGATCGCCCGGCGCTGGCGCCGCTTCATCGCGTTTGCGCACCATGACCCAGCGCACATATTCGAGCACTGCGGCGCCGTTCTGATTGAAGCCAGTGGTGCGCACATAGACGATGCCGGTCTTGCGGCTGGAATTTTCCTTAAGCCCGATGACTTCGGAGAGCGCGGAAAGCGTATCGCCTGGATAGAGCGGCGCACGGAAATAGCAGCCGGCATAGCCAAGATTGGCGACCGCGTTGAGCGACACGTCCGGGACGGTCTTGCCGAACACGATGTGAAAGACGAGCAGGTCGTCGATCGGTGAGCGCGGATAGCCGATGACCTTGGCGAAGGCGTCCGATGACTGCACGGCGAAGCGGGCGCCGAACAGGCCGGTATAGAGCGCGACGTCGCCGACCGTGACGGTGCGCGGCGTGGCGTGACGGATGACCTGGCCGATGCGGAAATCCTCAAAACAATTGCCGGGACTGGTCTTGGGCATAAGCGTTCCTCTGGAGGCGGCACCCGGCACTTGCGGCGGCGTTACATAGCCCAGCGGCGAGGATGGGGGAAGCGGCGGCTGGCGCGAGTGGCGGCGCGAAGTGCCGCGCGAAATTGGGCGTCGATCCAGCCGATTCGCTCTCACGCAGCCGTGAAGCCGGTCGCGAAACCCTGCCCGCGCACCGCCGTATCTCGATTCGACGACGCGATCCAACGCGCCGGAGTGGCGGCTCGCCGCCGCAAGCTTCACGCCCTTATCGCTGCAATCTCAATGGAGGCAGTCATGTCCAAGCGTCTTGCTTTGCTAGCCGGCGCCGCTCTCATCGCCTGTGTCGCAACCGTGCCTGCGCCGCTTTACGCGCAGACGGCGGAAAAGACCGTCAATGTCGGCGGTGCGCCGATGTATCCGTCGAAGAACATCATCCAGAACGCGGTGAACTCGAAGGACCACACCACGCTGGTCGCTGCCGTGAAGGCGGCCGGCCTCGTCGACACGCTGTCGGGCCCGGGTCCATTCACGGTGTTTGCTCCGACCAATGAGGCCTTCGCCAAACTGCCGGCGGGCACCGTCGACAACCTGCTGAAGCCCGAGAACAGGGCGACGCTGACCAGGGTGCTGACCTATCATGTCGTTCCCGGCCGCATGACCGCGGTCAATCTGATGAAAGCGGTCAAGGACGGCGAGGGCGAGGCGCATCTCAAGACTGTCGCGGGTGCCGACTTGACGGTCAAACAGGCCGGGCCCGGCAAGCTCTCCATAACCGACGCCAAGGGCGATGTCGCCATGGTTACGATCGCCGACGTTCTGCAGTCGAACGGCGTGATCCACGTCATCGACACCGTGCTGCTGCCGATGTGAGGCGGCGGCGTCCGCCCTCTTCCCGATCGCGGGGAGAGGGCAACCCTTCAGCTCACGCCGTTGTGGCGTGACATCCGGGCCGCTGTGACGCCAATGTGAAGCGCAGACCGCCGGATTTTGCTATAGCTAGCCATCCGATGGTGTTGCCATGACGGTTGAAGCCGCCGCCAAATCCCCGCTCATCGCCGAGACGGCGATCGCGCCGATCGTGCACCCGCTTTGGGTGCGCGTGACGCATTGGGTCAATGCGCTGGCGATCTTCGTGATGATAGGCTCGGGCTGGCAAATCTACGACGCTTCGCCGCTGTTTTCGTTCATCGAATTTCCGCGCCAGATCGCGCTCGGCAACTGGCTCGCCGGCGCGCTGCTCTGGCATTTCGCAGCGATGTGGCTTTTGGTGATCAACGGCATCGTCTATGTCACGCTCGGCATCGTCACCGGCCGGTTCCGCCGCAAGCTGTTTCCGATCCGGCTGCGCGAAGTGATCGGCGATTTTGTCGCCGCACTTCGCGGCAAGCTCTCGCACGACGATCTCAGCGTCTATAACGCCGTGCAAAAGCTTCTCTATGTCGGCGTGCTGCTTGGCGGCGCCGTCATCGTGCTTTCCGGCCTGTCGATCTGGAAGCCGGTGCAGCTCAAGTGGCTCACCGCTGTTTTCGGGGGCTACGATACTGCGCGCTACGTGCACTTCTTTGCCATGGCGTCGATCGTCGGGTTTCTTTCCATCCATGTCGCGCTCGCTTTGATCGTGCCGAAGAGCCTGCGCGCGATGATTTACGGCCGCTGATTCCGTGGAGGAGGCCATGCCCCGTCAGCGCAAGTCGATCCCCGGCGTCGATGCCAAGCTGTTGATCAAGGATGCCGGCAAGCTGTTGCCCGAGCCGTCGCGCCGGCTGTTCATGCGCGGTGCGGCAAGCCTTGGCGCCCTCGCTATGCTGACCGGCTGTGACATCATCGACGGCGATACATCGGAAAATGCGCTGCGCGTGATTTCGCGGTTCAACGACCGCGTCCAGGCGCTGCTGTTCAGTTCGACGACGCTCGCACCGGAATATCCGGAAAGCGCGATTACGCGGCCGTTTCCGTTCAACGCCTATTATGCGCAGGACGAGGCACCGGAGATCGACGGCGAGAATTTTCAGCTCGAGATCGGCGGCCTGGTCGACAACAAGAAGCCTTGGACACTGGCGGAGCTCTACAAGCTGCCGGAAGTGTCACAGACCACGCGTCATGTCTGCGTCGAAGGCTGGAGCGCCATCGGCTCGTGGCAGGGCGTGCGGCTGTCCGACTTTCTCAAGATGATCGGCGCCGACACCACGGCGAAATATGTCTGGTTCCAGTGCGCCGAAGGCTATTCGAACACGATCGACATGCCGACCGCGCTGCATCCGCAGACGCAACTGACATTGAAGTTCGATCATGAGATCCTGCCGACCGCCTACGGCTTCCCGATCAAGATCCGCATCCCGACCAAGCTCGGCTTTAAGAATCCGAAATACGTCACCGCGATGTGGGTGCAGAACAACGACGCCGGCGGCTATTGGGAAAACCAGGGTTATAACTGGTTTTCCGGGCTCTGACGTCGACGGAAACTCGGGTCCGCGTCGTGCCGCCCCGGACGACGCCTTCGCGGCTGAATATCATCTTTTGGAAAACCGGCTTCCACTTTCCCTGGTCATGCTCTAGCAATCGTCGCCGTCATTCCATGAGGCGATTGTTATGGCGACCTATAGGCTCCTTTTGCTGGCCGGCGACGGCATCGGTCCCGAAGTCATGGCCGAGGTGAAGCGTCTGCTCGGCTTCTACGCGAGGAAGGGCATCGCCGACTTCCAAACCGAAGACGATCTTGTCGGCGGTGCCTGCTACAACGTTCATAATGTCGCCATTACCGACGCGACCATGGCCAGGGCTCATGCCTGCGACGCCGTCATCTTCGGCGCGGTCGGTGGACCGAAATGGGACAAGGTGCCCTACGACGCGCGGCCGGAGGCGGGGCTGTTGCGACTGCGCAAGGAACTCGGCCTGTTCGCCAACATTCGGCCGGCCATCGTCTATCCGGCGCTTGCCGATTCCTCGAGCCTCAAGCGTGAAGCGGTCGAAGGGCTCGATATCGTCATCCTGCGGGAGCTTACCGGCGGCGTCTATTTCGGCGAGCCCAAAACCATCACTGATCTCGGCAACGGTCAGAAGCGCGCCATCGACACCCAGGTCTATGACACCTACGAAATCGAGCGCATCGCCCGCGTCGCTTTTGAGCTGGCGCGCAAGCGACACAACAAGGTCACCTCGATGGAGAAGCGTAACGTCATGAAGACCGGCGTGCTGTGGCATGAGGTCGTCGAGCAGGTGCATGCGCGCGAATACAAGGACGTCCAGCTCGAACACATGCTGGCCGATGCCGGCGGCATGCAGCTCGTGCGCTGGCCGAAGCAGTTCGACGTCATTGTCACCGACAACCTGTTTGGCGACATGCTGTCTGATGTTGCGGCGATGCTGACGGGCTCGCTCGGCATGCTGCCGTCGGCCTCGCTCGGGGAACTCGATCCCAAGACCCGACGGCGTAAGGCGATGTACGAGCCGGTGCACGGCTCGGCGCCGGATATTGCCGGCAAGGGCATGGCCAATCCCATCGCGATGCTGGCGTCGTTCGGGATGGCGTTGCGTTATTCGTTCAACATGGGCGAGGAGGCCGATCGGCTCGATGCGGCGATCGCCGCGGCGCTCGCCAAGGGGCTGCGCACCGCCGACATCAAATCCGAGGGCGCCAAGATCGTCAGCACCGCCGAAATGGGTGAGGCGATCGTCGGCGAGCTCGCCGCGCTCGCGCCCTGATGCCAGCCGATCGGCCACGGACCGTATAATCAATCGCGACGATGTCTCAGCTCATTCTCGCGGTTCACTGCGGCGGTCATGATGCGGCGGCTGCCGTGTTCGACGATTATGCGATGCGCGCCGCAGTCCAGCTCGAACGGCTGACGCGCTACAAAGGCGACGGCCGCGAGCATCCCGATCTGGCGATCGACGAAGTGCTGTCGATTTGCGGTGCGAGCCGCCGTGACGTCGACGTTGCCATGTTCACTCGCACCGAATTCCCCACGGCTTACCTGCGCAATATCAGCGGCGTCCGTTGGCTGCGCGAGAAGTACCGCAAATATGCCGAGGGACACACGCGGCGCTACCTGCCGCCGGAATTTCGCCGCTACAACACCACCAATATCGACGACATCGTCAATATTCCGAAATTTCGCCGCGCCAGCGGCTTTCGCGACGACACGCGGGTCGGCTTCCACAATCATCACGAGGCGCATGCGCTGGCGGCGCTGTTCTACACGCCATGGGACGATGCGCTTCTCGTCACCGCCGACGCCGGCGGCGACACCGTCAATTACAGCCATCGACATCTCGCCGACGGCAAGCTCACCACCATTTATGGCGGCGAAGAATGCCTGCTATTGCCGATGCCGACCGACAGCCTGGGCTATGCCTATATGGCGATGACGGAAGCGCTCGGCTTCACGCCGATGCGCCATGAGGGCAAGCTCACCGGGCTTGCCGGTTTCGGTCGGCCGGTCCTCGCCGAGAAGATCGCGGCGCGATTTTTTGTCGATGACGGCGGCCGCGTTCATTCCGATTTCCGCGACCGCCATGATGTCGACGACTTCATTGCTGCGCTCGCCAAGACGGTGAGCCGCGAAGACGCCTCGGCCTCGATCCAGAAAGTGATCGAGGACACGATGCTGCTTTCTGTGCAGCGGCTTTTGCAACGGCACAAGTCGCGTCATCTCGGTCTCGCCGGCGGTGTATTCGCAAATGTGCGGCTCAATCGGGTACTGGCCGAGAGCCTTCCGCTTGATGAAATCTTCATCTTTCCGGCGATGGGCGACGAAGGCATGCCGGCCGGCGGCGCGCTCTGCTACCTGCTGCAACGCGATGGACTGGCGCACTGGCTGTCACGGCGACACCGTCTGCGCGACGTTTATCTCGGCCGCGACTATACGGCCGCGGTCGATGCTGCACTCGGCGCCTTGGCCGGCATTCGCCGCACGACGGAAGCCCCGGTCGAGGGGGCAGCGCGACGGCTTCATGCCGGCCAACTCGGCGCTATCTATACCGGGCGTGTGGAATACGGTCCGCGCGCGCTTGGCGCGCGTTCGATCCTCGCCAATCCGTCACGCCGCGAAACCCACGACTTGCTCAATCAGCGCCTGGCACGATCGGAATTCATGCCGTTTGCGCCGGTGATCACCGCCGAAAAGGCGGCCACGGTTTTCGACATCACGCCGGTCAATGCCTATGCGTGTCGCTTCATGACCATCACCTGCAATGTCAAGCCGGAATGGCGCGAGCGCATCGCCGCGGTTGTTCATGTCGACGGTTCGGCGCGGCCGCAGACGATCGAGCGCGAGACCAATCCGCTCTACCACGACATTCTCACCGCTTTCGAGCGTGAGAGCGGGTTGCCGGTGCTGGTGAACACAAGCTTCAACGTCCACGAAGAACCGATCGTCAACAAGCCGTCCGAATGCGCCAAGGCGCTTCAGGACGGTCGCATCGATTTCGTGGTGACGCAGCAGGCGATCTATGAGCGCAAGCCAGCGCCTCAGAACGGCGTGTAGGGATTGTAGCCCGGCAGGTAGAATGGACCGGGCAGCGGGAAAGACCCGGCGCCACGCACGTCGGGCCCCATGAACCAGTTCGGGCGGCCCGGATCGCCGCCCGGTGGCAGCATGTAGTCCTTGAAGCTGCGATCGCCGACTGCCACTTCGGTCCCGGTATCGAGGTAGGAGCGCCGCGGCACGACGATGACGGTAGTGTGGCCGTATTGGTCGTGAAGGATCGTCTTGGTCGGCTCGATCACGGTACCGGCGGCCGAGCGGGGCAAGTCTGGCGGCGAATTCTTCTTGCTGGCGGCCTGTGCGGCGCCGAGCGCTGCGACAAGGGTGGCAGCGGCGATGAAGGCGATACGCATGGCTCCTCGCTTTCCTAAATCTGCACCCAGGTCGGCTCTCAAATCCGCACCCGTTCTGCACTCTAGCCTGCTTGCGCTGCCGGCGACAGCGCCCTGGCAACCAGCGCGTTGCATCTGCGGTTCCGCAATCGCCGCAGAACAATATGCTCTATTCTCTGTACCTTATGTCACATTT
>Ga0335081_10020254_pt1 | contig 10759 bp, 8 predicted proteins | sample Lox_Sample_35_FD_206713 | JGI IMG/M metagenome (GOLD analysis project Ga0335081, IMG submission 206713) | Soil microbial communities from Loxahatchee National Wildlife Refuge, Florida, United States - Lox_Sample_3.5 | ecosystem: Environmental > Terrestrial > Soil > Wetlands | place: USA: Florida... | reverse complement strand
TCGGCGGCTTCCAGCATCTGCACCACCCGCAGGGTGCTGTCCGCAAATGGAGTTGGCATCGCTCAGTACGCTCCTTCACCCGAGAGCACGGCCCGAGGCGTTTGGGCCAGAATGCGCAGATCGAGCCACAGCGACCAGGCCTTGGCGTAGCGCAGGTCCAACCGCACCATCTCGTCAAACGTCGTGCGGCTTCTCCCGCTCACCTGCCACAGTCCCGTCACCCCCGGCTTCGCCTCCAGCAGCCGCCGCCGATGCCAGGCGTCGTAGTCCTCCAGTTCGTAGGGGATCGGAGGCCGCGGCCCCACCAGCGACATCTCTCCCTTCAAGACGTTCAGAAACTGTGGCAACTCGTCCAGACTGGTCTTGCGCAGCAGTTGGCCCAGCGGCGTCACCCGCGGATCGTGCTTGATCTTGAAGACCCCCTCCGCCGCCCCCGCGGCCGGCAGGGACCCGCTCTCTCCCCGAATCAGGCTCTTGACGAATTCCCGATGCAGCCTGGCCTCGCTGTTCACGTACATCGAGCGGAACTTCAGAAAGGTGAACCGCCGCCCGTACTGCCCGATCCTCACCTGCCGGTACAGCATCGGCCCCTTCGAACTCAGCTTGACCGCCACCGCGATCAGGGCCATCAAGGGCGAGAAGACCAGCAGGGCCGCCGCGCTGCCCCCCAGATCCATCAGGCGCTTGATCAGCAGGCCCACTTTGCGCGCCCCGCCCCGTTCCCGCACGTCGCGGTAGAGCACCGAGTCCTCGGAGGCTTGCCAACCGTCCCCTGCCGGGGCTTCGGGAAACAGGTGGAAGGAAACCTCTATCCGCTCCACCTCCCCGGCCTCCAGCCGGCTCCGCAACACCGTGTTCATCCGGGCCCTCAGCACTCCCTGGGTGGCCCGCGCCCCGGCGGCCTCCACTTCCGTGAAGATCACTCCCACCGCCGCGTCCTGCCGGTACCACCCGCTCAGGTCGGTCTCCCGGATCGAGCCCGCCAGCGCCGCCGTGACCTCACCGAGCCCCTGCCCGCCCGAGTTGAACACTTCCTCGCCCTCCAGCAGCATCAGCAGGAAGTGCTTCCGCGAGCGCTCCGCCCGCTTGCGCTCCAGACTCAGCGCCTGCAGAAAGTGCGCCTCCGGGGTCAGCGCACGGTGGCCCTCGGAGGCCACCGGCGCCCGACGACGCTTCTTCACTTTGCGCAGGAAGCTCCCAGGATTCCGTTCCCGGGGCGAGACCGGCAGGTTGAACAGGCTCATGCTCGATTTCGTGAGGCTCGAAACCCGCCCGCAGACCCCGGCTGGACCCGGGGCGCTAGCAGGATGGGATGGACTCGGATTCAGACCGCAGGGATGAGGACCCGCACAGGACGATACGACGGATAGCAACTGCCCGCAGCTCTCGGCACCTGCCGCGCCGCCGGTGCCGCCACCCGCTCCACCGTTCCGGCATCCACTTCGGTGGCCACCGATTGCTGCAGCAACTCCACCGACAGCACCAGCCGGCATCGATTCTTCTTGCGCACCAGAATGCCTTCCAGCCCCTCCAGCGCGCCCCACTTCACCCGCACCCGCTCCCCCACCTTCAGGAAGGGGTGCGGTTCCACCTCCAGCCGCCTCTCGATCAACTGCCGGACAGCGTCGATTTCAGCCTGAGTGACGATCCCCGCCCGTCCCCCCTCGCCCACCATGGCGTGAAATCCCGTGGTCGTCACGATATCCAACCGCCTCTCCAGACCCCCGCGGATAAACACGTAAGACGGAAACAAAGGCAAAGACAATTGCCGCACCCGGTCCTTCCATCGATGACTCGCCTGGTAGAGCGGCAGAAAGGTTTCAAATCCCTTCTCCCTCAGAATCCGCTCCACCAGCTTCTCATGCTGATAGCGCGTGTATAGAGCATGCCACGCCACCCCACTGCCACCGTCCCCGCTCTCTGCCCTCAGCATATAGCTCCGCCCTTTGACTTACAGGCCCTTCGGCCCCGTAAGCCTCCCCCGTTTCTCACCGCCTGCCCTCTCGCTGCTCACACCCCCATCCGCAGCGAAACTACCTTCAACCCTCTCAAGCCATCGCGGTCCCCGCCGTCCGTCCGGCCCGCCCGAATTGGAACTTGCTGACCCGGGCCGCCAGCGCCATCGGCCTCCCGCTCTCCGGGTCCGAGATCGCCCGCACGATCACCCCCCGGCAGACCACCTCCGCCGCCCCTTCGTTCCTGCTCACCGCCGGCAGGCTGAACGCCATCTCGACGGCCGTGCTCGGCCGCGCGGAGCGATCGGCCTCAAATAACACCCCCGATTTACTGATGTTCACCATCGTACCCTCATGCCACTCCCACTCCCCCGCCGTCCGGTAGCGCAGCCGCGTGTGGATCGTGAAGCGCTGGGCCCGCGCCTGTTCCCCGAACCGTACCACCGTCTCCGCATGAACCTCAGACGCCGGACGCCGATCCGAAGCCCGCAATATAGGTCTGAGCACCCGCGCTCCTGATTGCCGGCCGCCTCATCGCGCCGGGAGAGGTTATTCGCGTCCCCCATTAGACGGTTTCGCCCCTTCCGGCGCAAGAGGCCGAAGGTCACTCGCCGACTGGGACGCTAGACCCGGGGTCGCGGCAGGAGCGATCGGGCCGCAGGGCACGCATTGTCCGGGGAAGGACTGGGAGTCATCCTTCTCCCCGCTTCTTAGAGACAGCCGGTGCAAGGCGATCAGCCATGCCCCAGTCAGTAACTGGCACTTTCGGGCCATTGACGCGGGCTCATTCTCAGTGCCAAATAGTCAGTGTCCAAGGTAGGGACAGCTTCTAGAGTCATCTCATACCATTCCAACCCAGAAAGGGGGTCCTATGGGAGAGTTGGATTCACCCGGGGGGAGAGCCGGTCTCATTCGTGTGATGATTGCGGACCATACCGCCATGGGAGCACAGTTGTTAGCCGATGCCCTGAAGAGATCTCACCGTTTCGGGACGGTGCTGGCGGCCAGCCGGGCCCGCGACGTGCTCACGGCGGTGGCGGATCAAGCCCCGGACGTCGCCCTGATCAGCGCCGAGTTCGAGGACGAGCCGGGCCGAGGCTTCAAGCTGGCCCAGGAACTGTGCGCGGCGCGCCCGGAGCTCAAGCTGGTCATGCTGCTGGACGTGCCGGACCGCGACTCGGTGGTGCAGGCCTTTCGAGTGGGCAGCCGGGGGGTCTTTGGCCGGGCCAAGTCGGTGAAGGATCTGCTGAAGTGCATCGACTGTGTCCAGGCGGGACAGGTCTGGGCGAGTGCGGAGGAGTTGGGCTTTGTGCTGGCAGCCCTCCGCGACCATCCGCCCTTGCGCGTGGTCAGCCGGGGAGGCGTTCCGCTCCTCACCCCACGCGAGATGGCGGTGGTGAAGTGCGTGGCCGAAGGGCTCACCAACCGGGAAGCCGCGGCGCAGTTGAAGCTGAGCGAACACACGGTGAAGAACTACATGTTCCGCATCTTCGACAAGCTGGGCGTCTCGACCCGGGTGGAGTTGATCCTTCACGTGGCCAGCCAGTTCCAGCGCAGTCCGGATTCCGCTAGCCCCCCCTCCCCGCCCGAAGTGCCCCCCGGGAGCACCGAGGACCTGGTCTGGTGCCGGCGGCAGGCGGAGCGCGGGGTGGGAGCCGCCCAGTTCCGGCTCGCTCAACGCTATCGCGACGGTTCCGAGGTTCCGGTCGATCACGTCTCGGCTTACCTGTGGTTTCTGGTGGCGGAGCACTCCGACCCGGAATTGAGCGCGGCCAGCCGGTCGGCGCGTGCCCGCCTGGCCGCCCAGATGACCCCGGATCAGGTGGCCGAGGCGCGCCGCCGGGCTTCGGCCTGGGAGCGGCGCCACCAGGAACGCCTCGGCGTTCCGCCTTCCCGCGCCCCCTGGCCCGAGGAACCCGCCGCCCTCACCGCCGGTTAGCGCCTTCGAGATCGTGGGCAGCCGTTACGGGCCGGCGGCGAGCGCTCGCCACGCCATCTTCATCGACCGCTGCTGCCTGTGGACAAGCCCGGGGTGGAGTCCGGCCTCGGCTGCTGCAGCCCGCGCAATCCTGGAGTGGCCAACCGCTCTCAGGCGCGCGGCGTTGTCGCCTCCCTTCAGCAGATTAAGGGGCGAAGGCAGCGCCGCTTTGCCTCTAATTCCCGGCGCTCTCTGTGTTGAGCTTCGAGAGCCTGAGAGGGGATACTCCGGCGGCCCGCGAAGGCGCGTACCGTTTCGGCGCCACTCGATCAGGTAGCAGCAGTGCGCCGGGCCACATTTGATCCGGCCCTTCGGGTTGCACGGAGAGTGAGGTTTTTCCACCCGGTAGCGGTCCGGGCCTGGCTGATGACGTTGACCCGCGCCATGGCGAGCCCACCTCAAGAAAAGCCCCTCGTGTCAAGCCAACTTATTGATTCCATCAAGAAATGCGCGGGCAAGCCTGTAAGCCGAATTTTGTAACCGCCCGAAGGCGGCCAGCGATCATTCCTCTAGCCCCGCGATTGCTCACGGGATCGAGCGACCTACCCGAGGGTTGTAACGGAGCGGGCCACTCCTCCCCTCCTATTTGGTCTTGCTCCGTGTGGGGTTTTCCCTGCCACGGGCATCGCTGCCCGCGCGGTGCGCTCTTACATTAAGCCTCCCGGGCTTGCGCCGGCGGGCAGCCGCACCATTTCACCCTTACCCGGGCGGGAGCCCTCGCAGGCCCGCCAGCGCCAGGCGGTATATTTTCTGTGGCACTTTCCGTACCGGAGGCGTACGGGCCTCAGCCATCCGCCCCCAACCCTCGCCGTTAGCGAGCACACTGCCCTGCGGAGTTCGGACTTTCCTCTCCCCCATCCATGCCTGCCTCGCCGGCCCCCGAAAGGGCCTGCGAAGCGCTCAGACGAGGCAGCGATCACCCGGCTTACCCGCGCAAACGGTATGATAGCAGGCGCGACGAGGATGCGATAGCGCAGCGCCCACCCAGGCCGCCCGTCCCGACCGCGCATCATAACCATCACCCATGACTCACACTCGCATTCGCGCTGGACGATCGGCCGCCCCGCCGCTGAGGCTGCTGCTCCCACTGGCCGCACTGAGCTGCGTATGGCTCCGGGCCGTTCCGCTGACAGCGCAAACCGCCCCGTCCGCTCCTCCGGCGCATGCCCAGTCGCAATCCGCGCTCCAGGCGGCGGACACCATCCTGCAGCAGATGAGCAGGATCACCGGGCTGCCCGTGAAGGGCGCGCTCAAAAAGCAGCTCATCAGCAAGCCCGAGATGAAGAAATACCTCGAGGAAAATCTGCGCATCGAGATGCCGCCGGAGGAAATGCTCGGCCAGGAGGCGGCTCTCAAGACGTTTGGAATCGTCGGCCCGGACTTCGACTTCGAAAAATTCCTGGTGAGCTTCTACACCGAACAGGCCGCCGGGTTCTACGATCCGCGGCGCAAGACGATGTTCATGGCGGACTGGGTGGCTCCCGACCTGCAATCTACAGTCCTCGCTCACGAGCTCACCCACGCCCTTCAGGACCAGAGCTTCGACCTGTGGAAGTTCATGCACGCCACGCCCGACGACGACGATGCCACCGCGGCCCGCGAGGCCCTGGTGGAAGGTTATGCCACGCTGTCGATGACGCAGGCCTCGCTCGGCTCCGTGCCCATCGAAAAAGTGCCCTCCCTCGACTCCCTAATGGACCAGCTTGTGAACCAGCAAATGGCGGAGTTCCCCGTTTTCACGAAGGCGCCTTATTTCCTGCGCTTCCAAGCGCTTTTTCCCTACGTTCAGGGCATGCACTTCGCGAGACGCGGCCTCAAGCTCGGCGGCTGGAAGCGCTTGAACGAGACGTTTAGGCACCCGCCCGCCAGCACGGCCGAGATCTTTCAGCCGGACCTCTACTTCGATCCGCCGCCTCAAGCGCAGGTGACGAAACCGGAGCAGAACGTCTTGCCACTGCCGCCTCCTCCGGCGCTCGAGCGCTCCGGCAGCCTCAAGCGGGTCGAGGCGAATGTAATGGGGGAAATCGGCTACTACGCGTTGATCGGGCAGCTCGTGTCGCAGGAGGAAGCGCAGAAACTGAGCGCTTCGTGGCGCGCCGACCGCTACCTGGTTTATGAAGGTCCCGGCCCCAGCCAATACACGCTGGTGGCGCGCACGCGATGGTCGAGTCCTGAAGCCGCCGCGGCCTTCTGCGGCGACTATCGAGCGCTACTTCAAAAGCGGTGGCCCGAGTCCACCACCAACGCCGCGCCCGCTGCCGGCGCGCATCGGGCAGCGCCTGGAATCCTTCCGCGAACCTCCGGAGCGCGGCGCGCCTTCCTGCTGCGTCGGGGCGACGAATGCAGCTGGGCGGAAGGCGTGCCCGAAGCCCAGGCGCCTGAGCTCCAAAAATGGCTCGCCGCCCTGCCCTGAGCGGCACATATCCTGGCGGCTCCCCGAAGGCTAACTCCGATCCAGTGAGTAAATAGTGAGCCCCGAGAGCATCTTGGGATAGAAGTCTGTGGACTTCTGCGGCATCACTTGGCCGGCCAGAGCGTTGCCGCGGACGGCGTCGATGGGCGTGGGGTTCACGAGAAAACACGCCTGGGCTTGACCCTCGTCCACCGCGCGAACGGCCGCCTCCATCGCGCGCTCGTAATGCAAATTTCTCTCTTCGCGCACGGCCTCGCGGTCGATGCGGAGCGCGCCCTCGATCAGGAGGCGGTGCAGCACGAAGGCGTCGAGGCGGGCGAGGCCCGTCGGCACGTCCGCAAGCTCACAGCGCGCCGCTTCGTCCCGCAGCGCGAGGACCACCGCCCGGCTGCCGCCCGCGTACGCGATGAAGGCGGGTCCGCCACGGCCAACCTGCGCCAGAACATCCTGCCACGCATTCGCCCCGCCCGGCTGCGGCGCGGCGAGTTCCTTGACATCGAAAAAGGCTCTCGCTGCCGCCAGGAAGCGCTCCCAATCGAAGCCTTCAAGGCCGTGGATCACGCGATGGGTGGGGAGGATCGCCAAGCCGTCCGTTTCCATTCGCACCAGCGTGACCATCACGTAGTCGGCCGCTGAATTCCCTTTCCCCTGGGCGCGCAGGCTATTCCGGTAGGCCAGCGCGGTCTCGTAACGATGATGGCCGTCGGCGATCACCAGCTTCCGGCTGCGCATGGCGTCCTGAATCTTCGCGATCGCCCCCGGAGAGTTCACACGCCACACCTCGTGGCGCGTGCGGTATTCATCGTCCACGCTCTCCCAGGCGGGCTCGCGGCGCGTCCAGTTGACCAACTGGCGCTCCACCACGCCCTCGGGATCGCTGTAGAGAAGGAAAATCTGGCCGAAATGCGCCCGGGTGGCGCGCAGCAGCGCCAGGCGGTCGGCTTTCGGGCCCGAGAGCGTCTCCTCGTGGCGGTAAACGACGCCGGCGGAGTAATCCTCCAGGCGGCAAAGGCCGATGAACCCCCGGCGCCGCTTGCGCACTCCGGCCTGACCGGGCAGCTCGTACTCCTGGTCGTAGGGATAGAGGGCGGGAGAGGCGTCCGACGCCAGCACGCCGCGCGCGATCCAGTCCGTGAATTCGCTCGCGGTGGCGGCGTAGGGATCAGCTTCGGCCGCATCGGCGCGGCGGCGGATGATTCGCGCCAGATTGTAAGGGCTCGCGGCGTAGTAGCGCGCTTGCAGGTCGGGAGTGATCTTGTCGTAGGGCTGCGTCACCAGCTTGTCGAGGCCTCCGAGGGCCGGTGCGTTGTAGTGAAGCGCCCGAAAGGGCAGAATTTCAGCCATGAAAGAGGCGTTCCTTTATCGCTCGAGAGTCAGCGCCGGCGGGCGATCGCCCTTCAGCATCCAAACGGATGACGTCTGTCGCACCGCACCGTGCCGCTCGTCCTTGGTAGCAGTCGCGCCGTCTCCGTGTCAATCGCTCACGATTCGCGCGCCCGCGTTTCGCGATCATCTTCCCATACCAGCGCCAGCCGATGTTATGATCGAAATTGGGCGTTCGACGGTCCCGCTCACGCGGCCGGCCATCGCAGGCCGCGGCCTGCGGCCGTGCATCGTCCGAAAGACCTCCATGGAACTCACTTCGGACCGCCCCGCTCTCCCCGCTCCCATCGAGTTGATCATTTTCGACCTTGACGGCACCTTGATCGACAGCCAGCAGGACCTGGCCCTGAGCGTGAACGCCGTGCGCGAGCGCCTGGGGCTCGAGCCGCTGCCCTACGGCACCGTGGCCTCCTACGTGGGCCGGGGCGTGGTCACGCTGATGCGCCGCGCGCTCGGCCAGAATGCCGGCGAGGAGTCCGTGAACCGCGCGGTAGAGATGTTCCTCGAATATTACTGCGACCACATGCTCGACCACACCCTCGCCTATCCCGGCGTGGCCGAGGCGCTGGAGCGCCTGCGGGCGCGGAAGATGGCGGTGCTCACCAACAAGCCGGTGCGCTTCAGCCAAGCCATTCTCGACGGCCTCGGCCTCAGCAACTACTTCGCGCAGGTTTACGGTGGCAACAGTTTTGAGCAGAAGAAACCCGATCCCGTGGGCGTGTTTACCCTGATGCGCGAGCTGGGCGCGACCGCCGGGCGCACCCTGATGGTGGGCGACTCCGACACCGACGTACTCACCGGCCGCAACGCGGGCGTGTGGACCTGCGGCGTCACCTACGGCCTCGCGCCCGACACCCTGAAGACCTCGCCCCCCGACGTCCTGCTCGACGATCTGCGCGAGCTCCCCGCACTCCTGAACGGAAGCTCGGAGCAGAGACCAGTGGCGAGTGACACGTGACGAGCGACATGTGCGGAGCCCGGTAGCCCGGGCGAACCAGCGGCTGCTGATCGCTGGGCGCTGAGCTCTGAAAAAAAGCGGTGGCGGAGCGAAATGCGCTCCGCCACCGCAGGCTGCCAGGAACCTTACAAATGTAGCCTACTGCCCGTCACCGCCGTCGTCGCCCCCGCTGCCGGGCGAAACCACCACAAACACCGAGCTCCCCTGCTGGTTGATGCGCAGCAAGGTGTCGCCCTTGGCATCGGCGGCCAGCTTGTTGAAGTCCGCCACCGAGTTCACCGGCTGGCGGTTGATGCCCTCAATCACCATCCCGGGCTGCAGGCCGGTCTGGGCGGCGGGGCTGTTGGGGTCGATCTGGCTGATCACCACGCCGTGCACGTCGGGCCCCAGGCCGAACTGCTGGCGGATGGGCGGGGTGAGGGCCTGCACCTGGATGCCGCGCAGAGTGCCCTCGGAAGGCGCCTGGCCCAGGCCTGCATTTACCGGCAGACCGGCGGGCCGGTCGCCGAGGGTCAGGTGGATGTCCATCTTCTTGCCGTTGCGGATGATGCCGAGCGTCACGGCGGTGCCCGGATTGGTGTTGGTGGTGAGCGCGGTCAGACCGCCGGGGGAATCCACCGTCTGCCCGTTGAAGGTGCGCACCACGTCGCCGGCCTTGAGACCCGCTTTATCGGCCGGGCCGTCCTTCTCCACGTCCTGCACCAGTGCCCCGGAGGTATCCGGCACGCCGAACTGCTTGGCCATCTTGTCGTCGAGGCTCCCGATGGTCACGCCCAGGTAGCCGCGCGTCACCTTGCCCGTCTTGATGAGGTCGTTCATCACGTGCTGAACCATGTTGGAGGGGATGGCAAAGCCCACGCCCATAAAGCCGCCTTCTCCGCCCATCCCGCTGTTGTTGCTCAGGATGGCCGTGTTAAGACCGATCACCTGGCCGCGGACGTTCACCAACGGGCCCCCGGAGTTACCGGGATTGATGGCGGCGTCGGTCTGAATAAAGTTCTCAAAGCCGTTGCGCTCAATGCGCATATCGCTGCGGCCGAGGGCGCTCACCGTGCCGCGGGTAACGGTGAAATTGAGGCCGAAGGGATTGCCGAAAGCCATCACGGTATCGCCCACGTGCAAGCCGGCCGAGTCGCCGATGGGCGCCGTCGGCAGGTCTTTGGCGTCGATCTTCACCACGGCCACGTCCGTCTGCGGGTCCGCCCCCACCACCTTACCGGAGAGCACGCGCTTATCCGTAAGCATCACTTTGATATCGGTAGCGTTGGCGATCACGTGATTGTTGGTGACAATGTATCCGTCCGGGGAGACGATCACGCCGGAGCCGAGCGCGTGCTCGCGCTGCTCGCGGGGAACGTTCATGCCCGGGATGTTGCCGAAAAACTGGCGGAAGAACGGGTCCATGCCCAGCGGCGAGCCTTGAACCTTCACCACGGAAGTCGTGCTGATGTTCACCACCGTCGGCGTCACGCTTTGCGCAATCTGCTCGTAGGCGCGGTTCAGGCGCTCCAACGTGTCGATGTCCGGCCCGTTCAGGCCGGCGCCCCCGCCCACTCCGGCCGCCGAAGTGCGCTGCGGGAAACTGTTATGATTGAAGTACATCATGGTGGAGAGAGCCAGACAGAGCACGCCGACCAGCGTGAGGCTCACTCCCAAAAAATTGTCTCTGAGAAATCCCTTGCTGTTGCTTTCCATAAACCCTTTCCTCCATTGGTCGCGGCGCCGGCCTTAAGCCGGTTGCGCCGCCGGCCTGCGTCTCCCTTTGTTGAAGACGGGCCAAACTCCAAACTCGTTACAAACGCCGAGAACCTCGGCCGGGCCGCCGGGCCGGTACGAGCTCCGCATACCGCCGCGGTCTCCGGGGCGAAAGCATGCGCCATCCTCATTGTAATATTGGACGAGCGCCGTGCGGCACTGTGAGCAAAAGCCGCGCCGTGGCCTTTCCCTTGATCGAATAACAAGTCTCCTCCGAACACCGGCCGCCAAACTGTTTGATGCGAGAACCGGGCGGTGCGAGACAGCGCCGCACAGGGGTTCAGGTTTCGCAGTTCTACTCTAAACTCTTGACTGTC
>Ga0335081_10020253_pt1 | contig 10759 bp, 13 predicted proteins | sample Lox_Sample_35_FD_206713 | JGI IMG/M metagenome (GOLD analysis project Ga0335081, IMG submission 206713) | Soil microbial communities from Loxahatchee National Wildlife Refuge, Florida, United States - Lox_Sample_3.5 | ecosystem: Environmental > Terrestrial > Soil > Wetlands | place: USA... | reverse complement strand
TCAAGCAGAGTTACCTCCTGACCGCGCGTTGGCTGCAATCGACAGTGCGGGAGGTCGAGGGCCTCGACGAGAAGACCGCGCGCAAAGTCGATTTCTACACGCGGCAATTCGTCGACGCGATCGCGCCTTCCAACTTCGTGCTCACGAACCCCGAGGTACTGCGCGCCACGATCGAGAGCGGCGGCGAAAACCTCGTCCGCGGCCTCGACAATCTGCTCGAGGATCTCGAGCGGGGCAAAGGCCGGCTCATGATCAAGATGACCGACCTCGAGAAATTCAAGGTTGGCGTCAACATCGCCGTGACGCCCGGGAAAGTCGTCTATCAGAACGACCTCATTCAGCTCATCCAATACGATCCCACCACCCCAACGGTGAAGCGCCGGCCGCTCCTGGTCATTCCGCCCTGGATCAACAAGTTCTATATCCTCGATCTTCGGCCCGAGAACTCCTTCATCAAATGGGCGGTCGATCAGGGGCACACGGTCTTCGTGGTCTCCTGGGTCAACCCCGACGAGCGCCTCACGCAGAAGAGTTTCGAAGACTATATGAAGGAGGGTCCGCTCGCGGCGCTCGAGGCGATGGAGGCCGCGACGGGCGAGCGCGAGGCCAACGTCATCGGCTATTGCCTCGGGGGAACGCTGCTCGCCTCGACCCTCGCTTACATGACCGCGAAGGGCGACGGGCGCTTCACGAGCGCCACTTATTTCGTTGCCCTCGTCGATTTCAAGGAAGCGGGCGAGCTCTCTGTCTTCATCGACGAGGAGCAGCTCCACGCCCTCGAGACGCGCATGCAGCAGCATGGCTTCCTCGAGGGGTCGGACATGGCGACCACCTTCAACATGCTGCGCGCGAACGATCTCATCTGGTCCTTCGTCGTGAACAACTACCTCCTCGGCAAGGAGCCCTTCCCGTTCGATCTCCTCTATTGGAACTCGGATTCGACGCGCATGCCCGCGGCGATGCACAGCTTCTATCTCCGCAACATGTATCAGCAGAACAAGCTCATCATCCCCGGCGGCATCTCGCTTTTGGGGGTGCCCATCGACCTGACGCGCGTGGAGACACCGAGCTTCCTCTTGTCGACGCGCGAAGACCACATCGCGCCCTGGAAATCCACCTATTCCGCGACGCAAATCTACAGAGGGCCCGTCAAGTTCACGCTCGCTGCGTCGGGTCATATCGCAGGGGTCGTCAATCCTCCGGGACGCAGCAAGTACGGTCACTGGCAGAACGCGAAGAACCCGCCGACGCCCGAGGCCTGGCTCGAAAGCGCGAAGCATTATCCGGACTCCTGGTGGCCTGCCTGGGAGAAGTGGGTGAGCAAATATGCCGGCGGCGAGGTCCCCGCGCGAAAGCCCGGCGACGGCCGCCTCACACCCATCGAGAACGCGCCCGGCTCCTACGTGCTGGTAAAGGCGAGCTGAGGCGGAGCCTTCCCGCGCTTCAGCGATAGCGGTCCGCGAGCTTCGCGTAGCTCTCGGGGAGCCGCTCCATATATTGCTTCTCCTCCGGCGTCACCGCGCGGAGAAAGCGTGCGGGGGTACCGACCCAGAGCTCGCCGGATTTGACGCGCTTGCCCGGCGTGACCACCGCCCCTGCCGCAACCCAGGCCCCGGTCTCCACCACCGCCATATCCATCACGCACGCCTTCATGCCGACGAAGCAGCCATCCTCCAATCGGCAGGCATGAATGAGCGCCATGTGACCGATGGTCACGCGATCGCCGATCCAGGTGTCACCGCCGGCCTTGCCGGAGACGTGCACGACGGTGCCGTCCTGGACGTTGCTGAGCTCACCCACGCGGATGCTCGCGATGTCGCCGCGGAGCACGCAGCCGAACCAGATGCTCGCGCGCGGGAGAATCTCGACGCGGCCGATAAGCGTCGCGTTGGGCGCGACCCAGGCCTCCGGCGCCACCCGCGGCACGTGATTCAGGTAGGGCAGCACGATCGGCGCGTTCGGCATCAGGGGAAGAGCGGCTCCTGGCGAAGCCCCGCAGTCTCCGGAAAGCCCATCAGCACGTTCATGTCCTGAACGGCCTGGCCGGAGGCGCCCTTGACGAGGTTGTCGATCGCCGAGACCAGGATCGCACGCCCCGAGAGCCGGTCTTTCGAGAGCCCGATGAGGCAAAGGTTCGAGCCGCGGACATGATGCGTCGAGGGCAGTATTCCCTCCGGCAGCACATGAACGAAGGGCTCGCCCGCATAGGTCTCCTCGAGGACGCGCCGGAGATCGCCGAGCGTCGCCCCCTTGGCAAGCCGCACGTAGATCGTCGAGAGGATGCCGCGGTTCATCGGCATCAGATGCGGCGTGAAGCTCACGCGGATCGGCCGACCCGCGGCCGCGCTCAGACCCTGCTCGATCTCGGGCATGTGGCGGTGGCTTGCAACGCCATAGGCGTTGATCCCCTCCGCGACTTCCGCGAAAAGGCTCGTTTCCTTGAGGCTCCGGCCCGCGCCGGTGACGCCGGACTTGGCATCGATCACGATGTCGTCGGCGTCGATGAGGGCGGCCTTCACGAGCGGTACCAGCGGGAGCTGCGCTCCCGTGGGATAGCAGCCCGGCACCGCAACGAGCCGTGCATTCGCGATCGCGGAGCGCCAGACCTCCGTCAGGCCGTAGACCGCCTCCTTCTGCAGCTCCACCGCCTGATGCTCGTGGCCGTACCACTCCGTGTAGGCCGCGGGATCGGAGAGCCGGAAGTCCGCGGAGAGATCGAGGATGCGCAGGTGGCGCGGCAGCTCCGCGATCACCTTCTGCGTCGTCGCGTGCGGCAGGCAGCAGAAAACGAGATCGACCTTCGACCAATCGACGGCGTCGATGGTCACGAGCTTTGGCAGCTTGCGGATAGCGAGATGCGGAAAAACCGTGCCGATCTCCTTGCCGGCCTGGCGGTCGGCAGTGAGCGCCACGATTTCCGCATTTGGGTGTTCCGCCAACAGGCGCAGCAACTCCGCGCCGGTGTAGCCGCTGGCGCCGAGGATCGCGATCCGTATTTTGTAGTCCGAGGCTGGCATCGTCATTCTCCTGCCCGAAAAGCGAAAGGGCGCCCCGCAGGACGCCCTTTCCATAGCATGGAACGAGGTTGCGGCTTAGCGCTTCGAGAACTGGAAGCTACGTCGGGCCTTGGCCTTACCGTACTTCTTGCGCTCGACGACGCGGCTGTCGCGGGTGAGGAAGCCCTGCTGCTTCAGCACGGGGCGGAGGCCAGGCTCGAAGTAGGTGAGCGCCTTGCTGATGCCGTGCCGGAGCGCGCCGGCTTGCCCCGAGAGGCCGCCGCCGACGACGGAGCAGACGACGTCGTATTGGTTCACGCGGTTGGAGACCAGGAAGGGCTGGCCGATCAGCATGCGCAGCACCGGACGCGCGAAGTATACGGGGCTGTCGCGGCCGTTGACGGTGATCTTGCCGGAACCGGGCTTGATCCAGACGCGCGCCACCGCGTTCTTGCGCTTGCCGGTCGCATAGGCGCGGCCCTGCGCGTCGAGCTTGGGCTTCGCTTCGGTCTGCGCCGCGGTCTGCGCGTCCGCAGGCTTAGCCTCCGTCAGCGCGTGGCGGAGTGTGCCGAGGGATTGCTGGAGATCGGCCATCTGGGTCAGGCCCTCTTGTTCTTGCGGTTCATCGCGGCGACGTCGAGCGCCTGCGGATTCTGCGCTTCATGCGGATGTGCCTTGCCTGCATAGACCTTGAGGTGACCCATGACGCGCCGGCCCAGAGGCCCCCGAGGTACCATCCGCTCGACCGCTTTGATGATCACGCGCTCGGGATGCTTGCCCGCGAGGATCGCGCCCTTGCTGCGCTCCTTGATCCCGCCGGGATAGCCCGTGTACCAGTGGAAGAGGCTGTCGCGCGCCTTGTTGCCGGTGAGGCGCACCTTCTCCGCATTGATCACGACGATATGGTCGCCGCAATCCATGTTTGGCGTGAATGTGGGTTTGTGCTTCCCGCGCAGCCGATCCGCGATGATGGCCGCGAGCCGTCCGAGCACGAGCCCGTCGGCATCGATCAGCACCCACTTCTTCTCGATGTCGGCGGGCGTCAATGTGAAGGTCTTCATTTCCGTCACGTCGTCACGATCAAGGCCGCGCAGTATGCCGAGATTTCACCCGAAATCAACTTCCTTTAATTGTTTTACCTCAATATGTTAGAAGAGACGGTATCTGACTACCGCGGCGGAATCGAGTAGGTCGCGGTCACGTGCGCGACCATGTCGGGGTCGCCGTCGCTGAAAAGCTCGACCTCGCCCACCGCGAGGCGCTTACCGAGCTTGAGCATGCGCGCGACGGCGATTACATCCACCGGCGCCGGCTTTCGAAGGAAATTGATGTTGAGGTTCGTCGTCACCGCCATCTCCACCTTGCCGACGGCCGATAGCACGACCGCAAACATCGCGAGGTCCGCCAGCGCCATCAGCAGAGGCCCGCTGACGGTTCCGCCCGGGCGTGTGAAGTCGTCCCGGAACGGCAGGCGGAACACGGCCTTGCCGTCGGAGAGCTCCACGCACTTCGCGTCCATACCCGCAGCAAAGGGCACGCTCTCGCGCAGCAGCGCCTCGAATTCCTCGGGGGAAATGCGGGACATGGGCTCGGTCCTCGTTGATCCCTACAGAAATAGGCGACCCGATGCCGCCTTATCAAGACGGTTGAACGCAGCTTCGGAAAGGATTGAGATGCAGAGGACACGGCGAGCGAGGTCTTCATGAGCGCGGCAATTGCGAATACCAAGGAGGGCGAGCGCGTCCTCCTGCGTCGCGATGATGGCGGCGTGGCGTGGCTCACGCTCAATCGGCCGGGACAGCGCAACGCCCTTTCAATCGAGCTCCTGACGGCGCTGCAGAGGGAGATCGACGCGATCGCCGGGGACAAGGCCGCGAAGGTTGTCGTCATCGCCGGCGCCGGCCCCGCCTTCTGCTCCGGACACGACCTCCGGGAGATGCGCGCCAATCCGAGCCGGAAGCATTACGAGACCGTGTTCAACCTCTGCTCGCGCCTGATGCTGAGCATTACGAAGTTGCCGAAGCCGGTCATCGCGCGGGTTCACGGCATTGCCACCGCCGCCGGCTGCCAGCTCGTTGCGACCTGCGACCTCGCCATCGCCTCAGAGGGCGCGCGCTTCGCAACACCCGGTGTCAACATCGGACTCTTCTGCTCGACGCCGATGGTTCCGCTCTCGCGAGCGGTCGGGCGCAAGGCTGCGATGGAGATGCTGCTCACCGGCGACTTCGTGGAGGCCGCACGCGCGCGCGAGCTCGGCCTCGTCAATCGCGTGGTCCCCGCGGAAAGCCTCGACACGGAGGTCAACGAACTCGCGCAGCAGATCATTCAGAAATCCGCCTTCATCGTCTCCATCGGCAAGGAAGCATTCTATCGCCAGACGGAGCTCGGCCTTGCCGACGCCTACGCCTATGCGAGCGAGGTGATGACTCGCAACATGCTCACGCGCGATGCCGAGGAAGGCATCGATGCTTTCCTCGAGAAACGGCCTCCGAGCTGGGAGGATCGCTGATCGCCCGATGGATCACGAGCGTTACAGCGACGCCTATCTCCGGGGCATTCTCAAGGACGTCCACGTCATCGCGATGGTGGGTGCCTCGCCGCATTGGAATCGCCCGAGCTATTTCGCGATGAAATACCTCCAGGACAAGGGCTACCGGGTGATCCCCGTCAACCCTCGCGCCAAGGGCGAAAAGATCCTCGGCGAGGCCGTCTATGGCGAGCTCTCGGAAATTCCGGAGAAGGTCGACATGGTCGACGTCTTCCGCAATTCCGAAGCCGCGGGTCCGATCGTGGATCAAGCGATTGCGATCGGCGCCAAAGTCGTGTGGATGCAGCTTGGCGTCCGCAACGAGGCGGCAGCCGCCAGAGCGGAGGCCGCGGGCCTTCAGGTGGTGATGAACCGCTGCCCCAAGATCGAGTATTCGCGCCTCCACGGCGAACTCGCCTGGAGCGGCGTCAACACCGGAATCATATCCTCGAAGCGCCAGAAGAAGGCCTAGCCGCTCCGAGCGCGGCCACCTATAACGGCGGCGGCCCACTTAACGAGCTTCGGTGACATCCCATGGCTGAGAGACCCAACCGGCCCGGTTTCGAGACGCTGGCGATCCACGCGGGTGCCGCGCCCGATCCCACGACCGGTGCGCGCATCACGCCGATCTACCAAAGCACGGCCTTCGTCTTCGACGACGTCGACCACGCGGCCTCGCTCTTCAATCTGCAGACATACGGCTACATCTACTCGCGCCTCACCAACCCCACGGTCTCGGTGCTGGAGGAGCGTGTCGCCACGCTCGAGGGAGGGCGCGGCGCCATCGCCTGCGCCTCCGGCCATGCGGCGCAGCTTTTGGCCTTCTTCCTCTTCATGGATCCCGGAGCCGAGTTCCTGGCCTCGCGCAAGCTCTATGGCGGCTCGATCACGCAATTCGGCCGTAGCTTCCAGAAGTTCGACTGGCACGTCCATTTCGTCGATCCCGAGGATCCCGAGAACTTCCGCCGCGCACTCACGCCGAAATGCCGCGCCATCTTTATCGAGAGTCTCGCCAATCCCGGCGGCGTCGTGCTCGATCTCGAGGCGATCTCGAAAATCGCGCGCGAGGCGGGCGTGCTCCTCATCGTCGACAACACGCTGGCCTCGCCCTATCTCTGCCGCCCCATAGAATGGGGCGCGGACATCGTCATCCATTCAACGACCAAATACCTCTCAGGCCACGGCAATGCCATGGGCGGGGTCGTCGTCGATTCCGGCAAGTTCGATTGGGGCCAGAACGACAAGTTCAAGAGCCTGACCGAGCCCGAGGCGGCCTATCACGGCCTCCGGTTCCATGAGACCTTCGGCGACCTCGCCTACACCGTAGCGGGCCATGCGCTGGGGCTGCGCGATCTCGGGGCGACGCTCTCGCCAATGAACGCCTTCCTGACGCTGATGGGGATCGAGACGCTTCCGCTGCGCATGGAGCGCCACGTCAAGAATGCACAGGCTGTCGCGGAGTTTCTGGAGAAGCATCCCGCGGTCTCCTGGGTCTCCTATGCGGGCTTGAAGTCGAGCCCCTACCGCGAGCTCGCGCAGAAATACTTGCCGCGGGGGGCCGGGGCGCTCTTCACCTTCGGCGTCAAAGGCGGCTACGAGACGGGCGTCGCGCTGGTCGAGAATGTGGAACTCCTCTCCCATCTCGCCAATCTCGGCGATACGCGCTCGCTCATCATCCATCCGGCCTCGACGACGCACCGCCAATTGACGCCGGAGCAACAGGCCGCCGCCGGCGCGGGGCCCGACGTGGTGCGACTCTCCATCGGAATCGAGACCGCCGACGACATCATCGCCGATCTCGATCAAGCCCTCGCGAAGGCAAGGAAATAAGCATTCTGCGCTGGATATCTCGGTCGCGGGCTTGCGCATCATTGTGACCGCCGGAGGCGCCGGTATCGGCCGGAGGGACGCGACGCGATTTCACGAGCATGGTGCGAGCGTCTTCGTTCGTCTCGCTGCGCACCATGAAAGAGGAGGTTGAGATCGCGGACATGGCGCTTTTTCTCTTGCTCCCCGGCGGCGCGCCACGTCACCGGTCAGGCCATCGGCGTCTGCGGAAACGTCGAGTTCGAGCGGTAGACCCCTATTCCGCCGGAACCACCGCCGGGGAAACGTAGCGGTCGTCGTCTCGCGGCAGGAAGAGCGAGGCCGCTACGATGATCGCGACGAAGACGCCCATTATCCCGTAGAGCCAAGAGAAGTCGCCGGTGCTGTCGAAGACCCAGCCCGCGAGCGGCACGCCGAGCGAGGAGACGCCGAGGGAGAGCACGAATTTCGCGCCGAAGGCGGTGGCGCGCCAGCGACCCGGCGTGTAGCGAACGAGGAGGCTGTTTTCCGCGGGTCCCGTCAGCGTCTCCAGCGAGAAGAGGAGCGTCATCAGCGCGACGAGCGGCGCCTCTCGCATGTTGGTGATCAGGATCAGCACGGGTATCTGCGCGGCCCAGCAGAGGACGTAGACGCGCCGGAGCGAGTATCGGTCGGCGAGCCAGCCGCCGATGATCTGCACCGCTGCGCTCACCATGAAGACGAAGCTCACGAAGCCGCCGGTGCCGAGCGTCCCGCCGCTGGTGAGGCCGGTCAAGCGCAAGTCGAAGAGCTTCGGCATGGAGACCACGAGGATCTGGAACACGAGCCCCGCCAGCATCATCGTGATCGAGAGCACAATGAACGCGCGGCGGGCGTCGCCGCGGTCGGGCTCCGCCTCGGGCTTTCGGTCGGTCTTGAGCGCGACCACGTGCCGCCCGCGCACGAGCACGGCGAGGGCGATCCCGACTACCGCCGCGACCGCGCCGGGCACGATGAAGGCCGCACGCCAGCTCACGAGGTCCGTGAGCGCCCCGGCCACGAAGGAGGCGCTACCGACGCCGAGGCTTCCGAAGATCCCGTTCCAGCCGAGCATCCGACCGCGATTCTCGGCATTGCGCACGAGCCAGGCGATGCCGACGGGATGATAGATCGAGCCGAAGAGGCCGATCCCCGCGAGTCCGACCGCAATTCCAAGCGGGCCGTCTGCAAGGCCGGTGAGAATCGCCGCGGCGCCACTGCCGAGGAAGAAGATCACCATCATGTGCTCGGCGCTCCAGCGATCGCCGAGCCAGCCCGCCGGCAGCGCTGCGAAGCCGTAGAGCAGGAACCCCGGCATCGAGAGGGTGATCAACTCGCCGTAGGTGAGCCCGAAACGACCCTCGAGCGCCAGCACCACCGTCGGGTAGAGCAGCATCAGCATATGCGTGAGGAGGTGGCCCAGATTCGCGAACAGGACCGGCAATTTGGCGGCGCGAGGCGGCATCGTGAATTCCCTTCGAGCGACGCGGACGAAGCTGCCATGGGGGCGAAGGCGCCACAACCCGCGGGGCCGCAGACCTCCAATGCAGCGGCCGGCGCGCGGACACGTCGCTTGTTGCACGCGCCAAAGCCAATTACTCTCGCGTGATCAGATGAGGGGGCCCGCTGCGATGTCCGCCGTCACCGCACCGAAGGCAAATGAGATCCAGCCGCGTCCCTCGACCTCGCAACCCTCAGCGGTGCAACGAGCTTGGCTGAGCCGCGCCTTGACCCAGCCCGGCGGCAAGCTCCCGCTCTTCGACCCCAATGGCCAGCGTGTGAGCCCCCGCACCATTCAGTCCTGCATCGACCAGGGTTGGGCCGAGCCCTGGTTCGCCAATCCAACCAAGCCCGACTGGCTCGTCTGCAAGCTCACTGAACTGGGCCGCATCGCGGCCGCCAAGCGCGGATGAGGCGGAAACGCCTAGAAGCGATCTCTTAAGACCGCTCTCTAAGCTCTTGACTTGAGGTAAGAATGGTCGGGCATGTCAGATTCGAACTGACGACCCCCAGCACCCCATGCTGGTGCGCTACCAGGCTGCGCTAATGCCCGACCGGGACTGCTATCCGGCGCGGGTGACTATAGGGACCGCGGATCGCCAGTTCAACCCTATGCGCCCTCTGAACACTCCTTCGCCGCTTGAATCTCCGGCGCCGCAGGTGTCGTATAGCGTCCTCCGGCAAGGATCCCGATGGCGACGCGTCCCAATCCACTGAAGGTCAAGGGCGGCGCAAGTGAACCCGTGATTTTGGGCGCGGGCGCTGGCGTGCGCGAGGCCGCACGCGAGGTCGAGCTTGAGCAGTGGGCGTGGCGCAAGGTACGGAAGCTGCGCTTCCTCTACACGCACCTCACGATCTTCGCGCTCGGAAATATCATCCTGCTGCTGGTCGACGTGTCGACGCCCGGCGAGACCTGGTTCTACAAGGTGCTGCTGGGTTGGGGGCTCATCGCGGGGCTGCATGCCGCTTACGCCTACGAGCTGCTGCCTTGGACCACGCGGGACTGGGAGCAGCGCAAGGCTCAGGAGCTGATCGAGGAGCGACGCCAGCGCAGCCGCCGCGCTTGAGGTGCGGCTATTTGCGGCCGAGGCCGGCCTTGCGCAGCATGTCCCGGAGGTCACCGAGCTCGCGGCGGAGTTCTTTGAGCGTGCGCTCGAGATCGGCGCCGCTCTCACCCGTCGCAGGCTGCGCCGGCGCGCTTGCCGGTATTTCCGTTTCCTCCGGCCGATCGAGCTGCTCCGCGGGCTTGAGCTGCCCCTCGCGCAGCAGGCGCTGCACGCCCTTGATCGTATATCCATCGCCATAGAGGCATTGGCGGATGCGGCGCAGCAGCGTCACGTCCTCCGGCCGGTAGTAGCGCCGCCCGCCGCCACGCTTCAGCGGCCGAATCTGCGAGAACTTGGACTCCCAGAAGCGCAGGACGTGCTGCGGCACCGCGAGCTCCTCCGCCACCTCGCTGATGGTGCGGAAGGCGGCGGCGGACTTCGCTTGCCGCCGGCTGGAGGGCGGGTCGAACAAATCCGGCATCCGTAGTTATCCTGCCGCTGGCGCGGCACCGCCGCTGAGCGCGGCGTTGATCTGATCCTTGAGGACGTGAGAGGCACGGAACACGAGAACGCGGCGCGGCTGGATAGGCACCTCCGTGCCGGTCTTGGGATTGCGCCCGACGCGCTTTCCCTTCTTGCGCACGGTGAAGCTGCCGAACGAGGAGATCTTCACGATCTCGCCGCGGGCGAGCGCATTGGAGATTTCGTTGAGGACCGTCTCCACGAGCATTGCGGATTCGTTGCGGGAGAGACCGACCTCTTGATAGACGGCCTCGCTGAGCTGCGCGCGGGTGACGGTCTGCCCTGCCATGCTGCTCTCCCCCTGACTCGAATGTCGCTGAATTAAAACCTTAACTCGGTCGAGA
>Ga0335081_10020251_pt1 | contig 10759 bp, 7 predicted proteins | sample Lox_Sample_35_FD_206713 | JGI IMG/M metagenome (GOLD analysis project Ga0335081, IMG submission 206713) | Soil microbial communities from Loxahatchee National Wildlife Refuge, Florida, United States - Lox_Sample_3.5 | ecosystem: Environmental > Terrestrial > Soil > Wetlands | place: USA: Florida... | reverse complement strand
GAGACGCTCTGGACAAGGTAAACGCGGCAGTTCGCGAAGCTTTCCAGTCGAATCCGCTGCAGGGCCCGGCGTTCGATTCGATGGTGGACTTCAAGGAGCACCGCGACTATCTGGTGCGCACCAACGCTACCTATAAATAAGGCCATGGGTCCCTGGCGATGGCGCCGGGGACCTACTTCGGCCGGAAGCCCACGCTCTCCCACAGCGGAGCCGGCTCGTACAGCACGCCGTTGGCGAGCACCAGGCGCACGCTGCGGATGTTGTGGATGTTCTCCAGCGGATTGGCCTCGAGCACGTCGAGGTCGGCGCGCTTGCCTGCCTCCACGCTGCCGCTGTCGCCCTCGACCTTCATGACGCGCGCGGGCACGATGGTTGCCGCCTCGAGCGCTTCCATGGGCGTAAAGCCGGCCTGCGCGTAGAGCTCGATCTCGTGATACACGGAGAATCCCGGAACACCCTGATCGGTGCCGACCACGATGGGCACTCCAGCCTTGTGCAGCGCGCCGACAATCTCCAGATCGTGCTGGAAAACCTTCTCGCCGAGCGGCGCAAAGTCCGGCGGCAGGCCGCCGCTGACCAGTTGCTCGCGCAATTCGGGCGCGACGCGGGCAATGCCGGGCTCCATCTGCTCGGCCGGCTCGCCGGCGGGACGGAACTGCATCTGGAAGATGGTGATGGTGGGATCGATGACGGTGCCGTGCTCCCGGAAGAACGCTACCGCCTTCCTGCTTTCCTCGGAGTTGACGTCGATGGAGGCCATCGCCTTCAGGCGCTCGGGCCCTTTGGCCTTCTTCGGGTCGAAATCTTTCGGCAGCAGCAGACTGGCGATATAGCTGATGTGGTTGATCTGGTCCATGCCGTCTTCCACGCCCTCATAGGCATTCATGCCGAACGGGATGTGGCCGGTGACGGTCATGCCCAGCCGATGCGCATCGGCGCAGATGGCCTTCACGTTGTCCGGTTTCACCGAGCTGTAAATCTTGATCTGCTGGAAGCCGGCGTGGTGATATTTCGTCACCCACTTCTCGGCATCGTCGGCGTTGTTGACGCGGGTGATGCCGATGGCGCTCGGGCCGTCGCCATCGACGATGCCTGCATTCAGCATGTGCGGACCCAGCGCCCTGCCGCTGTTCACCGCATCGCGCACCTGGGTAATGAAGTCGAACTCGTTGCCGACATCGCGCACCGTGGTGACGCCGGCGGCCAGGTAGATCGGGCCCCATTCCACCTGCTCGTAGTGCGCGTGCATGTCCCACAGACCGGGAATGATGTATTTGCCGGCGACATCGATGCGCTGTGCGCCCGCGGGGACCGTCACCCTGTCGCTGGGGCCGACGGCCACGATCTTCCCGCCATTGGTCACCACTGTCGCGTTGGCAATCGGCGGGTTGCCGGTGCCATCGATGACGGTTGCGCCGACGAAGGCGAAGGTGCCGGTGCGGCGGCCGGGCAGCTTCTGGCTCATTTCGGTGAGCGCCGTCATCTCGTCATGCGCGGCGCTGGCGACGAAGCTGGTGAGCGCCGGCTCGTAGTCGTCGCGCACCGCCTCGAAGTGGTCGAACTCGGCGTCGGTGGAGACCAGCGCGGCCAGGTTGTTGGCGGCATCCATCCACAGCGTCTCCATGCCCCAGATCAGCCCCTCGACGGTGTAGCGCTCCACCTGAACGTCGCGGCCGTTGACGTGCATGGTTTCCGCGCCGCGGTCCTGAATTCTGACTGCGCCCTGGGGCAGCGTCATCAACTGCGCGGGCCGGTCGTGCGCGCGCCAGTAGCGCATCATCGCCATCTGCACCGCTACCGGAGCGTAGCCAGAGATGGTGAAGAAGCTCTGCGGCGCCGCGACGGTGCGCGTCTGCTTGCCCTGGCGGATGGTGGCGCCGGCGCTGGAGTTCGCCATGCCCGGCGGATTGGTGCCCGCGGAGGCGGCGACGGTGACCTCGATGTCGAGCTCCGACATGCGCGAGGTCTTGCCGTTGATGGTGAAGCTCTCCGGCACGTAGTTGGCGGAGGTGCGCAGCGTCGCCGTCAGCGGGACGGCACTGCCGCGATCGGTGAATTTGAAGTCGGTTTTCAGCGTGAGCGCATTGCCCTCGGGGGTGATGCTGTAGTTCTCCTCGCCGATGGCCTGCTCGAATTTGTGCAGGACGAACTTGCCGGTTTCGCCCGGCGGAGCGGCCTGGGCAATCAGGAGGGCGGGCGAGACAGCGAGCAGCAGCAGCAGACAGGCGCGGCGGAAAAGATTCACGCAAACTCCTTGCGGCAGAGCCGGGCTTCAGGCCAGGCGGACAGAGCCGGCTTCAGCTCCTAAATTGGTCAACCATTACATCACAGTCGGGCAAGGGCGGATTCGCGTTCCAGCGGGCAGACGCCAGGACCGACCTGGCGGAGGCTTGCCGGTTCAGCCTGACAAGCCGACGAGAGCCTCTTCCCGATTAGCGTGAAGCCAGTGCGGGCTTGCGGACCTTTCTGGATGGAGCTACCCGTCTCCTCGGCCACGATCCGGTCGTGGTGGTCATGGTCAACAGGCCGCCACCACCCTCATAATTCGTATCGCCCTGGATGGTGTACCGCAGGAAACCGAAGGTGCGGTTCCTGTTCAACCAGCTTCCCGAAAACGTGAACCAGTAGCGCATCTCCCAGGCGGCATGGTCATCACCCTCGGGCGTGACGGAATGGGTCATATGGCCTTCGTAGTAGCCGTCGTTCACCGTCCCGGTGAACTGCTCGCCGCCGATCGTCATTGCAACCGGTCCTGACAGAACGCCGGCCCAATCTGTTCGGTAGTCCCCCACAGCTCCGGTGGGATCCGGATCGGTAATGGGTATCACGGGAAAGGCAATGCTACCGTCATCCTGCCCCGGAATCTCGATGCTGAATACGCCCGCAGGGGAAGTACCATGCACGCTGAACTGCCCGGTGAGCCCTTCGACGAGCACAGGCTTTCTTAATAAAGACGGCTTTAACATAAGCGCCTCACAGCCTCATCTGAGGATGGAGCCAACTTATGCCAAAGCTGGACTTGAAGTCAGTGATCGGCGACAGCGGTCAACGTGAGGGAGTGAGGGCAAACGACACCAGGACGGGGCAGCCGCGTCAGGTTGCTGCTTCGGGCCGGCACCCGGTTGCGGGATGCCGGCCCGCGTCACCGCATCAGCGCGCCGGCAGCAGCAGCAGCGAGAACTGCTCGCCCGCTGCCAGGCTCCGCATCAGCTCCTTTTCCCGGCTGCTACGCACCAGTTGCGCGTCGCCATCCTCGCCCGACAGGAAGACCTTCTCCAGAAACATCTCGCTTCCATAGCGCGCGAACACCAGATGGGCCTGGTGGCTGCGATTCGCGGAATCGTCGCTAAAGCTCAGCGCGAAACCGTTTTCCCGGCGATCGAGGCTGCTGATGGAGAAGATTCCGGGCCGCATCTCCGTCACCGTGTAGGTGCCCGCCTTGAACGCGGTATTCCCCGCCGAAAAATCGAACGGTATCTCCACCCGCTCCCCAACTCCCATCTGCGCCTGCGCCGGTAGCACGGCCCAGGCTGCAGCCAGCACAACCATCAGAACGAATAACCCCGACTTCTTCAGACCTTGCATAGCTTCCTCTTTCTTCAAAGTGATTTACGGCTCGTAATCTACGACGCTCGTGATTTGCCGCGCTCCCCTGATCCAGTCTGCCAGTCCCGGCAATCACGATCTGTGTTCGTGACTGATGGAAACTCCATCTGGAACAGCCAACATTGGAGCGCGTACAAGGCTTTGATTCGTGAAAGGGAAAATTGATGATTCAGCGGTGTTATAAGCCTGTAAAAGAATTGTGACGCGACGACGGGGGTTTTCTCCCATGTCTCGCAGAGCGCGAGACACGGGGCGCCGACGCGACTGATTTCGTTCTATCGCAAAGACTCCTGATTTTCCGTTTTGTCCTTGACCCTGTGGAGACTTCGGCCCAGACTGTGTTGCGATTCTTCGTCGTGCACGCCTGGATAGTGGTGCAGTTTGAAAGCGGAGGCAAACTGCACCACTACGCATGCCTGCATTCCATCGCTTTTGTGGAGGGCGTATGAAACTGCTGCTACCTGGCGGTCTGCTTTGCGGTCTGCTGTTGTGTGTGGCCTCGCCGGCGCAGGTCCCGGGTCCCAACCTGTCCATCACCAACTTCTCCGTCTGGTCTACATTGCCCGGCCCGGACGGGCAGCGACGCATGGCGATCAGCTTCCGCGTAGTCAACACCGGCACGGCCGCAGCTGGCCCCTCGACCACTCGGGTAACGGTGGCGGGGAACGCCACCACGTTCGCAACACCCGCGCTGGCGCCGCAAGCGGCGGCCTTCTTCACGCAGACCCTGAAGAACACGGCTACGGTCGGCATCAAGGTTGAAACCAACGTGCAACAACACTTGGTCAACGCGCCCGAGCTCAAACGGCAAAAGCCGAGACTGGGCGTCGTGGGAACGCAACGCAACGGACCGAGCAACACGATGGAGTACACGGCGAATCCGGCGGGCGATTTCGGACGCTGGGAGGCGATCGGGCCATCGAAGATCGCAACCACTGCTGGAGAATCGGGACGGGTCAGCACCATCGCGGTAAGCCAGTTCGACCCGACTACCATTTACGCCGGCGGCCGCGACGAAGGACTGTGGAAGACGCAGGGTGCGACCACCACGTGGTTTCCCATTGCCGATGCGCTGCCGACGCAGGAGATTGACGCGGTGGCGCTCGATCCCGGCAACCTCAACCGCGTGATGGTGGTGACGCCGGCAGGGGTCTTTCAGTCGCTGGATGGCGGAGCGATGTGGCAACAGCTCACCAGCCAGAACCTGAGTGCTAATGGCAGCGATGGCGGCAGGCTGCTCATCGCCAGAGCGCAACAGCTCACCAACAAGCCGGTGGAGGCTGCGCGCAGCGGGGTTCCTGGACCGATCAATGGTCTGAGGCCAATCCAGGCCATTTACGTCACCACCGCGAAGGGCCTGCAGGTCTCCACCGATGGAGGCGTGAGCTGGAATGCGGTGCTGGCAAGCAGCTCGCCGGTCATCAGCGTACAGTTCGGCAGCACCGACGCGACCACGATGTTTGCCTCCTCGTCCAACCCGCCGGCCGCCTTTGAGGCGCAGAACCGCGGGCTAAGTCCTGCGTCGTGGCACCAGCTCCAGGGCTGCCCGCAGGCGCCGCTGCCCAGCTTTCCTTCGGCCGCGAACGTGTGGATCGCCGAGTCGCAGGGCACCGAGTGGATCAGCTTTCGCGGCAAGAGTACGGATTCGCCCAGCTTTGGGCTTTGGCGCAGCACCAGCGACACCTGCAACATCGGCGGCTTCACCGAACATGGGTGGGAGCAGGTGAGCATCGGCGCACCGTGTAACGACTTTACCAACCAGTGGAGCTATCTCTTCGCGCATCCCAGCGACCCGACGGTAGTGTTTAAAGGCGGAGTCGATCTGTGCCGCTCGTCGGCCTCGGGTGACAGCCTGACGAGGGTATCGGGAATTCACGGTGACCAGCATGCGGTGGTGGTTGCTCCATCGTCGCCGAATATCATGTTCTTCGGCAGTGACGGCGGCATCTACCGCTCCACCGACAAGGGCGCCACCCTGAGCTTCTTCGGCGAAGGTATGTACAACACCGAAGTCCTGAACATCGACGTGAACGGAGCGGGGCCACCGCGGGTGATTGTCGGCGGCGCGCAGGACAACGATTCCTTTGCATGGGACGGCAGCTCGCCTGTCTGGACGGACATCGGCCCCGCGCTGGCCAGCGGCGATGTGCCTCTGGTCGCCTTCGACCGCGCAGACCATAAGGGCGTGTACGTGATGGGACAAAGCACGCAGCAGATCCAGGACTATCCGGCCAGCGGCAGCTCCCGGATGACGCAACGCGGCAGTCTGGATGACTGCAACGCCTACTCGGAGTTTCCCGGGCAGGTCTTCGAGAGCATGGAATCGACCGGCGCGACTCCGCCACTGCTGGTGACGTGCAACGGAATCTGGAGCGGGCCACCGTGGAACCAGATCAAGATGCCGAGCGGGGGCGGCAACTTTGTGCGCCTGCGGCTGGCACCGGACAACCCTCAGATCGCCGTCGCGGCCACCGACAATGGACACGTGTTCTGGGGAGCAGCACTTCAGCCTTCGCTGCTGTATGACGTCTTCACCGCGCCCAATAATGCCGGGCCCACAGCCATGGCGATGGCGAATGAAGGCACCTTCTACGTCGCCAGTTTCGACAAAGGGCAGGGGCAGGCCACCATCACGCGCTTCACGTGTCTGCTCGGCTGCACGACGGAGAACATCTGGCCGCAGGCGCAAAGTCCCGCCGGCAACGTGACCGCGCTGGGCATCGATCCGCTGGGGACCGACACGGTGCTGGCCGCCATCAAGGGCAACGGCATTTTCCAGGGAACGCGCGACAGTTCGGGACACTGGAACTGGGTGCCGTACAACAACGGCATCCCAATAGGCGCGAACATCACCGACATCGAGGCTCGCAACGACGGCTCGATTGCCGCCGCAGCCTATGGACGCAGCGTCTTCCTGCTGACGTCGCGCTCGACTGCGCCGCCGCCGCCTCCGACGCTAAGCGCGATTGGGCACGTGGTCGCCTTCGAACTGGAAGGTGACGACAGCCAGCGGGGCAAACCCATTCCGAAGATTACGACCGCGGAGCTGGACAGCAAGCCCGGATTTGTCTTTACGTCGCTGAACTTTGCCGGCACGGGAGTTCTGCAGGCCGCCTTCAAGAACCACCGCAAGGTGCAGATTACCTACACGCCGAACGGTCAGAACACGGGCAAAATCCTCAGCGCAAGCTACGCGGGGCCATGAACCAGGTACGTCAGTTTCTCCCACATCCCGAAGAGCGCGAGACATGGGGCGCCCGGCGCTCGGGTGGAGCTGGCGATGGGGCCGGGCTCGGCTGAGCTTCGGTTACTTTCGTACCCGGCGCGGGTTAGCTTTCCGGCTCCTTCGCCGGCAAGGACGCGCATGATAGGCGCAGGTATTCTGCCGTAACGCGCGGTGCGGCACGGCATGCGGGCTGGGTGTCATGCGCCTCCAGAAATGCATTTGCGCAACGTTGTTCCTGCTGCTCGGCGCCGCTGTCGCCGGCGCCGCCGACGATCTCACCATCGTTCTGCTCGACAGCCGGACGGGGCATGCGCTGCATCGCAAGCTGGTCTGCATAGCGTATCCCGCCGGTAATCCCGCCGAACCGGTAATCCAGACGGTACACGAGTGCCACCGCACCGACTCCGGCGGCAGCGCCGCCTTCCGCCTGCCCGAGCCCGCGCCGGAGAAGGTGGACGTATTGCTGGCCAGCGATGGCCTGGTGCCCTGCTTTTCGCCGCGCAGCTTTGTGGTGGCCGATGCCATGAAGATGGGCGTGGTCGCCACGAATACCTGTGGCGATACCACCACCGACACCACCCAGACCGGCGAGCTGGTCCTCTACGGCCATCAGAAGAGCCTTTGGGAAGCCCTGAACGACTGGCACGACGAGTTCTAGCAGGCTGGACAGAAATTCGTCCATGGGGAAGCAGCTAGCAACTAACAACTAGCAACCAGCGACTAGCGGAACACACTGTACGTGGCTCCGGGGTTGCGATGGCCACGCTGGTGCAGGCAAAGCCCGCCCAGGCAGAGTCGAGGCTTCCCGGGTCTCGAACAGCGCGGGAGCCGGGCAAACCGTCCCAGGTGGGCCAGGCGTCGTTGTACACTGAGGCGTTCCCATGCAGTCCCTGAACCTGAAGCCCACGCACAAGCTCGTGCAGAATTACTACGAGGTGCTGGGGCAATTCGGCCAGCTTGAGATCGACCACGAAGGCGCGGTGCGCAGCGCCTTCCAGAATCTCCGCTGCTAGTGAGCCTATTTGAGACGAGCGAACAGGCAAACGGCTAGTGCAAGTCTTCGAGGTAGCGCGAGTGAGCTGGCGCAGCAGACCACGTCGAACCTTGTTTTACGTGGGCTGGGACGTTCAGTGCAATACCGGAAAAATTCCCCACCCCGGCCCGGTGCCCCAGGGTTCGGCCCTCTGTTGGCCTAACCCGGGACTGCGACAAATCTTCTTCCGCCCAGCTTCGCCCAACGGCAGCGAACGTGGTGCGCCGGGCAACTGGCGTGTTGCGGTGAAACGTTCGCTGCGAAAGAAGGAACCGGCCGATTGCTGGCCGAAGTAGCGGGCGAACACATCATCGCGCCGAATCCCGCGCCTTCCCGTCCACTCCCGTCATTGCGTAAAGTACATACTTCCGAAAATAAAAGGGCCCTCCCGGACAATCCCAGGAGGGCTGAATTGTCTTGCGCCGTTACGCTTGCGAATAGCATTCCATGCGGTTTCCCGCTGGATTAAGCAGTGTCACCTCAGGGCACGGGATTCGGGCGAACGCCTTCCGGGGGATTCGGGGGAACGCCATTCGGGAGGCTGAGAGCGTCCCACGGGCCCACCCATTCACAAGGCCTGCCCTTGGTCCGGTAAACGGTGAGGTTGTCGGGAGTCGAGAGGCTCACGTAGATATTGATTCCGGTGAATTGATCGACTCCTGGCTGGGACGCAAGCGTGGTGTGCCTGCACAGCGTACCAGCTCCGGGGGTCAGGTAGGTCGGGTAGGACTTTCCGTCCGTATACACGAGCGTGTCGTGCTCCACTCCGCTCTTGTCGATGAAGAAATGGGTTTTCCGCCACTGCTTCACCATGTCCGGTGTGATCTGTCCGTAGTTATTGTTGATGAGCCACATGAATGTCCAGAAGCGCTGGCCGCTGCCGCTCAGCCCGAAATAATTGGGATTCTGCGTGCTGTTGCCGTGCTGGCTCATAGGGTGGTCCGTGCTGCACAGGTTGTTTTCATCGCAGCTGTAGTTGGCTTCGACATTGTTGGTAGAGACGATGTAGTTTGCGCCGATCTCGCCCATCTCTCCCGGCTTCCTGACCGCATAGCGGGCCACGCCGTTTTGATCGGCGGGAATGCTTTCAACCACATAGGCGTGATGAAGGTCGGAAACGACCCAGTTGGCACCCTTGGTGCACTTTCCGATCACTATCTTGTAGCCCGACTTCTGCCTGTATTCCGGCGTGCCTACAGTCAGGCGTTGAACTGCCTCTTCCGCAGTGCTGGAGAAGGCGTCTGCATAAAAGCTCCCGAGTTGCCAATCAAGTCCCGGTCTCCGGTATCCCGAGAAAGGAGCGGAAAAGGTGGGACTTGCGATGCCAATACCACCTCCGGCGTAGCCGCTCACAACGACGCCTTTATCGTTGATCGCATGCTGGCTGCCGATCTCGCCTGCCGAGGCGGTAACCGTGTAGGTATGGGCATTGGGGTCGCCAGGATGAACGATATAAGTGACCAGGTACTCCTGTGGGAAGAAATGCTGATCTTCGGAGCTAACGTGGATCAGCTTCCCGTCCCTGGTGGCTTTGCCAAATATCACGGCACCGCTGCAAGTCCTGACGACAGGGTCGCCCGGACGGCTTACGGACGCAATGGGCCCAACTGGAGGCTTTCCCTGTAGGCCAAAGTAGCTGTTGATCATGAGGATCTTCTCGAAATTCGTCATCTTATTTGCATAGATGGACTGATCGAGATCCTGCTTCGCCCCCTCCGCGATGCCTGCGATCAGCTGAAGCGCTTCGGGAGACAAGTTTTTGTAATACGCATTTTCCTGGTGCACATAGTCAACAATGTTCTGGTTGAGGTATTGGGCGGCTATAAGCTCCTTGTACCATCCCTCGTATACGTAGCGGATAAAGTCTCCAGCTTTCTGGCCATACTGAACGCCAATGTCGTGCCAGGAGCCCGACAAAGTACCCAGATATCTCGGATGGGCAGGGTACGGTGGATAGCCGGGGGCGATGTAATACTGGCTGAGCTTGGTGTTGTGTCCCGTCCACCAGCCTGGGGTGGGCGGATAAGTGAGCTGGATTGCGCCGGCGAATAGAACAACCACGGCGAAAACGGCCGCGAGGGTCAACAGTCTCTTTTTACGCATGTTGCAATCCTCCTGTGGTTCGAGCGTAGTTCTCTCCAGGCCTGGTTAAGGAAGGCCCGTGCTCCAGCAAGGCGGGTCGCCACCTGAAAGGGTGGTTCTGACTGCTCAGAGTTTTCCCTTATCAAGATCGCTTTTTCGTGAGCCGATTCAGACTAATGGCGCGCTACCCAGAGGCGGTCCTCACCGAGTGTGTTGCACTTCCCAAAAAGGAGGAACTGCTCTTCAGTGAGGCAGGTGCAGTAGTTCAATTGGTAAGCTTGGCCTAGCGATTGCCTTTGTAACAGATGGCGACCAGGAGCGTCAGTGACGAGTGTCCTGGTCGGGCGTGATGTGACAGAGATCACGAGGCGATGTTCGCGTTCATAAGTCGCACGTAAATATGTGCAGCCTGGCGACTAACAAGGACAGGCACTCGCGGATCATATCGAGTGCGCGGTGCCCCAGGGTTCGGCCCTCTGTTGGCCTAACCCGGGACTGCGACAAATCTTCTTCCGCCCAGCTTCGCCCAACGGCAGCGAACGTGGTGCGCCGGGCGTGGGCCGGATCCCCGGTTCATCTGCCCGCACTGCCGGCCACGATCTCCACGCTGGAGGTGATGGCGAAGGCCGGAATCAGCGAGCGATACACGGGACATTTCTGCGCATAAATGCCGTGCACGCGTTCTACCGTCTCGCGCACCGCGGCGGGATCGTCGGCGCGCAGAGTGTGGCCCACATGCACCCGCCTGATGATGAGCACCCCGCCCTCCTCCTCCACTTCGCCGCGCACCTCGCAGCTCATGCGCCCGTCGT
>Ga0335081_10020250_pt1 | contig 10760 bp, 7 predicted proteins | sample Lox_Sample_35_FD_206713 | JGI IMG/M metagenome (GOLD analysis project Ga0335081, IMG submission 206713) | Soil microbial communities from Loxahatchee National Wildlife Refuge, Florida, United States - Lox_Sample_3.5 | ecosystem: Environmental > Terrestrial > Soil > Wetlands | place: USA: Florida... | reverse complement strand
TGCGATTCCGTGGGTCCGCTGGTACGTGGACCCCAAGAGCGGGCACATCCTGCGGGAAAAATACAAAGGCATGGGACAGGGCGGTCCATTCGACGGAGAGAGTGATCTTACGGACTGGCGGACCGCTGACGGCGTAACTCTTCCCTACAAACATGCGAACAAGCAGAATGGCGAGGCGACGAGCACGGCGGAGTTCAAGAAGATCGAACTGAATCCGCAGATCGATACCAAGATGTTTGAGAAACCCGCAGAAGGTACAGCCGAAAAGCAATAGCCGGCGTCTAACCATAGATCAGGTCGAATAAGGGGCTCCTGAGAATTCTCAGTGGGGGAGATCTCAATGAACCGCCTGCTCGCAATTCTGTCTTGCTTGATTTTGGCTGTCTCTTGCGTCGCCCAAGTCACCACGTCGCAGTACAACAACGCGCGCACCGGCGCGAACCTCAGCGAAAAGATCCTCACTCCGCGGAACGTTACCTCCAAGACATTCGGAAAGCTGGGAGCGTTCAAAGTAGACGGGGCTGTCTATGCGGAGCCACTCTTTCTGCCGAACGTCGAGATTCCTGGTAAGGGCACGCACGACGTTATCTATGTGGCCACTGAGCACGACAGCGTATATGCCTTCGATGCTTACCGGCCGGGTGATCCTCCACTCTGGCAGGTGAATTTTCTGGATAAAGCCCGCAACCTTATAACCGTTTCGGAAGATGACGCACAGTGCCCATTCATCCGCCCGGAGATCGGCATTACTTCGACGCCCGTGATCGATCTGCCGAGCGGGACGTTATATGTCTTGGCGCGAACCAAAATCCGCCACAACGTAGGCGCGGATGAATATTTCCAGCACCTGCACGCGCTCGCCATTACCACCGGAGTTGAGAAGCTTGGCGGCCCGAAGCTGATCGCTGCTTCGGTTCCGGGAACGGGGGCGGGCGATTCCGGCGGAAGAGTTGCCTTTGACCCACTGAAAGAGAACCCTCGAGCGGCGCTTACTCTCGCAAATGGCAATGTCTATCTCACATGGGCTTCGTCATGCGACGTCGATCCGTATCACGGCTGGGTGATGGCGTATGACGCCCAGACGCTCACGCAAAAGTCCGTCCTCAACGTGAATCCCAACGGGAAAGAAGCAGGTATCTGGCTGGCGGACACTGGCCCTGCCGCCGATGCTGAAGGAAACCTGTTCGTGCCTACGGGGAATGGGACGTTCGACGCCAACACGGGCGGCCCCGACTACGGAGACAGTATTCTGAAGCTGGACGGCTCTTCGCTCGGGATTCGCGATTACTTCACGCCTCATGATCAGGAACGCATCAGCAATGCTGATGCGGACATCGGATCGAGCGGACCCACCCTCTTGCCCGATCAACCGGGGCCGCATCGCCATCTTCTGCTTCAACCGACCAAGGATTCCACGATCTATGTGATCGACCGCGACAACATGGGGAAGTATCACACCGAAAGTGATGCCTTAGTCCAGACCGTCAGGGTGCGAGGCGGAGGTTACGGGGCCATCGCCTACTGGAACAATCACGCATATTTTGCCGCCAGCGATGACAATTTGAACGACTACGCGATCAGAAACGGAAAACTGACTTTGAATTCCTATTCGAGCAAAACCTTTGAAAACCCGGGCGCCACCCCGTCGATTTCAGCTGATGGAAACAAAAACGCGATTGTGTGGGCGATCTCGACCAAGATATGGAACGGCTCCGATACGAAACCTGCGGTTCTCTATGCGTACGACGCTACAAACGTAAAAGAACCCATCTATCACTCGGAACTCAATAGCCAACGCGACCGGGCTGCCATGGCGACACGGTTTGTGATTCCGCTTGTCGTGAATGGGCACGTCTATTTCGGAACCCGCGGCGAAGTGGAAGTCTATGGGTTGCTGAAGTAATTCGCCGCTCCTGATGATTTATCGCGCATCAGTGGATCATTTTGATTTTCGTCCGGGAAGCGAATCTCCGATAGTTTCGGAACGAGATTTCGTTCCTCTCGATTTTTCGGTGCGCCCGGACGAGCGTAACCGTTGACCGAGCCGGCATCAGGTAGTCACGCCCTGAGATCGCTACGAAGTCATAATCGACTGTCATTTCCGCGCCACGAATCTTGAAATTCTTGGGCACGCCATCTGCCTCGAGGGTCACCCTTCTCACGCCGCTGGTGGTGGGGTCGATATAAACCAGGCCGTGGAAACCGACGGCCGCTTCATCGCTACCCTGCCCCAGGACGATCGTCGCATTTTCGTGCGCAACCCTGTAACTCAGCACCTGTACGGTTGCACTGCCATCTCCAAGACTCGCCGCTTCCTTCCACTCGAATTGCGTTTTCGACGATGGCTGGAACACCAGGTTCAGCATCGCGCCGAACTCTCCAACCGACAGCGGCCAACTGGAATTCATCTCGGCGCGTGTCAAATGGCTCCGTTTGCCATTGACTTCAAGAGTCGACCGGCTCTCCGAGCCGTCACGATAGGTCAGAAGCTCTGCGATTGAGTCACGATGCTTCCACTTTCCATTCCCCGACTCGTCTACAGAACGGTTCGTCATCTCGACACAAAGGAAATTGGGCAAGGTCTTGTTGTAAGACAGCGCCCTCGCTCTGGCTCCTTCGATGATTTCCTGCAATTGATCGGCTGTCGGCGCGGGCACAGCGTCTTTCGGCAAAGAAGTAACGACCAAATGATCTCCGCCGGAATCCTCGGAGGGAATTTGCACCACCGGCTCGGCATCATCGTTTGAGGCATCGGCTTTCGCGGTACTGGCCAACTGCACCGGCTCGTTTGGACCTCGGATCTGGAATTGAAGGTCCCGCTCCGAAGTCTTTCCTGCTTGCGTCAACCGCTCGATGATCTTGTAGTCCCCGGACGGCAACCGTCCCGATTGAATCGAGGTCAAATACGGAATGCTCACTGGACCGGTGGTTGAACTCACCGTCAAGGGCACACGGGCGATCGACTCGCCGCTCTTCTGCACTTCCATCTCGAGTTTGGGTGCCTCAGTCGAACCTGGATCCGGATGCACGACGAAGAACAGCGAGATCTCTTTCGTTCCTTTCACGATCTGGCTGGCCGCCGCCGGTACGATTTTTCCATTTCCATATCGCATCGGCTCCGACGGATCGGCTTCGAGCGGGACAGGATCGATCCGTTGCACTATGGCCACATCACTGAGAAAAGGTCCATCGTTTGGGTTGGGCACTTCGAATTCCACTCGCTGGACGCCGGCTTTGCCGTTGACCTGGTCGAATACAGCCGCCTCCAGCAGATACTTCCCCGGATCGGCAACGAAATGGCGTTGCATGGTAATCGCTGGCGCAGCGTCCTTCGAACTCAGAGACCCGTGCCGGGGAATGTCCTCACCAAAGTGCTCGATCACTGCGCCATCTTTGTTCTTGATCTGCGCAACGATCGAAACACGAAACGAATAGAGGTTGGTATTGGGATCGCTTTGCGTCTCGACCGAGGACATCGGAACTTCGATCACAAGGGTGTTTTCATTGCCGGTCGACAATTCTCCAAGCTGCAACACCCGCGCCTGAAAGGAAACATCCGTGGGCAACTCGGTTCCTGCAAGGGTCTTCAGGAGCGGCGCTTCAAATGGGCGGATCGATTGGCCGGAGGAGGGCGGCAAGGCGAAGTAACCGGACCTCGAGGTGATCTTCAATCCGGAGCGCAGTGCTTTCACTGCGACCGGACGGAATTGCCCGTCATAACTCTCTACCGGTGAAGCGTAGGACGCTTCGTAATACGTCGTCATGTCCTCGATCATGCGGCGAAGAGGCTTCTTGAAGTCCGCTCCCGAAGGAACGCACGCACCGGCGGTGCTCTCCGCAAGCGTCGCCAAAGGGTTCTTGTTCCCAGTGGGATCGGCCGACTCATAACGGTCGATCTGATTGCTGACCATTGGGGCGAGGCCGGGCGGCGCCTGGGGAAGAGGTTGTCGTGAAGCGGCATCGAAGGTCGCGGGCGCTCCAGATTGAGCGGCTGCGGCTCGCACCCCTCCCATGGCACTCATCGCCATCAAAGCCTGATCGATTTGCCCGGTGAGCGGATTCGCGTCGATCGTGTAGACGCTCACCCCGGCGCGGTTTGCCGCACCAATGATGTCCTGCAGTCTTGCGGATGAACTCGTATCCGACTGGATTCCCTGCGAGAAGTAGATGATCGTCTTCCTGCCGGGCAAACGCCGCTGGCTCCGGGCCAGAGCCAGCAACCCTGCTAATCCAGGCTGCGTGTGCAACTCCTGCATTACGCGCTGTGAATCTTGCAACGCAGCGAACAGCACCTGCGCTCTTTCTCGCTGATTCGCGGCTGCGCCAGCATCCCCTGCAATGCTTCCCTTCTTCGCGTCGGCGATGAGGAGTTTCTCCGCTTCTTCCGCTTTCTTGCCCGCAGACGCGATGTCGTCATTGGTGGCGAAGATGATCGCGTCGTTCAGGCGCTGGCGATCGGCCGTGAAGTCTTGATACATCATGAGGCGGCCCTGCACCCTCGTCACGCTGATGGAAAAACCATCCTGCGGGACTAACTTCAGGATTTTGTCTGCAATCTCGCGGGCGTTGTGGCTGGCCGCTGTATCGAGGCGATCGAACAGAAACGTCATGAGACGATCTGACGCTTCACCGTTCACCAGGCGCAGGCTGGACACTTTGACCGCAGTTCCGCCGTCGGTCACTGCGATATCCGACGGCTTCAGATCCGGCACGAGTTTCCCTCTGCCGTCCCGCACGATCAGATTGAGCGAAACCTCATCGACGTTGACTACGGTGGTCTGTGGCGGACTTGGTGGCGGCGAAGCTTCTTGTGCAACACTGCGAGGAACCGCAATCAAAGCAAGGATTGATAGAATTGCGGCGAATGGTAAAAAATCGATTATGTTCGAGAGAACAGAGCGTCGCAATCCACACCTCGGTTACTCCGACGATTCTGCGCCAGTCAAATCCTCGTTGTAAAGGCCCATCCACGAACCTGTCCGACGAACTGTGATAGTTTGGACTCTCCGAAACCTTGCAATTTGTTTCAACCAGAGAACGGCCCCAACTCGTGTCCACCGTGTCAGCCGAAATCCCTGCAACACAAGCTGGTCGAATCACGCATCGGCTCGCTGTCGCAGCTTTTGCCTTGATTGCCCTCGCTTATCTTGCGCAGTGCGCAACACCGCTTCGTCTTGTGAATGATGGGGTTGATTACCTGTTACAGGCCAGCTCCGCTCTCGACGGACACGGTTTCCTGCTGCATGGCAGCGTGCGATCTATGCGCCCGGCGGGATATCCGGCGATGATTTTGCTGTTGGGAAAAATTGGAATCGCTACGTCGTGGGCGTTCGTAGCGCTGAACTGCGTGGCGCTCGGGATTGGATGCTGGGCCAGTTGCTACATCTTGCGCAGGTCGTTTGAGTTTTCTTCTACAACGGCGTTAGTGATCTGCCTTCTCACCTCACTCTCGTTTCTGATGGTGCGGAATGTGACCTACACGTTGAGCGACATTCCTTACTTCGGCTTGTCGACGCCGTGCTTGTGGATGCTCCTGAGAGCCGAAACTGAGTCCGCCAGTCGCCGGTGGAAGTGGCTGCTTGCAATATTGCCATTCATAGTCATCAACATTGAAGTGCGCACCATCGCCATCGTCATGATTCCGGCGTTTCTTTGGGCCGCAATGGGTGGTATGCCTGCTGCGAAGCGAGTCTATCCGCGGCTTTTGCCCTATCGATATCTTCTGCTGGCCGCTTTCGTCGTTGGGGTCGCGGTGAGTTGCGAGCTACTCATTCATTCGCGCTACTGGCAGTTCAACCTGCCAACTTTCTTGCGGAGGGGAATCGTCCGAAGCCTCGCGTCAAACTTTAACGACCACACTTCCGAGTGGGGCGAAATGATCGTCAATGTGCCGCTTTCGAGACTTCCCGCGGCGCTGATGTGGCCGGTGAGAATACTGGGCGCGACGGCAATCCTCACAAGCATCTTCGGCATCTGGAAAAAGCGGGACCAGATTGATTCCCTGCTTCTCTATCTCCTGGGAGGAGCCGCCATCGTATTCGTGTATCCCTGGTTCGATACGCGTCTGTGGCTACCGTTCTTCCCATTTCTGATGGGATACATACTTCTCGGGTTACGCCAGATCGCCCCTTCCCGGGCGCTTCGCCCTGCGATACTCGTCTACACCTGCTGTTTCTGCGTGCTGGGAGTCGCGGCGCTGATCTTCAGCACGCGGCTGTCGTTTGCCGGATCCCGATTTCCCGATCTCTTCGGCGACGGCCATTTCCGGGCAACATACAGACTAGCGTTGTTGAAGGAACAGCCGGCGGCGGGCGAGAGAATCGATCCCGACGGCTTGTATCTGCTGCGGCGCTTCGAACCTAGAGCGCGCTGACAGGGCAGGACTTGCAAAAATGCTTCTCGGATTTACCAAATCAGCATGTCGCCGAGGCAGACGACTGCGATCCGCACCTGTGATGCGTACATCTCTTTAGAACCTTGCCAACCTGAGATCCCCATGCTGGAGCGAGCTCGAGCCTGATAGCCGAAAGTGAATCTGTAGACGAAGTGGCGAGTGGCTGGTTGCGCTTCGATGAGGTCTAGACAACATCACCAAAGATCGCGCTGCGGACAGCAACCGCCGCACAGATCATGGCGGGCAGAGCGAGGTACAGACCGCAAACAAACAGAGACATGGCTTCTCCTAGGGGAACGAGAGTACTTACATGTCTGGAATACACACGAATGTAACAACTTGATAGTTACCTTCGGGCGCAGGGCGGTACAGTTACCCGAGCTGGCGAGCCGCTATTCGTACCGGAGCGCCTCGATCGGATCTACCTTAGCCGCCCGGCGCGCGGGGATAAAGCACGCCAAAACGGCAACCACGAAGAGCAACACTACCGCAGATGTAAACGTTGCGAGATCGGTTGGGCGCACTTCGAACAGAAGGCTGGCCATCAGGCGCGTGATTGCGAAGGCGGCAACGAGTCCTACAACAATACCCGACAAAGTCATACGCAGGCCCTCACCTAGAACGATTCCGAAGACGTGCCGAGGTCTTGCCCCTAAGGCGATGCGTACACCCATTTCATGCGTGCGACGAGCGATCAAATAAGCGAGCACGCTGTACATTCCCAAGCCCGAAAGAATCGCGGCCAGTGCGGCGAATGCAATTAACAACGCCATCACCATTCGTTGTTCTTGAAGAGGCTCTGACGCAAGTTGCTCAAGAGTCGCAATATCAGCCACAGCCAGCCCATTGTCCTCATGGTGGATCTTTTCAACCACGGCACGACTCAAGTTCTCGGGATTCACGCCCGCCGTTGTGCGTATGAGCAAGTGATGCGGCCCATCAAGCATCCATGGAAATTGTTGATAAGGTATGTAAAGTTCTGAATGAGTCCCATTGTCGGCACCCTGGCTCATGACGTCCCCCACCACACCGACTACGGTGCGCCACGGTGCAGTGGGCGGTCCCACTCGCAACTGCTTGCCAATAGCACTCTGGTCAGGCCAATGCAGCCGTGCTAATTCTTGATTCACAATGACAACTTGTTCTCCGGCCTGCGTGTCGTGCTCATTAAATACCCGTCCATTGCGCAAAGGAATTTGCAAAGTGCGGAAGTAGTCAGAACCGGCAATCACATAGTTGGCGTCGGGAATTTGTCCAGCCGGCGGGTCTGGTTTCTCCGCCGTGACGAACCATTGTCCCGACCAATCGTTTAGTTGCACACCGCGCGCGACGCTGACAGACGAAACGCCTGGGAGGTTCTGAACGTCCGCGACGACTCTCCGCCAGAGCTCCACTCGTGACTGCGGATGACTGTAACGTTCTCCTGAGAATTGCACTCGCAACGTTAGAACGTTAGCGGGATTCAGCCCCAGACTGACGCTATTCAACATCGCGAGAGTGCGCACCATAAGTCCGGCACCGATCAGAAGCACAATTGCCAGGGCGACTTCAGAGATCACCAGCGCTCTACGAAACTGACTGCTGTGATGGCTTTGCGATGACCAACGCCCCTCATCCTTCAAAGCCATATTTACATCCAGTCGGCTCCCGTAGAGAGCAGGCGCGAGGCCGAAGATCAATCCTGTCGCGAACACGATCAGCACCGAGAAGGCAAGGACGCGCAGATCGGCAGCGCCACTCGCCAGGCCCGGCGCAGATTGCAACATCGAAGCAGGAGCAAATGCCGCCAGCGCTTTGCAGCCCAGCGAGCCTAATAGAACCCCGAACACTCCTCCGGTGAGCGAAATGAGAAGACTCTCCGTTAAAAGTTGGCGGATGAGCCGCGCTTCTTTCGCTCCAAGCGCACGCCGAACCGCGAACTCAGTGGTTCTGGCAGCGTTGCGCGCCAGCAGGAGATTTGCGAGATTCGCGCAAGTAATCAACAAGACAAAGAGAACTGCACCCATCAGAACCAGTAATCCCGGACGGGTCCCCCCGGAAAGCGTGCTGCGCATGCTTTCCGGCTGTGCCCGCCACCCGGCCAAGCCCGGATTCTCCCGCTCCAGCCGGATTGAGACCTGGTTCATCTGTGCTTCCGCTTGAGGAAGGTTGATTCCGTCTTTCAGACGTCCGATCCCGAAATAATCGTTCCACTCATGTTCTGCAGAGAGCGCGATCCCTGATGTCCAGAGCTCCGGTAACGGATAACCGGGCGTAGCGTAGAGGCGCGAGAAGTTGGCGGGCATCACGCCAACAACCGTGTAGCTTGTGCCGTTGATGTCGATGGAATGGCCTATTACGGTTGGGTCGGACCCGAAGCGTCTCCTCCAGAGGCCGTAGCTGAGGAGCGCAACGCGAGCGCCTTCTGGCCTGTCCTCCTCACTCAGAAATGTGCGCCCGAGAAATGGTTTCACGCCCAACAGAGGGAACAAATTGCTCGACGTCGTTTGGCACGGATCTTCTTCGGCTGCATCCGATCCGCTCAGTACGCAGGATTGACCTGTGAAAGCTGCCACATCTTCGAAAGCACCGCTTTGATCCCGCCATTCAAGAATCTCAATCGGCTCAATCGGATTGTTAATCCAGCCGCGTTGCGGATTCTGCTTACGGATAAAGACGAGCCGGTCGGCATCCTTGAATGGAAGTGGCCTTATCAAGCCTGCGTACACGGCAGTGAAAATTGCTGTGTTTGCCCCGATACCCAGCGCCAGAATTGTAACGGCGATGAGTGTAAATCCAGGACTCTTGCGCAACTGCCGCAGCGCGTAACGAAGATCTTGTGCCAGTCCGCTCATCACAAGTTCACCCTCCCGATTGCGCAGAGGCGCCATGATGTGCGCGCCAGTACCAAGGCCCTAGGTCGCATACCGCAACGCACTTACCAATCGCGAACAAGTGTAAGCACTTGATGGCAAAGAGTAATCGAATACCTCTGGCGAAACGGTGTCCGTGGAAATGTCCACCGCTGGGCCTGGATGTCCGGAGGTGAACAATCAGCCTAGGAATTGAATGAGTGAAGGAACGGGTCGGGGGGCGCGTGGCCCGTCCTTTCACGGTTCTTTGGTTCCCGTTCCGAAACCGTGGGCGGAGCCGTTTCGTAGCTCTGTCGGAAGTTCAAAGCAGGCCAGCCGTCCGTTGATCGGTAGATAAGTGCCGCAGGAAAATCCCATGCTCCCAGACAGCGGGAATGCCCAGGCTTCGAACACCACGAAGCCTGGGGCAGCCATTTCAATGATAGTGCGGGCGAGTGTGGACCAGCCCCCGTTATCACTCAAATTTCGATTCCTTTCATTTCCGGGCATTCGCAACAAATCGGAATTTGAGTGTAATCGCCTGTTAACAACAGTCCACCCTATAATTGTGGCAATAAGGTGGTCGGAATGGCACGCGAAGCCGTGATATCGCCCGAAGAGGGCACGAGGGAAAGGCATCGATGGCGGCTCGGCTGGTTGCTGCCCATACTACTGCTGATTGTATGGGTCGGAGATCGAACACTGAACGGCAGCAACGGTGAGGCCTACCACCAGCGATTGGAGCAAGAACTTCGCGTTATACCAGTTCCCCCGAACTCAAAGCTGATTGCAAATCTGAACTTCTTTTCCGTTTGGAACAGCCACAAAGCAACAGTTGGAGCGGCTTATTCTACCCAACTGCGACAGTCAGATATTCGTGACTTTTACGATCGTGAATTGGTAGCGCTTGGCTGGCGGACAATTGCAACTGACTCAGGCACGGGCAGAAGCTACTGCAAGGGTGATTTCGCAGCGTCGCTTCGCTTTGAAAACAATCTTCCTGCTGGGGCCTCATACGTGCTGAGCCTTCATTGGCCGGGTTATCGGAGTTGTCGCTGAGATCACGGTTGGCGAAACATCCCGATTTCACTCATCGACCTTCGTTCCGAGCGTGCGACGCTGTATCGAGCGCACCTCGAAAAAGACCACGGCAATTCCTGCGATTAGGCCAAGCCACTCCTTCTCAGCAACAGCCCAACCGCACACGATCAGCCCGATTATGATGGCCACAGCTTGCCAGAAAATGGCTGCGTCAGGTCTCCGATTTGAGACCGACTGTCTCCCCGCAAGAAACCAGAGTAGTGAGACTGCGATGCCGCCAATGAGCCAGTGCTTGACCGCGAAATCTGAGAGGGTATTCGTCAAGGACTGAGATTATAGCCGCGTGGGTTCGGATGGTTGTCGTAATATCGCCATCTCTAACAATGTCGGCACTGTCAAGCAGGTTTTGAGCAACACTTCGGTATGCACTCATAGAAGAGCGCCATTTCGCTCTCATGGATGGTTTGCGCGTTTCCAACCTGGGCTCGCTTTGA
>Ga0335081_10020248_pt1 | contig 10760 bp, 10 predicted proteins | sample Lox_Sample_35_FD_206713 | JGI IMG/M metagenome (GOLD analysis project Ga0335081, IMG submission 206713) | Soil microbial communities from Loxahatchee National Wildlife Refuge, Florida, United States - Lox_Sample_3.5 | ecosystem: Environmental > Terrestrial > Soil > Wetlands | place: USA... | reverse complement strand
CTCATATCCGTGATGCTGGCCGTTTCTGATACACCCACTGCTGCTGCGTGGTATAAGCGTGCATTGGGTGCAACGTTGCTATGGAGTTTGGGATCAGTGGCGGGCTTAGAGATTGCTGATGCACCGCTTTTCCTGGGGGAACCGGCCAACAATGGTTGGGAAAGTCCCTCGAAACTTGGAATCACATCCACACGGATTGAAGTGTTCTGTGACGACCCTGACACAATGATCGCACGCGCTTTAGAAGCAGGTGCAACCCGTATTCTTGACATCCAGGATAACCAGAGGCCCTGGGGAACACATCGGCAGGGTGCATTCCGAGATCCGTTTGGACACATTTGGTTCGTTGGCGATAGATCGCCACTGGGTCGATATTCTGGTTAGCATTGGTGCAGTCTGTCAGCGCGCTAAACAGATTGCGACACACTATTTGTAGCCCAGCCTAGCGCGCAGCGTTCATCAACATCATTGTAACTTGAAGCATTCATGTTTCCAACCGGCATCATTTGTAAATGGCACGATGCACAGAATCTTGACCTTTCATCGAACAAATCCCGTAAAAGAGGTGTTAAAATAATCCTATGGCTATTTCAGGCGGTACTGTGCACAAAGTTCCGGCGGATTTACGGAAAGCTTTAACCTCTGACGCAAAAGCTCTTGCAGCATGGGAAAGCCTTACACCGCTTGCGCGCAATGAATGGATCTGCTGGGCGACCTTTGTTAAAAGGGAGGAAACCAGAAAGGAGCATGTTGAAAGAGTGCGCACAGAACTAAAAGAAGGAATGCGCCGACCTTGTTGTTGGCTTGGCTGTATCCACCGAAAGGACAAGCCGATAAGCCCGTCGGTGCAATATGTACTCAGTAAACAACGTAAAGGGAATTAAATTGCCAAAATAGGAGATGAGCCATTTCGAAGTTTTTTAATCTCGTCCGGCCATTGTCTCAACTCCCCCCTACACATTAAATCCTGAAATGCTTGGATCATTGAGGTGAAATAGAACCGCACGACATTTCAAGCTCTAGTTCAAGCGATTAATCAGAAGGTAGTCTCTCGAAAAAACAATACTGGAGTGGCTGCGATATTCATTTTGAGATCAAAAGCCAAATATCTTTTCGGCACACTTGTGGTTCCAGGGTCATCACCTTTTGGTCGCTCCTGGCCTCACCCTCAAGTGCAAGGGCCGGCAAACTTATGCGTCCAGGCCCGGCAAACTTATGGGTTAAGCCACACGAATCCTCATGGAAGATCAAGCTCCTGTCAGCATTGCATTGCATAAGCTCGGGATCCCGCACACGGTATTCCATCATCCCGGCCAGATCAATTCATTGGAACAAGCTGCGCAGGAACGCAGTCAACGTCCCGAACAAATTGTCCGCAGCATCTTGTTTCGATTATCGGAGAACGAGTATTTGATGGTGCTGGTCGCGGGACCGAAACAGATTTCATGGAAGGCTTTGCGAAAACAGGTCGGCCAATCCCGCCTGACCATGGCGAGCGAGGATGAAGTGCTGGCCGTCACGGGTTATCGGATTGGGACCGTAGCGCCCTTCGGCCTGCCGCGTCCGCTGCGAACATGGATTGAGGAAAGCGTGCTCAAAGAAGAAGAGATCTCGCTTGGATCGGGAATGCGCAACGTCGCCGTGATCATGAAGAGCGCAGATCTGCGGCGTGCCCTGGGCGGGGCCGAGGTGGTTGCGCTGGTCGACGAAACACCTGTCAAGTAGAGCCGATCGTCAATAGATCGGGGGCCAGGACCGAAGCCGGATAAGAATCGGCCGGTTGACGCGCTGCCAGCTTGCCGTCCAGGAAGACCGCCCGCAGGTTCCTTTTGTCCGCGAGCCGCCTCAGATCAGCGAGCGGATCTTCATCGCAGATCAACAGGTCCGCCGACTTGCCCGCCTCGACCGAACCGAGCCGCGCATCCCAACCGAGCGCCTTGGCTGCCTGGAGGGTGGACGAAACCAGCGCGTCCATCGGCTTCATGCCGGCTTGTTGCATCCAGTAAACTTCCAGACTGTTCTCACCATGAAAATTGAGCGGCGTGCCCGCATCGCTTCCCATCGCAATCGGAACGCCCGCCTGATACGCCAGGCGCAGCGATTGGATCGCCGCCTCCTGGGTCTCGATCATCTTGTCCACGATCCAGCGCGGGACGTTCGAACGGTCGCCATTGATCACGTCCCAGCCGGGCTTGAGCGTCGGGACCAGGACCGTGCCGCGCTGTTTCATCTCTTCGATCACATCCAGCCCCTGATATAAGAATGTGCCGTGTTCGATCGTATGGACTCCCCCTTGCACTGCTTTGCGGATGCCATCGCTGCCATGGGCGTGCGCCGCGACGCGTTTGCCAAACTTCGCCGCCTCTTCCACGGCCACGCGGATTTCATCCGCATTGAAATGGGTGGCGCCGGGCAGGCCGTCCTCCACCAGCACCGCGCCGGTGACCCCCAGCTTGACGAGATCGGCGCCGTTCTTGATCTGTTCGCGCACGGCTTTCCGGACTGCCTCGACTCCGTCGGCGATGCGATACATGCCCTCGTAGTGATCCGCGCCCGATTCACTGATGGAGATGAATCGCCCCGCCAGCATCATCCGTGCCGCGCTGAAATCATGGCGGCGAACGGCGCGCCGCACCGCGAATTCAAGTTCATTCCATCCGCCGAGATCGCGGACGGTGGTGATGCCCGCCGCGAGATTCCTGCGGGCGTTCTGCAGGATCTTGAGAGCCATGGCACCGTCGTCGGTCTTGAATTGGCTGTCCGCTTCGCCGCTCCCCGAAAGATGAACATGGCAGTCAATCAGTCCGGGCAGGAGATACTTGCCGCTGAAATCGAGGCCGATGATGTCCTCGTCATACGTGGCCTGCCAATGCTTGGCCTTTCCGGCGTAGAGGATCTTTCCGTTCTGCACTGCCACGGTCGCCCGGGCCAGGGGCTCGCGGCCCGTGCCATCGATCAGGGTCAGATTTTGAAACAGAACGATCAAGCCCATGCTTGAGAGTATATCGGGGATTAATGAAACTATCAATGTCTTGACGGAAATCTCCCGGCGGGGTAATCTTTAAAAATATGATGCTTCCCGAACTCTTCTACAATGCCAAAGCCACGCTCGGCGAGGGTCCGGCGTGGGATGCCAAGACTCAAACCCTGTACTGGGTGGACGTCCTTGAAAAGCGCGTCTATGCCGGATCGAAACTCTTTCTTCAACTGGATGATTACGTTGGATGCCTGGCCCCCCGGAAGGATGGGGGCCTGGTCATTGCCCAGCGCTTCGGGTTCTGGAACTTTGAGCCGGAGACCAACAAATTGATCACGCTCGCTTCCCCGAAAGGCGAGCCGTCCAACAATCGTTTTAACGATGGCAAATGCGATCCGCGCGGACGTTTCGTGGCCGGAACAATGGACCATAATGAACAGGAGGTCAGCGGTTCGCTGTATTCGCTTTCCGTGGATGGGCGCCTCAAACGATTGTTAAAGGATGTCCGCATCTCGAACGGCATTGCCTGGTCGCCTGATTACAAGACGATGTACTTTATTGACACCCCCACCAAGGACGTGAAGGCCTTTGATTATGATCTGGAGACCGGGCAGATTGCCAACCCGCGCGTCATCATTCACTTCGCCGACACCTTCGGCTGGCCGGACGGCATGACATCCGATATGGACGGCAACCTTTGGATCGCGATGTGGGGCGGTGCCCGGGTCTGCCAGTGGTCGCCGAAAGGTGCGCTGCTTGAACAGTTTGGCGTGCCGGCCCTGCAGGTCACCTCCTGCGTTTTTGGAGGAGCTGATCTGGATGAGTTATACATTACCTCCGGGCGCGTCGGCATGGACGCGGCTTCGCTGAGAAAGTATCCGCAATCGGGGGGCGTGTTCCGGATGAAGACGAACGTGAAAGGGATGCCGACGTTTGAATTTGGAAATTGACTTCTTGCTCAAAAAAGATCTCCCCGAAGGGAGATCTTTGTGATCGATTATTTCGCGATTTTTTCGGAGATGGGCGGTGAAGGGGAGATCGCCTTTTGCATCTGTTCCTCCTGCACCGTGCGGATCCCGTTCTGAATCTGGTTGAGCGTCTTCTCCATCTGGTCCTGTAAATTCAGGAGTGTTTCAACAATATAATTATCCGCATCGCGGCGGGTGGCTTCCGCGTCGGCGCGGGCCTGGGCCAGGATCTGTTCTGCACGGCGCTGGGCTTCAAGCACAATATTGTCCTTCATGGCCAACTGTTCGGCTTTTTCGCGGGCGAGCGCGATGGTGCGATCCGCTTCCTCCTGGGCCTGCGCCAGGAAGCGGTCACGCTGTCCAAGGATCTGCTGTGCCTTCTTCACTTCGTCCGGGATCACGATCCGCATCTGGTCAATGATTTCCAGCATCCGGTCTTCATCAATGACGACGTTATGAGTGAAGGGAACGGCCTTGGCGTCGTTGAAAAGTTCTTCCAGACGGTCGATCAGTTGCAGAATATCCATGGCTTCCTCCGCCTCGCGGGCGATGATGTCTTATTATATATCAATCTCGCAGGGCGTTGGGAGGGGAGTGGAGTTCGCCCAGGCTCAAGATTTTGCGCTTCAACGCCGATTCGACGTAGGGCGGCACCATGCTGGATACGTCACCGCCCAGCGAGGCGATCTCGCGCACGGTGCTGGAAGACAGAAAGGTATGCTGTTCCGCAGTGATCAGCGCGACCGTTTCGATGTCCGTGGCCAGGCGCTGATTGGCGAGCGCCATTCTGAATTCAAATTCAAAATCCGAAAAGACGCGCAGGCCGCGCACGATCACCTGCACGCCCGCCTTGCGACAAAAGTCCACCGTCAGCCCGCTATAACCGGTCACTCTGATCTTTGGATTCGATCGGAATGCCTGCGTCACCAGATCCATGCGTTCCTCCGGCGAGAACATCAGGGACTTAAGCGGTCTGTCGTAGACCGCCATGATGACCTCATCGAAGAGGCGCGCGGCGCGTTCCGCAATGTCGATGTGGCCGTAATGGATCGGATCGAACGTGCCCGGGAAAAGCGCTTTAACCATCCTGATCTCCAACGAACAAATTAGTAATGAACATTTACCAAGGTGCCGACCGAAGCCCAATCATAGAGCCATTCCGCATCCGGGATGCTGAGGTTCACGCAGCCGTGGCTCATGGGGGTGCCGAAATTGTGGTGCCAGTACGTACCGTGCAAACCGTAGCCTTCATAGAAATACATGGTGTATGGGACGTTCGGCAAATAATATCCCGGTCCGGTCATGTCGGTCGAGAGGAGTTTGACGTAGATATGGTATTGTCCCGTCACGGTTGGATATTGCCAGGTGCCGGTCGAAACCAGGAAGGAATTAACCACGGAATTTCCTTGATAGGCATACACCATTTGTTGCGTGAGGTTCACGTCGATCCAGCGCACACCCGTGCTGGCGACTTGCGGCTGGGCCTGCGGTTCTGACGTCGATTCGGGAGTCGCCGGCGGCACATTGGTCGATATCTCCGCGGTGGGCGTATCCGCCACGATGGACATCGAAATCGAACCGGAATAGGTCGGGGTGGCAGGCAGCGGCGCTGCCGTATTCTGCGGTGACGGTACGGAAGTATTGGCGGGCAGCGCGGTTGGTTGCGGCTTGGACACTGGCAGGTTCGTGGCGGCCGGCGCTGCCATTTCGGTGGGTTCAAGCGTGGGCTGCAAAAACAGCTGCGGCGTGGGTGTCGCCTGGGACTCTGCCAGCGAGAAGGGTGTATGGGTCGGCTTGGGAATATTGGCCTGTGCCCATACCTGGGGATGCGCTGCCACGGGGGCCGGGCCGTTCATCAGATAGGCCAGCACCGGCGCAGAACCGGCTGACCACGCCACCGCGGCACAGATGATGCAACCGACCCCCACGAGCAGGATCGGAAACAGAAGATTGCGCTTCGAAGCGGGTCTGCCCTCGCTTCGTTTCGGAGCTTGGGCGGGGGCGGCCTTATCCGCAATGGATCCCGGCCGCAGGTTGTCCTCCGGCGCGGACGCTGCCCTCAGTCTCTGGGTTGCCCATTCCATACCCCGGCGCGCCCGTTCGCTGCCCGGGTTGATCCTCAGGGCCGTCTTGATGTACTCTACACTGGCCCGCGGGCTGGCGACCGCCGCAAGGATCAGCCAGGGGTCCTCCATTTGAGGCGCGAGCGAGGCGGCATGTTCTGCCCACTGACGCGCTTCCGTCCGATCGCCATTGCGAAGAGCCTCGCGTGCCTTTTCAACCGATAAATGTGCTTCATCCAACTGAGCGTTCATGGTGTGTCCGTAGGGATAGGCGTCGGTTCGATATTTTCGTTATTGACAAAGCAAAGGATACCATTCGCGACCCCGTCCGCCACCTGATCGGTGTGCTGGGTCAGGATCTCCTGGTCCAGATTCAGAAAGCCTGTTTCGATGATCGCGGCCACCGTGTTGGGGTCAATTTCACTGAAAGCATGATAACTGGTCATATCCGGGGTGATGCTGTTGGCGTGGAAGGGCAACCCCGTGGCACGATGATAACGGTCGACCAGGCAGGCCAGCAGGCGGCTGGCGCGGTTGGCGTCACGCGTATTCAAGGCGGCCGCCACCTTAAAGCCGGTTGCCTCGGCATTGATGTATTGGCAGGAGTCATTATGGATCGAAACGACGGCAACGGCGCGATACCCGTTCAGGCGCGTATCGAACTCGTTGAGCAAATCCACTTGAAAGCCGAGTTTGGTCAGTTTTTGCACCACCAGGGTGGCGATCTTGAAGTTGACATCGGCTTCGGTCAGCGTGACGTTGCCGTTGGCGTCGGTGCAGACCGCGCCCGAGTCGTTGCCGCGATGGCCGGAGACGATGCCGATCCGCAGGGCGGGTTCAACCGGATTGACCGGGTTGCTGGGGGCCTGCGGCGTCAGCAGGAATGCCAGTTTGTCCGACAGCGATCCGGCGGATAAACTGGTCGGCGATAGCGAAGTGAAAAGCGTCGCCAACAGGATCGCGATTCCCAACGTGGGAGCGATGGCATTGATGGATTTATGTTGGCGCGGCGCGCTCCGTGCGAGGCGCCGCCTGGAAGGAGTCTCCATGTTGGCTTCCATGATGGTACTAGTTTGTCCCCTAAAAGACAAGGGCATTTTTTACCTATTTTTATCTTGACGTCGCCCCGCCTCGAAAGTATGATGAAAATGACCATGGTGACACCCCTCGGACCCGAACCAATACGCCAAGCCATGCGACTCTGGGCTTCCGGCGTCACGATTGTCACTGCCGCACATAAAAATGAACGGCATGGAATGACCGTCAGTTCCTTTGCTTCCGTATCGCTTGATCCGCCACTGCTCCTGGTGGCGTTGCAGAGAACCACGCGCACCTCCGAGCTGGTTTCCCGCGCCCAGGCGTTTGGCGTCACCATACTTTCCGCGAACCAACGGGAAATCTCTGATCGTTTTGCCGGCCGCGGCGATGAATCAAAGGACCGGATGGAAGGCATTGAAACGGAGACGCTGGACACCGGCGCGCCGTTCATCAAGGGCGGATTGGCGTATTTCGACTGTCGCCTGCGCCAAACCGTGGATGCGGGCACCAGCCTCATTTTTATGGGAGAAGTGGTTGCGGCGAGGCGGTTTGAAGGCCAGCCGCTGGTTTATCACGACCGCCAATATAAGCGCCTCTCCTGATGTTTCTTGCACGGGCTGCGGGAGGAAGTATGAACGACAAATTGAATCCTCAGGAAAAGCAATCCCTGCTCCATATTGCCCGCCAGTCGCTTGAACTTGCGGTGCGCGGTGAAGAACTTCCGCCGCTTGATCAAGCAGCCCTGCCCGCCTGTTTGAAAGAACCCGGCGCTTCCTTCGTGACCCTGACGGTGCGCGGCGACCTGCGCGGCTGCATCGGCGCCCTGGAACCGTATCAGCCGCTCGCAGCGGACGTGCGCGAGCATGCCATCGCCGCGGCGTTGGATGACCCGCGTTTTCCGCCGGTTCAGCCGGGCGAGCTGGATCAAATTGAGATCGAGGTTTCCCGCCTCACCTCTCCGCGTCGACTCGAATACAAAGACCCGGACGATCTGCTGGTGAAGCTCCATCCCAATCTCGATGGCGTCATCCTGCGCGACGGCTGGCGCCGCGCCACATTCCTGCCGCAGGTGTGGGAGAAGATTCCAGACAAAGCCGAGTTCCTAAATGAATTGTGTTACAAGATGGGCGCCGCCCCCACGACCTGGCGGCACAAACATCTGGATGTGTTGATCTATCAGGTCGAAGAGTTTCACGAGTGATGGCCTGGCCCGCCGGCTCACCCCTCTGACGACCATTATTCCTGATTTTTCCTGATTTTGTTCCTGAACTCTTTCGATTCTTCCGCTTGTTCTTGACAGGCCGGTAAGTTGTCTTACAATTCATCCGTTCGCGGAGCAACATGGATGGCTTTAATGCTCTCCCGTATGAACATCGCAGGCATCCCCACAGGCGCCGGTCTTCAATCTTACAACTTGGCAGACCGGCGCTTGGCTTTTTAATTCGCAGCTTTCACAGGAGGCAGCATAAGCAGATCATCCTAGAAAGACCTCGTCGGCGGCAGGCGTTTTTCAAATTTCCATTTCAAACAATATCATCAAGAAGGAGATCGAATGAATAATATTGACACCGGGGCAACTGCCCTGGTTCTTGTCAGTGCGGCTTTGGTGATGCTCATGACACCCGGCCTGGCGTTCTTTTACGGGGGGTTGGTGCGCCGCAAGAACGTGTTGACGATCATGATGCAAAGTTTCATTTCGATGGGCATCGTGACCATCATCTGGGTCTTCGGAGGATTCAGCCTGGCCTTCGGCAAAGATATCGCTGGAATCATCGGCGATCCCGCGCAATACTTTGCCCTGCGCGGCGTGGCCGGCGACACCATGCAGATTCCGGGTTCGACCTCGACGATTCCCCTTCTGGCATTTTTTGTTTTCCAGGAGATGTTTGCCATCATCACCCCGGCCTTGATCACGGGCGCGTTCGCGGACCGCGTCAGTTTTAAAAGCTACCTGATCTTCCTTGTTTTATGGAGTTTCCTGGTTTACATACCGTTCGCGCACTGGGTGTGGGGCGGAGGCTTCCTGCAGCAAATGGGCTTTGCCGATTTCGCAGGCGGCATGGTGGTGCATGCCAGCGCCGGTTTTGCGGCACTGGCTTCTGTTCTGATCGTTGGCAAACGCAAGATCAAGAAGGGCGAAAAGGTATTGCCGCATAATATCACCTATGTGGCGCTGGGCGCGGCGCTGCTGTGGTTCGGCTGGTTCGGCTTCAACGGCGGCAGCGCCCTGGGCTCCAATGGGCTGGCCGCGGTCGCCTTTGTGAACACGGATGTGGCGGCTTCGTTTGCCATGATCACGTGGATGATCATCGATTGGATCCGGCTTGGAAAACCCAGCATGGTTGGCGCACTGACCGGCTCCGTTGCCGGACTTGCAACGGTGACACCCGCCGCCGGTTTTGTCCAGCCGGAGTGGGCCGCGGTGATCGGCATTGTCTGTGCCATTGTTTGCTACGGCGCGATCATGTGGCGCGCCAAGATGAGGCTGGATGATGCCCTCGATGTTTGGGGCGTCCACGGTGTAGGCGGAGCGATAGGCATTCTCTTTGTGGGCATCTTTGCCGGTGCCGCCGTGAACAAGGTCAGCGGATTGATCGAAGGCAACGTGCATCAGTTCCTCGTTCAATTGCTTGGGATGGTCATTGCCATCGCCTATTCCTTTGTGGTGACCTTTATCCTCTTGTGGCTGGTCAACCTGGTCGCTCCGGTTCGCGTGCCCGAACATGTTGAATCCAAGGGCCTCGACAAGGGCATATTTGGTGAAGACGCCTATGTAGAATAAGTCGAAAGAAGAGTTGGAAGACGTTCCGCTCGGAGCCTCATCCAGCGGAGCGTCTTTTGTTTAATAGGACGCCGCGCGGCCGGGCCCGAATCATTTTCCCACTTGTCTCTTTCCCGGCCCTATACTAAAATCAATTTATGGTGGAAGAAGGCTCTCACGATACCGGCCAGGATGCGATGTTTCAGGATGCGGTCGACGCCCTGCGCGCGGGCGATGCCGCTCACGCCAAGGATGTGCTGACACGCCTGCTGAAAGCGGATCAAAACAACCCCACCTATTGGGTTTGGATGAGCGCCGCGATGGAAACGAACAAGGAGCGCATCTACTGCCTGCAGACCGCGCTCAAGCTCGACCCCGAAAATGCTTCCGCCAAGCGCGGCCTCACTCTGCTCGGTGCCATTCCGCCCGATGAGAATGTTCAGCCATTCCCTCTCAATCGTCCGCGCTCCTGGGAGGAAAAACTCCTGCTGGCACATGAGCAGCCTCCGCAGAAAGGAATGCCCCCCCTGGTCCGGCTGGCACTGCTCGGGCTTGGCGGGGTTGTCGTGGTCGTGCTCGTGGTCGGCGGTTTGATCTTGACACCCCATAACACAAACTCATTCTACCGCGTGTCTAATACCAACACGTCCGGCCCCTCGCCTACTTTCACGCTCACGCCGACCTTTGTCAACGAAACGGCCCAGCCTGTCACACCCAACGCCGGTTCGCTGTCCCTGGCCTCCGTGTTGGGCGTCTCATACACTGCGACTCCGCTGTACGTCAACACGCCGCGTTCGCCGCAGTCACAGGATCAATACAGTTTCGCACTGAGCGCATATCAAAAGGGCGACTGGGCCTCCTTCATTACGAATATGCAGCAGATTGAGCTGCTCGAGCCCACTGCTCCTGATGTCCCGTACTACATCGGTGAAGCCTACCGCATGCAGGGCGAT
>Ga0335081_10020247_pt1 | contig 10760 bp, 7 predicted proteins | sample Lox_Sample_35_FD_206713 | JGI IMG/M metagenome (GOLD analysis project Ga0335081, IMG submission 206713) | Soil microbial communities from Loxahatchee National Wildlife Refuge, Florida, United States - Lox_Sample_3.5 | ecosystem: Environmental > Terrestrial > Soil > Wetlands | place: USA: Florida... | reverse complement strand
GATTCTGAGTATGGTGATGACTCTGGAGATCGGTAAGGTCGAGCGGTTTGCCTCGGCTGCCCACTTGGCCAGCTACGCCGGCTTAGTTCCACGCGTGCATTCCAGTGGCGCCCATACCCGACTCGGGCAGATCTGCGGCGACATCAATCGCTATCTGAAATGGGCCTTTATCGAGGCCGGCAATTTGGTGGTCATTCATCAGAGGCACCTAGCTGGCCAGCACGTCGTACGGCTTTATCAACGGGTCAAGCGCAAGAAGAACCATCAGAAGGCCGTTGTGGCCATTGCCCGACACATGGCCGAAGCCGCCTACTGGATTTTGAAAAAGCAGGAAGTTTATCGAGATCCGCAGCCGAAGCTGAAGGCCTCCGCCAGAACGCAGGCTGCGGGCACTCTTTCGCCGACGCACGGGTAAGCGCGGAACCGGCCATAGCCCTCTGAGGCTGAACATTGATTGCGACACCCGCTCGCGGGATTGGCTCTTGCAGAAGTTGAAGGCGGATATATGGCTTCCGGCGAAAGAACGGAAGAGCGAACGAGCGGAGCTGGCGAAAGAGGCGGATACGAAACAGATTATGCAGTCCGAAAGGAGGAAGGAGAAGCCAAAAAAACTGACGGGGAGGCTTACCTGGCGGCAGAATACAGTCGACGTGGAACGCTTTGCCGCGATGCCGTCCGGATGCCCCCTTTCCCTTCAGCCTCATTCTGTAGAACGGTCCTCGCCGTCAAGGGTTCGCTACGCCGCGCAAAAACCGCGCGCCCTTGACCGCTCCGGGCCGTTCCCAAAACACATTTTCTACGAGAAGGGAAAGGGGGCAACTCGAAAGGAAACTCAGACGCGGGCCCAGGTCGGCGTCCTTCCGTGGAGGTGTGCTCTGATCACCATCACAAACTCTCAAATTCCGGCCTTGACACGGTGCAGCGCTCTCATATAGGGCCGGTTATAAACGCCATCTCGGACTCTGGTGGCCACGGGCTCGCCGTGAACCTCGATGAGATTCCTACCAACGTCGCGCGCCAGGCGCGCGGTGGTCCCACACGTCCAGGCGGCCCAGACCGGGCGCAACGTGCGCGCCCTCTGCGCCAACGCGTGGCAGTCTGTAGGCATGTGGCGTACGACGCTCTATATGGGGATTTTGGAAATCTCTCCAAGCAAAATGTTTTGCTCAGGAAAACTGTAATCGCCCAATGCCTACAAACGGATACAGAGGCCACGTGCGGACCCGTAAACCTAGTAATACCTGCCAGAATTACAACGGCGACCAGCAGCAAGGTAATCCTTTTCATAGCGGTTCCTCCTTCAGGAAGACTACGCCCCTCAATATACGCCCGAGTAACGAGCCAGCAGAGTCACGAGATGGGAGATTTTTCGAGTAATCAGTTTAGTTGGACGAAAGCAGACACGGCGGTATTCAGATTGTCACATTCCGTGTCCGAGTCGAGAGGGCTTTAATCGAGGCTGCGGTTATGATTTGGACGGGATGCGGCCCTGGGGATCGCAAACTCCCCTGATACGGCCTTCGAGGAGATGGGCCCCCGGCCAGTGTGCGCAGCCTCCAGACTTCCTCCAATCCGACTTGGAGCCCACGAAAGCTCCGATTCCCGGCTTGGGCCGCGATCGCTTGGATCTAACAAGGACCCCGGCCGGCGCGGTCTTATCCACCATCTCCGCTTTGAAGGCGCGGACCGAGCAAGTCCCAGCGGTTCCCTTCGAGGTCTAGGAACACCGCAAGCTTGCCGTACGGCTCGACTCGCGGGGATGACGTGAAGCGGACGCCGGCGGCCACCATTCGCTCGTAGGACGCATCGAAGTCATCAACACGGAGGAAGAGCCCCACCCGGCCCGCGAACTGCCGCCCAATCACCCTTGCTTGGTGTTCGCCATCGGCGCGGGCAAGCAGAATGCCTGTCTTAGCTCCAACCGGCCTGACGACAACCCATCGCTTCGGCCGCCCGTCATTGGTCAGCGACGGTGTGTCTTCCACCAACTCGAACTGAAGCACATCTACGAAGAACCGAATCGCCGGGTCGTAATCCCGCACGACCAGCGCCACGAGTTCGAGATTCGCCATCGGACCCAGTTTACGCGCGTAAGCGGCAAGAATGGGAGTACATTTGTTCTGCGCTTCCGGCCCTGGATTGTTGCAGGTGGGAAGCCATTCCCAAAAGGGCGTTGCCGGAAACTACACCACGGTCCGGAATCAGGTCGTACGCCGAGACGATCACTTCACTCGGGCCGCGGCCAACGATTCACTCCGCGCGCTCGGCTCTGCCACCTCTCGGGCGGCGAATTGGACAGATTCAATTTCTGCTGGTCACGCGTCGGTTCAAACCACGGAGCGTTATCTCGGATGCAAGCAGAAACTGCGACACGCGGTGAACGACGCGATCGGTTTGGAGGATTCCTGAGCGGCGTCCCCCAACCGGACTTCCGGCTCGCGTGGATCGGTGGATAGGGCGTTTTCTGGCAACGTGGGCCGTGGCGGCACCGTTCCTAAACTAGGCGACAAGGAGGATCTCCTACTTTGGCGTCCACGGATCGTACGTCCCGATGTGCCAGATATGGCCTTCCGGATCGAGGCACGCGAAGGCGCGGCCGCCGTACGGTTTATCCTCGATATTCTCCACGATCTCCGCTCCAGCGGCCTTGGCCCGCGCGTAAACTTCATCCGCGTCCTTCACGATCAGGCTCACGCCGCGGGTCTGCGCACCGCCAAGCTCGGCCGGCAGCTTCATGTGGCGGTTGGGGGCTTTGTCATTCACTGAGCCGAGCATTATCATGCCGCCGCCGAGCGTCAATTCGGCGTGCATGATGGTGTTGCCAGGCCCAGCATACACGGCGTGCTTTTCGAACCCGAAGACGCGGCAGAGCCATTCGATGGCATCCGGCGCCTTGCGATAATGCATCCCTGGTATCGCGGTGCTGCGGGTGGTTATCTGGTTAGGCATGCACAGAGCATCGCAGAAAGGGAGCCCGGTGTCTTGTAAAAATGGGAAACGGAGGTCACTCAATCACAGCGTGATTCAGGAAAGGGCGTTCGCTCGCCCGCCATGCGCCGGGCGAGACGCCGGAGAACTCGCGGAACTCGTGAGCCATGTGCGCCTGGTCGTAATAGCCGCCGTCGAGGGACACTTGCGCCCAATTGATCGGAGCACCCGAGGCGATCCGGCGCACCACTTGTTGAAAACGGCACAGCCGGCAGTACAGCTTGGGTGGGAGCCCCACTTGCTCACCGAACAATCCGGCGAAACGGCGGCGGCTCAGGCCGGTCTCGCGCGCCACTTCCAAAATGCCGGCCGCGTACGGATCGCGCCCGAATTCGCCGAGTGCGAAGCGCACAGCGCCATGCAGTTCCGTCACCTTTCCCAGGCGCAGCTGCAGGTCGGCTTCCACAAGGCGCAGCCTCGCGGCCGGACCAGTAGCTTCCAGTAGACGATCGCGCAGTTTACCGCTCGCGGAACCCCAGACTTGGTCGAGCGCCACGGGACGGTTAAAGAATTCGTCTGCGGGTGCATCGAAGAAAGGTCGCGCACCGCCCGGCCGGAACACCACGCCAATAACAGACTGGACGTTCGCAGTCTCGAGAATGCTGTACCGTGTGCGCATCCCCACAATAATCGAAGGCCCGGGCCGCGGCGCAAGGTCGATGATGAGTTGAAAACGCGCGTTGGGCAACACACGTTCCTGGCGATGCGTCGCCTCGTATCCCTCGTAACACCAGAGCATTTCGACATACGGTGCGAGCGCAAAGCCCGGACGCCATTGCAGGTGCATGTGTCTATCAAACCACAGAGAGCGGCCCGTGGCCTCGCTACCGGCAGGACGAAGGCAGGGCCTCGCCGCAGCACTTACAAATCCAAGTTGACGGTTTCTCGGCTATGCTGAGACTGGCCCCAAACGGCCTTCGAGGAGATCACTGCCGCCGGGATCGCGGGGCGGCATGCTTCCCCCAAGCCGACTTCTGACCCGCGCTCGGGTTTGCGGGTTGCTCCGAAGCACTGGCACATGGAAACCCTGTAGCACTGGCGCGTCTCCGCCGGTGGTATGGTGTATATCTCGGGAGAATCGTTTCATGGCGGCTGTACCGGTAAGTTCGGCGGCGTCTTCGCTGCCGCTGCGGGTCGAGGCGCTGGTCAAGCGGTTCGGACTGGTGACGGCCCTCGATGGCGTCACGCTCCACCTCGAGCCCGGCGAGTGTCTCGGCCTGCTCGGACCGAACGGCGCGGGCAAGAGCACGCTGATTCGCAGCATCGTGGGACGGGTGGCCCCGGACGCGGGCACGATTGCGGTGTTCGGCTCCGCGGCCGATTCCGCCGGGGCGCGCACCGCGCTGGGGTGGGTGCCCCAAGAACTGGCGCTTTATCCCCGGCTCACGTGCCGGGAGAACCTGGAATCGTTCGGCCGGTACTACGGACTCTCGGGCGGCGCACTGCACGACGCCGTGGCGTGGTGCCTCGGCTGGGCGGCCTTGACGGACCGCGCCGCCGAATTGGTCAAAAATCTGTCTGGAGGTATGAAGCGCCGCCTGAACATGGCCGCGGGGCTTATCCATCGCCCCAAGCTGGTCCTCATGGATGAGCCGACCGTGGGGGTGGACCCGCAGTCGCGCAACCGCATCTTCGAGATGATCGAGAAGCTGCACGGCGACGGAATGTCGATCATCTACACAACGCACTACATGGAGGAGGCGGAGCGACTGTGCGACCGCATCGCCATCGTGGATCACGGTCACATCATCGCCATGGGCACCAATGAGGAATTGGTGCAAAGGACATTCGGCTCGCGGAGCGAAGTGCTGGCCCGGTTTCAGAGCACCCCCGAATTGTCCGCCCGGTGGGTAGAGCGCCGCGGGGGCCGCCGGGTGGGCGACGCGGTGCAGTTTACCATCGAGCATCCCACCGAAATCGCGGGCCTGCTCGATGACTCCGTCGGCGCCGGCCTGGTGCTCGTCGATGTTTCCGTGCGCCGACCGACGCTCGAATCGGTGTTCCTGCAATTGACGGGAAGGGAGCTGCGCGAGTAATGATCTCCATCATCCGCACCGCGTTGGTTTCGCTGCGCCGCGACCGCGCCGCGCTGTCGTTGAGCTTTGTCCTGCCGGTGGTCTTTTTCAGTATTTTCGCCATAATCTTCGGTGGCCGGCGGGACAGCACGCCGAAAGTGACCGTCATCGTGGTGGATGAAGACCACAGCCGGGCGTCGGAGCGGCTGGTGAAAGGGCTCCAGAGCGAGCAGTCGCTGATCGTGAAGACGAAGCCGGAGGCGAAGCAAGGCGTGGCGCAGGCGGAGTACACCGCCGCCGCGGCGGAGGCCGCGGTGAAGGCCGGGATCGCGCCCGTGGCGATGATCGTGCCGCATGGCTTCGGCGCGAACCCCATGTCGTTCGGCGGCGCTTCGAATGGCCCCGCCGTCCAGCTTCTGAAAGACCCCAGCGATATGGTGGCGCCGCAGGTGGCCGCGGGTCTGCTGCAGAAGGTGGCGATGACTTCCATGCCGGACGTGATGGCGGAGCTCGGGTCCAGGTACATGGATCAGTATGCCGGCGGGTTCACGGCGGAGCAGCGGAAGCGGATCGATGCCGGCCTCGAGCAGCTTCGGCGCGAGACCGGGCAGCGCGACACGACGGCGGGCGGCGGACAGAACGCGACGCGGAACGCAGGGCTGATCGAGGTCCAGACGCGCGACGTGGTCGGCGAAAACAAAACCAACCCGATGGTCTCGTTCTACGCGGCGGCCATCGGCGTGATGTTCCTGCTGTTTACGGCGAGCGGCTCTTCCGGCTCGCTGCTGGACGAAGCGGAGAGCGGCACGCTGGACCGCGTGCTCAGCTCGCATGTCACCATGACCCGGCTGTTGGCGGGAAAGCTGGCATTCGCGACGCTGTTGGCCTTCTCGCAACTGGTGCTCATGTTCCTCTGGGCGTGGGCCGTATTCAAGCTCGACTTCCTGCCGCACATCCCCGGCTTTGTGGTGATGGGAGTGTGCACCGCCTTCGCGGTTGGCGGATTTGGCATGCTGCTGGCCAGCCTCTGCCGCACGCGGGCGCAACTGGGCGCCCTTTCGACGCTGGTGATCCTGATCATGTCGTCCGTGGGAGGTAGCATGTTTCCGCGCTTCCTGATGCCGGAGACGATGCAGAAAGCCGGACTATTGACCATCAACGCCTGGGCGATCGATGGATTCACGAAGGTGTTCTGGCGCGACGAGCCGTTGTCGCACTTGTGGCCGCAGGTGCTGGTGCTGGTGGCGGTGGGTGCGATGCTGTTCGCGATCGCACGGAGGGCTGCGCACCGCTGGGAGATCGTGTAAGGCCGCCGGCTATTCTTTCAGCAGGCTGTCGTCGTACCAGGGCTGCGCAGGCTGCGCGAGTCCTCGTCTAACTGGAAGCCGGCGTGTTCGCTCAGATCGAGGTGGAACTTCACCAGGCGTCCGTGGCTGTCGGCGAAAAATGCGCCTTGACGTGTAGTCCGTGCTGACACTGGCCAGAAACGGCCTTCGAGGAGATCACGATACCGCCGGCATCGCCCGGTTGCATGCTTCCCCCAAGCCGACTTCGGGCCAACTACGGGGTCAAAAGAGGAAGTCAGGCCCATTGTCCGGATAGCGCGTCATGCAGGAATAATCGGCCTCTTGATGAGGTAAACTTAGATGATTCAATCACATGCGGCTATCAAAGGGTGATCGGCTCGGCCCCTACGAAATCGTTGCACTCGTTGGCCAAGGTGGCATGGGAGAGGTCTATCGCGCGCATGACCCTCGCTTGCGCCGTGATGTCGCTATCAAGATTTCCTCCCAACGGTTCGACGAGCGTTTCGAGCGCGAGGCCCGCGCCATCGCCGCCCTCAATCATCCGAACATCTGCCAGATATACGACGTGAGTCCGGATTACCTCGTCATGGAGCTGATAGAAGGTCCGACGCTCACGCAGCGCATCAAAGAAGGCGCCATCCCCCTCGACGAAGCCCTGCGCATCGCCGAACAGATAGCTGAGGCCCTTACCGCCGCTCATGAGAAATTCATTACCCATCGCGACCTCAAACCCGACAACGTCAAGATCAAAGGCGATGGCACCGTCAAAGTCCTGGATTTCGGTCTTGCGAAGGTCGGCGCTACGCCCACGGCCACAGAGAGCGAAAATTCCCCCACATTCTCGATGACCCTCACCCAGACCGGCGTCATCCTCGGCACAGCGGCCTACATGAGCCCCGAGCAGGCCCGTGGCAAAGCGGTCGATGCCCGCTCCGACATTTGGGCCTTCGGCGTCGTGCTCTACGAGATGCTCACCGCCCGCCGCTTATTCCAAGGCGAAGATCTCACCGAAACCCTAGCCAGCGTCGTCAAGGAACAGCCCAACCTCAGCGCCGTCCCGCGGAAGGTTCGCCGCCTGCTCGAAGCCTGCCTGCAAAAGGATCCCGTGCGCCGCCTCCAAGCCATCGGCGACCGCCACTTCCTGTTGCTCGAACCGGAGCGGCAGCGCTCGTCTTGGCTGTGGCCCCTCATAGCCGGCGTGACAGCCCTCGGGTCCGCGGTGCTTGCCTGGACCCTCCTTCGCGAGGCGCCGCGCCCACTCCTCAGCCTGCGCTACCAACTCAGCCGTCCCGGTAATTCCGGATTCACCCAATTTCAACTCTCCCCCGACGGTCGCTACATTGCCTTTGTAGGCCGGTCCGCCTCCGTGGATCGCCTCTGTGTTCGCGCGCTGGATTCTCTGGAAGACCGCGAGTTCCCCGGTACCGATGGTGCCACGTATCCTTTCTGGTCCCCCGACAGTACGCACATCGCCTTCTTCTCGCAGGGCAGGTTGAAACAGGCGGCCATCGCCGGCGGACCGGCAACCAATATCGCTGAGGCGCCAGACGGCCGCGGCGGGGCATGGGGACAGGACGGCTCTATTGTCTTCGCACCTGGCGTGACCGGAACGCTCGTCCGTGTATCCGCGTCCGGTGGCGCGGCAACCCCTTTGTCACTGCCCCGTGCGGGCGCAGCCGATCGGGACTCGCCGCGGTTCCCGGCGTTTCTGCCGGATTCTGACCGCTTCCTTTATACAATCGAGGCCAAAACGCGTGAGGGCGAGGGCGTCTATGTGGGCTCCCTGAACGGAGAAGCGCCGGTGCGTATCTTGCCGGACCTCTCGATCACGCGCTTCGTTCCTTCCCCCGCTTCGCATTCCAAGGGCTACATCCTCTTCCGACGCCAGACCACACTAATGGCCCAGGCATTTGATGCCGCAAATCTGAAAACCACTGGAGAAGCCTTCCCGCTAGCCGGCGAGGTGCAAGAGTCGTCGGGCAACAGGGGCTTCGCCGATTTTACGGTTTCCAGCAACGGAGTTTTGATCTATGCCTCCACTGACAATCCCAACCAGGAACTCGAAATCGTCTGGCTGGACCGCGCCGGCAAACGCGGCAAATCGATCCTGAAACAGAAAGGCATCACGGATTTCGCGCTCTCTCCGGATAAAACCAAACTCTTGTACTCCCTGGCTACTCAGTACGTGCCTGGAGATTTGTGGTTGCGGGATGTGGCGCGAGGAGTCTCCCAGCGCTTCACCTTCGGTCCCTTCAGCGCGTATGCGCCCGTCTGGTCCCCGGATAACACGACGGCTGTCTTCACCGCCTTTCCGGAAGACCGTCTTTACATCAAGCGTTTGGACTCCGCAAAAGAGGAGGCCTGGAACGTCACCGGCACGAATACGTACGCCACCAGTTGGTCTGCTGGTGCGAAGCTGATGGCGTTCTCACAATCCGGGGTCACCACGAAAGACGATTTGTGGTTGTTGCCGCTGGAAGGTGAGCGAAAACCCAGGATTTTCAAGCAGACGCCTTACACGGAAAAAAGCGGACAGATCTCCCCGGACGGCCGCTGGATCGTGTATAGCTCAGACCCGTCCGGCCGCTCGGAAGTCTACATCGAGCTCATGGCGCCGGGCAGCGCCCAGCGACAGATATCGGTCGAAGGCGGCCGCAGCCCGCGTTGGCGCGACGATGGCCGGGAACTTTACTTCGTCTCCGGCCGCAGAATGATGGCCGTCGATGTGAAACCCGGCCCGAAACTCACCTTCAGCGCGCCGCATGAGCTATTCCGCGCAACCATGCTGCTCCCCGACAGTAGCGGAAACACGTACCAGCCTTCCACCGATGGCAACCAGTTTCTGGTGCTGCTTCCGGCCGGCGACGAACCCACTACCCCTCCCCTCACGGTCGTCACCAACTGGCAAGCCGCCCTGCATAAGTAAAGGGCCGCGCCAAAACGCGAACCAAATCCAAACCCGCCAGACATAGGACCCGACAAGCTAACCGACGGAAGGCAGAAGTCCGTGTAGTCGTACAAAGCTCGTATCGGTCCCGCCGCCCCGGTGACCTCGCAATTGGCCCGAAACGTTAGCACTCTATCGGAACTGACGCCGCGCAGTAGTCCCGCTGGAGCAATGGAAACTGGATCGCCGCGTCAGTTCGGATAGAGCCGTTTGAAGGGAGCCGCTGGCGTTTGCGACGGACGCGGCTGGTATAGGTTTGAATAGTGTTTTGGTACTTCCGTACTGCGTTCCTACAGGAATCCCACCATGCCGGTAGTAAGGATCTGCGCAGCACGAAAATGATCCTACACCGTGCGGGCGCTGCAACGCAAGGCGGTTTCAGCTTGCGCGTGCACTCGACCCTTTACGCACGCGAAGCGTCCGTCGCGCCAGCGACTCCGTTCAAACGGCCTTCGAGGAGATCACGATACCGGCGGCCGTGCCCGGTTGCATGCTTCCCCCAAGCCGACTTCTGGCGCACCCTGCAATACATGGCCCCGGAACAACTGGAGGGCAAGAAGGTCGATGCGCGTACGGATATCTTCTCATTCGGTTCGGTATTGTACGAGATGGTCACGGGACGGCGCGCATTCGCAGCGTCCAGTCACGCGGCGTTGATTTCGTCGATCATGACGGCGGAGCCGGCACCTCTCACGTCTCTGCAGCCTCTCGCAGCGGGGCCACTCGATCACCTCGTGCGGGCCTGTATGGCGAAGGACCCGGCGGACCGCTGGAGCAGTGCGCACGATGTGCTGGTGCAACTGAAATGGCTCGCCAATGCGGGCTCCCAGCCGGGTATGCCGGCCATCGCTGCGCCGCGTCGCGGGAAGCGGGAGCGTCTGGCCTGGATCGTTGCGGCAGTTCTCCTTCTGGCGGCAGTTGGCGGATTTGCGGCCTATCTGCGCCGGACGCCGGAAGAGAAGAGACTCGTGAGTTTCACCGTGAACACGCCGGAAGGACTGGTCCGCGCCAGCGCACCCGCCGTCTCGCCGGATGGCCGCCATATCGTCTTCAGCACGACGGCTCCCTCCGAACTCAAACCCCAACTCTACATTCGCGATCTCGACTCGCTGAACTCGCGGCCCCTGCCTGGCACGGAAGGCGCCTTCTGGGCAGGCGCGGCCCCCTTGTTCTGGTCGCCGGACAGCCGCTACGTCGCCTTCCTGGCCGACGGTAAGCTCAAGAAGATTGAAATCGCCGGCGGGCCGGCGCAAACGCTCTGCGACCTCGGTGGAATCTCCGGGGGAGCGTGGAATCGCGAAGGAACGATTCTGTTTGCGGGCGGCGACGGACCTTTGCGCCGGGTAGCTGCGACGGGCGGTACCCCACTCCCGGCTACTGTGTTGGACCCCTCTGGCAGTGCGACCCGCCATGCCAACCCGCAGTTCCTGCCGGATGGACGGCACTTCCTGTACACAGCGGTCCGTGAGGGAGATCCCCTGGGGGTGTACATCGGGGACCTGA
>Ga0335081_10020246_pt1 | contig 10760 bp, 5 predicted proteins | sample Lox_Sample_35_FD_206713 | JGI IMG/M metagenome (GOLD analysis project Ga0335081, IMG submission 206713) | Soil microbial communities from Loxahatchee National Wildlife Refuge, Florida, United States - Lox_Sample_3.5 | ecosystem: Environmental > Terrestrial > Soil > Wetlands | place: USA: Florida... | reverse complement strand
GATAGGCGGCGTGGGAGCATGAGCGACTCCGTACAGTCCCGAATAGCGCGGATTGCTGGTGTCGAAGTCGGGCTCGAACGTGTAGTACGACCAGTCGAAAGCCCGGTGCGACGAGACGCCCAGGTGCAGTCCCTGCTTGCGAACGGCGCGGCCCAACTCGCCCACCACGTCGCGGTGCGGTCCCATCTTGACCGCAGTCCAGTCGGTAAAGATGCAGTCATACATGGGGAATCCGTCGTGGTGTTCGCCCACCGGGACCACGAACCGGGCACCCGCCTTTTGGAACAATTCCGCCCAGCGCTCTGGATCCCAGTGCTCGGCGCGGAACATGGGGATGAAGTCCTTGTATCCGAACATGGACTGCGGTCCCCAATGCTGGCGGTGATAATTGAATACCTCGCTTCCGCGCAGATACATCTCGCGTGGGTACCACTCGCTGCTGTGGCCGGGAACCGAATAAACACCCCAGTGGAGAAAGATCCCGAACTTGGCGTCGGCGTACCAGTCCGGTACGCGATATTGCTTGAGCGACTCCCACGTGGGTTCGTACTTCAGCGGCGCGGGCGAACCCCTCGCAAGCCTCGAGACCGTGAGGCCCGCCCCCGCCAGGGCTGAGGCCTTGATAAAATCCCGGCGCGATCGCCGCCGTGCGTGCGCCTCGCAAAGTGGCGCGGGCGTCCCGCCCGCTGTGGCGCGTGCATTCTGCCCGCGTTCTCCTGCTATTCGTTCTTCACTGCCGTTCATCACCACCACCTCAAGTCTCTCTTTACGCTCCGGCGACAGCGGGCGGGACGCCCGCGCTTACCTCAGGGGAATCGGTTGCAGGCCGGCTCGCTCCAGCGACGCGTTGAGCCTGGGCACATCTTTGCTCTTGATTTCCTCCCACTGCGCCAGCGCCTTCTCGATCGCTTGCTGGTCGCGTTGGAAGGCCGTAACAACGTCGGCCGTGGGAGCAACATCAGCGCTTTGCTCGGCCCGCTGGACATCGCCCAGAGCGCCGCTCAGGGAGCGAAGGGTGACGACTCCCGGCCGAGAGGGCGCTTCCTCGAAGGGGTTGGGGCTTGAAGTACCGCCGGCTAGCGCCATGCTCTTGTGATCGAGCGCCTCGATCTGGTCGACGAGAGGCTTCTGGTCACTCGCTTTAGAGGCGAGTGACTGAAGTTGCTCATGCAAGTAGTTGGCGGAACGGAAGGCAGCGCTCACCTGGGCCAGCGCCGCGCCCATCTGCCGCGCCATCTCAAACTGCTTCACCAGATCGGACGGCGGCGTTTTCACTCGTGGGTCCATCTTGACCGTAAGGGGCTGAGTGTGACTCTGGCCGCTCGCGGTCAGCCGCACCTGATATTGCCCTGGCGGCGCCCACGGGCCGGCGCCCCCTCCGAATCTCCTGGACTGCAGATTGCCGCCCGGCACGCCTGTATAGTGCAGGTCCCACGCGAAGCGGTGCATGCCGGGTCCGGCGGAGAGAGCGAGAAACGGACCAATCCAATGAGTGGTATAGGGCAGCCGCTTCGGGTCGATCTGGGGCGGCTTATCTTCGCTCGAATAGCGACGCACCAACTTGCCGGCCGAGTCCAAAACCTCGATCGTCACCGGCCCGCTCTGTGCCGACCTGAGATAGTAGTCGATCAAGACCCCGTCGGGAGGATTCTCTCCCTGCGGCGCATCGGCCGGGAGCGGAGTTCCCTCAAAGGAGCCTGGGCGAACGCGATAGGCTATCGTCGGGCGGAAGAGGTACGCCTCGGAGCCGGCCAAGTCGCTGCTGACCTGGCGCAGCGGGGTGACGTCGTCGAGCACCCAGAACGAGCGACCATGGGTGGCGATTACCAGGTCGTCGTCGTGGATCACCAGGTCGCGTACGGAGCAATTGGGCAGGTTCAGTTGCAGCGGCTGCCACTCATCGCCGTCGTTGAAGGAAACAAAGACTCCTGTCTCCGTGCCCGCATAGAGCAGGCCTTTCCGCGCCGGATCTTCGCGCACGGCGTTGACGTAGCTTCCTTCGGGGATGCCTTTCACGATTTCCTGCCACGTCTTACCGCCGTCTTGGGTGCGGTAGATGTGGGGCTTCAAATCCTCCAGGCGGTGGCGGTCGACAGCCGCATAGACGGTATTAGCATCATGACGCGAAGCGTCGAGAATGCCGATCTTCGACCATGGAGTGATCTCGGGCGGAGTGACGTTGTGCCACGTTTTTCCGTCGTCGCGCGTCACCTGAATAAGTCCGTCGTCGGTGCCGATCCAGATCTCGCCGGTGACGAGCGGCGACGGCGCAATGGTATAGATGACGCCTCGTCTCTTTCCCTCTCCCGCGGGTACGTCAGCGGCCGTCACCGGATCGAGGTTGGGCGGGGCGCCAGGGTCCTCCCGTGTCAGGTCCGGGCTCAGCACCTGCCAGGTATTGCCGCCATCCTTAGTGCGAAAGAGGATCTGGGTGCTGAAGTAAAGCTCGTGCGGGTCGCGCGGAGAGAACACTGTGGGCAGCGTCCAAGTGTGCCGATAGTTCCCGGGATGGGTGAGCGACGGCGCAATATCCTGGGTTTGGCCCGTGGTGAGGTTGAACTTGCCCACGGCGGCGCCGAACGATCCGCCATAGAGAAGGTTGGGATTGAGCGGGTCGGGAGCGACGTAGTTACTTTCGCCGCCCACCCCGATGGTCCGCCAGTCGCGAAAGCTGATGGTTTCGCCGTGGCTGCGGCTCTCGATACAGGCCGAGCCCGAATCCTGCTGCGGCCCGCAGACCCAGTAGGGAAAATGGGCGTCGGTACTCACGTGGTAGAACTGGGCGGTGGGCTGGTTGTACCAGGAGCTCCAGGTCTCGGCCCCGTCTACGCTGATCACCACGCCCTGGTCGCTCGAAAGGATCATGCGGTCGGGATCGCCGGGGTAAATCCATAGGCTATGAAAGTCATCGCCGGTGGGGTCTCCCTTGATGGCGTCGAAAGTCTTGCCGGCGTCGGTGGACCGGTAGGTGGAGGTGTTGCACACGTAGACTACGTCGGGATTCCTGGGGTCTGCCGTGATGCCGCCGAAATACCAGCCCCGTCCCCAGATGCGCGGCTCGGAATCGGTTCGCTGCCAGCTCGCGCCCGCGTCGTCCGAGCGATATACGCCGCCTTCCTTGGCGTCGACCAGCAGATAGATGCGATCGGGAGCGGCGGGAGCGACGGCGATCCCCATTCGCCCCAGCCCTTCCGTGGGCAATCCGTGACCGGTAATCTGCCGCCAGGAGTCGCCGCCGTCGGTTGACTTGTAAAGGCCGCTGCCCGATCCGTAGGAAGGCGGGTAGACCTCCCAAGGCGGGCGGCGCGTCTGCCACAGCGCGGCGTACACTGTGCGAGAATCGCGCGGATCGAGGGCCAAGTCGATGGCGCCCGTGTTCTCATCCTTGAAAAGTACTTTCTGCCACGTCTGGCCGCCGTCGGTGGAGCGGAAGACGCCGCGCTCGGGATTCGCGCCGTAAGCGTGGCCCAGGGCGGCCACGAACATGTGGTCCGGATGGTGCGGGTCCACCACAATGCGGCCGATCTGGCGGCTGTCTTCGAGGCCGATCCGCGCCCAGGTTTTGCCGGCGTCGGTGGACTTGTACATGCCGTTGCCGTAGGAGATGTCGTCGCGCATGTCCGCTTCGCCGGAGCCGACGTAGATGACGTTCGGGTCGGACGGCGCAACGGCGATCGCGCCGATGGAGGCGACGGGCTCAGCATCGAAAATCGGCGTCCAGGTGCGCCCGGCGTTGGTGGTCTTCCACACGCCGCCTCCCACGGCGCCGAAGTAGAACACGCTGGGCTGGCCGGGAACGCCAACGGCGGTCAAAGCCCGTCCGCCGCGGAAAGGTCCGATCATGCGCCAGCGCAGACCGGAAAAAAGGCTGGGATCGAACTGCTGGCCGTGCATTGGACGCGGTGCGAGCCAGGTAAAGACCCATGTCGACGCCAAGCCAGCGAGGACCATGGAGAGCCAACATCGGATGTGGGTCACAGTAGCATTCCTCCCGGAAGCCGAGGCTCGTTTGAAACGACGAAGTATACACCCGCCCGGCGAAAATCGCCCCGTTTGAACCCGAAGTCCCGGCGTCCCGGAACCAGGAATCCGCGTCACGCCCCCTCCTTGCTTTTGGATTCCCGCAGGTTTGGGCTTCTAGCGGTGAAGTCGAGCAAAAGCTGGGCCAGGCGGCGGGGATCATGTCGCGCCACCCGGCCCTCGTCGAGCAGGTTCGCGGTGACCGGCTCGACGCCCTGAGCGCGTATCTCATCGAGATCGTTTACCACCGGTTCGGCGCGCTGCGCGGCATAGCGCCGCCGCAGAGCTGGGGAGAACCTTCGAGTGTTCAGGACCACGTAGTCGAAGACTTTGCGTCCGCTGTGCTGTTGCAGCGCCCTAACGTGGTCGGAAGCTGTGCAGCGGCGAGTCTCGCCGGGCTGTGTCATCAGGTTGCACACATAGACCTTGAGCGCGCGTGACCGCGCGATGGCCTCCGGAATGCCCTGCACCAGCAGGTTCGGAATGAGTGAAGTATACAGCGAACCAGGTCCCAGGGTGATGAGGTCCGCCTCCTTGATAGCCGCCAGCGTCTCGGGCAGCGGGCGGCACCTGGAAGGGACAATTTCCAGTCTTTCGATCGGCACCTTGGTTTTGGTGATGGCCCTCTCGCCGTCGACCGTACGGCCGTCGCGAAGCTTCGCCCGCAACCTGACGTCGGCTAAAGTAGCTGGAAAAATGTCGCCGCAAGTCGCCAGCACTTCGCTCGAGACCCTCACCGCCTGGGTGAAGTCATGGGTGAGGTGGGTGAGCGCTGCCAGGAAGAGGTTGCCGAAGCTGTGACCCCGGAGGCCGCGCCCGCTGGAAAAGCGGTAGCTGAAAAGGCGGGTCAGGAGGGTTTCGTCTTCTGCCAGGGCTACCAGGCAGTTGCGAATATCGCCAGGCGGCAAAATACGAAAGTCACGGCGAAGGCGCCCCGAACTGCCACCCTCATCGGTGACCGTCACCACCGCGGTCAGACGCGAGATTGCCGGCAGCGAGGCGAGGCGTCCGGCCTGCCGGACGTGGGCCTTGAGTCCCCGCAGCAAGGTGGAGAGTCCCGTCCCTCCCCCGATGGCCAGAACCTTCATAGATCGAGAAGACTCGGAGAATTGACAATTGCCGCTTGGAAAAGCAATTTGTAGGCTAGAAGAATTGTCCTCTGGAATAGGCGGTTTACGGTTGTTGAGCTTCTCCTTCCGATCGGCCATCGCCGATCGGCAATCGTCAGTCCCTTCGCCGATTCAGACCCGGCGCGGCAGGGAGGGAGCGTCACTCCCGTAAACCAGTGTCCGAAAGCGCGGGTCGTCCGCCAGGGAAACAAAATCCTCGTCCTGGCGAATCTGAAAGCTATTAGCAGGCCGCAAGGCGATGCTGGCTCGCATGTACTCCAGAGCTTCCTCCGCGTTACCTTGCAAGGCATGGGCTGCCGCCAGGGCATATTGGACGTCTTCGCGCTGAGGCTCCAGCTTGTCGGCGCGCTCCAGGTGGCCGATGGCTGAGCCTAGATTGCGGCTGTTCAACTCCGCGACCCCCGCCACGTAGCATTCCGCCGCCGTCTTCGGTAGCGGGCGAGGCCGCCGCGTCCGGCTCTGGCAGAGGCGCAGGTGGAGCCCAGCCCGCTCCGCCAGTTCGGGTGGAGCGGTAGTTGTCAGTTTCTCGAAGATCTCCTTCGCTTTATCGTACTCCTGCTTCCTGAAAAGCCGCGCGGCGGTGTCGAAGTTCCGCAAGGCCGAGGCGTACTGCGCGTTCCGGCGCTCCTCCAAACCATTCGTCTGCGGCGCAACACGCGAGTCGCTGACCACGTTTGCCGACCGACCGGCCAGCTTTGGCCGGGTCGCCTTGGATCCATGGTTGTTATTGTTATTCGGAACCTGCTTCAACCGGACCGACGATCCGCGGTAGGCCGTGGAAGCCCCCGCACCATTCGCTCGCTGGCGCGCGCCCTCCGGTCGCTTTGATTTCTTTGAGTTAGCGCGTTTCATTGGATATTCACTCTCTGGGCTGTTCAGAACGGCAACCCGTTCCTCCCAGCTCTCTTGAAAAGCGCACGGCCCGTGCTGGTCTCGACTGCTATCAACTCAAATAACTCCAGCAACTGCTTTATATCACACTCCTATGTTGCAAGTCAAATACTTACTTCCTCTAAATTCCCGCATCACCCCGGGAGCAGTCTTGGCCACAGACGACCCGAAAGCGTGTTGTGGCATCCTTTCGGGAATATAGAGGACTGCGAGCGATCAATCCCCCTGATTCTAAGCGACATTCCCGCTTGAGTCGTCAAAATCGCGTGCCTGGTGGCAAGCGCCGAACAGAACCAAGAGGCGCCCTCGTAAGAATCTCCCGCACGCGTCATTTCCGTCTGGTCCCTCAGGCCCCCGCCCTGGCAGCTTACTGCCGGGTTCGAACTGCCCAGCATCAGAATAGCTGATTGTGGACCTCATGTCAACGTCTTTTTTGGCGGATGCGTTTGGGGCACGGCGGCGATCTGGCTGTCGCTCGGCGGTCTGTCGCCTCAGAACGGGCAGTGAGGATCAGATGAATAGCGTGATCTGTCGATACGGCGTTATGAGCACGATATTGCCCGCATTAGATCTTGACAAGCGTGCACTGGCTGGCGCATAAACACTCCCTTGGGGACAATTTCGCTCTTTCGGATACAAAAGCCACCTCCTCTAGAGGTTCGCTACGGCCTTCAAAATACAAGTACTTTGTCAGAAACGAGAGGGGCCATGAAACGACCACTGATCACCTTCTTTTCCCTTTGTGTCTGCGCGAGCTTGGCACGGGCAGGGCAAACCGTTGCGAGCAGATTCGTCGGCAGAGAAACCCCGCCCCAGGTGCTGGAGGGAACAGCCAAGCGCGTGGGACCTTACGATCCCACCAGGATGCTTCGAGTGGTGTTTGCTCTTCAGCCGCCGCACATGGCGGAAGAGGAGGAGTTTCTCCAGGAACTGCACACTAAGGGCTCGCCGAACTTCCGTCATTTCCTGACGGGGGCGGAATGGGACAGCCGCTTCGCGCCTTCGGCAGCCGACGAGCAGGCCGTCGTGGACTGGGCCGAGAGTGTGGGCTTCACCGTGACCCACCGCTTCCCCAACCGCCTCCTGGTGGACGTCGAAGCGCCGGTCGGGACCATCGAGAAGGCGCTGAATGTTACCATTAACCACTATCGAGTGGGTGACGAAACCTTGTTCTCCAACGACCGGGACCCGATGATCCCGACCAGCCTGGCCGGCATCATCCATTCCGTGCAGGGCCTCAACAACATTCAGCGGATGCACCCGGCGCTTGGCGGCACGCACGATTTTCCCGGCACCGACTATTCTCCCGGCCCCGTCTACGCCATAGGACCGCATCTGCACGGCGACGGCGATCGCACCAAACTGCCGGCGTCGCCTCGCGATTCCGAGCATGCGGCGGGACCCAGCATTACCAACGGCAATTACGATCCCACCGATATCTATAGTTCTCAAGCCTACGACTACAACGCGCTCTCCAACCTCGGCCATTGCTGCAACCCCAATGGCCATGCCGGCAGTTCACCGCCGGACGCATCCATCGCCATCGCCATGTTTGGCGTGCCCAGTAACAGCGACTTGAACGGCTTTTTCGGGCAGTATTCTTACCTGGCGTACAACATCGCGGAGTGGTTCATTGATGGGACGTATACGTGCGGCACGCCCACCGACGACAATTGCGCGGAAGGGAGCTTGGATACCGAATGGTCCACCGCCACCTCCAACAGTTTCGGCGCTGCCAAAGACACGGCCAAGGTCTGGTTATACGTGGGAGCCAACGAAAACAACAGCACGTTTACGGACATGTACAACTATATGCTGACCGACGCCGACGCGCGCGTCTTCAGCACAAGCTGGAGTTGCACTGAGTTTTATGGTTGCTCGAGTGGCACCATGGATGCGCGCCATGCCATTTTCAACTCCATGGTAGGGCAGGGTTGGACATTGGTGGCGGCTTCCGGCGATCGCGGGTCTTCCGACGACTGCAACTTCAACAATCCTGCCCACGAGACCGTGGCCTATCCGGCCTCCGACCCTGACGTCGTCGGCGCCGGCGGTACCATACTTTATCTGAACTCCGACGGCAGCTTCAATCAAGAAGTCGCCTGGCAGGGGGGTACGAATGCGGGCGCATGTTCCCATAACAATGGCGGTAGCGGGGGCGGCATCAGTGCGTATTACAAAGCGCCGTCCTATCAGGGACTGCCCAGCGGGAGCTATCGGACGGTTCCTGATCTCTCGCTTAACGCCGCTTACGGCCAGAACTATTATTACAACGGGAAGTTGCGGGGGGTCGGCGGGACGAGTATCGTGGCACCGGAATTGGCCGGCTTTTTCGCCCAGGAGGATGCCTACCTCATCGCCGTCGGCGACATTATCGGCAAGAACTGCGGCAGCGGTGTCGCCTGCGCCCCCATGGGTAATGCCAACTACTATCTGTATTACGAAGGTCTCAACGCCCCGTATGCGGCACACTACCCCTTTTATGACATCACCTCCGGCTGTAACAGCAATGACGTGACCGCCGCCGACGGCTTGGGGTACTATTGTGCCCGCACAGGGTATGACAAGGTCACCGGCTGGGGCACGGCCAATATGCTGCAACTGGCATGGTCGATTAACCAGTACCTGGCGGGCGACGGGGGCGCGGCGGTAGTCAACTTCACGGGCCCCAACACGGGCGAGTGGTACAACAGCAATAAGAAGGTGAGTTGGTCGATAACCAACTCCACCTGTTGTGGTTATGTGGCCAACGGCTCGGCCGGCTTCAGCCAGGCTTGGGACTCCGATCCTGGCGACCCTTACAGCAAAGCGACGCCGGGCACCGGCAACTCCTATTACAGCGGCCCCGAATTCCCCAATGCTACCAGTGGCTACCTCAATCTCTCCGATGCCGGCCAGGGGTGCCACACGGCACACGTTCGAGCGTGGGATAACGCGGGAGAGGGATCGGGTAATCAGACCTATGGGTCGGTGTGCTACGATACCGTTCCGCCGACAATCTCGCTGGCGCTGGGGAGCGCTGCTAACGCGGCGGGATGGTTCAAAGGCACGGTGAAGGTCACTCTCTCCGCCAGCGATCCGGGAGGGGCCAAGGCCTCCGGCATCGCTGCCACCTACTACGGGGTGGATGCGCCGGGATGTTTGACGCGCAGTGTGGACGGGTGCGCCGTTTACGGTGGTCCGTTCAATATCAGCGCAGAGGGTAGGCATGGGGTTCAGTACTTCACTCAAGACGTCGCCGGTAACTTTTCGATGGTCCAGCCGGGCGTTCCGGTGAACATCGATAAGACGCCGCCCGTTACCCGGGCCATGCTCACCGGCAACGTGCGAGTGGGGTTCATCGCCACCGACAATCTCAGCGGCGTCGCCAGCACCGTCTATCAGCTTGACGGCGGCGCGGTGACCACGTACACGAAGCCATTTATTGTCTCAGCGACAGGCTCCCACACGGTGACGTTCCACAGCACTGATCAGGCGGGCAACGCGGAGGCTACCGAAACAGCGACGTTCACGGTCTTCTGAACGATGAGGTGGGCGAGCGGCTTTATCCCGCCAAGCGACGCGGGGGAAACTGAAGCTGTGGGCGTAAAGCCGCCGCTCGGCCTTTTCCAGCATCCAACTTAGACTCGGATACACCGACCGGGCGGACCGATGAAGGAAGCGAGCGATCCTGCGGAGGCCCTATCGGGCGTCGTTGCCGGGCGCGAGCCGGAGGGCGCGGACGCGCGCCCGCAATCGGAGGCCGGCACCGACCAACTTCGATCGCCCGCAAGCTGTGCGGCGCCAGTCAGCAACCAGCACGGGGACCACCCCGCTTATTTCGTCGCTCTCTACCAGCGATCGGGCGGCGAGAGATTTGGCCTCGCTTTTGCGGCATTTGCCCAGATCCTCCAGGAAGTGGGCGCCCATTACCTCGCGGCCAGAAGCGGTGAGAAGCCCCGTGAACACCCGAGCGAAGATCAACTGTCGGCGCTTTTCACCAGCCTCCACCTGGAGGAACTGGCGCTGGCGCGAGCTTGTGCCGAGGGCAGCGAGAGAGCTTGGGAGCTGTTCCTGACCCGGTACCGCGAAAAGCTCTACGATGCCGGAGAAGCGATCGCCCGAGACGAGTCTGTTGGGCGCGAATTGGCAGATGGGCTCTACGCCGATCTGTTCGGCACGCGTCTGGGACCGGGAGGGGCCAGAGTTTCCAAGCTCGGTTCCTACACTGGCCGAGGGTCGCTGGAGGGTTGGCTCAGGACGGTCCTAGCCCAGGAGTACGTCAACCGGTATCGCAGGCAGCGGCGGCTGGTGAGCCTGGAAGAACGCGTCGAGGCGGGCGAGCAATTTGCCGCCGACGCATCCGACGCACCGCCTGACCCGCGCTTGCCGGCCGCTACCGATGAGGCTTTGCGTGATCTCTCCTCGGAGGAGCGGTTTATCCTGGCTTCCTACTACCTCGACGGACGAACACTGGCCGAGATCGCCTTTACACTGGGAGTGCACGAGTCGACGGTCAGTCGCCGGTTGGAGAAAACCACAAAAGGCCTGCGCAAGCGAATCCTGCGCGAGTTAAGGAAGCACGGGATGAGTACGCGCGAAGCCGAGCAGGCGCTCGAAGTCGACGTCCGCGATGTTATGCTCGACGTTCGAGGCCGATTAAGGCAGTAGGAAGTAGGCGGCAGGCAGAAAGCAGAAGGGCAAGAAGAAAGCAAGAAGCAAGAAGCAAGAAACAATGGC
>Ga0335081_10020245_pt1 | contig 10761 bp, 6 predicted proteins | sample Lox_Sample_35_FD_206713 | JGI IMG/M metagenome (GOLD analysis project Ga0335081, IMG submission 206713) | Soil microbial communities from Loxahatchee National Wildlife Refuge, Florida, United States - Lox_Sample_3.5 | ecosystem: Environmental > Terrestrial > Soil > Wetlands | place: USA: Florida... | reverse complement strand
TTCGCCGAGCGATTTGCGATCGGCCTTGCGCTGCTTGTATTGCTCTTCCTCGGAATTGCGAACTTCAGACAGAATCAGGAACCTCTTCCCGTGGAGCGCTACGCCGGAGGCTTGAGTTCTGATTCAGCCGCCGCGCACATTCTCACAAAGCAAGGGGCCATCACTCGAGACGATGTCATGTTTGCTGTGCTCACAAAGTAAAGGCGAGTGTCCATGAGCCCAAAAACAAAAACCGTCCTTCTCATTCTCCTCTGCTTTGTGCTTGGAGCGGCTGCGGGATTTATCGCACAACGCTATTACTCTGGTGCGCACGTCGCCCGACGACCCGACTATGCGCAAGCTCGGAATGAATTCGCGAAGAGGCTCCAGCTGGATAGTCTTCAGCTCTCACGCGTTGATTCACTCCTGGATATCCATCGAAAGAAAATGGACGACATTCGGAAGCTGTACACGATCGAACGCGATACACTCAGAGCCGAAATTCGTCAGCTGCTCAATCCGAACCAGGACCGCATCTACGATCAATTCGTCAAGGAGTTGGATGCCCGGCGGCATGAGGGAGAACATCCATCTGCGAAATGACAGAATAGATCCCCCTCTGGACAGGCATACGTTGAGTCCTGCTATTAGAAAAAACAGTCATGGTTAGAAAGAATTGTTGAGTGCGCAAATACCGGAAATACTACTATCCTCTCGTGTTCGTTGCGTTGCTGGGCGGTATCATTACCTTCAAAAATGCTTCCGGCGATGCGGCCAAGGATGTCCGAAGAACGAATGCGCCGCTGGTGAAAGTAGAACAACCCAAGCGGGAATTGATCAGATATCAATTAACGTACAGTGGTGATGTAAATGCATACCAGCAAGCGACCATCTATGCTCGGATTGCCGGGAACCTCGAAGATGTGCGCGTCAATCTTGGCTCAATAGTCAAGATGGGTCAACTTCTCGCGCGCATCGATTCGTTGGAGCCTTACGATCAGGTGCAACAAACGGCTGCTACGTACCAAAATGCACGATTATCCTATCAGCGTTCGAAAGACCTTCTCCGGGAAAACTTGATTGCGAATCAGGATGTCGATAATGCTGAAGCTGCTATGCGGGTGGCAAAAGCCAATTATGAATTGGCCCAGACACGATTGGGATACACGAAGATCGCTGCTCCATTTCCCGGCATCATCACCAAGCGATTCCTTGACGCAGGCACCTATCTTGCATCGTCCAGTACTCCACTTTTCCAGTTGATGTATATCGATAGCGTGAAAATTGTCATTAATATACAAGAGCGTGACTTGACCGCCGTCGAAAAAGGAACAAGGGCTGAGATTACTGTCGACGCGTATGGAAACAGAGTATTCACAGGAAAAGTCACCCGCATGGCCGATGCGCTGGATCTTTCAACCAGGTCTATGGCAGTGGAGATTGACATACAGAATTATGACCATTTGCTGAAACCGGGGATGTTTGCAACCGTAGCCCTCGTCATTGGTGATCACCCCGATGCTCTTACAGTTCCCACGATGGCAATCCAGAAGGATGATTCGGGATCATATGTCTACCTCGCGGAAAATGGGATTGCCAGGAGGAGGCGCCTGACTACGGGCGCCGATCAAGGCTCGCGCACAGAAATTCTTACCGGGCTCGATGGGTCGGAATCTGTCGTTGTTGTCGGGCAACAAATGGTGAAAGACAGCGGGGCGATCGAAATCCTGAAGTAAATTCATCCAAGACTATGTGGCTAACTCGACTCGCTCTTCGCTATCCCATTTCTACGTTTCTTTTTGCCGTTACGATTCTCGTCCTCGGTTATGTTTCATTCACGCAACTCCCTGTAGACCTTCTTCCAAACATCACTGTTCCGGTCGTCACAACCGTTACGTTCTACAACGGCGCGGGGCCTCTCGACATGGAACAGTCTGTCACGAACATCATTGAACGGGGCGTAAGCTCTGTCAACGACGTGAACTATGTACAGTCGTCTACGCGCGAAGGGATCTCACAGGTTCGGATCAATTTCAACTGGGACGCCAACCTCGATGTCGGCCTTGTTGATGTTGTGCAGCGTGTCAATCGAGTGCTGACGCTGCTTCCACAAGGTATTCAGCAGCCAGAGGTCTTGAGATTTGATCTCAACAGCCTCCCCGTCTGTAATATTGCCGTCTCCGGTGATATGGATGAACGCGACCTCTACGATCTCGCGTTCAACGTTATCGAGCCACAAATAGAGCACATTGACGGTGTTGCGGCAGCCCAGGTGCTCGGAGGACGCATCCGGGAGATTCACGTCACCCTCGACCGGAATCGCGTTCAGGCGATGCAGATGCCCATAGCGGTCGTCCTCAATGCAGTCGCCAATTCCAACCTCATCATTCCATCAGGCGATTTGAAATCAGGCCAGTATGACTATACGCTCAAGACGGAAAGCAGGTTCAACGTTATCAGGCCGATGGAAGACATCGTCGTCAAAGTCGTCAACGGTGTTCCGATTCGCATCAAAGATCTCGGTACGGTAGACGACAGCTATCAGGAAGAAACCGAGATTGTTCGCGTAAACGGAAAACCCGGATTAACGCTCAGAGTACAGAAGCTCGCAAGTGCCAATACCGTCGATGTGGTCAACAGGGTACTGAAGGCGCTTCCGAAGCTGGTCGGCGTGCCGGAAACCGTGAAAATGGAGCTTTCCTTTGACCAGTCGCTCTACATACGACAAACCATCTCGGGACTGGAGCGTGAGGCGTTCCTCGGTGCTCTCCTGGCAATGATTATTATCATGATTTTCCTTCGCAACATGCGTGGAACGCTGATCATTCTTGTGGCGATTCCGCTTTCCATTCTCATTACTTTCATCTTTTTCCGATTCAGTGGTGTGACGCTCAATATTATGACCTTTGGAGGGCTGGCGCTTGCCGTGGGGAGACTGGTGGACGATTCCATCGTGGAGCTGGAGGCAATTTCCCGTCATTATAATTTGCGGGAGGAGGGAAAATCAAAGATTCAGAAAACCCTCGAAGCGGCGAAGGAGGTTGCTGCCCCCATCTTTGTCTCAACGCTCACGACCGTCATCGTCTTCCTGCCAATCGTGTTTCTGACGGGAATAGCAAAGTTGATGTTCATTCCTTTGACGATTACCATTGCCATTGCTCTCTTCGGTTCATTCTTCGTTTCGAGAACTGTAACGCCGTTAATGTGTCTCAACTTTCTCCCGCCCGAGAAACAAATGAACCGGGAGTCCAAGGAACTGTCCGACCGCATTCGTGTGAAAGCGCACGATGCCATCGAGGGCCTCGATGAAGTGTATGCGCGCATGTTGAAGTGGACGCTTTCCCACCGCAGACAAGTAATCATGAGCATTGTGGGAATCGCGCTCCTGTCGTTCGGACTCATCAAGTTCATTGGCACGGAGTTTTTCCCGGATCAGGACGAAAGTCAATTCTCCATCAGCATCAAACTCCCCGTGGGTGCGAGGGTTGAAGAAACCGATCGATTTACGAAGCAGGTGGAGAGCCTCATTCTGAAAAATGTGCCGGAAGTGAATTCGTTGCTGGCAGACATCGGCGTTCCGCCCACCCGGTCGGGAAATCCATTCGGCCATAACGCAGGCAGTTATGCGTCCAACATCTCAGTGTCGCTCGTTCCGCCCGACAAGCGGGGCCGTTCGGAGTTTCAAATCATTCGCGCGTTGCGTCCCAAGCTGATGGCAATCCCGGGAGCGAGCATCTTCATCAATCCCGGCGGTTTCTTGCGGTTTCTGTTGAACTTCGGCTCCAATGCCCCGATTGATGTGGAGATACGGGGATTCGATCTCGACCAGGGCAGTGCGTTGAGCAAAGAGGTGCAGAACATCGTTCGTTCAACTCCGGGTGCAGTGGATGTCCAGGCCAGCCGTGATGACAATCTTCCGGAACTGCGAGTGAGAATCGATCGGGCAAAGGCTGGAATCCTGGGAATCAGCGCTGCCGATATCTCGAACACCGTTAATACGTGCATCAATGGAACGGTTGCGTCTGTTTATACCGACCCGTTGAACGGAAACGAATACAATATTCTTGTGCGGTTGAGCCAGGATTTTCGCACCGATATCGATGATATCAAGAATCTCGTTCTCACCACTCCCGGTGGGCAACAAGTGCTGTTGGGGAACGTTGCTGAGATCGAGAAGGCAAGCTCACCGGTCCAAATTGACCGCAAACAACAGCAACGAATCGTTGATGTGACTGCCAATGTAAGTGGCCGAGATTTGGGAAGCGTCGCCACGGATATTCAAGCCAAGCTCGATAAACTCATAGTTCCTCCGGGGTTTGAACTCAAACAAAGTGGAAATGTCGAACAGCAGCGGCAGACCTTCCGTGATCTTGCATTGGCCTTTGCACTTGCAATCCTTCTTGTGTACGTCGTGATGTCCTCGCAGTTCCAGTCGCTGGTGGACCCCTTCATCATAATGTTCACCGTGCCCTTGGGAATCGCAGGCGTTTTTTGGGCTCTCTATCTTACCAACACGACACTCTCGGTGACATCGTTCCAGGGTGTCATCGTCATGGTCGGAATTGTCGTCAGTAACGGCATCCTGCTGGTTGACTATACCAACCATCTGCGAATCAGCGGGCTCGGTCTTCACGAAGCGGTTCTCAAAGCTTCGCGAACTCGCTTGAGACCAATTTTGATGACATCACTTGCCACGGTGCTTGGATTGATTCCCATGGCTATCGGCCTTGGCGGCGAATCGACGCAGGCACCGCTTGCAATTTCCGTCATCGGCGGTCTCACCGTCTCCACCGTCCTCACACTGTTCTTCATACCTTCACTCTACACATTATTCGAAGAGCGATTCAAGCGCGAATTGAAGGCGGAGGAATAGATTTGTCGTCCTTCTGTTCGCGGTGGCCGGTGCGTTGTGTGCTTGCCTCTCTTTGGAATGCACACGCTGCGCGTCTTTGGCCGATTGTGACGCTCGCGCCTCACGCGGCGTGACCGTTCTACCACTCTTCTTGCATCCACAAGTGCACTTTCCTATATTGCTTGCGTTCCACTGTACCTCACCGTTGACAATCTTCAAGAGCCATGAGCACTGACAAGATTAAACACTTGCGCCAGCTCCGGGAAAAGGCGGTACTGGGCGGAGGGCCGCAGCGAATTGATGACCAGCACAAAAAAGGGAAGCTGACCGCGCGGGAGAGGCTTGAGCTCCTGCTGGACGACGGCAGTCTCGAAGAAATGGGTATGTTCGTTGAACATCGAACGAGCGACTTTGGGCTTGACAAGCAGAGATTTCCCGGTGACGGAGTGGTCACCGGGCGCGGAAAAATAGACGGCAGGCCCGTAATGGTATTCAGCCAGGATTTCACGGTCTTTGGCGGATCGCTTTCAAAAGCAAATGCCGAAAAAATCTGCAAGATCATGGACCTGGCTTTGAAGCTCGGTGTTCCCATTGTCGGATTGAACGACTCCGGCGGCGCACGCATTCAAGAGGGGGTGGTGAGCTTGGGAGGGTATGCAGACATCTTCCTTCGCAACACTCTTGCATCGGGCGTCGTGCCGCAGATTTCTGCCATCCTGGGACCGTGTGCCGGGGGAGCAGTGTACTCCCCGGCAATAACTGATTTTGTCTTTATGGTGAAAAATACCAGCTACATGTTCGTGACAGGACCTAACGTTGTCAAGACTGTGACACACGAGGAAGTGACGTCCGATGCCCTGGGTGGAGCTCTGACGCACGCAACGAAGAGCGGGGTCGCGCATTTCGCAGGCGACAACGAGGTGGCCTGTCTCGACGGAATCCGGAAGCTGCTGAGCTTCATACCGTCCAACAATGTTGATGACCCGCCGGAACTCGAGTCAACCGACTCAGCGGATCGACAGGACAAGGAGCTTGACACTCTTGTTCCGGAAAACCCCAACAAGCCGTATGACATGAAGGATGTCATTCACAAAATCGTCGACAACGGCGAGTTTTTTGAGGTCCACGAGATGTTCGCCCAGAATATTCTCGTCGGCTTTGCAAGGCTTGGCGGCAAATCGGTCGGCATCGTCGCAAATCAGCCTTCTGTTCTCGCAGGAGTGCTTGATATCGATTCTTCCGTCAAAGGTGCCAGGTTTGTGCGCTTCTGTGACGCATTCAATATTCCTCTAGTTGTCTTTGAGGATGTTCCCGGATTTCTGCCCGGTACAGACCAGGAATGGCGAGGCATAATCAAGAATGGAGCGAAACTGCTGTATGCCTTTTGCGAAGCGACCGTGCCGAAGGTTACCGTGATCGTGCGGAAGGCCTACGGAGGAGCATACGATGTGATGAATTCCAAGCACATACGGGGTGATTTCAACTTCGCGTGGCCGAGCGCGGAAATTGCCGTGATGGGGCCGAAGGGTGCCGTTGAGATCGTCTTCAAGAAAGAGATTGAGCGGGTAGCAGACAAGGAGTCAGCGACGGAAGCCAAAGTGGCCGAGTACCGTGAAAAATTCGCCAACCCCTACATCGCTGCACAGTGGGGATACATCGATGAAGTCATCGTTCCAAGCGAGACACGACCGAAGCTGATTAAAGCTCTTTTGTTTCTTGAAAACAAGGTCGATGCGAATCCAAAGAAGAAGCACGGAAATATTCCACTCTGAACATTGAACACGAAACATATTGAATCATTGAATTCGGCAGTTGAGAACGATGGCGAATATGCATTATCGAAACTTTGGCAGAACCGGTTGGAACGTCAGTGAGCTTGGATTCGGGATGTGGGGGATGGGGGATTGGAGCGGCTCCGAAGACCAGGAATCGCTGCAGTCGTTGCGACGAGCCGTGGAGCTCGGCTGCAATTTCTTTGACACCGCTTGGGCATATGGTCGTGGAAGAAGCGAGCGGTTACTCGGAGAATTGGTGCGAACGTTTCCGGACCAAAGGCTTTACACGGCAACAAAAATCCCTCCGAAGAATTTGAAATGGCCGTCTCATCCCGAGTTTTCGCTCGATGACACATTCCCCCCAGAACACATACACGAGTTTGTTGAGAAAAGTCTGAAGAATCTTGGTTTGGATGTTATTGACCTCATTCAGTTTCATGTCTGGAATGATTCGTGGGGCACGGATGATCGCTGGCAACGGGCAGTCGAAGATCTGAAGCGCAAAGGATTTGTTCGCGCGGTGGGGATCAGCGTCAATCGGTGGGAGCCTGAAAACGTCGTGCAGACTCTCCGGACCGGATTGATCGATGCCGTCCAGGTGATCTACAACATTTTCGACCAGGCTCCCGAAGACCGGTTGTTTACGGTATGCAGGGAGCGCAACATCGCGGTCATCGCACGCGTGCCCTTCGATGAAGGGTCGCTGACAGGAACATTGACGCCATCAACTACGTGGCCCAAAGGAGATTGGCGCAACACGTACTTTGTTCCTGAGAATCTCAAAGCGAGTGTGGATCGGGTTGAAGCACTGAAGCCTCTTCTGGCACCAGGAATGTCCATGCCGGAACTGGCATTGCGGTTTATTCTATCGAATCCAGACGTCTCGACGGTTATTCCCGGAATGCGAAAGCTGAGGAACGTGGAGGCGAACATCGCTTCCTGTCACAAGGGAGCCCTTCATTCGGAATTGATCCTACAATTGCGCGGTCATCGCTGGGATCGCACGCCTACGAGCTGGTCACAGTAGTGGTGCTCTCGTGCGTTTTGGGAGAGTGTTGCGAGCCAAATCGGCGATTGCGTAAGCCTGGCGGAGGAAAGATCCAACCTCCTCAGCAAAGCGAAAGCATGGATTTCGGAGAGGCATTCTCAAACTACATCCACAAGAAATAATCGAGGCTGTACCATGGTTGGCGATACTGCACGAGAACTGGCGAACATAGTCAATGAATTCGCTCCGCGGCTCCTTGCAATCTCGGAATCCAAAAGCGGGGAAAGAACTTCGCCCGGAAAGTGGTCCGCGAAGCAAATCCTTGGTCATCTCATCGATTCGGCAAGCAATAACCACCAGAGGTTTGTGCGGGCACAGCAAGAGGTTGAAGTTAGGCTCGCGGGGTATGAACAAGAACGTTGGGTGGAAGCGCAAGCATATCAGAATGAATCCTGGGACAATCTCGTTTCTCTTTGGAGTTCCTACAATCGGCATCTTGCGCACGTTATTTCTGTAGTTCCGGAACGGAAGCTGACAAATACGTGTGCTCTCGGAGAAAATGACCCGGTGTCCCTGGGATTCTTGATCACGGATTACATCCGTCACCTGAAACATCACCTTGAACAGATATTTGGGGGATCAAAATACTGATTTTGAGGCAAGAAGGAGAATCGAGTGACCGCCTCAGTGACCAGAAGATGGGGTTGTAGGGAAGGCCCAACTCAGGGACTCTTCATTAACATACTTTCACTTCCTTCTTCTTGATTTTCCTATGCATCTGCCTTATCTTATCTCAAGTAACCCATTAACGCACACTTGTCAAGAGGCTGATGCAGAGATCCTTTGTTATTGCTTTATCCATTCTGTTCCTTTCTTGTTCGACTGAGAAGGCTCTGCAGGCACCTCGCCCATCTGCCGAGAAATCTGTTCTGAACCCTGAAAAGCAGGCTGCAGTTGTCGCGCCGAAGCCCTCACCCGACACGACAAAGCCGGCAACTCCTTTGCCTCCACAGGCTGTCGAGCCTTCCTTGGATTCGCTGCACGTCGCCACCGTCGATGACTTAGCCCCTGACACGACGTCCGGCGAAGCACAGGAGATTTCCGAACAGCTCGAGTTATCCCGCCAACATTACCTGAATGCACAGAGTGCCCAGGAGACCGGCGACACAGCCGCTGCGGAGCGCGAATACGAGAAATCGATTCAGATTCTTAATACCCTGGCCGATGAGACAGATGCGGAACAAAGCAGGGATTTCCAGGACCTGAGCACGAGCGTTGTCGATGACTATGAAAAGCTTCTGGTGGCCTCCGGCAAGATCAATGAGAACACGTCGATTTTCGCGCTGAGAGAAATCCTCAGCGAGGTCGTTGATCAGTCCGACACGTCGCATGTCGTTGTCCCTAAAGTAGATGTGAAGGGGACAACGATTCCGCTTCCCTATAACGACCTGGTGGAAAAGAACCTGTCGTTCTTTATGGGCAGAGGAAGCCATTATATTGAGCAATGGCTTTATCTCGCGGGAAAGTACATGCCGATCATGAAGAGAATTTTCAAGCAGGAAGGCGTGCCCCAGGAACTGGCGTATTTGTCGATGCCGGAAAGCGGGCTTCGGACGGACGCAAAATCCTGGGTAAGAGCTGTGGGACTTTGGCAGTTTATGAAAGGGACCGGTGCCCTGTATGGGCTTCGATCCAATTGGTGGTATGATGAACGGAGGGATTTTGAGAAGGCAACAAGAGCTGCGGCGAGGCATTTGAAGGATTTGTATGCCGAATTCGGCGACTGGAACCTTGTTCTGGCTGCCTACAATGCTGGCCCCGGCAGGGTGTTTCGAGGCATCCGAAGGAGCGGGTCAACTGATTATTGGGCAATGCGTAAATACCTGCCCCGGCAGACCCGCAACTATGTCCCGCAATTCATTGCTATCGTTCGGATTGCCATGGACCCTGAGAAATACGGTTTCAAAGATCTGGAGCGTGCGGATTCGCTGAGTTATGAATACGTTGTTGTTAATGATTGTGTGGATCTGAAGGTCCTCGCCCGGTGCGCCGGGACGACGGTAGATACGCTACGGGAACTCAACCCGGAACTTCTCCAATGGTGCACTCCTCCAGGCGTGAAAGGGTACCATCTACGAGTCCCGATGGGCCGAACCGATATGTTTAGCGCCAATTATGCCACAATTCCTGAGGATCAGAAACGGGATTGGGACATTCATAAAGTCCGAAAGAACGAGACGCTTTCTTCCATTGCACACCGGTACGGTCTGAGCGTGGCATTTCTCCTCGATGTCAACAAATCCATCAATCCACGCAGACTTTCTATCGGCAAGGAGATTGCCATACCGCTACCCAAAGAAATTGCCGCCCAGCGCGCAAAAAAGCAATTCGATTACAATCGGGAGATCAAACGGGTAAGCTTTGACAGAGCAAGAATTCTGGCAGCCAAGTCGTACCGCGGACGACATTCAAAAAAATCCTCGAGGAGTGTTGCTGGAAGAGAGAAACTTACTTATAGGGTGAAGCGAGGCGACACACTTGGCCAAATAGCGGAATGGTACGGCGTTCGGGCGAGCGACATACGGAATTGGAACGATATTGCGTATGGGGAATATATCAGGCCGGGACAGGAATTGGCAATTTGGGTTGCGGAAGAAAAGGTTGCCTCGCTTAAGGAATTCGACCTCTTGAGCTTCTCCGAAAAGCAAAATATGCGAAATGGCGATTTAGTGGATTATTCCCAAGGCTCCGGCTTGAAAGGGAACGGCATCGTGGTATCGCCCTCGGAGAATTGGACGCAACATGAAGTGGTGGAAGGAGAGTCTTTGGACAGAATTGCCCGCAAATACGGAGTGAGCGTTGAAGATTTGAAAAACTGGAATCGCCTCAGCGGATCGCGGATCCACCCGGGGCAAATGTTGGATATTTTCGGGCAGCCTGATGTTCGCTCAAAGATCATTCCGACGCCGGGTAGGAAAAAGAAAGCCAAGGCAAGTGCGGTGGCGGCAAGGACGCCGAAGGGACTTGTTCACAAAGTCAGAAGAGGGGAGACGATCTTTGAAATAGCACGCAAATATTCGGTGCAGCCCAGAATCCTTATGGCGTACAACAATTTGCGGAGCAGCAGACTCCGGGTAGGTCAAATACTCCGTATACCAAAACCAACG
>Ga0335081_10020244_pt1 | contig 10761 bp, 8 predicted proteins | sample Lox_Sample_35_FD_206713 | JGI IMG/M metagenome (GOLD analysis project Ga0335081, IMG submission 206713) | Soil microbial communities from Loxahatchee National Wildlife Refuge, Florida, United States - Lox_Sample_3.5 | ecosystem: Environmental > Terrestrial > Soil > Wetlands | place: USA: Florida... | reverse complement strand
GTGGCGCTGCCGTCGGGGTGCACCTCGATGGTGGCGTTCTCGCTGGGGTTGCCCGACTCGGCGCTGGGCGTCAATCACATCGACACGGCCGACGCCTACGGCCCGTACATCACTAACGAGATCATCCGGGAGGCACTCTTTCCGTACGGCGACCATGTGCACATCGTGACCAAGGTCGGGGTGGTCCGAGACGAACGAGATGGCTGGCTGCCCGCCAACTCACCTCAGTCACTGCGCGAGCAGGTGCACGACAACCTCCGCCGGCTCGGGCTCGACGTGCTCGACATGGTCAATCTCCGGACCCTCGCCGGGATCGACCACCGCGCGACGGTTGCGGACACGCTCACCCCCCGTTCGAGGCCTCGCCGAACTGCGGCAGCAGGGCCTGATCCGGCACCTGGGCCTGAGCACGGTCAGCCTCGACCAGCTGGCCGAGGCGCAACAGATCGCGCCGGTGGCGTGCGTACAGAACTTCTACAACATCGCCAACCGGGCGGACACGGCGGTGCTCGCGGCAACGGCCGAGCAACACATCGCGTACGTGCCGTACTTCCCGCTCGGCGGCTTTCTCGCCACTGCAGTCCGACGCGCTGGAGCCGGTCGCCAAGCGCTCGGCGTGACCCCGACGGCGGTCGCCCAGTCCTGGCTGCTGCAGCACTCGCCGAACATAATGCTGATCCCAGGTACCTCGTCGGTCGCCCACCTGCGCGAGAACATCGCCGGCGCGGCCCTGACCCTGCCTGCCGACGCCGTAGCCGAGCTGGACGCGATCTGAGCAGCGGACGCCCACGGAAAGGTGTCATAGCCGGCCGACCCAAGCATAAACGCGACGACTTGATCTGGCCGGAAACCGCGTTACTACCAAACGGGGCTAGGGCCTGAGGACGATCTTGCCGCGGGTGTGGCGGCGTTCGAGTTCGGTATAGGCCTCGCGGACCTGCGCCAGCGGGTAGACGTTCGCGATCGGCACCTCGAGGTGTCCGTCGGCGATCAGGCCGGCCAGCTCGGCGAGCACCTTGGCGCCCGGCCCGGCCGCTGTCCCCCCGTCCGTCTTCACCCCGTGCTTCGCGGCGGCCGCGAAATCGACGATGGTGTCGATCCGCCCGGCCGCGACGCCGAGGGCGAGGGCCAGCTCGACGTACCCGCCGCCGTAGGTGTCGATGAAGGCGTCCACGCCGCCGGGCGCGGCGGCCCTGATCCGGTCCGCGACGCCGTCACCGTACGCGACCGGGACCACGCCGTGGCTCTTCAGCCACTCGTGGTTGCTCTCACTCGCCAGGCCGATGACCGTGGCCCCGGCACGGCGCGCGAGCTGGACGGCGAGCGAGCCGACCCCGCCGGCTGCTCCGGAGATGACGACGGTCTCGCCCTCCTCGGGCTGGACGGCGTGTACCGCCCCCCACGCGGTCGCCCCCGCGACGAACAGGGCGCCGGCCACCTCCCAGGAGACCTTCTCCGGCTTGCGGGTGAGGTCGCCGGCCTCGACGAGGACCAGCTCGGCCTGGGAGGCCCGCTTGTCCGTGAACCCGATCACCTCGTCGCCGGGGGAGAATCCGCCGGCCCCGGCGCCGACCTCCTCGATGACCCCGGCGAGGTCGCTGCCCTGCCCGGACGGGAACGTCGACGGGAACAGCTGCGCCACCGCCCCCGTGCGGATGACCGCCTCACTGGGGTTGATGCCAATCGCCTTCACCCGTACCAGGACCTGCCCGTCCCCGGGCACCGGGCGTTCCACCTCCTCGACCCGCAACACATCGATCCCGCCGAACTCGTCGTACCTGACTGCCTTCACCATGACCTCTCTCCTTTGACTCGCTGAATCAGCAGCCGGGCAGCGGTTGCGCCGATATCAACTCCCGGAGCTGCAGCCTCTGCTCGCTGACGTCGCTTGGCTTTCTTAGGCCGCGTCCGGATCATGCCCGGGTCACGCCGGGACCTGCCGGGTCACGCCGGGACGCCGGGACGCCGGGGCCGGCCTCGGCCTGCGCCGGCGCCGCGTCGGGTACGGGGGACGGCGTACCCGGCTGAGCCAGCGGCCCGCTGCGGACCAGGGCGCCGCAAATGACCGCGCCGGCGGCGAGGATCCCGGCGGTCCACCAGAACGCGGTGGTGTAGCCGTGCAGCAGCGCCTGCCCGGTCAGGGCCTGGCGGCCGATCAGCCGGGCCGAGGCGAGATGCGCCGCGAGGTAGGCGGTGACGGCGGCGGCGAAGATGCTGTTCAGCAGGGAGGTGCCGATCGAGGCGCCGAGCTGCTGGCCGACGTTGAGGGTCGCGGACGCGACTCCCGCGTCCTGCGGGGCCACGCCGAACGTGCCGACGTTGATCGCCGGGGCGAACACCATACCCATGCCGATCCCGCTCACGATGGTCGGGCCGAGCACACCGGTGGCGTAGCCGGTATGCGGGGCGAGCTGGGCGAGCCAGACCGCTCCGCCCGCGGCCGCCAGCAGCCCGAACGCGACCAGCGGCCTGGGGCCGAATCTGGGCATCAGCACGATCGTGGACAGGTTGGCCGCGGCTATGATGCCGCCGCTGAGCGGCAGGAACGCGACGCCGGTGACCAGCGGCGAGTAGCCGAGCGTCTGCTGCAGGTAGTAGGTCAGGAACAAGAAGGTCCCGAACAGCCCGGCCGAGACGAACAGCATCGACAGGTAGGCGCCGCTCCGGTTGCGATCGAGCACCACCCGGGGCGGCAGCAGCGGGTGGGCCGCCCGAGCCTGCCAGGCCGCGAAGGCCGCCAGAAGTGCCACGCCGGCGGCCAGGAACCCATAGGTGGACGGCGTGGCCCAGCTGTGAGAGGCCGCGTTGGCGAACCCGTAGACCAGGCAGAACATGCCGCCGGCCTCTAGCAGCACGCCCGGGATGTCCAGCCTCGGCCGGGCCGCGGACGCCTGGCGGCCCAGCAGCAGCGCCGCGCCGGCGAAAGCTACCCCGGCGAAGATCAGGTTCACATACAGCGTCCACCGCCAGGACAGGTACTCGGTGAGCAGGCCGCCGAGCAGCAGGCCCACCGCGCCGCCGGCCCCGGCGATCGCGCCGAACACGCCGAACGCCGTGTTGCGCTCCTTTGGCTCGGTGAACGTCGTGGTCAGCAGCGACAGCGCTGATGGCACCAGTAGCGCTGCAAACACGCCCTGGCAGGCCCGCGCGGTGATCAGCATGGCGAAGTTGACCGAGGCGCCGCCGATGGCCGATACCGCGGCGAAGCCGGCCAGTCCGGTCAGGAACGTGACCTTCCGGCCCAGCAGGTCAGACAGCTTGCCGCCGAGGAGCAGCAAGCTGCCGAACGACAGCGTGTACGCGGTGACCACCCACTGCCGGTCCACCGTCGAGAAATGCAGCGCACGCTGCGCCGACGGCAACGCGATATTCATCACGGTGAGGTCCAGCACCACCATCAGTTGCGCCAGGCCGATCACCCACAGCAGTACCCAGCGCCGCCGGTCCAGGCTGCTACCGGCAACAGGGGCTTCAGCCATGACAATCACACTCCGTTCTTTGCACACACGCCGTACGTGGATCCTGCGTCGGCGTTTGACGCCGAGATCGCCTTTACAGTCTTGTGACCGGGCAGGTTAGCGATCGTCGCCTGATCCTGGTGATTCGCCGGTAGCGACGTGGCCCAGATCTTGAGGCTGGGGCACGTCACACGGCCCGTGGCCGCTCCCTTTGCCTGGCGGCCGCGGCTGCTGGCCGCAAATCTCCGACAACGACGAGGCGTTCGGGCTGTTCTGCTCCATCGCCGCCAGCGGAGGCGCAGGGCGGGTGGTAGAACGGCAAGATTGCGGCGCTGGTGCCCGGCTCGCAGGTCGGCCTGGCGGCGAAGATCGTCCGGCACGGTGCGGATGAGGACAAGCACGGGTGAATCTTCACCACCGCTCACCATGACAGCCGCGACCAAGGGGCGGGGCGGCTTACGGGGCCAGCGCGGCCAGCAGGGCGGGCGGGTTATAGCCGCCGCGATGAACAACGCCGTCGATGAACAAGGTCGGCGTGCCGAGCACCTGGTCCGAGGCCAGGTCGCTGTCGACATCCCGGCGGATCCGGGCGGCCACCGCGCTGCTGGCCCGGTCCCGGTCGAACGCCGCCACGTCGAGGCCGAGCCGGGCGGCGTACCTGGGGAGGTCGGCGCCTGCGCACCTGTAGGCAGATCTGGCTCGGCAGCTTAGAAGCCGACCTGCTGGCGTATGAGGACGATGTGGATGCGGCCGGGCAGCTCTTGGTGGATCTCCAGGATCTTGCCGACCTGGCTGTGCTGTCCGTAGGCGGCCTGCGGCGCGGGCGTCCTCCAGCGGCAGGCTGTGCTGGTAGACCCGCTCGGCCGCCGCTGTCAGCGTGGGTACCAGCTTTGCGCGCCGACTGCGAATATGACGTTGGCCGCGCCCCAGGCGTAGGAGGCCAGTTGGCTGCCCGATGCCGACGCGATGACCAGGGCCGTGCTCACGACTGGTCCTGCTTTATGCAGATCGTGCCCGGGAACCCGGAGTTTCCGGTAGCTGGCAAGGTAATCGATTGCGCCCGAAGCTACCGGCCATCGAGGTAAGCGGCCGCCACTCGATTCCGGTGATATTGCGCGTCAGCAGCCGCGGCCGCCAGGCACGAATGGGCGGCCAGGTGGTGCCATCGCTCACGCAGCACCAGGGCTCAGAGACGATCGTGCACGTAACCGCCTGCCCGGGCGCGTTTCGCAGGCACGTGTACTAGCGCAAGCCAAGGTGATACAAAAGCGGCTGCAACCAGCACGTTCACGCCTGTCTGTGGTCGATCCGCGCTGCGGTGCTCCGGTCGCGAATCACCATAATCCGGTGACGCCTCCTAACCTGCCTGGCGGCAAGCCTGGTAGTGCCCGTTGCCACGTGAACTCTGACCGAAGGGAAATCCTCCGTGAGCGCCGAACAGCGAGAGAACCTCGACGCGATCCTGCGGCAGTCAGCCTTCCCCGCTGACATCGATGTCGGCGAGCAGCGGCGACTGCTCCGAGAACTGATATCGGCGCAGCCGCTGCCCGCCGGCGTGACGGTGACAGCAGCCGCGCTGGGCGGCGTCCCGACCGCCGAGATCACCATCGACGGAACCGAACCCCCCCACGTCGTCCTGTACTTCCATGGCGGCGTCTACGTCCTGGGAGACGCATTCCAAGCCGCCGGCCTCGCCTCGCAGGTCGGGCGGCGGACCCGCGCCACGGTCATCTCCGTCGACTACCGGCTCGCCCCCGAGCATGCCTACCCGGCCGCCGTCGACGACGCCCTCGCGGCCTACCAAGCCCTCCTGGACAACGGCACCGCCCCATCGGACATCGCCTTCGCGGGCGAATCCGCCGGCGGCGGCCTCGCCATTGCCACCCTGGTCAACGCCCGCGACCACGGGCTGCCCCTGCCGGCCGCGGCCTACCTCATGTCACCGTATGCCGACCTCACCCTGGCCGGGACGACCATGCAAACCAAACGCGACGCCGACCCGCTGCTCAGCCCGCAAGCCCTCCAGGCCCGGGTCCCCGACTACACGTCGGGACACGACCCCGCTCTCGGCCTCATCAGCCCGGTCTTCGCCGAACTGTCCGGCCTGCCGCCCCTGATCATCCAGGCCGGAACCCACGAGGTCCTCCTCGACGACGCCATCCGCCTCGCCCGGCAGGCCGCCACCGCCGACGTCGAGATCGCCCTCGACATTACCCCCGGAGTACCGCACGTCTTCCAGGCCTACTACCCGATCCTCGACGAAGCGACCGCGGCGCTGGACAGGGCCGGACAGCTCCTGTCGGCACATCTCGCCAGCGCAGAACGCGTCACCGCCTAGCGGAACGGCCACCGGGCCTTCCATCCCCCGGTCTCAGCGCATACCGGGATCATGAACGAGAGGAGTTCGACATGAGCGACGCGCTCGACTGGAACGCCAAGACCATTACGGAGTTCCGGGCGAACGAGGGCAGGGTTGGCGGGAACTTCGAGGGCGCCCCGATAGTCCTGGTGCATCACCGCGGTCGCACAAGCGGGCGGGAGTACGTCACCCCGATGATGTACCTCCCGCACGACACCGAGCCGGACATCATCTACGTCTTCGCGACCAAGGCTGGAGCACCCACCAACCCGGACTGGTACCGCAACCTGACCGCCGCCGGTGACGGCAGTGTCGAACGCGGAACCGAGACATACAAGGTGACCGTCCGCGAATTGACCGGAGCTGAACGCGACAGCATCTACGCCGAGCAAGCGCGGCGCTACCCAGGCTTTGCCGAGTACGCACGCCAGACTGCTGGAGTCCGCATCATTCCTGTGCTCGAACTTAGGCGGGCGTAGCGCATGCCCTAAGATCGGTCGGCGAGGGTCCCGGTGACCTTGCGAGCGTCGGTTGATTCACCGCTCAGGCGCCGTAGGCGGGCACGACCGCCCCGCTGACCGGCGTGGCGGCGTCGCTGGCGAGGTAGACGAGGATGTCGGCGATCGCCTCGGGCGTGACCGAGTGCGCCAGCGCGTCCGGCGGGGCGAACTGGCGGGTCGCGGCGGTGTTGAGCAGCTGCGGCGCGACCGCGTTCACCCGGATCCCGAGCGGGCGCAGTTCCAGGTCGAGCACGCGGGTGAGGTAGGCCAGGGCGGCCTTGCTCAGGGCGTAGCTGGCCTGCCCGGCGGTCGGCTCCAGGCCGGGGCGGGAGGCCACGTGCACGATGGAGCCAGAGCCGCGTTCGCGCATGTACGGCACCACTGCCTGGGTCAGCCACAGGGCCGAGCCCAGGTTGACGTCGATCATGGACCGCAGGTCTTCTGGCGTCACCGAGAGCGCGTCGCCCAGGCGGTACGTGCCGATGGTGTTCACCAGCACCTCGGGCGGGCCGGCCGCGGCGGCGATCCGGTCGACGACGCTCCGGGCCGCGGCCGGGTTGACCGGGTCGCCAACCTCGCGCCCGATGCCGTCTGGCAGCTCCTTCAGTCCCGTCTCGCTCCGGTCGATGCCGGTCACCGTGAACCCGGCGGCCGTCAGCTTCTGCGCTGTCGCCCGGCCGAGCTCACCGCCCGCGCCGGTCACGATCGCCACACGCTCGCTCATGCCTTCTCCTTCCGGTCGGTTCAGGTTCACCGCCAGGAAGGTGAACGGGCGTCACCGGATTCCGGTGATCTCCGGGCTGGGGGATATGAGGCACCCGCCCGTTCGGGGGCATACGTTACTGGCATGTGGACCGTTGACCGGCCGCCGCAATGGGTGGGCCGCGGGGGGGAGCTCGCGGTCGTCCGTGCTGGTGTCGAGGCTCTCGGCCGTGGTGAGGGCGCGGTGGTCTGGGTCGAGGGCGAACCCGGCATCGGCAAGTCGTCTCTGGTCGCCGAGGCCCTGGCGGCAGGCAGTGTCCCGGGGTGGGATATCGGGTGGGGGATCGCCGGCAAGCTCACCGAGCGGCTGCCGCTGCGCGTGATGCTGGACTGCCTTCAGGTACGGCCGGGTTCGCCGGATCCGCGGCGCGCGCACGCCGCGGACCTGCTCCGCAGTCTCCGGCAGGGCCTGTTCGCGGACGGCGATGCGTCAGCCACCGGCATCGAGCTGCTGGTGGGGCTGGTGGACGAGCTCAGTGCCGCTGCCCCCGCCGTCATCGTCCTGGATGACCTGCAGTGGGCCGACGACGCGTCGCTGATCGTCTGGCATCAGCTCGCCGCCTCCATCGGCCAGCTGCGGCTGCTGCTGATCGGGACGTGTCGGCCGGCGCCCCGCCGGCCCGAGGTACAGGAGCTTCGCGCGGCCGTCATCCGCCACGGGGGCGCGGTCGTCACGCTGGGCCCGCTGGCAGAAACCGACGTGACGGCCCTGGTGACGGCGATGCTCGGATCACCACCGGGGGACACGCTGCGGCAGCTGACGGCGCAGGCCGCCGGCAATCCGCTGTACGTGCGCGAACTGGTCGACGCCATGGTGCGCGAGCGGGCGCTGGAGATCGGCCCCGCCGCCGAGGTTTCGGCCGCCGGGGAACGACTGCCCGCCTCGCTGGCCGCCGTGCTGACCGACCGGCTCGGCTCCGTGTCGGCTGGCGCGGCGCAGCTGCTGCGGACGGCTGCGCTGCTCGGCGGCAGGTTCGCGGTCACCGACCTGGCGGTGGTGCTGCGCCGGCCAGCCTCGGAACTGGCGGCTGACGTCCAGGAGGCGGTGGCAGCGGGCATCGTGACCGAGCACCCGGACTATCCGGATCTGGCGTTCCGTCACCTGCTGATCCAGCAGGCGCTCTACGAGGGCATGCCCGCCGCGCTGCGCACGGCGCTGCACGCCGAGGCGGCCAGGGAACTCGCCGCCGCGGGCGCGGACGTGCTGAGCGTCGCGCAGCAGCTATCCGCCGCGAACAAGCCGGGCGAGGCCTGGGCCCGGACGTGGCTCGTCGCGTCCGGGCCCGCGCTGGCCAGCCGGGCCCCGCAGGTCGGAGCCGAGATACTCCGCCACGAGCTGGACGCGACGCCCAGTGGCGACGAGGCGAGGGACGGGCTCATGGCCAGCCTGGCCTGGGCCCTGCTTGCCGCCGGGTCCTACCAGGAGGCGGCCAGCCAGGCCAGCCGGGCGCTGACAGTGATGACCGACCCGGTGCGGCGGGCCGAGACCCACTGGGTGCTGACCCGCGCCCAGGTCAGCGCGGGCCGCAGCGATGACGCCATCACGGCCATGCGCCAGGTCCTGGCCGCCGAGGCCGGACTGCCCGCCGAGTGGCGGGCCCGGATGCTGGCCTTGCTGGCGATGCTGCAGCGGGCCGCGACCGGCGACCTGGACGCAGCCGACGCGACCGCGATCCAGGCGCTGACCGCCGCCGAGCAGGCGGGCGATGCGTTCGCGACAGCGCACGCCCTGACCGATCTGTGGCTGACCCGGTCCATCAGGCGCGATCACGTGGCCGCGCTTGACTACATCGACCGGGCGCTGCGCGTGCTGGGCGACGATCCCGGTCACGCCGACCTGCGCTCGTTCGCCCTGGACGGCCGCATCTTCACGCTGCAGAACCTCGACCGCTGGCCGCAGGCTGAGGTGACCCTGCGGCGCGCCCGTGAGGCCTCCCAGCGCAGCGGGAACCCCGATCGCGCGACCTGGGTCACCGCGGCGGTGCTGCGGTACTGGCTCGGCGAGTGGGATGACGCGCTGGCCGAACTGGGCCCGGATGACGCCGACGCTCCCGGGTTGACGCATTCCTTTCTGCGCGAGCGCTGGTCGGCCCTGCTGCTGCACGGCGTGTCCGCGCTCATCGCCGGCCGCCGGGACGAGCGCACGGCCGCCGACCAGCAGCTTCGCCAGGGCCTGGCGCTGCCCATCCAGACCCTGGCCGACCGGGAGAACCAGGACTTCCTGGTCGCCGCGCACGCGCTCGCGCTGGAACAGAGCGGGGAGACGCACCAGGCCATGGCGAGGCTAGCCACGATGCTGCCGCGGCGCGACGGGGAGATGACGCTGATCCACCAGTGGCTGCCGGATCTGGTCCGGCTCGCGCTGGCCGCGGGTGACCGGCCGATGGCGCTGGCCGCGTCGCGGGCCTGCCAGGCTGAGGCCGCGGCGGAGACCCATCCGGCCCGGGCGACGGTGGCCAGCTTGCGATGTCGCGGGCTCCTTGAGTCCGATCCCGATGCGCTCACCGAAGCGGTCGCGCACTATCGGGCGCTCGGGCCAGGGCGAGTCGACCTCGGACATCGCCATGAGCATGTCCTTGTCCCGGCGCACCGTCCAGACCTATATCTCGCACATCCTCGCCAAGCTCGGCGTGAAGGGCCGGGTGGACATCGTCCGCGAGGCGCTGCGCCAGGGTGTCTCGCCCTAGGTGTCACACCTGCCCCTGGCCGTCGCGTCACCGCCGCCGCGCGATTTATCGTCAGATGACGATTGTCCACCGCCCGTTCGGCCGGTTCCCTGGACCTATGTCCACCGTGGGTCTATGCCAGCCGCTGATTGCCCGCGACGAGCTCGTCGTCTGCCTCGACCGCATGACCGCGCGGAAGGTGACGATGATCTCCGCGCCGGCCGGCAGCGGCAAGACGTCGCTGCTGCGCGCCTGGGCCGAACTTCCAGACCGAGACCGGAACCGCCGGCTCGCCGTCGTGCCGGTGCGCCGCGACCAGCACGACGCCCAGCCTTTCTGGCTTGACCTGCTCGACGCCGTCCGTCAAGCCTGCGGCACAACCCAGGGTGAACCGCCATCCGCGACGCTTGATTTCAACGGGCGGGCGATGGTCGACCGGGTGCTAGCCGAGCTCGCCGAGCAGCGTGGTCGCGTCATCCTCGTTATCGACGATGCCCACGAGCTGGCCTCGACGGAGGCACTCGCCCAGCTCGCGCGCCTGCTGATCAATCTTCCGCCGCAGGCGCACGCCATCGTGTCGACCCGCCACGATCTCTGGCTGGGCCTGCACCAGCTGCGCCTGACCGGCGAGCTCGCCGAGATCCGCGCGGCTGACCTGCGCTTCACCGAGGCGGAGACCCGCGAGCTACTCGAAGCCTCGGGCGTCACGCTGTCCGGGGCGGGGGCGGCGCTGCTGCACCAGCGGACCGAGGGCTGGGCCGCGGGCCTCCGCCTGGCGGCGTTGTCCCTGGCCAGCCACGCTGATCCGGAGCGGTTCGTCGCGGAGTTCTCCGGCATCGACCGGACGGTCGCCGACTACCTGATCGCCGAAATGCTGGAACGCCAGCCCGCCGAGGTGCAGGATCTGCTCCTGCGCATCTCGCTGCTCGACCAGGTCAACAGCGAGCTGGCCGGCCTGCTGACCGGGCGGCCGGGCTCGGAGCGGATCTTGCTGGAACTCGAGGACGCGAACGCGT
>Ga0335081_10020241_pt1 | contig 10761 bp, 10 predicted proteins | sample Lox_Sample_35_FD_206713 | JGI IMG/M metagenome (GOLD analysis project Ga0335081, IMG submission 206713) | Soil microbial communities from Loxahatchee National Wildlife Refuge, Florida, United States - Lox_Sample_3.5 | ecosystem: Environmental > Terrestrial > Soil > Wetlands | place: USA... | reverse complement strand
TCCAGATGCCTGTCAGGAGGCAGCCTGACCCTGTGGGGATAAGGATGACGTCCAAGTCTCCCCATCCCCTCTGCTCGTAGAGTTCATACACCATTGTCTTCGGTCCCTCGACCTGGTAAGGGTTGAAAGGCCCGAAGCTCGGACAGGGGTAGTAACCGAACTTCTCAACGGCTTCGAGCATGGCCCGGACGGTGGGGTCCTCTCCTTCCTTCACCTGCTTGCATCTGGTTATCGAGGCCCCGTAGAGGAGGAGCTGGGCGATTTTCCCGGCGGCCGCGTCAGGCGGGACGAAGGCGTGACATCTCATGCCCGCTGCTGCGGAGTAGGCTGCAAGGGAAGCCGCGGCGTTGCCGCTCGAAGCTACCGCGACGTCCCTCTTCTTCAGCTGGACAGCCTTGGCTGAGCCGACGGCCATCGCCCTGTCCTTGAAGGAAGCGGTGGGGTTCCTTGTGTCGTCCTTCAGGGACAGGCTCTTCATCTCGAGCTTTTCGCAGAGGCGTCGGGCGCGCACGAGGGGGGTCCCACCTTCACCAAGCCTCACGGCGAACTCTGCGGAGACAGGCAGCAGCTCTTCGTATCGCCAAATGTCCCTCGACTTCTTCGAGGCGAGAGCCTTCCGATCGAACCTGCCGGACGCTCTGTCGTAGTCGTAGACCACATCCAGCCTCCCAAGGTCCCTGTTCCTGCACATGACAGGATTCTCGCTTGGCTCGTACTTCGTGCCGCACTTCGAGCAGACCAGGCGTTCTACGAATGACAATGGCACCGGCTCTGGTGGGGCCTACTCCACTATGTCGAATCCTTTCTGGTACTTCTGAAGCTGCTCCACGGTGTAGGGGTCGAGCTTCTTGCTTGTCCTGGTCACGGTCTGCTTCTTCTTTATGCCGAACACCTCTGTGGAGAGGTATCTTCCTCCTGAATCGTTGATCACCGTCGCGATCCTGCCCAGCTCCGGGTGCTTCTTGGAGAGCTTTACGGCAGCTGCGACGTTGCACCCCGAGGAGATCCCGCAAAAGATCCCTTCCTCCCTGGCCAGGCGCTTCGTCATCTGGATGGCCTCGTCAGAGGTCGTGGTGACAACGCCGGTCAGGAGACTGAGGTCAAGGTTCCTTGGCACGAAGCCGTCGCCGATGCCTTCTATCTTATGGGTCCCCCACTTGCTGTGGGCGAGTATCGGTGCCTCCGAGGGCTCGACGGCGTAGAGCTTCACATTCGGGTTCTTCTCCCTCAGGTATCTCCCGACTCCTGAGAGGACCCCGCCCGTCCCCTGGGAGGCGACAAAGGCGTCGACTCTCCCTCCCAGCTGGTTCCACAGCTCTGGCCCGGTGCTCTTGTAGTGCGCCGCCGGGTTGTCCGGGTTTGCAAACTGCGAGGGGACCCAGTACTTTCCCCTGTTCTTTTCGAGGAGCTCCTCGATCTTATCGAGGCAGAAGTCTACGTCGCTTTCGGCCCCCGGGGTGAGTATTAGCTCGCCGCCGAAGGCCTTGATCATCTTCTTGCGCTCGTCGCTCATCCCCTCTGGCATGACTATGGTCACCTTGTACCCCATCCTCGCTCCGATGAAGGTGCAGGCGATTCCAGCATTGCCAGTAGAGGCCTCCAGAATCTCCATGCCAGGCTTGAGGTCTCCCCGCTTGATGGCTCCCAGGATCATCTCCTTGTAGATTCTATCCTTCAGACTCTCCGTCGGGTTGAACGCCTCGAGCTTCGCGAAGACCTCAGCCCTGATCTTCTCCTCCGCCGGGATCCTCGAGAGGCGTACGGTGGGGGTATCCCCTATGATGTCAAGTATCGAATCGTCTTTTCCGACCAACCTATTCTCCTCTGGCTATCTCCCGCGATTCGAGCCCATGACCATGGCCATGACCGCCTTCTGGACGTGCAGCCTGTTCTCTGCCTGCTCGAAGTAGAGGGAGTACTTCGGATTGTCGATGACCTCGTCTGTCGCCTCCTGTCCCCTGTCCGCCGGCCCGCAGTGCATGTACTTCCCCTTGTTCGTCAGGTCCATCATTTCCTGGGTGCACTTCCAGTCCTTGAACTTGCTCTGATACTCGGACGCTGCGTCCTTGTTCACAGTGCTGCTGTATGGCGGCACGAATCCCTTGGGGGACCACGCCTTGGGGTAGACGAAGTCGGCTCCTTCGAAGGCCTCCTTCATGTCGTTGGAGACCTCAAAGCCCCCCCCGTACCTGTCGGCGTTCTTCCTGCACGACTCGACGATGTGGTCCTCCAGCTCAAACCCCTTGGGGTGGGCAAGGACAACGTCCATGCCGAACTGCGTCCCGATCAGTACGCAGCTCTGTGGGACTGCGAGTGGTTTTAGACCTCCAGAGTAGGCGTAGGAGACGACGAATTTCTTCTTCTTCGGTTTCGGTGAGACATCGACGATTGCCTTCATGTCCGCCAGTGCCTGGAATGGGTGGTACACGTCGTCCTCCATGTTCAGGACCGGGATGTCGCTCCACTTCGCGAACTCCTGCATCACCTTGTGTCCTCGGCCGATGGTCCACTTGGCTGCGTCCCCGTAGATCCTGATGGCGATTGAGTCGCCGTACCGGGAAAGCACCCTCCCAACGTCGGCGATGGCTTCGGTCTGGTAGGGGACCATGTCCTCGGGGAGCGTCGGCGTGTAGACATCGCTGGGGCTCAGGAAGTGCGCATGCCCTCCCAGCTGGTAGATCCCAGCCTCGAAGGAGTTCCTGGTCCTCAGAGACCTGTTGTAGAAGAGCATGAAGAGCGTCCTGCCCGGCAGGTAGGGAGTGGGCGTCCTCTTTCTGAACTTGATCCTCAGGTCCTCCGCGGCCTTGAGGATCCTTGCGATCTGCTCCTGGGGATGGTCGTTCGTGTCAAGGAAGTCCTTTCCTGCCATGGAACCGACATACGGTGGTGCTTTCATGATATGACGACCCTCGGAGCCGCGGCTTATACGCGGTTCGAATGGACGAAGTTTTTTAACTCTGCAGGCCCGCTCTTATGGCAGGCTGTTTTGATGTCGGCCCTGGAGCTGTATTCTCCGACTGACCTTAACGACGCCCTCCGCTTCATGGAGCATGGAGACAGGAGCGTGGCCGTCATAGCGAGCGGCACCGACCTTCTGCCGAGGATGAGGAAGAGGCAGGTCGCCCCGTCTGTGCTCCTGGACATCTCATCTCTCACTGAGGACCTGAGATACATACGCCGATCTGACGGGACAGTCCGCCTGGGCGCCCTCACCACGGTCGCGGACCTCCTCGAATCGCCGATGTTCGACGACAGGCTCTCCATGGTCAGGGAGGCGGCCAGTCTGTTCGGTGCCCCTCAGGTGCGGAATGTCGCGACTGTCGGCGGCAACGTGTGCTCTGCGTCGTCTTCGGAAGACCTGATCCCTGTCTTCCTGGCACTGGAAGCCGAAGCGAAGCTGGTGAGCGCGCAGGGGGCGAGGAGCGTGCCATTGAAGGACTTCATCGTGGGGAAGAGGGAGACGGCGCTCAGGCCCTCGGAGATATTGACCGAGGTCAGCTTCATCGTGCCTCGGGGGCACAACTGGACCGCCTACGAGAAGCTCGGGCGCAGGAACATGCTCATCATCGCCATGGTCAACGAAGCCCTGTGTCTCATCCTGGAAGACGATCTCCGCACCATCCGATCGGCGCGACTGGCCCTGAACAGGGTGTCAGGGAAGATACCCGCGCTCGCTGCTAGGACAAACGCTTTCCTGCAAGGGAAGAAGGTCTCCGACGGGACAATCGCCGAAGCCCAGAAGGTCCTTGCGTCTGAGCTGTCCCTTACCTCCGACTTCAGAGGCTCTGGGGCCTACAGAACCGAGCTGGCCCTGACATATCTGAAGAGGCTCATGGAGCGCTGCTGCCTGAAGGCCGGGGGGACTTCCTGAAATGACGAAGCGGACAATCACGCTCAATGTGAACGGCACCGAGCGTCCTGTGCAGGTCGACTCCCCGGACAGGCTCATCGATGTTCTCAGAGACCAGCTGAGCCTGAAGTCTGTGAAGGAGGGGTGCAGCACCGGGGACTGCGGCATCTGCGCCATCCTCGTGGACGGGAAGCTCGTGAACTGCTGCCTGATGCTTGCGGCCCAGTGCGACGGGAGGAGAGTCACGACGCTGGAGGGCCTCCTCGAGGACCCGACCATGAAGCGGATGCAGGGAAGCTTCGTTGCCAACAACGCGGCCCAGTGCGGCTTCTGCACCCCCGCCATGCTGATGGCGTCCTGGGACCTTGCCAGGCACTCGCCTGAACCATCCAGCGAGGAGATCAAGATTGCCATAAGCGGCATACTCTGCCGCTGCACGGGGTACTACCAAATCATAGACTCCGTACACGAGGGGTGCAAGGGGAAGGGGCGATGAGCGAACAGGTATCCCAGCTTCTGGACTCCCTGAAGGCGAAGGCAGAGAGAGGGGAGCTACTCTACATCGGGGAGAACGTGGTCAGGGTCGACTCCCTTGAAAAGGTCCTGGGCAGCCCTGTCTATACAGCAGACCTGCTCCCCAAGGGAACGGTCTACGCAAAGCTGTTCCATTCCTCCGTCCCCCATGGGAGAATCAAGGAGATGGAACTCGGAGCAGCCAGGTCCCACCCCGGAGTGCTGGGGGTGCTCACATCAAAGGACATCCCCGGGCTGAACGAGTCGTCCGCGGTCTTGCCCGACAGGCAGCTCTTCGCTGACCCGGTGGTCCGCTCTACCGGAGACATCCTTGGCGCAGTCGTCGCGGAGACAATGTCGGGCGCGGCCGATGCTTCTGCGAAGGTCAGGGTGGAGTACAGTAGGCTCCCCGCGATTTTCGACCCTCTGGAGGCTCTCAGGCAGGACGCCCTCAAGATCCATGAGAAGGGGAACATCGCCCGGCAGATGAGAATCAGAAAGGGGGACGTAGAAGAGGGATTCGCGAAATCCGACCTCGTCCTCGAGAAGACATACAGGACCCAGTTCCAAGACGCCGTACCCCTGGAGCCGGAGGTTGGCTTTGCAATCCCTGAGGACGGCGGAGTGAGGATTGTCGGTTCGATGCAGAGTCCCCACCACACCCAGGCTGCAGTGGCCAAGGTCCTCAGGCTTCCTCCCGAGAAGGTCAGGGTCATACAGGCGGTGACAGGGGGGGCCTTCGGGCCGAAGTCCGACGAGACTCCCTACGACGTCTGCTCCACCGCTGCCCTCGCGGCGGTGAAGTTCAGGAGGCCGGTGTACTGCGGCATGGACAGGGAGGATTCCATGGTCATGCACACGAAGAGGCACCCATTCGTCATCAGCCACAAGACGGGAGTGAGCAAGGAAGGGATGCTATTGGCAGATGAGTCGAAAATCGTGGGAGACACAGGGGCGTATGCCTCCCTTGGGGTCTTCGTGATTGTGAGGGCGACATTCCACACGGTGGGGGCCTACGAGGTTCCGAACGTGAAGGCAGATTCCTATCTCGTGTACACCAACAACACGTACAGCGGGAGCCTGAGGGGCTTCGGCGGTCCTCAGTCAATCTTCGCAATTGAGAGTCAGATGGAGGAGCTCGCACGGAAGCTCGGAATGGACCCGCTCGAATTCAGGCTCAGGAACATGCTGGTGCCTGGGAAGAAGAATGCTACAAGCGCCGTGATGGACGCGAGCTGTGGTCTCTCCCAGTGCGTCGAGAAGGTCGTCACCTCCAGTGGCTACAGGGAGAAGGCGCCGCGCTACAGGAACCAGACCGGCGACGTCAGGAGGGGGCTCGGGATCGCGCTCCTGATGCATGGGAATTCGCTCGGCCCCGAGGGGAACGACTACGGCGCTGTCCGTATCCAGGTGCTGTCGGACGGGACCGTCTCCGTGGGCTCCGGCCTGACAGAGTACGGGACCGGGGCCATTTCTGGGCTTATGCAGGTTGCTTCCAGCGTCCTTGGGGTACCGCTGTCGCGCTTCAAGCTGGAGCGCCCCGACACCTCGAAGCATAGGGAAAGCGGTCCGACCGTTGCCTCCAGAGTGGTGGTGATCGGAGGGATGGCCTCGAAGATTGCGGCCGAGAAGCTGAGGAGCAGGTTGATACCCGTTGCAGCCCAGATGCTCAGAGCCGATCCCAAGGACGTTGCTATTGCGGATGGCCTCGCCTTCGACCGGCGCGACCCCTCGGTCAGAGTGAAGTGGGACGACATAGTTGCCGAGGCATACAGAGTGGGCCTCAGCCTGAGCGAGGACGGCTTCTTCATCGCGCCCGCTGCTCCCTGGGACCAGGAGGTCGGCCAGGGGACGCCATACGTGCAGTACACATGGGGTGCCCTTGTTGTAGAGGTGGAGGTAGACATGGCAACCGGATACTACAGGGTCATGGGCGCTCACGCAGCCTACGACGTGGGGAAGGCGGTCAACCCGGGAGGCGTCCTCGGCCAAATCTACGGGGGGACGGTCCAGGGGCTCGGCTATGCGATGATGGAGGAGCTGGTCCACAAAGACGGAGCAGTTCTGAATCCGAACCTTGGTGACTACTACATCCCCACTTCGATGGACATCCCCGCAGAGTTCAAGGCGTACATAGTCGAGGTCCCCGGGCCTCTGGGTCCCTTTGGGGCCAAGATCATAGCAGAACCGCCAATAGTCCTCCCCGGACCGGCCGTTCGTAACGCGGTGCTGAACGCTACCGGAGTTTCCGTGGACGACCTGCCTGTCACCTCCGAGAAGGTCCTGATGGGGATGAAGCCAGAATCCGCTGCCCGCACCAGCTGAAGCAGCTCAGTCAGCAAAAGCGGGTACGAACCTCTGTCCGTCCACGTCGAATATGCCCATGTCCGTGATCCTCGCGTGCGGTATGACGGAGAGCGCGAGGAGGTTGGGGAGGGGCATGTAGGGGTGGTCGAGCACTCCCATCGTCTTGAATGCTCTCCTGAGACCTTCCATGTCCTTCGACACCGCAGCCAGGGACCTGTCCGACATCAGCCCAGCGATGGGGAGTCTGATCATGGCGAGTGTCTCCTTCCCTCTGACTGCTGCGATGCCCCCTCTGCTTTTGATTACAAGGTTCGCTGCCATGCGCATGTCCTCAGGGTTCGTCCCCACGACGAGAAGGTTGTGGGCGTCGTGTGCCACCGTTGTGGCCAGGGCGCCGTTTCTGATGAGGTTCCGCACGAACCCGAAAGACCTGCCGCCGTTCCTTCCATGCCTCTCGAAGACGAAAACCAGCGCTTTGTCGCCCAGCGAGAGCTCGCCGTCGACCACCTCGATTGTTGACCTGCCAAGCTTGGTCAGGATCATCTCCGCGAAGGCCTGCCCCCTGTCTTCGTGGCTCGATTCTCCGAAGTCTACGGTGTTGATGCGAACAGTGCCGTTCCTCACGGGGGGCGCGACCCTGAAGTCTTCCAACCCCAGTAGGGTGAGCTTCATTGTCTCCCTTGCCGGACCATCGAGGGCCCTCTTCCTAATCGTTACTAGCATCCTCCCTCCCTTGGCAACGGGTATTCCGTTGGCCACGACCAGATCGACGGTGAACTTCTTCAGGTCCTTCAGGAGGACGATGTCAGCGACGCGCCCGGGGGCTATGGCGCCCAAATGGGGCATCCTCATGTGGAGGGCGGGCCTGAGCGTCACGCTTCTCACAACCTCAACGGGGTCCATCCCTGCCTCCAAGAAAGCCCGACATGTGTAGTCGAGGTGGCCAAGGTGGGCGAGGTTGTCGGGCATCACGTCGTCCGTGCAGAAAATCAGGTTGTACGGGTGGGGGAGAGCCTTGAGCGCGTCCGCGAACTTCTGAGTGTCAAGCACGTAGGGGCCCCTGAGCTTGACGTACATCCCGAGCCTGAGCTTCTCTATTGTCGACTCGACGGTGAAGTTCTCGTGGTCAGCCTCGGCGCCTGAAGCGATGTAGGCGTTGAGCTCGCGCCCTGCAAGCAGCGGGGCGTGACCGTCGATAACCACGTCCCTCCTGGCCGCCGACTCGAGAATCCGGGACATCCTTCTGTCACCGTTGAGGACGGCCGGATAGTTCATGACCTCCCCAAGCCCCCAGACGCCCTTCCAGCCGAGCATCTCGTCGACGTCCTCCGGGGTGAGGTGGGCCCCTGGCGTCACCGCCTTCGACTCGGGGACGCATGAGGGGGCGTAGAAATAGAGCTTGAGCGGCAGATCCCGGCTGTCGTCAACCATCGCCTTCACCCCGGCCTTTCCCATGACGTTGGCGATCTCGTGGGGGTCGGCGAACGCTGTCGTCAGGCCGTGAGGAAGGGCCGCCTCTGCGAACCTGGACGGTGTGACCATGCTGCTCTCCACGTGCATGTGGGTCTCGATCAGGCCGGGTATCGCGGTGAACCCCCTGGCGTCGATGGTCTTCAGAGCAGAGGGAGCTTCGCCGACGTTCCCTACGTAGACTATCATGTCTTTGTAAACTCCTATTGAGGTCTCGTAAGTCTCACCGGTGAACACGTTGAGCAGGTCCGCGTCCTTGATCAGAAGGGTGAGCTTCCTTTTGCCCAGGGCGGCGGCGATGAGTTCGCTGGTCCGACCGGACATTACGGCATTTCTTCGGGGCAGTCTAATAAGTCTGCCACCCGATCTCTCTCCGCGAGAAGGAAACAGCGGCCACCCGTCAGGAGCTCAGCTTGAGGATGGCCCTGGCGACTTCGCCATCTGACTCCTCCAGGGCTGCCGCAGCCCTCTCCTTCGAGGCTCCGGTCTGCTGCTGGACGAGGAGTATGTCTTCCTCGCTGAAGGTCTTCTTCTCGACCTCGACCTCTTCCACGTCGCCGGCGACCTGGAACATCCTGTTCCCCTGGGCGTTCACCTCTGACACTGAGGCGTTGGTGATGTGCAGCTCTCTGTCAGGGGTCTTGATTACGACTTCTTGGACGTTCGGAATCTCCTTCATGTTGATCCCGAGGCGGTCCATCATCCGCCGGGCATTCCTGTTGTCCATCTTCATTTCTTGAGACCTGCTCTGACCTTCACCGCCGCCCCCGACTTAAACTGTGCCATCACTGCTCCATTCATGACAGCCATGCCCACCCCGATCACCTTCCCGCCGCCGTCGATGATGGCCACCTCGCTCCTGGGGTACACGTTCTTGCCTGCCCACTTCACGAACTTGCAGAATACAGACTTGCCTCCCTGCACGAACTCCGCGACGTCGTCGGAGACCTGGACGCAGTTCTGCCTGAAGCCCGTGCTCTTCGATAGTATGGCGGCCCCTTCCACTGAAAGGGCCATGGCGCCGTTCGGCTTCACTGTCGCGAAGAGCCTCCCGTTGAGGAAGATGGTCTTCACCCTTGCGGACCTGCGCGAGTAGTAGAGCCGGAAGCCCTCCTTCGGAAGCGCCCTGCTGACACCCTTCCCGAAGAGATAGTCTACCATGAGCGAGACTCTGCGGAGGTCCCCCGGAGATTGCAATCCGTTGCCATAGGTTCGACTGGGAATAAAGACAACGAGGCCTCCATCGCTTAAATAAGGAAATGGAAATGGCTACGGAGTTGCCCTCTGCCGTCCTCATGACAGTGCTAGGGTTCGGACACGTGCTTTCCGCGGTCATGTGGCTCGGGGGTGGGCTGCTGACAGGGTTCGTAATCGGACCAAGCCTGAGGAGCATGTCCCCACCGGCGTCGTTAGAGTTCAACGCGAAGGTGCTTCCGAAGATAGTCAGGTTCGTGCGCATGGCGGTGGTCAGCACCTATGTCTTCGGCATTCTCCTCCTCTACTTCTTCCAAGACGGAGACATGTCGTGGCTCATGAACTCCACTCAGGGGTACATCATCTCGACAGGGGTGCTGCTCGCCCTGGTCGCAGGGATATTGGGACTTGGCTACGTGATCCCGGCATTCGGCAAAGTGTCGAAACTTTCGGCCGAAGCCCTGCAGAGCGGGAAGCCTCCCGCGCCGGAAATGATGAACTACGGTAAGAGGGCGAGGACGGGTTCAATGGCTGCGGTCTTCCTGCTCCTCGTCGTGCTCGCCATGATGGTAACCTCTGGGTTCGCCTACTAGTCCTCGCATGGCGCGGCAGTTAGTGGAATGGTTCAATTAGCGCGCATGCGTTACTCCTCCTTGGTGACCGACATTCAGCCGGAAAGGAGCATCAGGGTCCTCCGGGTCGGCCAGAGGTATGTCAGGGACGACAGGACTCTCACCCACCTCTGCCTCGTCTCCAGGGCGCTGGGGGCGGAGGCAATCTATCTGGAGGATGCTGAGAAGGATGTGACAGGCACCCTCGAAGAGGTAAACAGGACGTGGGGAGGTGAGTTCGGGGCGACCCTGGGGGCGTCATGGAGGAAGGTCATCGGTGAGGCGAAGAAAGAAGGACGCAGCGTGGTGCACCTGACGATGTATGGGCTGCCAATCCAAGATGTGGTCGAGGAACTCAGGAAGCTAGACAAGATCCTGATCGTGGTCGGCGGCCCAAAGGTCCCTGGGAAGGTGTACCACGAAGCGGACTTCAACATTGCAGTTACTTCTCAGCCCCACTCTGAGGTAGCCGCCCTGGCGATAGCGTTGCATGAAATCCAGAGTGGAGAAGAGCTTAAGAGGAAGTTTCCGAAAAGCAAGCTTAGAATCTTGCCGACTGCCCATGGCAAGAGAGTTGTAGAGAATTGAAGATTGAATATGAGGACACGTTTGTAAAAGTGGCCGGCCTCATAGGCGGGCCTGACTACGTGCGGGTGGCCAGGGCACTTCTCAACAACGAGAACGCGACGGACGAGGAGATCGCCTCCGCGACAGGGCTGAAGATCAAGACAGTCAGAAAGGCGCTGTACGACCTGTTCGGCCGGAGTCTGATCACGGGGGTCAGGGTGAGGGACCCCAAGAGGGGTTGGTTCGTAT
>Ga0335081_10020240_pt1 | contig 10762 bp, 11 predicted proteins | sample Lox_Sample_35_FD_206713 | JGI IMG/M metagenome (GOLD analysis project Ga0335081, IMG submission 206713) | Soil microbial communities from Loxahatchee National Wildlife Refuge, Florida, United States - Lox_Sample_3.5 | ecosystem: Environmental > Terrestrial > Soil > Wetlands | place: USA... | reverse complement strand
ACGATGCAGTCAGTAAGGGCCGCTAAGGACGAGGTGGGCGGATCACGCTTTAGCGCTTCGCCAACCGCGAAAGCCTGGCTCGTAGGAATCACAGAGAGTACGTAGCTTCGATCGTGAGTCGGCGCGCTGGGCTGGCCGGGTGTTGAGGGGATTTGTTCACTACCCCTATCGTGCACCGGATCAACCGCCGAGCCCAGATCGACCACGATGACCGGAGTAACCATCCGCATGGCGTCCGTTCTGGCACCGGCTCACGACCGCTTGTGGTGCCGACGAGACCAGGGTTAAACCCGTTACTTCACCGGCGCGGTTACGGCCGGGCGGCCGCGTCTCGGGCGATGCGCTCGGCGCGCAGCGCCGAGCGGCGGACCTTCCCGGCGTCGTCGCGCAGCGGCGTGGTCGCGCGTTCGATCACGCGGGGCAGCTTGTACGGGGCCAGCCGACGGCGGAGATGAGCCAGCAGGTCGGCGTCGGAGACCGGCCCGGACAGCTCGACAATGGCCTGGAGTTCAGTGCCGTAGAGCTCGACGACCGTCTGCGGGCCGAGCCAGTCGATCCACGCCTGCTTGAGCCACGCCGGGCACGGCGCGGCCAGGTGGAAGGCCACCTCGAGCGAGGAGACGTCGGCGGCCAGCCGGGCCGGCTCAGGGAGCCGCCAGATCCGGAGCATCATCGTCACCAGCAGCAGCCAGCTCACCAGGTGCCGACTCCGGAACCCCCACCACGAGTGCCGGGTTCGCCAGGTCCACGATGGCGGCGCGCTGCAGCGGCGGCAGCCGTCGGAGATCGGCTGCCGCACGGCCCCACGGCCCATGCCGCGAACATGCTCTCCACGAACCCGATCGAGTTGGGCAGGCCGATGGTGACCGTCGACCCGCGTCCACGCGGAGCCCGGCGCTGCCGATGCAGTGCCGGTTGTACTCCACCGCCCACGCGTAGGCGCCGGGCTGCGGCGGGCGGCGGGCCGCGGCCAGGTACTCCCTGGTGTGATAACGCCGGCCGTCCCACTCCCGCCGCCACGCCGAGCCGTAGCCGTCCTCTTCGCTGGGGTCGATGGGATGCCGCAGCCGGTCATCGATATCCGATTCCCGGAACTCCCGCAGGATGACGCGCTCCCCGCGCAGCGCGGGCAGTTCGGGGAGCGGCAGCCGGTCTAGCATGATGCCCAGCCTCAACGGAGGCTCGTGCTCGCCATAGGGCCAGGCTGCCAGCGTCTCCCTTGAGACGCCAGTGTTTTAACTGGCCGGAGGATGGCAAGGGGGACTGTGGTCGCTATTACACGACCAACGCCTTGGGGGAGAGGAGGCAGCATGGCTGGCAAGTTCGTGCTCAAGAAGGGGTCCACCGGCAAGTATCACTTCAACCTGGTGGCCAGCAACGGGCAGGTCATTGCGACCAGCGAGGCGTACGAACGCAAGGCGTCCGCGCTGAACGGGATCGAGTCGGTGAAGGCCAATGCCCCGGACGCGGAGGTCGACGACCAGACGGACGAGTAGGCGGCCACAGCCGTCTAGAGTGCCGCGGCGTCAGGCGCGGTCCGGCCGGCGACCGCATGGCGGTCGCCGTCGACGGCGGCTTCGCTGCTTAGGCGAGGCTGGCCGGGGCACTACGCTGGGCCGAAAGGGCCGGGGTGACAATGATCCGGAAACGATTGTGATCGACGGCGTCCAGCCGGAACTACACACGCCGGAGATCATACGGAGCGGCACCGAACTCAGGCCGGTGCCGCTGGTTCCTGAGATCCGGCTGCACCAGGCCACCGATCCGATCAGGATGTGGGAACAGACGGAACAGGCGGCCGGGCAGACCGGTCTGGACCCGCCGTTCTGGGCGTTTGCCTGGGCGGGCGGGCTGGCGCTGGCCCGCTACCTTCTCGATCACCCGGAGGTGATCCGGGGCCGGCACGCGATCGACCTCGCCTCCGGCTCGGGTCTGGTGGCGATCGCGGCCGCGAAAGCCGGCGCAGCGGCCGTGACCGCCTATGACATCGACCCGCTCGCTTGCGCGGTTACCGGTGTCAACGCCGACGCCAACAGCGTAACCGTCCAGGCGGTCTGCGCCGATGTCCTGGTCGGGGACGGTCTCCCGGCTCCCGGCACCGACCTGGTGCTCGTGGCCGATGCCTTCTACGAGCGCGATCTGGCGGGCAAGGTGACGCAGTTCATGGAACGATGCCATGTACACGGAACCGCCGTCCTGGCCGGTGACTTCGGCCGGACCTATCTGCCCCGTAGCCGGCTGACGCCGCTGGCTGCTTACGATGTTCCCGGGTTGCGCGTACTGGAAGGCACCGACATCAAGCGCACGATCATCTGGACTTTCGCCGAACCGCGGTAGCGAACCACCACCCGGAGGCTGGTCGCGCAACCCCGGAGGCTCGGACACAAGCATCGGAATCCGCTGTGGCCCGGGACTGATGAAGGGCGGGCATGACCGAGCTGTATCCTCCGATCGAACCGTACGACCACGGGCGGCTCGACGTCGGCGACGGCAACCTCGTCTACCGGGAGACCTGCGGGAACCCGGACGGCAAGCCGGCCGTGATGGTCCACGGCGGTCCGGGCCAGGGATGCGTGCCGAACATGCGGCGCATGTTCGATCCGGAACGCTACCGGGCGGTCCTTTTCGACCAGCGCGGATGCGGGCGGAGCACCCCGTACGCCAGCGACCCGGCCGCCGGCCTGCGGCACAACACCACTGACCACCTGGTGGCCGACATGGAGCGGCTCCGCGAGCACCTCGGCATCGACCGCTGGCTGGTAACCGGCGGTTCGTGGGGCACCACGCTCGGCCTCGTCTACGCCGAACGGTACCCGCACCGCGTCTCGGAGATCATGCTCAGCGCGATCACCACGCACCGCCGCGCGGAGATCGACTGGCTCTACCGCGGCGTCGCGCGGTTCTTCCCCGAGGAATGGGAACGCTTCAGGGCCGGAACCGACGGCGGCGACCTGGTGGCCGCGTACGCGCGGCTGATGGAAGACCCGGATCCGCACGTGCGGAACCAGGCCGCTACCAGGTGGCGCCGGTGGGAAGACGCGGTCCTGTTCCTGGAGCCGAACGCGCCACCGCTCGCCGACTGCGATCCTCCCGGCGACGACGTGCTCGCGTTCGTCCGGCTCACGGCGCACTACTTCTCTCACGCCGCCTTCATCGAGGAGGGCGCCGTGATCCGCGACGCCGGGCGCCTAGCGGGCATCCCCGGCGTCCTGATCCACGGCCGTCTTGACCTGAGCTGCCCGGCAGAGACTGCATGGGAACTCGCGCGCGCCTGGCCCGGCGCGGAACTGCTCATCGACGATCATTCCGGTCACCGAGGCAGTGACATCAAGCGCGCGTGGATGCTCGACACGCTCGCCACATTCGCCGGCCGATAAGGGCCCGGGGATGAGCCGGGGCACGCGCCCGGCCCGTTCGGGATCAATGGCCTGCTGCACCGTAGATGGCCGCGCGGTGGGCCTGCGGGCCGCCGGCCAGCCGCTCGGCCGACCAGGCGCGCCGGTAGTACAGCTGCGCGTCGTGTTCCCAGGTGGAACCGATCCCGCCGAAGAGGTGGATGGCCGATTCGGTCACCGCGCGGTAGGCCTCGCCGGCCCGCAGCGCGGCGACGTGGGCCGCCTTCGCCGCGTCGGCCCGGTCCGCCGCGGCCGCCACCGCGGCGTACCTGGCCGCCGCCGAGACGTCCTGGAATTGCGCGAGCATGTCGACGCAGGCCTGCGCGACGGCCTGGAACGAGCCGCTAGGCTGGCCAGACTGCTCGCGGTCCCGGGCGTAGGCGATGGCCGCGTCCAGGCACCAGCCGATGCCGCCGGCGGCTTCGGCGGCAGTGGCGAGCAGGAGGTCGCGTTCGGCCAGGTTCAGCGCGGCGGCCGCGCTATCGCCGCGGCCGAGCAGCACGGCGGGGGCCTCGTCGAAGGCGGTGACGCAGACCCGCCGGGTCTGGTCCAGGCCCAGTTGGCCGGAGGCGGTATACCCCAGCGACCTGGATTCGACCAGGAACGTGGCCAGGCCGCCGGACTCGGTGACGGCCGGCACCACGATGATGTCGGCTGCGTGGGCCGCGATGACGTACCACCGGTGGCCGTAGAGCCGCCAGCCGCCGAGGGCGCGCTCGGCCCGGACGCTGTCCGGCCCCGGTGACCACAGGCCGGCCTCGTCGGCGGCCGCGACCGTCGCGGTGACCGACCCGTCGGCCAGCCATGGCAGCCAGTGCTCGGCGACCATGCGGTCGTCGGCGGCCAGCAGTACGCCGGCGGCCAGGCTGCTGGACAGGAACGGGCCGGGATACAGGGCCCGGCCGAGCTCGGTGTGGACCACGCCCGCCTCGGCCTGGGACATGCCGCGCCCGCCGAACTCCGCCGGGATCGTCAGCCCGGTCAGGCCGAGTTCGCCCGCCAGCCGGGCGTGCAGCTCCGGACTGTAGCCGACCGGGGTCTCGAGCGCGGCACGCAGCACGGCGGGGGGAAGCTGGCCGGCCAGGAAACCGCGCAGGGTGTCCTGCAGGGCGTGCTGGTCCTCGCTGAGGCGCAGGGTGTCGCTGAAGGCCATGAGCTGCTCCTCACGGCTACGAGCTCAGCCGGCCGCTTCATGCTAGCGGACACAGCCTGCCAATTCCGGGCAATCCCGGGCCCCGGGCCATCGCCGCCCTGATCGCCGAGGCCGGGACGGTCGCCGGGTAGCCTTCGGTTCATGCCCGCTGACCTGGACGCCATCCTCACGCTGATACCGTTCGCCGGGCACCTCGGCCTGGTCCTCGACGAGGTCGACGCCAGCCGGGTGATCGCCCGGCTTGACTGGGCCCCGCACCTGTGCACGTCCGCCGGGACCATGCACGGCGGGGTCCTGATGTCGCTGGCGGACACCGCGGGAGCCCTGGTGACGTTCCTCGGGCTGCCCGAAGGCAAGACCACGGCCACGATCACCTCGACCAGCCATATGTTCCGGCCGGTCCGCGGCGGGACGGTACGCGCGGTGGCCGTGCCGCTGCACCGCGGCCGCACCACGGTGACCGCCCAGACCAGCGTGTACGACGCCGAGGAGCGCCTCGTCGCGCAGACCACGCAGGTCCAGGCGGTCAGGTAGCGGGCGGGCGGTCAGGTAGCGGGGCGGGCGGTCAGCCTTCCGGGCGGTCAGGTCGCCGGCCGGGCGCCTCCGCGCGGTCGGCCAGGAGCTGGGCCAGGTGGGTGCCGCGGGCCCGGGCGAGCTGCTCGAGCTGGGTGCGGCAGGAGAAGCCGTCGGCCAGGATCACCGCGTCCCCGGCCCCATCCTTGACCGAGCGCACCGCGGGCAGCAGGGCGGTCTCGGCGACAGCCTGGGATACGTCGTAGTGGCCGCGCTCCACGCCGAAGTTGCCGGCCAGCCCGCAGCAGCCGCCGACCGCGGTGACCTCGGCGCCGGCCCGGGCGAGCAGCACCGAGTCGGTGTGCCAGCCCATGACGGCATGGTGATGACAGTGCGGCTGGGCCACCGCGCGCAGGTCGGCCAGGTCGGGCGGGGCCCACCCGGCCGTCTCGGTCAGCAGCTCGGCGAGCGTGCGGGTGGCGGCGCGGACCTGCCGGGCGCGCTGATCCGCCGGCAGCAGTTCGGTGACGTCGCCACGCAGCACGGCGGTGCAGGAAGGCTCGAGCCCGACGATCGGGGTGCCGGCCCGCAGCGCGGGCTCCAGGGCCCGCAGGCTGCGCCGCAGCTGCCGGCGAGCGCCGTCCAGCTGGCCGGTGGAGATCCAGGTAAGACCGCAGCACACGGGCTCGCCGGTGACCTCGACCGCGTAACCGGCCGTCTCGAGCACCCGCACCGCGGCCTGGCCGACCTCGGGGGTGAAGTAGTCGGTGAACGTGTCCACCCACAGCAGCACGGGCGAGCCCGCTCCGGGGGGACGGTCGGCGAACCACGCGCGGAAGCTCCGCCCGGCGAAGGCCGGCAGCGGCCGACGGGCGTCGATTCCGCCCAGCCGCTTGGCCAGGCGGGCCAGCGCCGGGGTGCGCAGCGTGGCGTTCGCCAGCCCCGGCGCGCGCGAGGCCAGCCGGGCCCAGCGGGGCAGCCAGCCCAGCGAGTAGTGGGCCGGCGGACGCGGCCGGCGCCGGTAGCGCTGATGGAGCACCTCGGCCTTGTAGGTGGCCATGTCCACCCCGGCCGGGCAGTCCGACGAGCAGCCCTTGCAGGACAGGCACAGGTCCAGCGACTCGGCCACCTCCGCCGAGCCAAAGCCCTTGACCAGCGTGCCGTTCGCCAGTTCCTGCAGCACCCGCGCGCGGCCGCGGGTGGAGTCCTTCTCGTCCCTGGTGGCCAGGTACGACGGGCACATGACGCCACCGCTGGCCGTCGTGTCGGCCCGGCACTTGCCCACGCCGACACAGCGGTGCACCGCCGTGGCCAGGTCGCCGCCGTCGTGCGGGTAGGCGAAAGCAAGCCCGGCACGCAGCGGCCGGGCCAGCGGCACGCGCAGGTCCGCGTCCAGCGGCACCGGGTCGACCAGCACGCCGGGGTTGAACACGTTGCCCGGGTCGAAGATCGCCTTGACGGCGGCCATGATGTCGATGGCCTCGGGCGAGTACATGTACGGCAGCAACTCGCCACGCGCCCGGCCGTCGCCGTGCTCACCGGACATCGAGCCGCCGTACTTGCCGACCAGCTGCGCCGCGGCCAGGGCGAACTGCCGGTAGCGGCCGGGCTCGGTGGCGAACGGAAAGTCGATCCGGACGTGCACGCAGCCGTCGCCGAAGTGCCCGTAGATCAGCCCGTCCAGGTCGTGCCCGGCCAGCAGCGCGCCGAAGTCACGCAGGTAGGCACCCAGGTGCCGGGGCGGCACCGCGGCGTCTTCCCAGCCTGGCCAGGCTGGCGCGCCCGCCGGGGTGCGGCTGCCCAGGCCCGCGCCGTCCTCGCGGACGCGCCAGAGGGCCCGCGCCGGGGCGCCGGTGACCACCAGCGCGCCCAGGGCGCCGGCGTCAGTGATGAGCCGCTCGGCCGCGGCCCGCGCCTCGGCCTCGGTGTCGCCGGCGGTCTCCGCGAACACCCAGGCTTCGCCGCGCGGCAGCCCCGGCACGGCGGCCGCGCCGCGACGAGACCGGAACACCTCCACCAGGCGCGCGTCCATGCCTTCGAGCGCCACCGGCCGGTGCGGCAGAAGGCCGGGCACTGCGTCCGCGGCCTCGGGCATGCCGGGGTAGCCGAGCACCGCTAGCGCCACCGCCTTCGGCGACGGCACCAGCCGCACGGTCGCCTCGACGGTGATGCCGAGCGTGCCTTCGGTGCCGGCCAGGAACTTCGCCAGATCCGCGCCGTTCTCCGGCAGCAGGTGCTCCAGCGAGTAGCCGGACACCTGCCGGGTGAACCGGCCGAACTCGGTGCGTATCGGGCCGAGGTGCGCGGCGACCAGCGCGTCGAGCGCGGTCCCGGCCGTTCCCGCGGCGGCCAGGCCGTCACGGCCCAGGCGCCGCGCCGTGAGCCGCTCCCCCGCGGCGGTCAGCAGGTCCACGCGCACCAGGTTGTCGGCCGTGCGGCCGTACCTCAGCGCCCGCGCGCCGCAGGCGTTGTTGCCGATCGCGCCGCCGATGCTCGCCCGCGAGTGCGTGGAGGGGTCCGGGCCGAAGCGCAGCCCGTGCCCGGCCGCGGCCGCGGTGATGTCGTCCAGGATCGCGCCGGGTTGCACGGTCGCGGTCCGCGCCTCCGGGTCCACCGCGAGCACCTGGTTCAGGTACCGGCAGAAGTCGAGCACGACGCCGCGGCCGACGGCGTTCCCGGCGATTGAGGTGCCGCCGCCCCGGCTGGTGACCGGCACGCCCAGCCGCCTGGCGACGTCCAGCGCGCCGGCCGCCTCGTCCACATGCCGCGGGAAGACGACCACGCCCGGCACAACACGGTAGTTCGACGCGTCGGTGGAGTACTCGGCGCGCCGCCGGGGCGAGTCATCGACCTCGGTCAGCCCGGCGGCGCGCAGCGCGGCGGCCAGGTCACGCGGCGCGGCCAGGTCACGTGGCGACGCGGCGGTCGCGGTCGCGCCGCCCGCGCGTGCGGTGGTCATGCTCCCGGATGCTACCGCCGACCGTGACCAGCGCCGGGACCTGCGTGGCGGCGGGCGGCGCCGGTGGCCGTTCCGGCTGGTCCGGCATAAGCGGGATACGGATGCTCAGGCTGTCCCGGGAATGGTCGATGCCGGCGGCCGGCCAGTGGCCGAGGATCATGCCGAGGACCTGCCGGTTGACGTGCAGCACGTCCATCGCGAGCGACGCCACGCCCCGCGCCTCCGCCCGGCCGACCAGCGCGCGCATCAGCGCCGAACCCACCCCCCGGCCCTGCCACGCGTCGGCGACCACCACGCCGATGTCGGTCGTCCGGTCCTGGCCCGGCCCCTGGCCGCCCCCGGGTGCGGGCCGGTCCGCCGCCATGGCGTGACCGACGATGACGCCGTCGGCGACGGCGACCACGGCGTGCACCCCGGCCGGCTGGCCGGACAGCAAGTCGAGCAGGGCCGAGGTGGGCCTGACCGGCCCGAAGAATCTCAGGTAGCGGGTTTGTACCGACAATCCCTCGAAGAAGCCGGCGAGCGCGGGCAGGTCGTCCGGGCAGGCAGGCCGGATCACGGCGGCCGGGCGCGCAGGCCTGGTCAGGACGGCAGGGCACGGCGGCCGGATCACGGCGGCGCGGCCTTCGGCTCGGCTTACCTGGGTTCGGTCCACGAACCCAGCATGGCCCCGAATTGCTGAGTCTGTCAACTAGATTTAGCATGCGGTTAGGGGCAGGCCCTGGATACTGGATCGGCTACGCGAAGGCCCTGGACATTGGATCGGTTATGCGAAGGCCCTGGATACTGGACTACGACTCGGCCAACTGCGCGATCGGCGCGGCGGTGGGGATCCTCGGCGAGCGGCCGTCGTTCCTCGTGCTGCGCGAGGCCTTCAACGGCGTGCGCCGCTTCGACGACATGCAGCGCCGCACCGGCATGCCCCGGCAGGTGCTCAGCCAGCGCCTGGCCCGCCTGGTGGCGGAGGGCCTGCTGCGCAAGGTTCCCTACCGGGAAAACGGCCAGCGCAGCCGGGACGAGTACCGGCTCACCGACAAGGGCCTTGACCTCTACCCGGTACTGGTGGCGCTGATGGAGTGGGGCGACAGGCACGCCGTCGACTCGGCCGGCCCGCAGGTCCTGCTGCGGCACCGCGACTGCGGCGAGCCGGTGCGGCTGGAGATCACCTGTGCGGCGGGTCACGTCCTCGAGTCCGCCCGCGAGGTCACTCCGGTGCCCGGTCCCGGGGCCCGCAAGATCGCCTGACGGACGGCGGGCCGGCGGGCGTAAGGTGCTGCCATGCTGTTTCCCACGTCCCTGGTCGGGAGTTATCCGCAGCCGGACTGGCTGATCGACCGGGACCGGCTGGCCGGCCGGTTCCCGCCGCGGGTACGGGCCCGGGAACTGTGGCGGGTCGACCCCGCTTACCTGGAACAGGCGCAGGATGATGCCACCATGCTGGCCATCCGGGCCCAGGAGGAGGCGGGCCTGGACATCCTCACCGACGGCGAGGCGCGCCGAGAGAGCTACTCCAACCGGTTCGCGACCGCCCTCGACGGCGTGGACATCGACAACCCGGGAACCGCGCTCGACCGCAGCGGCCACCCGAACCCCGTGCCCCGGGTCATCGGGCCGATCCGGCGGCGGCACCCGGTTGAGGTGGACGACGTGAGGTTCCTGCGCGCCAGCACCAGCCGGACGATCAAGATCACCGTGCCCGGGCCGTTCACCATGTCACAGCAGGCGCAGGACGATCACTACGGCAACGCCGAGTCGGTCGCCTTCGGGTACGCCGAGGCGGTCGCGGAGGAGGTCAGCGACCTGTTCGCGGCGGGCGCCGACATCGTCCAGCTGGACGAGCCGTACCTGCAGGCCCGCCCGGAACCGGCGAAGCAGTACGGCGTGAAGGTCATCAACCGGGCGCTCGAGGGCGCCACTGGGACCACCGCGGTCCACCTGTGCTTTGGGTACGCCGCCATCATCCACGACCGCCCGGCGGGCTACTCGTTCCTGCCCGAGCTATCCGCCTGCGCCTGCGACCAGATCTCGATCGAGACCGCGCAGTCCGGCCTGGACTGCGCGGTGCTGGCCACTCTGGACGGCAAGACCATCATCCTGGGTGTGCTCGACCTGAACGACATGACCGTCGAGTCGCCGGAGACCGTGCTGGCCCGGGTCCGGCGGGCGCTGCCCTACGTTCCCGCCGAGCGCCTGGTGCTCGCCCCGGACTGCGGCATGAAGTACCTGCCGCGCGACGTCGCCTTCGGCAAGCTGGCCGCGCTGACGGCGGCGGCCGCCCGGTTGCGCGCCGGGGCGGACTCGTAGGCTATCGCTTCCTGGCTACGCCGCCCCACACAGCCGAGCGGGCGGCTCTGGCTACGGCTTCGGAGGCGGGCCGCCAGTGCTGCCCCGCGCCCCCCGGCTCGCCGGGCCACGTACCGCAACGCCACCAAGGTCAAGCAGGCCCACCCGGTCACTGCCCGGGCACCGCGCGAGATCCGTCCTCTGCGGCAGCCAGTTGCCCAGCTGGCGGCCCTTCGGGCGTGGGCTGTCGCACGAGCATGATGTCCTTGGCGCCGGTGTCCTTGCCGATCCCCACGATCAGGCTCCAGGCGCTTGCGATCTCATTGGCGATAAGGAGCAGCGCCCCGAACGCCAGGAAGTACAGCCCGCCGCCGTTCCCGATAAGCAGGCTGATTCCCGCCCCGACGCCGAGCAGCAAGCCTGTCACCCCGGCGATCCACCGGACGACCAGATCGACTG
>Ga0335081_10020239_pt1 | contig 10763 bp, 9 predicted proteins | sample Lox_Sample_35_FD_206713 | JGI IMG/M metagenome (GOLD analysis project Ga0335081, IMG submission 206713) | Soil microbial communities from Loxahatchee National Wildlife Refuge, Florida, United States - Lox_Sample_3.5 | ecosystem: Environmental > Terrestrial > Soil > Wetlands | place: USA: Florida... | reverse complement strand
CAAGCCAGTCCCTACAACGCGGTGATCGCCGGCATCGCAGCGCTGCAGGGCGGGCGCCATGGCGGCGCGTCGGAGCGCGCCGACGCTTTCCTCGCCGAGGCGCTGGCCGCGCCCGATCCGACAGTGCTCGCCACGACCTATCTGCGGCGCGGTGATCGTCTGCCGAGCTTCGGCCACCCGCTCTATCCCGAGGCGGATCCGCGCGCAAAGCTGCTGCTCGCGCTGATGGCGGAGCAAGGTGTGCCGCTGATCGGCGAGGGGATGGGTATTGCCGCCGCGGTGACGGCGCTGATCGGCCGCGCACCCAACATCGATTTTGCGCTGGCGCTGCTGCGCCGCGCCCTGGCGTTGCCCGAAGGCGCGGCCCTGGCGCTGTTTCTCGTCGGTCGCAGCATGGGTTGGCTCGCTCAGGCTCAGGAACAATATGCTGAGGGCCGCCTCATTCGGCCCCGCGCGCGCTATGTCGGCCCGCCGATTCCGTGAGCGCTGCTGCTATTGGCGGCACTGTCGACGTCGCTGATGAATCCCCAATCCGGCTGGGGTTGAACGCTGGCAGGACGCATGCTAGGAGCCTCGGAGGAAAAGCGATGATCGATCGGCTCAAAGCATGGCTGACGGAGGGCGGCGGACAAGCGACAGGCAAGGCGGACGAGCTGGAGCTGGCGGTCGCTGCGCTGCTGATCGAGGCGGCGGCGGTCGATGCTCCGCTCGATGAGCCGGAGCGGGCGACGGTGCGGCGGATCCTGAAGCGGCGCTTTGCGCTCGACGATACAGCGCTGCAGGAGCTGGTGGCCGCGGCGGAATGGAAGGCCGAACGCTCGACCCAGTTGTTCGGCACGACGCGGCTGCTCAACGAGCGCTTCTCCCACGCCAGGCGGATCGAGGTCATCGAGATGCTGTGGGAAGTCGCCTATGCGGATGGCGCGCTGGATCCGTTGGAAGATTCGATGCTGCGCCAGGTCGGCGGCCTCGTCGACGTGTCCGACCATGAGCGCGGCGAGGCGCGGCTGCGCGTGTTGCGCCGCCTCGGCATCGCCGAGGAGAACTCGGAGAAGAGTGCTGAACCATGACCTATGTCGTCACTGAAGCCTGCATCAAGTGCAAGTACATGGACTGCGTCGAGGTCTGCCCGGTCGATTGCTTCTACGAGGGCGAGAATATGCTCGTCATCCATCCCGACGAGTGCATCGATTGCGGCGTCTGCGAACCGGAATGCCCGGCCGAGGCCATAATCCCCGACAGCGAGCCTGTCGCCGAGAAATGGATCGAGGTCAACCGTCAGTATTCGACGAGCTGGCCAAACATTACACGCAAAGGTGAGGCGCCTCCGGACGCGGATGAGTTCAAGGGTGTTCCCGATAAGTTCGAGAAATTCTTCACCCCGAACCCCGGCAAGCGCTGATCGCGAGGCCCGGACCCCTGCAACTTGCACGATTTGCATGGCTGTCCTGCTGGCATCGGGGGCTCAATTGTGGTATGTATTGGCCGCGACGTGAGGATATCAGGTCGCTCCCGGTAAAGAGGGTCCGGGCAGTGGTGTTGGCGGCCCCCGGTTGGGGTGTCGGGCCGGCAGAATAGCTCTGTGCCTTGGTCGACCCTGCTCGTTCCTCGGACGCCTTTTCGTTGAGAGACAATTGATGTCGGAAAAGATCGGTTTTGCTGCGGGAGACCTCGTGGTCTATCCCACCCACGGCGTCGGCAAGATTCTTGGCATCGAAGAGCAGGAGATCGCCGGCTATACCCTCAACGTCTTCGTCGTCCATTTCGACAAGGACCGCATGACTTTGCGCGTGCCGCTGGCCAAGGCGAAGGTATCGGGTCTCCGGCGGCTGTCGACGCGCAAGGAAATGGACGCGGCGCTGACCAAGCTCAAGGGCCGCTCGCGCGCCAAGCGCACCATGTGGAGCCGGCGCGCCCAGGAATACGAGCAGAAGATCAATTCCGGCGACCCCGCTTCGATCGCCGAAGTGGTGCGCGATCTCTACCGCAATGTCGGCCAGCCCGAGCAATCCTATAGCGAGCGTCAGATCTATCAGGCTGCGCTCGATCGGTTGGTGCGCGAATTCGCCGCGGTCGAGAAGATCGACGAGGATACGGCGGCGCGGCGGCTCGAGCAGATGCTGAGCGCCGCCTGAGCGGCTGCGGCCGCTTCCTGTCGTGCATAGCGTGGGCGAAGGGTTTGTGATAAGGGGGCGGTCGTGAGTCCGGCCGCCCCCGTTGCTTCTGACATCTTCGCCCGCTTGGTGCGCCCGCAACGGATCTGGGCTGTGGCCGCGATCCATGGCGAGGCGCGCCGCCTGGTGCAGCTGCACGCGGCGCTGGCGCAACGCCTCGCGAAGGGCGACCGGCTGGTTTATCTCGGCGACTATCTCGGCCATGGCGCCGAGGTCATCGCCACGCTCGACGAGCTCATCGCTTTCCGCCGGCTGTTTCTTGCCCGCCGCTTCGCCTTTCTCGGCGACATCGTGTTTCTCCGCGGCAGCCAGGAAGAGATGTGGCAGAAGCTGCTGCAGCTGCAATTCGCGCCCAATCCGCGCGAGGTGCTGCAATGGATGTTCGATCACGGCGTCGGCGCGACGCTCGCAGCGTATGGCGGCGATGCGCGCCAGGGGCTCGCCGCGGCACGCGACGGCGTGCTGGGCTTGACGCGCTGGACGGCGTCGCTGCGCGCCGGACTCGAAACGCATCCCGGCCATCGCCAGCTGCTCACCGGCGTGAAGCGCTATGCCTTGACCGAGGATGGCGCGCTGCTCTTCGTTCACGCCGGCATCGATCCCGGCAAGCCGCTCGACCTGCAGCGCGACATGCTGTGGTGGGGCAATGTCAACATCCTCGAGCTCGAAGCGCCCTATGGCGGCTTTCGCCGCATCATCCGCGGCTACGACCGGCGCCATGGCGGGCTCATCGAAAGCCGCTACGCGGTCTCGCTCGATGCCGGCAGCGGCTTCGGCGGACCGCTTCTCGCGGCCTGCTTCGCGCCGGATGGCGCGATCCTCGACCGCCTCGAAGTCTGATCCCCGCGCCGCGCCGAAAAGCAACGGCCCCGGCGTTGCCGCCGGGGCCGTGAACTCTTGTGCGGGTTGGTCGATCAGTCGCCGGTTGCGGGCTGGCCGCCGACCTCGTCCCAGATCTTGACCTCATGCGTCGGCTCGCGCACGCCGAGCCCGCCGACGACGACGCCGAGCGCTGCCACCGCAATCGGGTAGGCAAGGCCGACGAGCGGGATGCCGGTGAAGGTCGCCGCCAGCAAGGTGGCGATGAACGGCACGCCGCCGCCGAAGACGCCGTTGCCGATGTGATAGGGCAGCGACATCGAGGTGTAGCGGATGCGCGCCGGGAAGAACTCCACCAGGAAGGCGGCGATCGGCCCGTACACCATCGTCACCAGGATCACCATGTACCAGACCAGGATGGTGAGGATGACCGGATTGTCCTTGTAGATGCCGAGCATGGTGAAGACCGGCCAATAGGTGATCACGGCGAGCGCGAAGCCCGCGATCATGATCGCCTTGCGGCCGATCCGGTCCGAGAGCGCGCCGAATACGACGAAGAAGGGCGCGCCCAGCAGCAGGGCGAAGGTCAGGATCAGATAGACCTCGATATAAGGCAGCTTCAGCACCACCAGGAGATAGGCCAGAGCATAGAACTGGCTGGTGTACCAGACGACGCCTTCCGGCGCGGTGAAGCCGAAGAGCGCGATCAGGATGAGGCCCCAGTTGCGCCCGCTGCCGAAGCTCTCGAGGGCCGGGTTGGAAGACGACTTGCCCTGCTGCTTCAGGCGGGCGTAGAGCGGCGATTCCGTCAGCTTGACGCGGATATAGCCGGACAGCGCGACCAGCACCGCCGAGAGCAGGAACGGGAAGCGCCAGCCATAGGCGGTGAAGGCCTCGTCGCCGAGGCCGATGCGGAACGCCATGATGGTGAGCAGCGCCGCGACGATGCCCATCGTCGCCGTCGTCTGGATCCAGCTGGTATAGAGGCCGCGCTTGCCGTCAGGCGCGTGCTCGGCGATGTAGGTCGCCGCTCCGCCATACTCGCCGCCAAGCGCCAGGCCCTGGACCAGCCGACAGGCCACCAGCAGCACCGGCGCCGTCCAGCCGATCACCGCGAAGGTCGGCAGGCAGCCGACCAGCGTGGTCGCGAGGCCCATCAGCACCAGGGTCAGCATGAAGGTGAACTTGCGGCCGACGAGATCGCCGAGATGGCCGAAGATCACCGCGCCGATCGGGCGGACGACGAAGCCCAGCCAGAAGACGCCGAGGCTGTAGAGGAAGCTGTCGGCGAACTTGACTTCGGGGGGCAGGAAATGCTGCCCGAAGAACCCGGCAAGCACGCCGTAAAGATAGAAATCATACCATTCGATCAACGTGCCGGATGAAGACGCCGCGATGATGAAGCTGAGGCTCTTCCGCTCGGTCGCTATGCCTCGCCCGGCCGTGGCTGCAGATACTGCCATGACGTTTCCCCCTATTCCCGTGGCGCGGCTTTGATCGGCCCCGGACTTCGCCGGGAGCGCGTTCACGCCGCCTTGCGCAAAACCTTACGCCGAGCCCAGCCCTTAGGCAATGCAAGCGAGTTCGTTCACTTTAGCAATGGTTGTGTAAAACTAATTATCCCCAGCCTGGAATCGGCGATATTTCAGGTCTAAAGTAATTTTTCATGGAAATCGCGGTTATCGGCGGCGGGCCGGCCGGGCTCTTCTTCAGCCTGCTCATGAAGCGACGCGACCCGAGCCACCGCATCACGGTGCTCGAGCGCAACCGCGCGGACGACACCTTCGGCTGGGGCGTGGTCTTCTCCGACGAGACCCTGGCCAACATCGCCGCGGCCGATCCCGAGAGCTATGGCGAAATCACGCAAAGCTTCGTCCATTGGGACGCGATCGACATCCATTATCGCGGCGAGGTGCTGACCTCGCGCGGCCACGGTTTTTCCGGCCTCGCCCGGCGGCGGCTCCTCGCCATTCTCCAGCAGCGCGCGGCGGCGCTGGGCGTCGAGCTGCGCTTTGGCGCCGAGGTGAGCGGCGAGGGTGCCCTGCCGCGCGCCGATCTCGTGCTTGCTGCGGACGGTGCCAACAGCCTGGTGCGCGACCGGTTCGCCGGCGCCTTCGCGCCCAAGATCGATTGGCGACCCAATAAATTCGTCTGGCTTGGCACCACGCTCCACTTCGAGGCTTTCACCTTCTTCTTCAAGGAGGATGCGCACGGCCTCTGGCGCGTCCACGCCTATCCCTTCGATGCGGGCCACAGCACCTTTATCGTCGAGACCACCGAAGCGACCTGGCGCCGCGCCGGGCTCGACAGCGCCGCCGAGGACGCCACCATCGCCTTCTGCGAGCGGCTGTTCGCGGCCGAGCTCAAGGGCCACAAGTTGCTCAAGAACCGCGCCATCTGGCGCAGCTTTCCCACCGTGCGCAATGCGCGCTGGTCCGCGGGCAACGTCGCGCTCATCGGCGATGCCGCGCATACCGCGCATTTCTCCGTCGGCTCCGGGACCAAGCTCGCGATGGAGGATGCGATCGCGCTTGCCGATGCGCTGGCGGCGAGCCCCGGCGACGTGCCGGCGGCGCTCGACGCCTACGAAGCGGCGCGCCGGCCCGAGGTCGAGGCGCTGCAGCGCGCGGCGCAAGCGAGCCTCGCCTGGTTCGAGGAGACCGAGCGCTATTTCGGCCGGCTCGAACCGCTCGAATTCGCCGCCAGCCTGCTCACGCGCTCGCTGCGCATCACACATCAGAATCTGAAGCTCCGCGACCCGGCTTTCGTCGGCCGCATCGATCGCTGGTTCGCGGCCAAGGCGGCGAACCAGAGCGGCGTCAACGTGCCGGCCGAGCCGGCGCCGCCGCCGATGTTCACGCCGTTCCGGCTGCGCGACATGCTGCTCATGAACCGCGTCGTCGTCTCGCCGATGTGCCAATACTCGGCCGAGGAGGGGATGCCCGATGACTGGCATCTCGTCCATCTCGGCAGCCGCGCCGTCGGCGGAGCCGGGCTCGTCATGACCGAGATGACCGATGTCTCGCGCGACAGCCGGATCAGCCCCGGCTGCACCGGGCTCTGGAAGCCCGAGCACGCCCAGGCCTGGCAGCGCATCGTCGATTTCGTCCACCGCGCGAGCGGCGCCAAGATCGGCATCCAGCTCGCCCATGCCGGGCGCAAGGCATCGACGCGGCTTTCTTGGGAAGGCGATAGCGAGCCCCTCCTCGACGGCAATTGGCCGATCATCGCGCCATCGCCCATTCCCTATTTCCCGCACAGCCAGGTGCCGCGGCCGATGGACCGCGCTGCGATGGATGAGGTGCGCGACGATTTCCTGCGCGCGACGCGGCTTGCCGAGGCGGCGGGCTTCGACATCATCGAGCTGCATTGCGCGCATGGCTACTTGCTGGCGAGCTTTCTCTCGCCGCTCACCAATCGCCGCGAGGACGAGTATGGCGGCAGCCTCGCGAACCGGCTCCGCTACCCCCTGGAAATCTTCGCCGCCGTACGCGCGGCCTGGCCGGCGTCGAAGCCGATGAGCGTGCGCATCTCCGCCACCGATTGGATGCCTGAAGGATTTTCGCCGGAAGACGCGGTCGAAGCGGCGCGCGCCTTCAAGGCACTGGGCTGCGATGTCATCGATGTCTCCGCCGGGCAGACCGTGCCCGAGCAACGGCCCGTTTATGGCCGGCTGTTCCAAACGCCGTTTGCAGACCGCGTGCGTCACGAGGCGGCGATTCCGACCATGACCGTCGGCAACATCTCCTCCTATGCCGACGTCAACAGCATCCTCGTCGCCGGCCGCGCCGATCTCTGCGTGCTGGCGCGCGCGCATCTCTACGACCCCTACTGGACGCGGCATGCGGCCTATGAGCAAGGCTACGCGCTGCCTTGGCCGCAGCCCTACGGCGCGCTCGAGCGTTATACGCCGCGCTTCACGTAGAAGGCGGGCGGCGCCTCTGTCTCTCGAAGAAATCCCGGCTAAGATGGCGTCGAGCCGCCGCGCGATGGGCGCGGCGCTGCCGGGAGGATGGGTCCATGAGCCAGGAAGTCTATGAGAAGGGTCTCGCCATTCGCCGTGAAGTGCTCGGCGCCGAGCATGTCGACACGTCCCTCAAGACGGCGGACGCCTTCAACAAGCCGCTGCAGGATCTGGTGACGGAATATTGCTGGGGCGCGGTATGGGGGCGGCCCGGCTTGCCCAAGAAGGTCCGCAGCATGCTGAACCTCGCCATGCTGACCGCGCTCAACCGGCCGCACGAGCTGAAGCTCCATGTGCGCGGCGCGCTGCGCAACGGCGTCAGCCGCGAAGAGATCACCGAGGTGCTCCTGCAGGCGGCGATCTATTGCGGCGTCCCCGCCGCCGTCGACGCCTTCCGCAACGCGCGCGAAGCATTGAAAGAAGCCGACGCGCACTGAGAACTGCTTGCACGGTGCGGGCTCTCGCGGTTGCCGCTGGCATCCGCTGGCGCCCGCCCGCGACAACGCTGCGCGTTGCGCGTCACTCAATCCACGCCGTCTCGAGCCGCCCCGAGAGGTTCGGCTTCGGCGTGAAGGGCGTGCTCGCCCGCTTGATGCCGTTGGCGAAAAGCCCCGTCGCGACATAGCTGATATTGCTGGTCGGGCAGTCCCACTCGACCTTGGCGGTCTGGTTCTTGAGCAGCTTGCCGGCGATCGCCACCGGCAGGTTGCGGTCCGCGTCCGAGCCGGGCGGCGCGAACTCGGCGCGGACGGTAACGCTGATGAGCACGTCATCGGTGCCGTTGGCGATGGTGACGGCGCACTGATCGGCGTGCGCCGAAGCGACAAGCGCGAGCCAGCAGGCGCCGGCGGCAAGCAAGAGGCGGACATGCATGGCGACCCCCCGGTCCTCGGTCCACCGCGCCGCCCTTCCGGCGCGAGTCGCGCCAGAGTAGCACGGCCGCCGCCCGGACGCCTGTCCTGGTCGCGCACGGCGCTGCTCTAAAGCATGCGGATATCGCGCCTCTCTCCACCCACCCACCATCGCCTTGCCCGCGCAAGCGGGCATCCAGAGCCTCAGATACCATGACCGGGGCGTAGGCTCTGGGTCCCCGCTTTCGCGGGGACGGCGAAATACTTGATACCTAATGCGATGGCAGCACTTCTGCTCGAACGCTCTCAGCTATAGGACGACAGCACCTCGCGCAGGATGGCGCAGAGCTCATCCACATGCTGGGCTTCGGCGACGAAGGCCGGTGCGAGAATGGCGGCATCTCCCGTCGTCTTGACGTGCAGCCCGGCATCGAACAGCCGCTTCTGGATCTCGTGGCCGCGTGCGCCCGGGAGGGCCGTGGGCACGAAATCGATGCCGGCCAGCATGCCGTAGCCGCGGATATCGGCGATTACCGGCAAGTCGCCGAGCGCGAACACGGCGTCGAGAAAATAGGCGGACATCTGCGCCGCGCGCTCGAAGAGGTTTTCCTTCTCATAGATGTCGAGCGCAGCGAGCGCCGCCGCGCAGGACGCCGGGTGTGCCGAAAAGGTGTAGCCGTGGAAGAACTCGACCGAATCCTTCGGCGCGGCGTCCATGATCCTGTCGTGGATGTCCTGTTTCACGGCCACGGCGCCCATCGGCTGCGCGCCGTTGGTGATCGCCTTCGCCATGGTCATGATGTCCGGCGTGACGCCGAAGCTCTGCGCCGCAAACGCCCTGCCGGTGCGGCCGAAGCCGGTGATCACTTCATCGAAGACCAGGAGGATGCCGTGCCGATCGCAGATCTCGCGCAGCCGCTTCAGATAGCCCTGCGGCGGGACGAGCACGCCGGTCGAGCCGGCGATCGGCTCGACGAAGCAGGCGGCGATGTTGTTGCCGCCATAGGTCGCGACGAGCCGCTGCAGATCGTCGGCGAGCTCGATGCCGTGCTCCGCCTGGCCTTTCGTGAACCGGCTTTCGGGGGCCCAGGTGTGGCGCATATGCACGACCCCGGGCAGGCCGGGGCCGAAGCCTTGCCGGTTCTTCATCATGCCGCTGAGCGCCACGCCGCCGAAATTGACGCCGTGATAGGCGCGCTCGCGCGACACGAACATCGTGCGCTGCCCGTCGCGGCGAGCGGAATGATAGGCGAGCGCGATCTTCATCGCCGTGTCGACGGCTTCGGAACCGGAGTTGACGAAGAAGACGCGGTTCAGGCCTTCGGGCAGCAGCGCCGCGACCCGGCGCGCCAGCTCGAAGGATTTCGGGTGGCCGCGGGTGAAGCTCGGGGCATAGTCGAGCTCCAAGAGCTGCGCGCCGACGGCATCCGCGATCTCGCGCCGGCAATGCCCGGCGGGCGAGGTGAAGAGGGCCGAGCACCCGTCGAGGATCTTCCGGCCCTTCTCATCCCGGAAGTAAACCCCTTCCGCGCGCGCCAGGATCTTCGGCTCCGCCTTGAAATCGCGATTGGCGGTGAAGGGCATCCAATGGTTCTCGAGACCCGCCGCGGCAGCGGCCGGCGGCGATACGCTGGCTGACCGCTGGCGGCTGCCGGCGGCATCGGAGCTCCTCAAGGGACCCTCCTCTTCGATAAGTGGCGTAACGGGGCGGCCTCTATCCTCGCCAGGGCGGCGCGGCGCGGTAGCTCCAGATGCCGTCAATTCATTGGACCAGTCGCTCTTGTTCGGCCGGTTGACCCGGCGCGCCGGGGATGGGAGCATGCGACCCCGGGGAGATGAGATGGACGTGCGTGCAACGGGCGAGCACGCCTTTTTGCGCGCGGTGCGGCCATGACAGGACGAGTGGGCGTTGCAATGTGGGGCCGGCTGTTCGAGCTGTCGGCCGATGATGGCCGCCCGTTGCAGTCGCAGATCCGGCAAATGATGGTCGCGGCGATCCTTGATCGGCAGCTGGCCGAGGGCAATCCGGTCCCGTCGACCCGCGAATTGGCCGAGCGCCTCGGCGTGGCGCGGAACACCGTGATGCTGGCTTACCAACAGCTCGTCGATGAGGGGTTTTTGACCCCGCGCGAGCGCAGCGGCTACTACGTCAGCAAAGACGCCCTCTCCGGCTGGGCTTCCGGCACCGGCCGCTCCGCCAACGACGACGGCACCCACCCCGATTGGCTGCAGCGTTTTGCCGTGCGCCCGTCGCGTCAGCGCAATATCACCAAGCCTCAGGATTGGCAGCGGTTTCGCTACCCGTTTCTCTATGGCCAGTTCGACCCGATGCTGTTCCCGATCGCGGATTGGCGCGACTGCTGCCGGCAGGCGCTCGGGGTGCTGGAAGTCCGCGACTGGGCGCCTGATCTCATCGACGGGGATGATCCGCTGCTCATCGAGCAGCTCCGCACCCATGTTCTGCCGCGCCGGGGCATCTGGGCGACGACACAGGAAATCATGGTGACGATCGGCGCCCAGCAGGGATTGTTCCTGCTGGCCGAGCTGCTCGTCCGCGACGGCACGGTCGTCGGCATCGAAGATCCCGGCTATCCCGACGCTCGCAACATCTTTTCAATGAAGACGCGTCGGGTCCGACCATTGCCGATTGACGAGCGCGGCGTGCTGCCCGATGGCATCGATGGCTGTGACTACGCTTACCTTACGCCCAGTCACCAATGCCCGACCACGGTCACGCTGCCGCTCGAGCGCCGGCGCGCGCTGCTCGCGCTTGCCGCCGAGCGCGACGTGGTACTGATCGAGGATGATTACGAGAGCGAAGTGAGCTACGCCGATCGCCCGACGCCGGCGCTCAAGAGCCTCGATACGATGCAGCGCGTCATCTATGTCGGCAGCCTTTCGAAGACGCTCGCGCCGGGTCTTCGCCTCGGCTACATCGTCGGGCCGGCAGAGCTC
>Ga0335081_10020238_pt1 | contig 10764 bp, 10 predicted proteins | sample Lox_Sample_35_FD_206713 | JGI IMG/M metagenome (GOLD analysis project Ga0335081, IMG submission 206713) | Soil microbial communities from Loxahatchee National Wildlife Refuge, Florida, United States - Lox_Sample_3.5 | ecosystem: Environmental > Terrestrial > Soil > Wetlands | place: USA... | reverse complement strand
GCAGATAAATATCAATTTATCAATAGATTGCGGGTAAATACTAGTGTAAAATACTAGTATATTTAGTGTGCAGTGGTCTGAAGTCTAGCTGGGCCGGCTAGACATCTAGTCTAAATATCTAATGTTTAGATAGTCTACATCTAAACTTTAGACTTTTAGACCACACACCGTCTGACTATTTTAGAGACCATGTCTAAATAACTGTATTTCAGATAGTTGGAACATTAATTATGAGTTCATAGATATTTAATCCCTGGTTTTATTTTGGATTTTCCAATCTCTTTTAAAACAAAGGACTACCGCATTGGTTTATCAACCAAATACCCTCTATTATTATAGGTCTGATTGCAAAGGCAGAACGTGACTCTGGTGGCTCCAGAAGCCATCCCAACAATCCTTAAGGTAGGGTTTCGTAGAGATTAAGATAGCCATTATGGAATGAAAATCTTCAGTCTTGTTAACTTGTGTCCCTTGTGCAGCCTTTGGCTTTAAAAAGTTCCTCGCTGCCCTTGCACCGCTCCACTGATCTTGTAGCTTACAACTCTCTGACTGATGTCCATACTCTTGCCCTTGCCAGCGTTCAGAAAAACAAAGTTTTTCTTGGCAAAGGACAGCTGAACACTGCCAAGACTATTGCTATCGAGCATCCAATGAATTTCCTGGCCCCATCAAAACAATTGAATACACTTATCTTGAACAAAAAGCCCATCAGCATGAGGCTAACATTGCTACACAAATATTTCAGATGTTGGGAGATTACAACAAGTATGGATCTACAAATAGAGCTTGGAGAGATGTCAATTTTAGACAGAGGTTTAAAAGACTCTTGGCGGATTGTGTCTCTAGGAGATCAAGAAGAATCAATGGGTAGTATTTCTTGTTACAAGTAGATAGGCATTTAAATGGTAAGATTAAGTGTTATTAAGAGATGCAGCTGCACCGCCTGTATACTGGGATCAAAACATTTTACTCTTCTTTCTCTTTATTGAATTCGCTTCGATCTATCTGTTCTGAGTAGGAACTGTGCTCTAATTCTTTATCTTCTTGTTCAATTATCTTGGATTGCACCTCAACAATGGAATCAAGAGCAGTAGTTTTCAGCATTTCGAACCTGTCAGGAAGAGATTTAGATACAGACATGGCAATTGAGTTCTGAAGATCGTCTTGTTGTTGCAAGCTAAGGAAATCTACATGCTGTGTGAAAATTTTATTTGCATTGAACTGCCTTCTGTTCTATTGCCCTGCTATTTTGTCTTGACTCTAGTAGCTCCTATTACTCCAGAATTCTGCCTGTGGCCCCAGTATTCTATCCTTTCTCCTGGCCCCCACTGAGTCCCTTCTAGATCATCTGGGCTGTCATTCATGACAATTCAGTAGTATTTATAGGTTTATAAATAACAGGTTCTTGTCGAAATAGAAGATACAGCTCAATTTTCGCCAGTGTCTCACAGAGGAGAGAACTTCTAGGACTTTTGAGATGCCAGAATTGGATATAGCAATATCAGGAAGAAAGAACTAAGGCAAACAATACCCAACGAATCGGGAAAATGTATGAAGATCAGGTTGAGAATCAATAAGATTTTCGAGAAAAGATTCGAATTGAAAATGAGAGGTGGGACTGTAAAGTTACTGAAGGACTCGTGTTATATCTGAGACCTTTGCATGGATGCTTTGTGGTTAGCATTTGGCTAATGCCACAAACTGATCAAGTCTTTCAACCATAGTATTGATTTCCGTGCATTGTGCTCTTGCCCTTTACAGAATCTAATCTTTATGTACCTAATAATACCTTGCTTGGGTGGCCGCCCATCTTTCATCCTTTTCTTGCTGACTCACATCTCCTGTCCAATAAATTATCTTGCATGAAGTCAACAAAATGCATGATAAAACTTATACCTTCAAGAATTCACTTGAATCGAGTTGCTCGCAGATTGGAGATTTAGAAGGATGTGTGGATTCATATTTTGCACCTTGGATGGTATGCAAGTATGTTTTGAGGCTCTTTTAAGTGGTATAGAAGCATTTACACTATTCAAAACGGCATTTAAGCAGCTTTTTGTTCTCTGGATTTATTGTGAAAGAAAATTTACTTCAGGATTGTTTAAGTAATGGCATCTATGTAGTGTAGAAAATATTTATTATTGGTTAATGACTATCTAATCATTAATTATTAATCTTCGTAGAATGTGAAATAAAGACTATTGGAAGTCACTAAAGAATCGGAAAAAAAAAGCAATTTCTCCCAATATATGCGTAAATATTGGTTTTTACTATACACCAGCGATTTTCCAATGGTAGAGATATTTAAGGCCTTTAATTGTTTCAGGTTTCAAGTTGCTTCACCTGACATCTACTGTTTGTTTTGTACTTTATCAGCATTCATCCATCTGGATGATACCTACTGAATACTCTCTTAACCTCTGATCACATTGCAGGAATAAACATAGAGTCAACAGCTATATTTGACCAAACATCCTATATATCTGTTTTTTCCTTCCAAAATTTTCTAAGGTCTAACTTAACACATACTGGATAGGAGTGCACATATGAAAGGTAGTTTTTATCATTTTTGCGTGACAAGTTAGCTCAAGATCTTTATGTAGCTAACTGTTCAAGCTAAACTCAGAGTAGCTCAATTTTTTTCATTCAATTCCAATTGTTTATGATATACTGTAAATATATTGGCCACAACTTTACTAGATACTTGATGACTTCCGGTTGATCTTCAAAGGTATATTTAAAGAACTGCAAATTTCGGTAAGGATCTAATACTATGGTCAATATATATGTTTTGGATTGATATAACACTGTAGCTAATATATATGTTTTGGATTGATATAGCATGTGGTAATATTAATTCAACTTTGCCGGCTCAGCATTGATCTAGCTTTGAAGACTGTAGTCCATTACTGTAACTTCACAATGGTGAAGGCGGCACTGCAATTCATAGAAGATAGGCACGATCAATGATATCCTGTTTATACTGGAATTTTCTAGTCGTCAACTAATAAAATAGTGGTTTTGGACCTTGCAGCAGGTCTATAAACTCCTGAAATAGTGCCAGCACCCTCTGTACTTCCTCTAACGCTGCCTATTTGCCACTATCCATTTTAGTCGATTTCAACTTTTTTCTAATCTGCTTGACCTTCTCTTTAATAATTGCTTCATTCAAGAATTTATTGACTGCCGCTTTTTTTGAAATAACAGAGTCGATCATCTTGAATATGAAGTTCCATCGTGTTCCATTATCGAGAAAAATTATTGTGGAGAATTAAGTTCACTATAGCGGTCTGAGATTGATACTACAAGAGAGTTGTTTTGCAAGTGTACAAACCTTTCTAATTACTTTAATATTGATTGGTATCTGTTTATCCATCTCAATGTTATCGGTTGTGCTTAATAATGCATGTATAATATGATTGAAGATATAGCTGATGCAATAAATTTGCTTCTCAGGGTCCCTTGTAAGTAGATCTGAAGCTGAATCATTACTGAAAACATTATCTGAAATATAGCTTCTGATGAAGCTATCCTTCAACCCATATTCACTGAGAATTCCCTCAATATACTCTGCCAAGTTTTCTCTAGTATGCTATCCATTGAGTTTCCTCAGTGCCAACAGTGCATTCTTCACTTTAAATTCTTTATCAAGCCAAGTGCTGACAACTTTCAGTAGCGTATATCCATTTTCAGAAGTCTAATTGTCAAACAAGATATGGGCTGGGATAATCTTTTCAAAATGCAATAACCTCTTCAACTCATGTTTTTGCTTTTATATATAACAATCATCCAATTTTTTACTATGTTACTGCAAATTGAGATGAAAGTGGGCAATTTCAGATTGACAACTGTATCAAGAAGGAGGTTGCATGCAGATACGGCGATTGAGTTCTAAAAGTTGTCTTGTTATTGCAAGCTAAGGAAAATCTACATACTGTGTAATAATTTCATATGCACTGGACTGCTTGTTATCCCATTGCCCTGCCGTTTCATCTTGACTCTGATCGCTCTTATCGCTCCAGTATTCTATCTGTGACCCCAGTATTCTATCTGTGGGCCCAGCATTTTACCTGTGGTCCCAGTGTTCTACCTTTCCTCCTGGCCCCTGCTGAGTCCTCTCTGAGTTGTCTGGGCTGTCATTCATGACAATATCCCCCATCATATGCCCTGAGCTCCTGCGAAGTCCAGAGTTCTTAAGATCCTTTCATGACAGCCAGTTCAGATGGTGATGGTAGAATGCATTGATACTTTCATTGATATTTTCCAGGTTCTCTGCCAGTTCCCATGTTTTTTCCTCCAGTCCATATTCCTTCCAGTCCACTAGATATCACAGCTTGGTTCTATATATCTTGGAATCTAGTATCGTTTCGACTTTGTATTCTAGTTCTCGGTTGATGGTTTCAGGTGGAACTGAAGCTATCTGTTTTCTTCCTTCGATCTTATTTCTCTGGTAAGGGTTTAGTGATGATACATGAAAAACAGGGTAGATGCGCTGTTGGGATGGAAGCTTGAGCTTAAATGCCGTCTTACTTTCTCTTACTACCTTGACAATCTCGAAGGATCTTAGGTATCAGAAGTCTAGCGTCCATGAGAGGCCTATTATCTTGATATGTTGCCCATTCAGCCATACTATGTCGCTCACTTGGAACTCAGCTGCTGATGCCGTGTTCTTATTAAACTCCTTTTTGTACTTGGATTGTGCTTGTTGCATAGTTGCTTTTTAGTTTCTTATGTACTTATCAAACATGGTCAATGTAGGTTTTGACTGCCAGATTCTCATATTTCTTATCTGAGAAGATCTTCAGGGTCACTGGGACATAGTATCTGTAATTGGCGTAGAATGGAGATATGCCCGTAGAAGTATTTTTGGCATTATTGTATACAAATTTGGCCAGCAAAAGCAACTGGCTCCAGTCATTCTGGTAATAGTCACAATAAATCTGCAGATACTGTTTCATTATCTAGTTTATCCGCTCTATCTGCCTATCTAGCTGTGAGTGGTACACTGTGCTTCAGTTTCCTTTTAATTTCCCTAATTCAAGCAGTCATCACATGAACTTGAACACAAATTGACTACCTCGATCGGAGATAATGTCTTCCAGTAGTCTATAACTCTTGAAAATGTTCTTCAGATATAAGTCAGCTATTCCTTCTGCCATGACATTTGAGTTTGTTGCAATGAAATGCAGTATTTTTATAAATCAGTCTATATATATATATCGCATGATATCCTTGAGAGAGTAGAAGTTGCACTATGAAATCTATTAACACCGATTTTGAGAAACCCTTTAGAATTGGAATTGAATGTAGTGAACCATGGTAGCAGCAACACGGAGTTTTGTTCCTTGTGCAAATATCACATGTCCTGATATACTCATCGATAAACTCCCTCATCTCTGGCCATGTGTATTCCCATGCAATCAGCTCTAGTGTCATGTTTTGCTCCAAATGCCCTGCTGTCATTCTGTCACAGTGTGCTTCCAGAATCCTCACCTTGAGTTCCATGTCTGCCGGTATGTAGATCCTTCTTTTCTTCTGCCACAGTGCATTGGTCTGCTCTATTGGTTCTTTGTCCACTGTGGTGTCTCAATCCTGGGCTGCCCAGATTGCTTGTTCCAGATCTCCATCCTGCAATTGTTCCAATGCTCTGACTTTCAGCTTTGTTGTATCCATTTATTCCAGTCAAAGGAATGGCATTAGTTGTTTAACTTTGTTCTCCGCTACATAGTCTGACCACTGGGATAGGGCATCCAGTGTTCCACCTTGTATTCATGGGTAGAAGTAAATAGCGAAGTTATATTTCGCTAGTTTCTCGGTCGAACGATCCTACTATCTGTTGTATATCTTTGTTTCTATAAACCACAACAGATTGAAATGGTCCAAATAAATTGTAATCTGTTGTTCCAGTCCTTCAAACAGATGGCTGTAGTGTTCCAGTAAGTCCACAATAGCTAGCATTTCCTTATTATAGATGTCAGAGTTCAACTCAGTAGGATTAACCTTCCTGCTGTGGAATGCAATTCAGTACCTTTTTCTTTCATAGTCCCATTGGGAGATTACTGCCCCCAGTGCATGTATCAAAGTGTCAGGTTCTAGAACAGTCAGCTGTTCTGAGTTGAAGTGCATCAGGATGGTAGCTGTGGTACATGAGGTCTTTAGTCATTCAAATGCCCCCTGGGCTTTCTTGTTCTAGTTAAATTTCTTGGCCATATTTTCCTTTTTCAGCAAGTGAGTGAGCTGAAGCAGTCAGTTGGCTGAAGTTCTTAATAAACCAGCAATAGAAGTTAGCCAACCCTAAGAATATTCGGATGTTATGGGGCGACCTTGGTGCTGGCCATGCTATTATATATTTTACCTTTGCAGGGTCCATTTGTACTCTGTCAATTCCAATCATGAATCCCAGGAACTCTACTTCTTGGATATGGAACTCATATTTTCTGGGTTTCAGAAACAGTTCCACTTTCTATAGTTACTTCAAAACCTTTCTTACATGTCTTCAGTGCTTTTTCAGGTTGTCCGAGTAAATCAACATGTCATCCATGTACACTACTGGAAATTCATCCAGGAAGTCATGGAATATATTGTTTCTGTAATGCTGGAAAGTCCCCAGGGCCTTGCACAGTCTAAATGGCATCACTATATATTTGAACGAGCTGTAGCAACACTGGAACACCGTCTTCCATTCTTCACCAGATGTAATCCTCAAGCAGTTATATCCATCTCATATGTCAAATTTGGTGAAATACTTTGTCTTCCTGATCTGCTCTAATAGCTCTCTGATTAAGGGCAATGGATAACTGTTCTTAATCGTAATTTTATTCAAGCCTCAATAGTTCATACCATGTCACAAACTCTATCTGCTTTTTTTGCAAAAACGATGGAGGCCTACATAGGAGCTGAGAGTAGCCAATAAATCCCTTCTTCATAGTCTCTGTGATATATTTTCTCATAACCTCAAGTTCTACTGGCAACAGCTTGTAGATCTAACCAAATAGTGTGGCTTTTCCAGGTTCTAGGGAAATTGCATAGTCATAAAGTCAGGGTGCAAGAAGTTTGTTGGCTTCCGTCTTACTGAACAGATCTGCAAATTCATGATATTCCATGGGAATCATAGATAAGTCAACATCCGGGTCTCTGTCGCTGGTTTCCTGGGGGGCTATATGGGTGGCATTCACCGCTTCCATTGTCAGGAAGTATAGTTCGGTTCCTGGCTGATCGCATACAAAGGCAAAGGCGTTTGCATCTATTAAGGCTATCTTCAGAGGTTCTCTCAGATTCTGGGTCTTGAGCTCTTTTGGTTTCTGTTTCCGGGGTTCTGGTTGCTGGTTTTCTAGTTTCTGAACCTTGAGGCTCTGTCTTTCTCAGTTTCTGTGTCTCTAGTTTATTGGCATCTGATGCTTCAGTTTCTGCTTTGGGGCTTCTTGTTTCTCTTGGTTTCTGAATGTCTGGTTCTGGAGTTCCAGGTTACGCTTCTCTTGGATTCCAGTTGCTTGGTTCCATCTGCTGTAGAGTTTCTAATTCAGGTCAGTGCTTTGGGCGCTGGAGAATAGTAGTGCCATAATGGATGCAATTCGTACAGCAATAGTCGGAGTCAAAGGTCACAGTATTTCCCCTGTAGTTGATCTTGGTATTGTGCATTTTGTACCAAGGCATTTCCAGGATAATCGGATGGGAGAGTGAGGCAATATCTAGAATGAGTTGTTCGTTGTGTCCTGCAATCCGAATATTGACAGGGTTATACTGGGTGATGGGTCCTGCTAGTAAGTCATGTCCATCCGCTATGATCATAGTTATTGGAGTTCTCTTCTCATGGTGGTCAGTTAGGGTGTTAGTTGAAAGTGCTTTATTGATGCAACTGCTCTGGCTACCACTATCCAGCAATCTCCTTGTCGCTCTCCAGTTCTTCCATTCTCCATCCATGATCTCTATGTCTATAAAATGTAGGTCAGCATATTCTGGTTCAGCTTGGATTTCAGAGAGCTTAGTGGCTGCCAAAGAAGGCCCTGTAGTCACTCTTGGACATCGTCATTTCCCGATAGTAGTTTGTGTTCTAAGCTTATCTCAACTTCCATGATCCTTGTTCTCTTCTTCAGGCAATCACTGCTTATGTATCTATATTCTTTGCATGCGAAGTACAATTCTGATCTGAAACACCTGTCATATTTCTCTTACAGTATCAGTCAACGCTGACTGTCCAATTCCATCCACATTGGTCTCTGTTGAAGTAGGATAAGAGCAGTGGAGTGGGCTACAGCTGGTGGAGTTCCTGGCTTCAAGTTGAAGGTGGGTTTTATTTCCATTTTCAATGAAGGCACAACTCGAAGTTTCACCTCTCGCTTTCTTTTGATCCTCCTTGCTTGGAGGTGACCATCCAATCTGGATGCCAGGTCCTACAGCTCTTTGAAGGTTATCCATTTCTCTTATCCGGCCAGGAGATCTTTGATTGTGTCCTTTAATCCTCTGTAAAAGTAGGGGCCCAGCATGTTGCCATCCATCTTCATATGTTGGTTATGGCCCACAAATTACGCACGGTACTCTGGTACTGAGATGGTCTGGTGGATGTTACTGAGGGCTATAATAGTGTTTCATTCAAGGTTCAGGTCTCCAAATAGGGCTCACAGGGCATCGACCAATGTGTTGAAGAAGGCCAGTTCTTGGAAAGAGGAACTTCTCAGACATAGGAGATAAATATTGATTAATGGATGTGCCCAACTACCTGGGAGTCTGTCTAAGAAGGATACTACCTATATAATCTTCTTGCCTTTGGTAGTGAATTTAAAGGGTTGGCTGGCAGTTCCTAGGCAGCATGCCACCATCCATCCCTCTAGTTCCTTGTGTAATTCTCTAAAACGGGTGAATCTGCAGCTAAAATCTCATTCTTGCCCAAAGCAGCAGTTTCCTGTGTCTGGAGGGCATCTCGTGTGCTTGTTGTGCTTCTGCATGGGCCTATTAGACATCAATGCCTACATTTTGGAGTTTAGTTTATATCCATCTGTTTTCGTGGCTAATGGCTTCGAGTTCTTTTGTCAACCAGGTGACCTGTTCATGGAGCATGTTAAAGTCTGCAACTGGTAGCTCAGAAGATGTAGGTTGCATGTCTATCTCTCAGGCAAGCTCCAAGTGATTTGTGGATTTATTTATCTTAATCTCTTCTTGGGGTTCGGTTCTCCGGTCTGGTCTGCCTCATCCAATCTACAGTAGTAGGCATTCTTATAAGCTTGCAAACTGTCAGGAAAGGAGGTAGGCACAGACGCGGCAATTGGATTCTGAAAGTTGTTTTATTGTTGCAAGCTAAGAAACATCTATACATTGTGTGAAAATTTTATATGCACTGGACTGCTTCCAGTCCCGTTGTCCTGCCATTTCATCTTGACTTCTGTAGCTTCCATTACTCCAGTGTTCTACCGGTGGCCCCAACATTCTATCTGTGGTTCCAGTGTTCTACCTCTCCTCCTGGCCTCCGCTGAGTCCTCTCTGGATCATCTGGACTGCCATTCATGATAAACTGCTAAGAAATTATGAAATTCTGAATGTTCAATAGTCATCAGTGGTTGATAGTTACCCCTTAATCAGGCCAAAAGACTTTCTTTCAAGGCATCATTGTCTGGTCAGTATATCAGTGCCTTGGTCCTAGTGTAGTCTGCTACTAGCTCCCTTGATTTGGACTCAGGGTTGATATGAATTCTGTGTTCTTTTGCAAGGCGGATTTTCATGTGGCTCATTGTTTTGGTTGAATAAAGCTAGATGCTTAATAGAGGGCATTATATACATATCCACCTCCTCAACCATTCTTGTTCACTCCTTTCCTCTTTTGTTTTGCAAATCTGAACCTTGATATCCCATTTCTAGATGATAGATCATTGCACTAGTTTGATTGCATTAGGGTAAACCACCCACCCATCTGGTCGAACAATATGTCACTCCAATCAGTGTTGAATATTGCTTTCTAGATGTTAAACTTCATTACGAAAATGAGCTCTTAATGATTATTAGATAGAAAAGATGCCATGGCTAACAGAATGCTATAATTGATAGATAGTGTAAATGTAACTCTTCTTAATTGTTGACAGGGTGTTTGTAGTTCAGAAGCCATAGATCTGGATGTTCTTGATTTTGTTTTTGAAATGAAATTTTTTTGTTGAAACAGTTACAACTGGCATTATCATATTTACATTACATAAGTATAAACTATCCTTTTTACAGAAATTAATTGCAATCCTGGGGCAACTGTCGCACTGAAGCTTTAAACAATTTTTAAATCTTTATGAAGGCAACCAATTCTTAGAAATTCATGCTGTAGCCCATGTTTTTTTTCTTGTTGTCAGGTAAACTTCACCCTCAAGGTTTATAAATATCTAAAATTCAAACCTTTGCCTTCAACATCCAGACCAGTCACCCTGGTTGCTGACCTTTAGTCTACTATTCAGATCATCTGAATTTCAGACATCCAGTGGCTTCGACATCTGCAATTCGAATTACTGCTAGTGTAAAACTTTTACTAGTAATTCTTACTAGTAGCATAAACATACTAGTACTTTATTACTAGTATTTACTTGCAATTTATTTATAAATCGATATTTATCCGCGATTTATTTACAAATTAATAATATTTCTAAATTGGATATAATAATCTTATTACAAAATCTGTTTTATCAATTGTTTTAAACTGTTGTGGGACTTTTACTAGTAATTCTTACTAGTAGTATAAACATACTAGTACTTTATTTACTAGTATTGCTTGCAATTTATTTATAAATTGATATT
>Ga0335081_10020235_pt1 | contig 10765 bp, 8 predicted proteins | sample Lox_Sample_35_FD_206713 | JGI IMG/M metagenome (GOLD analysis project Ga0335081, IMG submission 206713) | Soil microbial communities from Loxahatchee National Wildlife Refuge, Florida, United States - Lox_Sample_3.5 | ecosystem: Environmental > Terrestrial > Soil > Wetlands | place: USA: Florida... | reverse complement strand
GAGCTCGTACGCCGCCCGGGCGCGCACGACCGGATCGGCATCCTTCAGCTTCGGCAGCCAGCAGGGCACGTCCTGCGCGCAGACGCGCGCGGCCTCGAACGGGTTCGAAAGCTCGCCGAACTGCGTGGCCAGGAGGCCGCACGCGGTCTTCGGATCGACGCCGGCCATGGTCAGCTCGGCCAGCTCGCGCATGCACGCCTGCTGCCCGCCCTTCGACTCGCGCAGCGCCATGGCGAGGACGTCCTTGCCCAGCGCCGGCTCGCCGAACAGCGCGGCCGACTGCGCCACGATGAGCCGCAGCTTGAGCAGGCCCGACCCGGCCTTCTTCATCAGCTCCTTCGCCTGCGCGCGGTCGCCGATCCACACCAGCGCCTCGCTGGCGAAGGTGGTCAGCTCCTCGTCCTGCGGATCGCGCGTCGACACCAGCGCCTGCACCGGCGCCGCCGCTTCCTTCGCGCGCAGCCTTCCGAGCGCGTTGGCGGCGAATTGCCGCACCAGATTCGTCAGCAGCCGCGAAGTGCCGGGCACCGGATCGGGATCGACGTACTTCAGCTTCGCCAGCAAGACCCCAATCGCGCGCGGGTCCTCGAGGTCGCCGAGGACGAGCGCCGCCTTCGCGTAGGTGCCCGCCGGCGCGCGGTTGTTCTCCTTCGCCCAGGCGAGAAACTGCGGGTCCTGATCCTGCGCGATCTTCATCAGCGGCTCGACCGCCGGCTGCCCGATGAGGAAGAGCGCGAACGAGCTTTCGGGCAGGAACGACACGCCTTGCCGCTCGAGCAGAAGGCCGTGCTCCAGAGCGGGGATGGCGGCCGGATCTCCGATCTGCCCGAGCGAGACGATGGCCTTCTTGATCAGCAGCGGCGGCGCGGCCGCGTCGTCGACGATGTGGCCCAGCTCGGGCACCGCCTCTTTCGCGCGCGCCTTGCCGAGCGCTTCCACCGCGGCGAGGCGGACCAGGTCGTCGCTCGCGCGCGCCAGCCGCAAGAGCGTGGGCCCCGCGCGCGGATCGCCGATGTCGCCGAGCGCCTCGGCGATCTTCGCGTTGGTGCGGTTGGCGGTGCGCGCGGCCTGGTCGCTGCCCGCGCCCACCGTGGTGTCCACCGCGTCGAGCAGCGGCTGCACCTGGTCGGGCCCGCCGAGATCCTGGAGGGCGAGCGCCGCGTCCTCCTTCGCCATCGGGTCCTTCAAGAGCGCGGCGATGTCCGGCGCGGCCTGCTTCGCCTTCAGCTTGCGCAGCTGCTGCACGGCCTTGACGCGCACCTTGGCGTCGGAGTCGTGGAGCTGCCTGATCCAGGTCTGCGGATCGTTGGGGTCGCCCTGCCTGCAGCCGGAAGCACCGAGGAAGAGGACCAGGACGAGGGTGCGCATCGGGCCCCCGCGTTACCCGCATGGCGCGGCTACGTCAATCCTTCTTCCCGCAGCGCCTGCGCGACGGCGGGGCGGGCCTTCATGCGATCCATGAAGCGCTGCAGCGGCTCGGGCAGCGAAAGCTCGACGCGCACCGACCAGCGCAGCACGGCATACAGGTACACGTCGGCCGCGCTGGGTTGGTCGCCCAGCAGGTACGGCGTGGCGGCGAGCCGCGCGGAGACGAGCGCGAGCCGCTTGTTCAGGTTCTCGCGGAACGCCGGGTCCGGCGACTTGCGGAACAGCGGCGAGTAGTTCTTGTGCAGTTCCGTGGCAATGAACACCAGCCACTCCTGCATCTTGTAGCGCTCGCGGGTGCCGGCCTTCGGCGCGATGCGCTCGCCACCCGGCTGGTCGGCAAGGAACATGGCGATTGCGGCGCCCTCGGTCATGAGCGTGCCGTCGTCGAGCTGCAGGGCCGGCACGTAGCCTTTCGGGTTGAGCGCGTTGTAGTCGACGCCCGCCTCGGAGACCTTGGTCTTGCGGTCCACCTTGTCGAGCTGCACGTCGGCGCCCATCTCGCGCAGCAGGATGTGCGGGCTGAGAGCGCAGGTTCCGGGAACGTAGAACAGCTTCATGCCGCTGTGATGCGCATCGCGGTGCTAAGTTGCACCCCGCATGCGCATCGCCTTCCTCGGCACGCCGGAGTTCGCGCTGCCCGTCGTCGAGGCGTGCGCCGCGGCCGGCGAGCTCTGGCTGGTGGTGGCGCAGCCGGACCGGCCGGTGGGGCGATCGGGACTGCCGCAGCCGCCCGCCACCGTGCGCTGGGCGCGCGCGCGCGGCGTGCCGGTGCAGCAGCCGGAGAGGGTGAAGCAGGGCCGGCTCGCGGCGCTGCTGCAGGGGTTCGACGTGGCGGTGGTGGCGGCGTACGGCCGCATCGTGCCGCCCGACGCGCTCGCCGCGCCGCGGCTCGGCTGCATCAACGTGCACGCCTCGCTGTTGCCCGAGCTGCGCGGGGCGGCGCCGGCGCAGTGGGCGGTGGCGAGACGATATCGCGAGACCGGCGTCACCATCATGCAGATGGACGAGGGCCTCGACACCGGCGACATCCTCTTGCAGCGCAAGCTGCGCATCGCGCCCGACGAGACCGGCGAGTCGCTGCTGGGCAAGCTGTCCGCGCTGGGCGCGCACGCGTTGCTGGAGGCGCTGCCGCAGCTGGAAAAGCTGCCGCGCACGCCGCAGGACCATTCGAAAGCGACGCTCGCGCCCATCCTCACCCGCGACGACGGCAAGGTGGACTTCGGCCGCACCGCCGACGAGTGCGACGCGCGCCGCCGCGGCTTCACCCCCTGGCCCGGCGCGTGGACCACGCTGCGCGGGCACGTGCTGAAGATCCACGCCGCCGAGCCGATCCTCCAGTCGGCCAACCAGCCGCCCGGCGAGATCCTCAAGGCCGGGCAGGACGGCATCTGGGTCGCCTGCGCCGGCTCGGTGTGGCGGCTGCTCGAGTTGCAGCTGGAGGGCAAGAAGCGGCTGGCCGCCGGGCCGTTCCTTTCCGGCACCCGGCTGGCGATCGGCGATCGCTTCGGCAGCTAACTGCGATATTCGTTGGTCATGCTGATCGTCCTGCACCCCGACATCGCGCCGCAGGACCAGGCCGCCATCGAGGCCCGCGTCCGCGAGCTGGGCTTCACGCCGCACGCCATCGAGGGCGCGGGGCGCACCGCCATCGGCATCACCGGCAACAAGGGGCCGGTCGATCCCGGCCATTTCCGCGAGCTGCCCGGCGTGGCCGACTGCATCCCGGTGACCGCGCCGTACAAGCTGGTGTCGCGCGAGGTGAAGCACGACGACACGGTGGTCGACGTGGGTGGCGTGCCGGTGGGCGGGCCGGGCCTGGTGGTGATGGCCGGGCCGTGCGCGGTGGAGAGCGAGGCGCAGATCATGGCCGCGGCGCGCGGCGTGGCGGCCTCCGGCGCGTCGCTCTTGCGCGGCGGCGCTTTCAAGCCGCGCACCAGCCCGTACGACTTCCAGGGATTGAAGGCGCAGGGGCTGCGGCTCCTGGAGAAAGCGCGGGCCGAAACCGGGCTCAAGATCGTCACCGAGGTGAAGGACACCGAGACGCTGCCGTCGGTGGCGGAGAGCGCAGATCTGATCCAGATCGGCGCGCGCAACATGCAGAACTTCTCGCTGCTCGAGGCGGTCGGCGACCTGCGCAAGCCGGTGCTGCTCAAGCGCGGCATGTCCTCGACGCTGAAAGAGCTGTTGATGGCGGCCGAGTACATCGTCTCGCGCGGAAACAAGCAGGTGATCCTCTGCGAGCGCGGCATCCGCACCTTCGAGACCATGACGCGAAATACACTTGATTTGAATGCGGTGCCGATGCTCAAGCGCGAGTCGCACCTGCCGGTGGTGGTCGATCCGTCGCACGGCATCGGCATCCGCAGCGCGGTGTTGCCGATGGCGCGCGCGGCGGTGGCCGCCGGCTGCGACGGGCTCATCATCGAGGTGCATCCGGATCCGGATCGTGCTTTGAGCGACGGCATGCAGTCGCTCAATCTGACGATGTTCGACAGGCTGATGAAGGAAGTGGCGGGCATCGCGGCCGCGGTCGGCCGCTCGTTGTTCCGGGCGGTCCGCGCGTGACCCGGGCCCGCATCAATCCGCTGAAGAAGCCGCTGCGCGCCGATCACGAGCGGGTGCCGGGCGACAAGAGCATCTCGCACCGCGCGCTGATGCTGGCCGCGCTGGCCGAGGGCGAGTCGCGCATCGGCGGCCTCGCGCCGGGCGACGACGTGCGCTCGACCACGCGGGTGCTGGCGCAGCTGGGCGTGCCGCTCTTGCGCGGCGACGGGACGCCGTGGCTGCCCAAGCCGCGCAGCATGGATTTTCCCGAGGACGAGGAGCCCACCTTCGTCTCGCCCGAGCGGCCCGACGGCGCGGCGCCGCTCCCGCAGCGCGACGTCGACATGGGCATCGACGACGCCATCGTCATCGGCCGCGGCCTCTCGGGCCTGCTGGAGCCGACCGGGCTGCTCGACTGCGGCAACTCGGGCACCACGCTGCGCCTGATGAGCGGCATCCTCGCCGGCGCGGGAATCGAGGCCATGCTCTCGGGTGACGATTCGCTCTCGAAGCGGCCGATGGAGCGCATCGCGGCGCCGCTGCGCGCGCTGGGTGCGAAGGTGGAGACCTCGAGCGGCAAGCCGCCCCTGCGCGTGCGGCGCGGATTCCCGATCAAGCCGGGCGCGGTCAGCTCCGAGGTGGCGAGCGCGCAGGTGAAGAGCTCGGTCCTGCTCGCCGGCCTGTTCGCCGACGGCGAGACCAGCTTCACCGAGCCGGCGCGCAGCCGCGATCACACCGAGCGCATGCTGCGGCAGATGGGCGTCGAGGTGGTGCAGCGCGGCAACATCGTGGCGGTGCGCGGGCGCGCGAAGCTTTCGCCCCTGTCGCTGGACGTGCCGGGCGATCTCAGCTCGGCGGCGTTCTTGATCGCGGCCGCGCTCATCGGGCCGCCCAAGACTTCGCTGTCGATCGATCACGTCGGCGTCAACCCGACGCGCACCGGCTTCCTCGACGCGCTGGCGATGTTCGGCGCGAAGCTTTCGCTCGAGCTCTCCGGCGCGGGCGCCGAGCCGGTGGCGCGACTCACCGTGCAGGCGCAGAAACTCAAAGGAGCGATGCTCGACGGCGAATTGGTGCTGCGGGCCATCGACGAGGTGCCGATCCTCGCGGTGCTGGGGGCGCTGGCCGAGGGCGAGACGGTCATCCGCGGCGCCGGGGAATTGCGCGTGAAGGAGTCGGACCGCCTGGCGCAGATGGCCACCGGCCTGCGCGCGATGGGCGCATGGGTGGAAGAGCTGCCCGACGGGCTGCGCATCGAGGGGCGCGGCGGCAAGCTCGAGGGCGGCGCGGCGGTCGATTCGGCGCACGACCACCGCATCGCGCTCGCGTTCACCGTGGCGTCGCTGGCGGCGCACAAGCCGACCACGGTGGCGGGCGTCGAGTGGGCCGACGTCTCGTTCCCGGGCTTCTTCCGGCTGCTGCGCCGGCTCGGCGCCGAAATCGAAATCTTTCCTTGATGCGCGCCTTGTATCTACTCCTCGGCGATCCGGTGGCGCACTCGCGGTCGCCGGCCATCCACGCGCGCGCGTTCTCGCTGCTGGGCGTGGACGCGGTGTACGCGCCGTGCCGGGTGGCGCGCGCGGCCGAGGGAGTGGCCGCCGCGCGGGCGCTCGGCGTCGCGGGCTTCAACGTGACCGTGCCGCACAAGGAAGCGGTGGCGGAGCTGGTGGACCGGATCCATCCGTCGGCGGCGCGCATCGGCGCGGTGAATTGCGTCGTGCGCGATGGTGACGCGCTCGTCGGTCACAATACCGACACGGCAGGGTTGCTGCGCGCGCTGCGCATGCACGGGGTCGATCCATCCGGAGCGCGCGCGGTGGTGGTGGGCGCGGGCGGGTCGGCGCGCGCGGCGGCGTGGGCGCTGGTGCCTCACGCATCGCAGATCACCATCGTCAATCGCACCGAGAGCAAGGCGCGCGCGCTGGCCGCGCTGGTGCAGGCGGCGGGCGGCAAGGCGATCACGGCGCCGTGGGGAACGCTGCCGGAGGCCGACCTGGTGGTGCACTGCACGACCATTGGTTTGAGCTCAAACGATGTCCCGTTCGACCCGGCTGCCTTGCGGCGCGGCTGCGCGCTGGTCGATCTGGTCTACGCTCCGGGCGGCAAGACCGAGCTGCTCAAGCGGTTTTCCGGCAAGTGCATCGACGGCATCGACGTGCTGGTGCACCAGGCCATCGCGTCGCTGGAGATCTGGCTGGGCCGGCCGCAGCTCGATCACCTCGCGGGCGCGCTGCGGGAGGCGGCGCTCGCATGAGCCGGCTGCGCTTTCTCACCGCGGGCGAATCGCACGGGCCGGCGCTGGTGGGCATCCTCGACGGGCTGCCGGCGGGCCTGCGGCTGCTGGCGGAACACATCGCGCGCGACCTGCAGCGGCGCAAGCTCGGCTATGGCCGCGGCGGGCGCATGGCCATCGAGCCCGAGCAGCCGCGCATCCTGGCGGGCGTGCGGCACGGGTTCACGCTCGGCACGCCGCTGGCCCTGATGATCGAGAACGCCGATCACGCGAAGGCGTGGTCGACGCGGATGGCGGTGCAGCCGGTGAGCGATCCCGGCAAGCTCGTGTCGCTGCCGCGGCCGGGGCACGCGGACCTGACCGGCTCGATCAAGTTCGGCCACCGCGACCTGCGCAATTCGCTCGAGCGGGCGAGCGCGCGCGAGACGGCGATGCGGGTTGGCCTCGCGGCGGCGGCGCGGCGCATGCTCGACGAGCTCGACGTGCGGGTGGGGTCGTGGGTGACGGGCATCGGCGCGGCGCAGGCGAGTGAGGTCGAAGTCGACGACGCCGAGGATGCGGCGCTGCAGGCAGATGCCTCGCCAGTGCGCGCGCTGGACCCGCGGGCCGACGAGGCGTTCCGCGTGCAGATCGAGCAGGCGCAGCAGCGGCGCGACACCATCGGCGGCGTGTTCGAGGTGCGCGTCACCGGCCTTCCGCCGGGCCTGGGGAGCTACACGCAGGGCGACCTGCGGCTCGATGGCGCGCTGGCGCGGGCGCTGGCGAGCATCCCTGCGATCAAGGCGGTCGAGCTCGGCGACGGCTGGCGGAGCGCGGCGCAGTTCGGCTCGCAGGTGCACGACCCCATGGGGCGCGCCGGCGGCGGCGTCACCCGCGACACCAACCACGCCGGCGGACTCGAGGGCGGCGTCAGCAACGGCGAGCCGCTGGTGGTGCGCGCGGCGATGAAGCCGATCGCGACCGTGCCCGCGGCGCTGCGCAGCGTCGACCTGATGACCGGCCTTCCGGACGAGGCGCACGTCGAGCGCAGCGACACCTGCGCGGTGCCGGCGGCGGCGGTGGTGGGCGAGGCGGTGGTCGCGCTCTGCGTCGCGGACGCGCTGTTGACCAAGCTCGGCGGCGACTCGATGGACGAGCTGTTCGCGGCGCTGCGGCTCGCGTGGCGGCGCGCGCGGCCGCTGCAGGGCCACGTGTTCCTCTGCGGGTTGCCAGGGGCGGGCAAGAGCACGCTCGCGCCGCTGCTCGCCGCCGCGCTGGGGCTGCCGTTCATCGAGCTCGACGCGGAGGTCGAACGCGCCGCCGGCAAGCCCGTGCCGCGCATCTTCGCCGACGAGGGCGAGGCGGGCTTCCGCACGCGCGAGCTCGCTGCGCTGCGGGCGGCGGTGCGCGGGCCGCGCAGCGTCATCTCACTCGGCGGCGGCGCGGTGACCACGCGCGCGGTGCGGCAGGCGGTGCGGCGCAGCGGGCACGTGCTCTGGCTGCGCGCGCCGGTGGCGCTGTGCGCGGGGCGCGCCGCGAGCGGCCGGCCGCTGCTCGCGGGCGATCCCGCCGGCAAGCTGGCGGAGCTGGCGGCGGCCCGCGAGCCCCTCTACGCCCGGCTCGCCGACGCGACGCTCGAGGTGGTGGCGGACATCTCGCCGCAGCTGTTGGCGGCGCAGGCGGCAGCGGGTATCCACGCGCTGGAGGCAGAGCGTGCCCACGCTTGAGGTGCAGTTCAAATCGGGAGCGCGGACGACGCTGGTCATCGAACCCGGCGCGATCGCGCGGCTGCCCCGGCTCTGCGCCGACGCCGGCCTGACCGGGACCAGCGCCCTGCTCTGTGACGCCAAGCTGCTGCAGCTCCACCGCGCGCAGCTGCTCGCCATCGACCCGCAGCCGATCGCGCGGCCCATCAGCGAGGAGTGGAAGTCGCTCGCCGAGGTCGAGGCCATGTGCGAGACCTTCGCCAACCGCGGGCTCGCGCGCGACGCGTTCATCATCGCCGTCGGCGGCGGCGTGCTCACCGACCTCGCCGGGCTCGCCGCCGCCATCTACCTGCGCGGCGTGCCGTGGGTGAGCGTGCCGACCACGCTGCTCGCGCAGGTCGACGCGGGCCTCGGCGGCAAGACGGGCGCCAACCTGCGCGCGGGCAAGAACCTGGTGGGCGCGTTCCACCAGCCGCGCCTGGTGCTGTGCGATCCGGCGCTGCTCGCGACCCTGCCGCCGCGCGAGCGGTGGACCGGGCTCGGCGAGGTGGTGAAGTGCGCGCTGCTCGGAGGCGGCGCGCTGCTCGAGCAGTGCGAGGCGAACCTCGAGGAAGCGGCGGCGGGCGACGCGGCCGCGCTGGCGCCGCTGATCGAAGGCGCGGTGCGCCTGAAGGCGCGCCTGGTCGCCGAGGACGAGCGCGAGCGCACCACCAGCGGGCGCGCGATGCTGAACTTCGGCCACACGGTGGGCCACGCGCTCGAGGCAGCCACCAAGTACGTGCACTTCACGCACGGCGAGGCGGTGGCGCTGGGGCTGAAGGGCGCCATCGAGCTGAGCGAGAGCCTGCCGGCCGGCGAGCGCGAGCGCGCGCTGAAGCTGGTGCGGCGGCTGCAGATCGCGGCGTCGCTGGCGCTGCCCGCCGAGCAGCGCGAGCAGGCGCTGCTGGCGATGACGCGCGACAAGAAGGTGCGCAAGGGCGTGGTCCGCTTCGTGGTGCTCGACCGCATCGGCGCGCCGGCGCTGCGCGAGGTCACCGCGGACGAGTGCCGCCGCGCGCTGGCCGCGTCGCTCGCCTAGCTGGAACCAGCAGGCGATGACGCTGCGCAGGCTGAAGCCGAAATCCTTGAACGGGTCCGACGACGGCCCGGCCCACGCCAGATCTGTGTGAGGTTCGTGCTGTGCGACACCTGGACGGCGCCGGAGGGAACCACCGTACCCTTCGCGCCGGAGTCCGCCTCTTCGGCGCCGGCGGAGAGCGCGGCGACAGCCAGCAATGCTGCCAGTCGAGCGGGCATGCCGCATTTCATATACTGCGCGGGCGATGAAGAACATCCTCCTGCTGAACGGGCCCAACCTGAACCTGCTCGGCGAGCGCGAGCCGGAGATCTACGGCAAGACCACGCTCGCCGAGCTGGAAGCCATGGTGCAGAAGCGGGCGCGCGAGCTGGGCGCCGACGTGCGCGCGTTCCAGAGCAACCACGAAGGCGCGCTGGTCGACGAGATGCACCGGAGCCGCCGCTGGGCGAACGGCGTCATCTTCAACCCCGGCGCGTTCACGCACTACTCGTACGCGCTGCGCGACGCCATCGTCGCCTGCAAGCTGCGCGTGGTCGAAGTGCATCTGAGCGACATCACCAGGCGCGAGCCGTGGCGGCGCGTGAGCGTGCTCGAAGAGGTCTGCGCGCACCGCGTGCTCGGCAAGGGCGTCGCCGGCTACATCGAAGCGCTGGAGTGGCTGCTGAAGTGAACATCGTCTGGCACTGTGAAGATTCGGTCGGCGCGAAGATGGCCGGGCCGGGCATTCGCGCGGTGGAGCTGGCGCGGCGGCTCGCGCAACGGCACGACGTGACGCTGGTCGCCGAAGGAGCGACCTCGCTGCGCGGCGAGGGCTTTCGCGTGGCGACGAAATTGTCGCTCTCCGGCGCCGACGTGTTCATTTCGCAGGGGTTCGGCTTTCCGCTGCCGCAGCTGCTTCGCTTCGGCGGACGCGTGGTGCTCGATCTCTACGACCCGGTCCAGCTCGAGCACCTGGCGCGCCTCGGCCCGAAGCCCACGTCCGACCAGCGCGTCTCGCTGACCGCGCTGCGGCACCGGCTGAAGTACGTCATCGGCCGCGCCGATCACGTGCTGTGCGCGTCGCGGCCGCAGCGCGCGCTGTGGCTCGGCTGGCTGGGCGCGCTCGGGCGGCTCACGCCGGAGGCGCTGCAGGGCGATCCGGAGGCGTCGCGGCTCCTCGCGGTGGTGCCGTTCGGGCTGCCGGAGGAGCCGCCGACCGCGGGCGGGCGGCCGTTGCGCGCGGCGATCGGCGCGTTGGCGAGCGACAAGGTGGCGCTGTGGAGCGGCGGCATGTGGGACTGGATGGACCCGGCGCTCGCGGTGCGCGCGGCGGCGATCGCGCAGAAGCACGAGCCGTCGCTGAAGCTGGCCTTGATCGCCGGCGCGCGGCCCGGGCCGGCGGCGATGAACATGCGCGGCGCGGTGGAGCAGGCGCGCGCAGCCGCCGAAGGCCTGCAGTTCGTGCACTTCCTCGACACGTGGATTCCGTACCCCGAGCGCGGGCCGTGGCTGCTCGATGCCGATTTCGCCGTGTCGGCGCACAAGCCGTCGCTCGAGTCGGAGCTGGCGTTTCGCACGCGGCTGCTCGATTGCCTGTGGGCGGCCCTGCCGGCGGCATGCACGGCGGGCGACGTGCTGGCGGCGGAGGGCGAGCAGCAGGGGTGGGCGCGGAGCGCGGCGCCCGGCGACGTCGATGCGCTGGCCGCGGCGATGATCGCGCTCTGCGACCCGGCGCAGAACGAAAGGGCGCGCGCGGCGGCACGCAAGGCCGCGGCCGGGCGCACCTGGCAGCGCTCGTCCGCCACGCTGCTCGCGCTG
>Ga0335081_10020234_pt1 | contig 10765 bp, 10 predicted proteins | sample Lox_Sample_35_FD_206713 | JGI IMG/M metagenome (GOLD analysis project Ga0335081, IMG submission 206713) | Soil microbial communities from Loxahatchee National Wildlife Refuge, Florida, United States - Lox_Sample_3.5 | ecosystem: Environmental > Terrestrial > Soil > Wetlands | place: USA... | reverse complement strand
GTCAGATATTACATGGAGTGTCGACGGATGGCAGACTTAGAAAGGCCGACATTCGGCCGGAACTGACGGGGGGAGCCCTCAACGCTCACCCCTGCCGCCCGGGCAGCCGGACGCGAGTGCTTAAGCGGTGTGCAGCGATTGACGAAAGCGCGAGTCTAGTGCTCTTTCTCCATCTCGATCGCTCGCGGGAACAGGATGTTATTTTCCAGATGGATGTGCTGGTGCAGGTCGGCTTCAAAATCGGCCAGCGCACGGTAGAGCGTCTGGTAGCTCACGCAGGCGTCGGGCGGCGGGGCGTAGCCACCGCTCGCCTGCCGCAGCGTGCGCAGCGCTTCGCCGGCGGAGTCATGTTCGTGCACCATCATCGCCACTGGATTCTTCACTGTGCCGAACGGCGGCGGCAGGATCGGCTCCTTCTGGATCAGCGCTTCCTCCATGCGCACAATGTAGGGAAACAGGATCATCTCTTCTTTCATCATGTGCATCGCGAGCTCTTGTGCCAAAGCGTCGAACGTGTCCTGCATTTCGAGTAGTTCAGGATGGTTCTTGCCGTGCACCGAACACACTTTTTCGAAAAGCGGGCCCAAACGTGCAGTCTCCTCGCGCACAAACTTATGGTGAGTGCTTTTGATATGAGCGACCAAGTCGGCCAGCGGTTCGCGCTGCCAGTCGCGGTCGGAGCCGCCCTGCGATGTCCGCTCGGCTTCTGCCAGGGAATCGAGCACTTGCGAAATCGGCAGATTTGCCGCACGGCAAGCCTGCTCCAGCGTCTGATTGCCGCCGCAGCAATAATCAATGCCCAGTTTCTCAAGCACACGGGTCGCCGATGGGCTGTCCAACGCCAGATCCCGCACAGTTTTTTCGGTTGCGACGCTCATACCATCCTCCTCGCGCTGGGCCTCTGCGGCCGAGCCTGATGTAATCAAGACTAGCCAAGGAATGTGGACCTGCCGATGACTTTTGTCACAAGGAGAATGATCGAGTTCGGAAGGTGTAAAAAGGTCAGAGGGAGATTCACTCTCCAGCTGCCACTTCCGACTCCAGGGCCTTCAGGTCACGCACGGTCACGCTGCGGCCTTCGATCTTCAAGATTCCCTCCGCCTGCAAGCGGGAGAGATTCCGCGACACCAGTTCCCGGACAGTTCCGATTTGCGCGGCTAGCTCCTGGTTGCTAGTGGGCAAGAGGAATTCCACGCCATCCTCCGTGCGCTTGCCTTCTTTCTTGGCCAGGCGCAGAAGAAAGCCGGCGAGCCGGTGCCGAACGGTGGTGAATGACAATTCTTCGATAATCCCCACCAGTCGCCGCAGCCGCGCCCCCACCACTTTCAGGACTTTCAACGCGACTTGAGGATGCGCCACGCAGAGCGCTTGAAAATCCTGTTTGCTCACGAAAACCAGATCGCAATCCTCGAGCGCGCACGCCGAGGCCGGATAGTCTCCTCCATCGAAGACGGGAAGTTCCGCCATCGAGCCGCCTGGGCCTTCAATGCTGAGGACTTGTTCCCGGCCTCCGGCGGAGGTCTTGAAGATTCGAACCTGCCCGTGCTCCACGACAAAAAGCCCGGCGCAGGCGTCGCCGGCGCTGAAAATGATGTGGCCCGCCTGGTAGTGTCGTCGAACCGCCCGTCGGGCAAGGAAACTCAGCTCGTTTTCCTCCAGGCCGGCGAACAGTGAGGCCCTGGCTAGTGTTGCAGCGAGTGTGGCCGAGTTCGACACGCTGGGTATTGTAACGGAGCTTCATCCGCAGGAACGGAGTGGTGCCCGAAACCATTCGGTTTTGGGTGGCGCAGCGCTTCAGCGCTCCGATATGGCCATCTTACTCGATAGGGGGCTTTAGCCCCCGGGGAGTATCTGCGGAGCATCCTCCGCGCAGAGCGCCGCGGCACCCGCAATCCCTGAGTCCGCTCCGTAGCGCGCCATCAGCAACGGAATCTCCGCCGCCTTCGGATTCACGCACCAACGTGGAATCTGCGTCTTGATTTCAGCGAAGAAAGGCTTGAGCATGGCCGCCACGCCGCCACCCATCACCAGAACATCGGGGTCCAGTATGTCTACCATGTTGCCGAGCCACGCTGCCAGCAATGCCACCGTCTCTTCGAGGATCTCCTTCGCCAACGGATCGCCCGTAGCATAGGCCTGTCCAACCATTTCACTGGTGACGGATGTGACGTTTCCTTTGGCCAGATCGAGGATGGCCGAGCGCCGCGCCAATTTGCCCTTGAGATTCGCTCGCGCCCTTGCCGCGATCGCCGGACCCGCGGCCAGCGCCTCGATGCAGCCGCGCTTGCCGCATCCGCAGACCGGCCCATGATAGTCAATGGTCTGGTGCCCGCCTTCGCCTGCGGAACCGGTTTTGCCGTGATAAATGCGGCCATCGAGCACGATCCCGGTCCCAATCCCCGTGCCGATGCAGGTGTAGAAAACATAGCGGCAGCCGCGAGCCGCTCCCCAGCGCCATTCCGCCAGTCCTGCCGCGTTGGCATCGTTATCCACTTTCACCGGCACGCCGTACTTAGCCGCCACCTTTTCCGCCAAGGGAAAATTTCGCCAGCAGGGAAGATTCGGAGGATTGAGCACCACGCCGGCCCGCGGATCGAGCGGTCCAGGCGAGCAGATTCCAATGCTCTGAATCCCCGCTTGCTCCGGCAACACGGAATCAATCGCCCGCGTCACGGCTTCGAGAGCGGCTTCTGCCGTCCCGCTCGCTACCATGGGTTGGCGGCCTTGGGTCAGAATCTGACCGCCCGGGTCGACGAGTCCAACTGCCACTTTCGTCCCACCGATATCAACGCCGAGAACCAGCCCTTTCGAATTCTTGGAAGTCATGATTTCCCCGTGCAGCTATTAAAATAACCGAAGATTATCGCTCAACCGCCCGCCATTACGTAAGTCGCTGATTCTGCGGAGGCGTCGCGAGCACTCGTCGTGCCACCAAAAAAAGTGATTCCGGCTATCCAAAATATGAATCCAACGTTTGACTGAAGTAAGTTGACGGAGCGATCCGCTCACCTTAGAATGCAAGCTCCGATGTCAGATCGCCTCAATCGCCGCGCGGTTTGCTGTTGCGCTTGTTGTTGTTGTACGGGCGTGTGCGCTGGCGCGGGGAGGCTGCTGACCTAAGAATTCTTTCTTAATACCGGCACCTGTCAACCCATCGCCAGACGATCTGGGGGTGGGTTTTTTATTTGCCTCAACAAATTCATGGCAGACACAACGTCAATTCCGGCGAAGGAAACCAAAGCGCAGCGGGCGGAGCGGCTCAAGCGAGCCAGGAATCCCTGGGAAGGCCTAAACGAGATTCGACGTTTCGCGCGCGAAGGATTCGGCTCCATCCCTCCCGAATGGATCGGCACTTACTTCCGCTGGTGGGGCGTTTACACCCAGGGCGACGGCGCAGGCGTGACGGGCGGCAAGAATGGAGAAGGCCGGGCTATCGAGCGCTTCATGGTGCGCATCCGGATTCCCAACGGCTTGCTGACCTCGCAGCAGTTGCGTGCCATCTCTGACCTCACTCGCCGCCATGCCAACGGAATTGCCGACCTCACCGTTCGTCAGAATATCCAACTGCATTGGGTCACGATTGAATCTCTTCCGGAAGTGCTCGAAGGATTGTGGAAGGTTGGGCTGAACACCACCGGCGCTTGCGGCGATGTTGCGCGCAACGTGACGGGCTGCCCCGTCGCCGGCGTGGAAGCTGACGAAGTCTGCGATGCATCGCCGCTGGCGCTCGAAATGTCGCGTCTGCTGGCCGGCAACGCCGAGTTCTACAACCTGCCGCGCAAGTTCAAGATTTCGATCGCGGGATGCCGCTCCTGGTGCTCCTATCCTGAGATCAACGACATCGGCCTGACCGCCGTCACTCGCACGGTTGGCGGCAAGCCTGAAGTTGGGTTCTCGCTGCGCGTCGCCGGAGGGCTTTCCACCGAGCCCTATCTCGGCGCCCGGTTAGACGCGTTCGTCCGTTGGCACCAGGTCGTTCCCGTCATCAAGGGAATCACCGAACTGTTCCGTGACTCCGAGGTGCTGCGCGAGCATCGCGAGCGAGCGCGGCTCAAATTCTTGTTCCTGCGCCAGGGATGGACCGCCGAGCGCTTCCTCGCTGAACTGCACAACCGCATCGGATTCAGACTCGATCCCGCCATTTTAGAGCATCCACCCGACGACGTTTACCGCGATCACGTTGGCATTCGTGCGCAGAAGCAACCGGGACTTTCGTACGTCGGAGCCGTCGTGCTCCGCGGCCGCATCACTGCCGACCAGATGCACGCCGCCGCTCATCTCGCCGAGCGCTTTGCCGGCGGCGAACTGCGCGCCACCAGCATGCAGAATCTGCTCATCGTGAATGTCCCCACGCTCAACGCCGACACCCTGGCCAAAGAACTGGACGCGATTGGCCTGCGGGTCGGCGGATCGGCGTTCGCCCGTGGCATCGTGGCCTGCAGCGGCACGGAATTCTGCAAGCTCGCCATCACGGAGACGAAGAGTTTCTCGCGCTGGCTGGTGGAGGAACTGGAAGAGCGACTGCCGGGCTTTGATCAGCACCTCAAGCTGCACGTCACCGGATGCCCCAACAGTTGCGGCCAGCATTGGATCGCTGACGTTGGCATTGAAGGCAAGAAGATCAAAGCGAACGACCGCATGGTGGATGCCTACTACTTCTGCGTGGGTGGAGCGCTGGGCCTGCATCAGTCTACGGCGCGTCCGGTGGGTTATCGCTGCCCGGCGACGGAAGTTCCCGCCGCGCTTGAGCGCTTGCTGGGCCGATTTCTGATGGAGCGCGAACCGGGGGAGAATCTGCGCCGCTTTTTCGCCCGCCACAGCGACTCGGAATTGCGAGAGTACCTTGCGGGCAAGCGCCTGCCAGCCGTCGCGCGTGATTTGCCCGACCCCGCACACACTTTGGCGCAAGCAGGAGGACTCGGTGACTAGTCTCTTTCCCATGTTTCTGAAGCTCGCGGGCCGCCGTTGCCTGGTTGTCGGCGCGGGCAGAGTCGGTGAACCGAAAATCGCTGGCCTGCTGGAAACCGGAGCCCACATCCGCGTAGTCGCGCTCGAAGCGACCCCAACGGTCCGCGAATGGGCACGTGAAGGAAAGATCCACCTCGCGTTGCGTGCCTTCGCACACGCTGACCTTGACGGCATATTCCTCGTCGTCGCCGCGACCGCTTCCCGCAATCTGAACGATGGGATCTACGACGAGGCGCAGAAGCGGGGCGTGCTTTGCAACGTGGTTGACGTTCCCGACCTGTGCGACTTTTTCTATCCCGCCGTCGTCCGCCGCGGCGATTTGCAGATCGCCGTTTCCACGGCGGGGCAAAGTCCGTCTCTGGCGCAGAAAATTCGTCAGCAGCTCGAACAACAATTTCCCGCCGGTTACGGCGAGTGGGTGGCCGAACTGGGCGAAACGCGCCGACTGATTCTCTCGAGCGACCTCGAAAAAGAACGCAAGCTCGATTTATTGCATTCCCTGGCCAGCCGGGAGGCTCTGGAAGCGGCTTTGGCCGAGATGCCGGCGCTGGCTGTACACGGAGAAAAAAAATGAAGGGCAAAGTCTATCTGGTGGGCGCGGGACCTGGCGACCCAGAATTGCTCACGTTAAGAGCGGCCCAGTTGCTGCGTTCGGCCGAGGCCGTTTTGCACGACGATCTGGTCGCGCCTGAAATCCTGCGGCTCATTCCCTCGACAGCGCAGATACGGAACGTCGGCAAGCGCTGCGGCAAGAGAGGAATCTCGCAGGATGAAATCAACTTTTGGATGATCGCGGTGGCCGACTCCGGGCTCAATGTCGTTCGCCTGAAGAGCGGGGACCCGCTCGTCTTCGGCCGCGCCGGAGAAGAAATGGAAGCCTTGCGTCGCGCCGGCATTCCATACGAGGTCGTGCCGGGCGTGACTTCCGCTCTGGGAGCGGCCGCCGCCACGCAGATTCCTTTGACCCATCGCCGTGCCTCATCGGCGCTGGTGTTCATCACGGCTCAGCAGGCTGCGGGAAAAGATCCCGAGGATTGGCACCGGCTCGCCGGTAGCGGCGCCACTCTCGTGATTTACATGCCGGGGCATAACTGCGCGGCAATCGCCGCCAGACTCGAATCCGCCGGTCTTCCCGCTAGAACGCCTTGCGCGATCATTTCGCGTGCGACCACGCGTTTCGAGCAATTGCACGTCACCACGATTGCCGATTTGCCACGCGCCCCTCAGTTGCCGGCGCCGACTCTGCTGGTGGTGGGCGAAGTCGTCCGCTTCGCCGATCCCGAGTCCATTGCGCAGCAGCTCCCGATACCGGCCGTGTCAGATCCATTTTCGCAATTCACCGACTTCGAAACGAACCAGGGGCCGACCGCATGACGAGCGACTTCCAAAACCCAATTGCGAATTACCCTCCAGACCATCTCAGAGCCCACGTCGCCGGCATGGAGCATCTCGCCGAAAGCTGGACTGCGCAGCGGACCCTGGCCTGGGCCTTCGATACTTTCGGCAACAACGTGGCCATCTCCTCAGCATTCGGGGCCGAGGGAATGGTCCTGATTGACATGGCGGCGCGCCTGCACAAGGATTTCCGGCTTTTCACCATTGATACCGAGTTCCTGTTTCCCGAGACCTACAGCCTGATGGACCGGATCGAAGAAAGATACGGCATCGCCATCGAGAAGGCATTTCCCGCGCAATCGCCCGAGGAACAGGCGCGCGCAAACGGCGAAGCTCTCTGGAGCCGCAATCCCGACTTGTGCTGCAATCTGCGCAAGGTCGAACCACTTCGCCGCAAGCTCGGTGAACTCAGCGCCTGGATCACCAGTATTCGCCGCGACCAGACCGCGACCCGCGTGAGCGCGCACAGAATTGAATGGGATGCAAACTTTGGACTGGTGAAAATCAACCCGATCGTGGACTGGACCGCGAAGCAGGTCTGGCGTTACATCCACGATCACGACGTGCCCTACAACCAGCTTCACGACCAAGACTACCCGAGCATTGGCTGCACGCATTGCACGCGTGCCGTGCGGGCGGGAGAGGATCCGCGTGCCGGACGCTGGCCGGGCTTTGCCAAGACCGAATGCGGCTTGCACATTATTCGGCCGGCGGCAAAGGCGTCTGACGAAAGCTCCGTCAAAGCGATCGGCGTCTCAAGTCAGGGGGGTTGAAGGGCGAGTCAGGAATCGGTTTTCTTCCCGCCTGCCGACATCTGGCGCAGAAGCGCGATAAATGCCGTTGTCGCTACCGAGAGAGTACGGTCGCGGCGGTAGGCGAGTCCCAGTTCCCGGTACAGTTCCGCATCCTCGAGTTCGATCAGCTTTACCCGGCCGGCCTCCACTTCGTCGCGCGCAAACGAGCCGCTGATCAGCGACACGCCCAAATCCGTGGCCACAAAGCTCTTGATCATCCCGATGCTCGGCAGTTCCATACGCACCTGCAGTTCGGCGTTGTAGGGGCGAAACAGCTTGTCGAGCATCCTTCGCGTGTGGCCGGTTTTGGGCAGCAGCAGCGGATGTTTCACCACATCTCTGACGGCTACCGCTTTCTGCTTAGCCAGCGGATTCCTCGGACTCACCATCAGCATCAGCTTGTCGCGAAAGATGTGATGGATCTTCAGGCTCGGCGACTGCACGGGCAAGGTCAGAATGCCGACTTCGACCGCGCCATTCTCCAGCTTCTCCACAATCTTGTACGTGAAGTTGCGATAAATGCTGATCTGCACCGGCGGAAAGCGCCGGCAATACTCGGCAAAAAATTCAGGCAGCACGTACAGGCAGGTTGCTTCATTCGCGCCCACACGCAAGGTGCCACGGGGCGTCCGGCCGTGGTCTGCAACCGCGGTCAGCGACTCGTCCCGCAGACTCCGCAACCGCTCGGCGTACTCGTAAAAAACCTGACCGGCCGGAGTGAGCTTCACGGTTTTTCCCGAGCGATCGAGCAGTCGATCGCCGTATTCCTGCTCCAGTTGCCGGATTTGCGCGCTCACCGCCGACTGCGAACGGAACACTTTTTCCCCGGCGCGCGAGAAACTGCCCTGCTTCGCTACTTCCAGAAACGTTACGAGTTGATCGAAGTCCATGTCGCTTGCAACTGATTATATCGGACACATCGTTTCCTGAGATTGCCTCAGCATGGGCATCTCGGCAGTCGATCCAGCTAAAATCTGCATGCGGCGGATCGAAAATTCGAATCGTCGTGAGGGTTCTTCGTTCAACAATCAGGAATCAGTCATCGTTGTTTTTCGGTAAGATGATCTGCTCGCGCCATGATCCAACTTTCTGATATCCAGGCTGCCCTCGGCCGGATTCGCGCCGACATTCGCGTCTCGCCCTGCCCGCGCTCCGAAGCATTTTCCGGCCTCACCCACAGCACCATCTTCCTCAAGCTCGACAACCAGCAGCGCACCGGCGCCTTCAAGGAGAGAGGCGCGCTCAACAAGTTGCTCACTCTCCGTGAGGACGAGCGCGGGCGCGGCGTCATCGCCGCCTCCGCCGGAAACCACGCCCAGGGCGTCGCCTATCACGCCGGACGCCACGGCATCAAAGCGCGCATCTTCATGCCGCTGCCCACGCCGCTGACCAAAGTTTCAGCCACCCGTGCCTATGGCGCTGAGGTGGTGCTCGACGGCGCGAATTACGACGAAGCGTTCGCCAAGGCGGTCGAGAACGGCCGCCAGGACGGCCTCACCCTCATTCACGCTTTCGATGACGACACGGTGATCGCCGGGCAGGGAACTCTGGGCCTCGAGATTCTCGAGCAGCATCCCGGCATTGAGGTGATTGTCGCGCCGATCGGGGGCGGAGGACTTATCGGCGGCATTGCCTGCGCGGTCAAAGAATCGAGCCCGAAAGTCAAAGTCTTCGGCGTGCAACCGGCGAAGCTTCCTTCCATGAAGGCCGCTGTGGCCGAGGGTAAGCCCGTGACGATCAAGGCTGCCAGCACCATCGCCGACGGCATCGCCGTGCGCCGCTCCGGCGACCTCACCCTTCCGCTGGTTCAGAAGTATGTGGACGACATCGTTACGGTCGAGGAAGAGGAGATTGCTAACGCGATCCTGCTGCTGCTGGAGCGCGAGAAAACTCTGGCCGAAGGGGCCGGCGCCGCCGCTCTGGCTGCAGTCCTGAATCGAAAGCTGTCTCTTGAGGGCAAGAAAGTTGCCGTGCTCGTCTGCGGCGGCAACATCGACGTAACCCTGCTGGCGCGCATCATCGAGCGCGGCCTGGTCAAAGACGGGCGCCTGGTCCGCCTGCGCGTTCATCTGCCTGACTATCCCGGCGCATTGCATCGCCTCACCGGCATCCTCGCCGAGCACCGCGCCAACATCGTCGAGACCGCCTATGATCGCGCCTATCACGGAGTGAATCTCGGCGATACCGCCATTGACATCACCATGGAAACTCGCGGCCCCGACCACATCGCCGAGCTGCTCGCAGCGCTGGTCGCGGCCGGTTACACGCACGAGAGAATTCTGTAGATCTGAGATGACACTGGGATAGAACAACGGAGCAGGCTTCACGGGCTCGCCGGACTTGCCGACCTTTTCCCGTGACACTCGAAGATGCAAACTAAAATGACGACTCCCCCTGCTCCCGCCACAATCCACTTTGAGTTCAGCACCGAGCCGCCGCCAGTGGGCCGCGGCGGCGCTCCGCAGAGCGCGGATTCGTCATAGTCGCGCTCTTCGCCCTCGTGTACCGTGCCCTCACGCGAAGTCATCGTCTCGGGCGTAGGCTTCCCAGTTTTCGTGGCGCGCTCGACGTAAACATCACTCTTGCGCGCCGCCACCCGGATGGTTCGGTTCACATCGGTCACGTCGTACTGGGTCCATTGGTCCGACACCGGTACCACGGTGAGGCAGTTCACCTGCACCTTGAAACTGCGCGATGTTGTCACCGACACGACGCCATGATCGAGCACCAGCATGTTTTCCTGCAGCCTGGCCACTGATTCTGGCCCAATCTGAATCGTCGAACCCTCGAGCGTCAGGCTCGCGGAAAATCCCGGCTTGGTTTCCAGCAGATCGCCGGTGAAAACCGCGGAAGAGTCCTGCGCTTCGTAACCGTTGACCCACACTCCACCCTGGGCGTGAAGTATGGCCGAAGGAGTTTGCCCCAGCAGTGACAGCGGGGCAGCCACAACCAGCGTCCAGCAAACGATACCGCGTGGGATAGATACACTCATCCGGAAAGCACGTCGACCTGCTTTGAGAAATCGTAGCCCGGTACTCTGGCGTCGTCTATTAGCAGGCTGGGTGCCTCACGGAAGCAGAATCTGGCCAGATTCACACCTTTTTCAGAAAACAGTGGGTAAAACTTTGTAAAACCATGCCTTCGGCTGCCTCGCCGATGTAAAGTAGAAGATGAGAGATATGGACGCGAGGAAAGCATTCATTTTGATGGTGTGCCTGCTGGCGGGCCCCGCTGGCTTTGTGCCTGCGAGCCTCGAATCATCGGCAGCTGCCCAAACCGCGGGACAACCTGCCATCGTCAGGAGTATCGGCGCCATCAAGTCCATCAATGGCAACGCGATCACGCTAGCGCCAGCCAGTGGTCCCGAGGTCGCCGTGACGGTCGCGCCGACCGCGCGCATTCTGCGCCTTGGAAGCGACAAAGATGCCAAAAACGCCACGCCGATTCAACTCCAGGACCTGCAAGTCGGCGACACCATTCGCGCGCGCGGCCCGTCATCGGGCGCCAACGCGATTGATGCGCTCGAGATCATCGTGATCACGCGCGCGGCAGTACAGGCGGTCAGCGACCAGATTCGCCAGGATTGGCAGAAGCGCGGCATGGGCGGT